>Ga0187780_10002735_pt1 | contig 13241 bp, 11 predicted proteins | sample 1015_Q2_SP10_20__FD_132429 | JGI IMG/M metagenome (GOLD analysis project Ga0187780, IMG submission 132429) | Tropical peat soil microbial communities from peatlands in Department of Meta, Colombia - 1015_Q2_SP10_20_MG | ecosystem: Environmental > Terrestrial > Soil > Wetlands > Peat | place...
AATTTCGAGGCGAGGGACCTCCACGCGACTCACTTCGGCAGGATATGCCCATCCGAAACCCCTGAAGGTGTGAACTGCGGTCTCGTCAAGAACCTCGCGCTCTCCGCGATAATCTCCGTCAGTGTCCCCTCCCAAGAGGTGGAGGAGAAGCTCTGGGAGCTCGGCGCGAAACAGATCAGGGACTCAGACCAGGAGCTTCAGGTCGAAGGGTGCAGGATATTCATGGACGGCAGGTTCCTGGGCTACGTCGACGACGGGGACAGGCTGGCAAAGGCATTCAGGAAGCTCAGAAGGGAGGGCCAGATCAACCCGAGCGCAAGCGTGCTCTACGTGTCTCCGGTGAATGACAAGGCCTACCCGAGGATCTACATCAGCCTCAGCTCGGGCCGAGTTCTAAGGCCCCTCGTGGTGGTGGAGAGCGGCAGACCCCTCCTCAACCCCGAGCTGATAGAGAAGGTCAACGCGGGACAGAACTCCTGGCGAGACCTCGTCGAGCAAGGGATAATCGAGCTGATCGACGCCAACGAGGAGGAGAACTGCCTTGTGTCCATGAGCCCCGAGGACGTCACAACAAAGAACACTCACATGGAGCTCTTCCCGGCCTCCATGTTCGGGATCGCAGCCTCCATCATCCCCTACCCGGAGCACAACCAGTCCCCAAGAAACACGTACGAATCTGCGATGGCCAAGCAGAGCCTTGGCTTCAGCTCTCCCACCTACCCCATATCCCCCCACGTCCGACAGCACCTGCTCGTCAGCCCCCAGGCACCCGTCGTGAGGACCAGGACACTCGACCTGCTCAAGATAGACGAAAGGCCTCTGGGAACGAACTGCGTCGTCGCCGTACTATCGTTCGAAGGCTACAACATTGAGGACGCCATAATCATGAACAAATCGAGCGTTGAAAGGGGGATGGCCAGGTCTTTCTTCTACAGGCTGTACGAAGGAGAGGCGAAGCAGTACCTCGGCGGGATGAGAGACACGTTCGAGGTCCCGGCTGCGGAGTCCAACATCAGGGGCTACCGCGGCGAAAAGTTCTACAGGCTCCTTGAGGGGGACGGCGTCGTCGCGGACGAGTCGCAGGTAACCGGCGGGGACGTGGTCATCGGGAGGACCAGCCCTCCAAGGTTCATGGAGGAGTACAAGGAGTTCGAGATCAAGGGCCCCTACAGGCGTGACACCTCAGTCGCAGTGAGGCCTTCCGAGTCGGGGGTGGTCGACTCGATATTCATGACCGAGAACGTGGAAGGGGGGAGGATGTTCAAGGTCAGGGTGAGGGACATGAGGATCCCAGAGATAGGGGACAAGTTCGCCTCCAGGCACGGCCAGAAGGGTGTCATCGGTCTGGTGGTCCCCCAGGAAGACATGCCGTACACCGCCGACGGCATTGTCCCAGATGTCATAATCAACCCGCACGCGTTCCCGTCAAGGATGACCGTTGGACAGTTCATCGAGTCCATCGCCGGCAAGGCGGCCTCCTTCAGAGGCTCTCCGGTAGACGGATCCGCCTTTGCAGGCGAGAGCATCGACGAGATGGAGAAGATCCTCCGGTCCCGGGGCTTCGAACCCACAGGGAGGGAAGTGATGTACGACGGGAAGACTGGAATGAAGTTCGCAACGGACGTCTTCGTCGGGGTGGTCTACTACCAGAAACTCCACCACATGGTGGCCGACAAGATCCACGCGAGGGCCAGGGGGCAGGTGCAGATGCTCACGAAACAGCCCACGGAAGGGAGGGCCCGAGGCGGAGGTCTCAGGTTTGGCGAGATGGAGAGGGACTGCCTAATTGCGTACGGTGCGTCCATGGTCCTCAAGGACAGGCTCCTCGACGAAGCGGACAAGACCGAGATCTATGTCTGCGAAAAGTGCGGACTGATCGCCTACTACGACGCCAAGCAGAGGAAGTACACGTGCAAGATAGACGGGGACCAGGCGAAGATCTCCACGGTTGTGGTCGCCTACGCCTTCAAGCTTCTCCTTCAAGAAATGATGAGCCTCAACATAGCCCCGAGGCTCCAGCTCAAGGACAAGGTGTAGAACATGTCAATGGAACAGGCCCTCAAGACGATCGGCGGAATCAACTTCGCCGTCTTTTCGCCAAGCGAAGTCAGGAAGTACTCCGTTGCCGAGATCACTCAGCCGGAGACGTACGACGAGGACGGCATGCCTGTTCAGGGGGGCCTCATGGACAGCAGGCTGGGCACGCTCGAGCCAGGGCAGAAGTGCGGCACCTGCGGGAGCACCGCTGGAAGGTGCCCCGGGCACTTTGGGCACATCGAACTCGCCGAACCCGTCCTGCACATCGCTTTTGTCGACGAGATAAACAGGCTCCTGCAAACAACCTGCAGGTCCTGCGGCCGGATTCTCCTCCCTCAGCAGGAACTGGACGCCTACCACGCGCAGATCACCAACCAGACCGACTTCACCCCAGCCCTCCTGGAGAGGGTTGCCAAAGAGATAGTCACCAAGGCGAAGAAGGTCAAGCTCTGCCCGCACTGCGGGAAGCAGCAGTACCAGATCGAGTTCACGAAGCCCACGATTTTCCACGAAATAACGGAGGAAGGGGGGGCGACGCGCCTTCTCCCCGTCGCTATACGCGAGAGGCTAGAGAGGATAAACAACGAGGACCTCGAGCTCCTGGGCTTCAACTCGCACGCGGCCCGTCCCGAATGGTTCGTCCTACAGGTCCTCCCAGTCCCACCTCTCACAGTCAGACCGTCCATCACCCTCGAGTCAGGGATCCGTTCCGAAGACGATCTCACCCACAAGGTCGTCGACATCCTCAGAGTCAACCAGAGGGTCCGCGAGTCCAAGGAGTCCGGCACCCCTCACCTCATCGTCCAGGACCTCGTTGACCTCCTCCACTATCACGTCACCACATACTTCGACAACGAGGTGTCCGGGATTCCCCAGGCCCACCACCGCTCAGGCAGGCCCCTGAAGACCCTGAGTCAGAGGCTGAAGGGGAAGGAGGGAAGGTTCAGAGGCTCACTGTCAGGCAAGAGGGTAGACTTCTCGAGTCGGACGGTTATCAGCCCGGACCCAAGCCTCGACATCGGCGAGGTGGGAGTCCCCTTCGAGGTAGCGAAGAAGCTGACCATCCCGGAGAAGGTGTCCCCCTTCAACATCGAACACCTGAAGGAGCTTGTGAACAAGGGCCCGTTCGAGCATCCCGGCGCCAACTACGTCATTCGCCCCGACGGGGTGAAGATTAGACTTGACTTCGCAAGCGACAGGAAGGCGCTCGCCGACTCCCTCGCACCCGGCTACATAGTAGAAAGGCACCTGATGGACGGCGACGTCGTCCTGTTCAACAGGCAGCCCTCCCTTCACAGGATGTCCGTCATGGCCCACTTCGTCCGAGTGCTTCCCTTCAGGACTTTCAGGCTGCACCCTTCAGTCTGCCCACCGTACAACGCCGACTTCGACGGAGACGAAATGAACCTCCACGTCCCCCAGAGCGAGGAGTCCAGGTCCGAGGCGCTGATGCTCATGAGGGTCCAGGACCAGATTATCTCCCCGAGGTACGGCGGTCCGATCATAGGGGGCATCAGGGACTTCATCACCGGGGCCTTCATGCTGACAAGGGACGACACCCTCCTTTCCCCCGGCGAGTTCTCTAACCTCGCGCTCGTCGGCGATTACGACGGGGACCTCCCCGAGCCCGCACAGAAGGGGGCCCATCCCATGTACACAGGGAAGCAGCTCTTCTCGCTCTTCCTCCCCAAGGGAATGAGCTACGTCCAAACTTCGAAATGGGCGAAGGCGCAGCGGACAGGGACCACCAACGACGTCGTGATCAGGGACGGCCAGCTTATCTCCGGGGTCGTGGACAAGGCAGTCATCGGGGCGGAGGAGCCCGACTCACTTCTGCACCGCATCGCCAAGGACTACGGCGACGAGGAAGCGCGCAACTTCCTCAACTCAATACTGAAGGTCTTGAAGACTTTCCTCACAAGGAGGGGCTTCACCTACGGGTTCAACGAGCTGGAGCTTCCCAGCGAAGCCAAGAAGGGGATAACAGACTCCCTCGACGAAGCATACTCCAACGTCACAGATCTCCAGAAGAAGTACAAGGCAGGGACCCTCCAGCAGACCAGGGGGCTCTCCGCCGAGGACACCCTCGAAGCCTACATAGTAAACGAGCTCGCAAAGGCGAGGGACAAGGCCGGGCGAATCGCAGACAGGTCGTTCCCTGCCGAGAACTCTGGCATGATAATGGCCAGGACCGGGGCAAGGGGGTCCAGCCTGAACGTGGGCCAGATGACCGCCGCACTGGGGCAGCAGTCTGTCAGAGGCAAGAGAATCAGCCACGGTATGAAGGGGAGGGCGCTCAGCCACTTCCCCTGGGACGACCCCTCCCCTGAGGCGAAGGGGTTCGTCAGGAGCAACTACAGAGACGGCCTCTCCCCCACGGAGTTCTTCTTCCACGCGATGGGAGGGCGGGAAGGGCTGGTGGACACCGCCGTCAGGACTCAGCAATCAGGCTACATGCAGAGGCGCCTCGTCAACGCCCTCGAACACCTCAAGGTAGAATACGACCTCACCGTCAGGGACCCCCACGGGCACATCATCCAGTTCCTCTACGGCGAAGACGGAGTCGACGTGGCCAAGAGCGACCACGGCCGCCCCATCAACCTAGACAGACTAGTGGAGACGGAGGAGCTCTCCCACAAGGGTAAGGCAAAGGTCGACTCTGAGGAGCTCGAGAAGCTGCTCAAGAAGTACCAGCCAGTCCTGAACGAGCGGCTCGTGAGTGAGCTCAAGGACAAGCTGGGCGGCTCCCACCTCGACGACGAAGGCCTCAAGGAGACGATGCAGAAGGTTGGCGAAGCCATGGACTACTCCCGCGTCGAACCCGGCGAAGCCTCCGGGATCGTGGCGGCCCAATCGATTGGGGAACCGGGCACCCAGATGACCCTCAGGACGTTCCACTTCGCAGGTGTGAGGGAGAGAGACGTCACGCTGGGTCTCCCTAGGCTCATGGAGCTCGTGGACGCTCGGAAGATCCCCGCCACCCCATCGATGGACATATACCTCACAAAGGACTACGCAGTGAGCAACGAAAAGTCTGTCAAGGTCGCGAAGGAGATACTCTTCACCAAGGTCGGGAACGTCGTTGCCTTCAGTGAGGTCGATCCTACGGAAGGGATCAAGCTGCACCTCGACCCCGACCTTATGACTGACAGAGACACGGAACCCGAGGAGATCGCCAAGGTCATCGAGACCGGGAAGAGGAAGGTGCAGCAGGACAAGAGGAACCCCAACGTGATACACGTCAGCATGCCTGACGCCGACCTCTCCGCCCTTTTCACTCTCCGCAACAAGATACTCAACATGAAGCTGAAAGGCATCCCCGGTATCACCCGGGTCACAGTCGTCAAGGAGGGGGACGAGTGGTTCATCCAGACTGCCGGGTCCAACCTCGGAAAGGTTGTGCAGGTCGAGGGAGTCGACCCTACCCGGGTCTACACAAACAACGTCCACGAAGTCGCACAGGTTCTTGGGATAGAGGCAGCAAGGGCGACCCTCGTGAGGGAGCTGATGAGCACCCTCGACGAGCAGGGCCTTGAAGTAGACATACGACATATCTTCCTCGTGGCAGACCTCATGACCTCCAAGGGCTACATCCAACAGATCGGGAGGCACGGCATAGCGGGGACCAAGAGCAGCGTTCTCGCAAGGGCGGCCTTCGAGATCACAGTGCCAACCCTGGCCGAGGCTGCGGTCAAGGGCGAAGTTGAAGACCTCAAGGGGGTCACGGAGAATGTCATCGTAGGGCTCCCGATCCCTGTGGGGACAGGGATGATCGATCTCTACATGAGCTGATACTGATGGTGGACAGCGCCCAACTATCCAAGGTCCTCAAGGACGCCATGAAAGGGGGCAAGTCCGCGGTGGGGGCCAAGGAGAGCATGGCCGCAGTAAAAGGGAGCAAGGCCGTCCTCTGCACCCGTTCAATCCCCGCCAAGCTGGGAGCAAGGCTCAGGGAGGAGGCCAAGAAGCAGGGCGTACCCATAGTCGAGCTGACGCAGTCCTCGGCTGAGCTTGCAAGGATGGTGGGAAAGCCCTACAGGGTTTCGGCCATCGCAGTGAGGAACGTCAGCGACTCCGACATCAAGCTGCTCACGAGGTAGTGGTGCTTGCCCGAAATCAAGCTTAGCTCGGACCAGCTGTCCTTGATGTCCTTGTTCCAGGGGATGACAGGTGCGACCGCCCGGGACTGCGTCATTGACGACAAGCGGGACAGGGTCATATTCATCATCGCACAGGGACAGATGGGGCTCGCCATAGGCAAGGAGGGGGCCTCGGTGAAGAAGATCGAGCGGGCGGTGAAGCGCCCGGTCGAGGTGGTAGAGTGGGCAGACGACATCGAAGGGCTGGTAAAGAACTCCCTTGGGGCGAAGTTCGTGCAGGAAGTCAGGATAAGCGACCGCCTTGACGGAACGAAAGGGGTCGTGGTGGTCGTGGACCCGCGCAAGAAGGGGGCTGTGCTTGGCCTCGGGGGGAAGAACGCGGAGAAGGTGAGGCTCCTGGCGAAGCGCTACTTCGACATAAGCAACGTCCAGATCACGAGCGAGCTCTAAGTGTTAAATACGATGAGCAAAGGCGGCGTCTGAAGCATGGCAGGTTCACCACGAGGGGAGTTCGCGGCGCGCCAGGCGCTGCTGAAGCGTCAGAGGCTGCGCTGGTCCAACAAGTGGTACAAGAGGCGTAAGCTCGGCCTTGATTTCAAGGCGGACCCTCTCGAAGGGGCCCCCCAGGCCCGCGGGATCGTCCTGGAAAAGGTGGGGGTGGAATCAAAGCAGCCGAACTCTGCAATTCGCAAGTGCGTCAGGGTGCAGGTCGTCAAGAACGGGAAGCAGGTCACCGCCTTCCTCCCCGGGGACGGCGCACTCAACTTCGTTGACGAGCACGACGAGGTGATGCTCCAGGGCATAGGCGGCTCCATGAAGCGGGCGATGGGGGACATACCAGGAGTCCGCTGGACAGTCTTCAAGGTGAACGGCGTCTCGCTCAATGAGCTCGTCTACGGCCGCAAGGAGAAGCCGAGGAGATAGCAATGAGCAGGCAGTCGCTCGAATACCCGAACCTCCTTCTCTGGGAGCGGTGGGACCTGACCGGGGTAAAGGTCGTGGACCCCGGCCTCCAGACGGTCATCAGCCTCAAGCCGATGCTTATTCCCCACTCCGGAGGGAGGCACGAGCACAAGAAGTTCGGCAAGACAAGAGTGAACATCGTCGAACGGCTCGTAGACGAGCTGATGCACTCGGGGAAGAAATACGCAAAGAACACGGGTCGCATGGGGGGCAAGAAACAGAAGGCGTTGAACATAGTGAAGACGGCCTTCTCTATCGTAGAGCTGAGGACCGGCCAGAACCCGGTGCAGCAGCTCGTCAAGGCAATAGAGAACGCGTCCCCCAACGAGGACACGACCAGGCTCAGCTACGGCGGAGTGGTCTACCACCAGTCCGTCGACATTTCGCCCGTCCGCCGAGTCGACCTTGCCCTCAGGTTCATCTCGGAAGGAGTGAGGGAGGCATCGTTCAACTCCCCCAGGACCGTCGAAGAAGTACTTGCGGACGAGATCGTCCAGGCTGCCGCGGGGGACTCGAGCAGCTACGCCGTGAAGAAGAAGAACGAACAGGAACGCGTCGCGATGGCTAGCCGCTGAGAGCGGACCCGCCCATCTCTTCCTTCTTCCTCAGCTCCAACCCCCTCAGCTCGTTCTCCATCTCGGGGGGCTCGGAAACCATCGCCCCAGGGTTCGACAGGAAGCTCCTCGCAAGCTGCATGACCTGCGGGGCCCTGAAATTCTGCAGCCTGTGGGACATCCGGAAGTCGTACCTGGGGTCGCGCGCCACCGCGCCAAGCACCTCCAGGCGGGACGTGCCTATGGCGTCCCTGAGAATGTATCCCGCCTTGAGCTGTGTAACCATGTCGTCCTCTGCGAAAATGATCAGAGTCGGCCTCCTTAGTTTCTGGAGCCTCCTGAGCTGGTCCTTGTCGTACGAACACGCCACAAGGACGATCGAGCCCACGCTGTCGGGCCAGTCCAGGGCGAACTCCAGGGCTACCTGCCCTCCCCAGCCGCTCCCCATCAGGCTCAGTTTCTGAATCCGAAGCTTGTCCAAAAAGTCCCTGAGCATCCGCGCCTGGGCCTGAAAGTCGGGCGTCTCCTCCGGCCTGGTGGACTTTCCGTGGCCGATGAGGTCCGGGGCGATGACCTTGTAGGTGTCGGCAATGGCGAGGATCGGCTCCCAGACGCGCCAGGTCTCCTGGGGCTCGCTTCCATGCAGGAGGAGGAGAGGGGGGCCGCTCCCCGCGGTGGCGAAGTTGACCCTGAACTCGCCGACGTCGAGCACCTTCTCAGCGGCTTCCAACAGAGTCTAGCCCGCTGAATCTCTCTTCAAAGCTTTTCCTTCCGGGGGACTACTGCGGTTCGATTGTGGCGGGGGGCTTCGAGGAGATCGCATACGAGACGGCGACCACCCCGGCCACCTCGTTCGTTATTCTGCTCGAAATCCTCTCGAGGACTCCTGGGTCGAGCCTGCTCCAGTCAGCTGTCATGGCGTCCACCGACTCTACCACCTTCACCGTCACCTGGTGCTCGAGCCTCCTCTCGTCTCCTAGGACCCCAGTCACCTTGTCGTCCCCTACGTACGCAAATGCCTGCCAGACTTTCTGATACAGGCCAACCCGCCCTAGCTCTTCTTCAACGATTTCGCTAGCTTCCCTGCAGATCCTGAGCTTCTCCTCCGTCACCTCCCCTATGACCCTCACAGCGAGCCCGGGGCCGGGGAAGGGGTGCCTCCCCACCACCTCCCCTGGAAGACCGAGGAGTGTCCCGAGCTCCCTTACCTCGTCCTTGTACAGCTCCCGCAGGGGTTCGACGACTGACATGGAGAGGTCGTGGGGGAGGCCCCCGACGTTGTGGTGCGTCTTGATGATTGAGGCGGGCCCGGCGGAGTGTCCGCTCTCTATGACGTCGGGGTAGAGGGTCCCCTGGGCGAGGTGCCTGAACGGTCCCTTACTTCTTGCAAACTCCTCAAGAACCTCCGCAAACGTCCTCCCAACAGCCCTCCTCTTCTCTTCCGGGTCGCTGACCCCCCTCAGCGCACCCAGGAACCTGCCGGACGCCTCCACGATCTCTACGTGCACGCCGAGCTCTTTGCCAAGGTGCTCCCTCACCCTGTCCCCCTCCCCCCGCCTGAGGAGCCCCGTGTCTATGAAGACGCACGTGAGCCTTCTCCCAATGGCCCTGTTCAGGAGGGCCGCCGTAACAGACGAATCAACGCCTCCGGACACGGCACAGAGGACGTTACCTTCTATGCGGGAGAGGGCGCCCATCGAGTCTTCGAGGAACTCCCTCATGCTCCAGTTCTTCTCCGCTCCGCAAACACCGAAAACGAAATTCGAGAACAGCGCTTGTCCGTTCTCCGTGTGGGAGACCTCAGGGTGGAACTGGACCCCATACTGAGACCCTCCGGCGACCCTTACGGCCGCGTACGGTGAGGACTCGCTCGAGGCGAGCACCTCCAGCGTCGGCGGGATCCTCGCGGCCGAGTCCGAGTGGCTCATCCAGCATGCCAGACTCTCCCCCTCCATGTTATCGAAGAGTCCTCCCCCTCTGAGGACGGTGACCCTCGTCCTGCCATACTCCCTCCTCTCCGCCTTCACCGCCTCCCCCCCGTTCGCCCTGACAACCAACTGGTAGCCATAGCAGATGCCTAGCAGCGGAATGTCCCCCCCGAACAGTCCACTGTCCGGAGAAGGCGCCCCCTCGGAGTAGACGCTCGCGGGCCCTCCTGAGAGTATGACGCCGACTGCGCTCTTCTCCTTCAGCTCGTCATAGCTCGTATCGTGCGGGAGGAGCTCGGCGTATACGCCGAGTCCCCTCACCCGCCTGCAGATCAGGTGGGCGTACTGTCCCCCGAAATCGAGGACCGCAATTTCGCCAGGGTGTCGGTCCGTCTATCGCTTCACCTCGAAGGAGTGTGCGCCGAGTTCGGCCCCTCCAGCCGCAGACACGAGACCAAACGTGGCCTTGTCCCACATCCCCCCGATGCTCTTCGCTCCCGCATACCCGAACGCTGCCCTCAGGCCGTTCTCCATCCTGCCGACCACCTGCTCAGTCACTCCCGCATAGGGGACGAATGCTTCCACCCCCTCGTCGAGCCCCTTTGCAGGCACGCTGTACCTGTCGATAGCGAAACGCGCCCTCCTCGCGGCGGCGCTCGCCATTCCCCTGTAGATCTTGAACTTCTTTCCGTTGCGTGTAACCAGCCTGCTGGGCGCCTCGTCGGTCCCCGCCAGCATGGACCCAAGCATGGCCACTGAAGCCCCGGCGGCGAAGGCTAGGGCGGCATCCCCCGGGCCCCTGACCCCTCCGTCTGCGATCACGGGCACGTCGAGCTTCAACTCCTCGAGGCCTGCGACCACCTCCGCCACCGCGTAGAGCGTCGGCGCCCCGACCCGCGTCACCTCCGAAGTGATGCAGATTGACCCTGACCCGATCCCCGCCCTGAACCCGTCGACTCGAGGGAGTTCATCGACTATGTCCATCACAGCCTGGCGGGACCCGACGTTCCCCACGATGAAATCGGAGCTCAGCTCAGGGAGGACCTTCTTCGCAGCCGAGATCACCCTTGCCGTGTGAAAGTGCGCCACGTCCGCCACCAGGAAGTCTGCCACTCTGTCCAGCGCTTTGCACCTCTCCTCGTCGAGGGGGGACACCGAGGCGCCTACGAGGGGGCGCCCCCTGTCATCGGCGCTGATCGCCCTTACCCTCGCCCCCTTGACCCGTCGGACCTGTTCCACCTGGTCGGAAACGGACATGTTGCGGTGAATGACGCCCGCCCCCCCCAACCGGGCCATCTCAAGCGCCATTCCCCACTCGGTGACCGTGTCCATTGGGGACGAGACAATGGGGAGCTCGAGCCTGATCCTACTGGTCAGCATGGTCGAGAGGTCGATGTCTCGCGGCTCGACCTCGCTCCTCCCCGGCAGAAGTATGAAGTCGCGGAACGTGTACACGTCGCGGGCGGACTTTAGCTTCGAAAGGGGGCGCGATCGCAAGGCCAGACCTTGCCGAATTCGGACCTCAACATGAGTATATCAAGGCTCCCCCCAACCGTGGGTCACAATTCACACAGGCGCGCACCTTCCGGCGAATGGACCCTTTCTCCACAACCGTTTAATCAGGGGGAAGGGAGATTTTTGCGGCGTCGGACTTGAGCAGGGACCCCGGTTCGATATTCGGCGGGCTTTTCTCCGTGTGCATCAGGGACGACCATTTCAAGGAGGACAGGAAGCTTGTCGCCGAAGGGGTTCTCTGCCTTGTCCTGGGTGCCCTCAGCAGCGTCGTGACCACCTACATCCTTTCCCTGGCCGGAATTCTCGTCTAGACAATTCGACAGAGATGTAAAGGAATACTACCTTCCCCGCATTTACCAACTTTGGCGATGATATTTGTCATCGATACAGCATGGGAAGAAAACTCGTACTGGTCGGATTCTGGCTCCTAGGTTACGCCCTGGGCTTCTTCGCCTGGCTCGTTAGAGTCCCGGTGATCAACGCCCTGGAGAACATCGGTCTCAGCTCTGACGCAGCGGGGGCCCTGATCACTGGCTTCGCCGGTTCGCTGGTGATGCTCGTGGGCGTCATCATGTGGAGCTACCTGTCTTCGAGCTAGGCGCAAGGTCATCAGAGCGTAGAGCGGGAGGCTCGACCCGGCTCGCGCTCCCGCATTTCTGTCCAGGTCTGCAGCCGTGATGCCGGCTCCCGAAGACCCCTCCCCAAGAATTTAAGGCCAAACGCTTCGTGACCGCCGGGTTGGCGCTTCACCCTCGCAAGGTGACCGCTCAGGTGGGGGTCGTCCTATATGCCCTGTCCCTGATCGCACCCGCCGTCCCCGTCCTCTGGTCAACCCTCTTCCCCTTCCTTCTCACCCTTCTTGGGGGTCTGATTCTTTTCATCGCCTCGCTGATACCATCAACCAAGGGGGAGACATGGGGTTCCATGTGGCCCCTGGTGGGATACGACAATGCCATCGACGCCATCTATGTCCGTGGACCCTGGCGACAGCGGTTCATGGAGCTGGACGAGATGGAGACAGAGGGGAGAGTAACTGCGGCAATGACCGAATGGTTTTGAGGCACTCCAGTCTGCCCCCAAATTCGTTTCATCCCGCTAAACCTTATATACGCTGGAGGGGGGTCGCTCTCTTGTAACGAGTGACGTAGTATGGCGAATAAGGCTCACCTGAATCTGATAGTAACCGGCCACGTGGACCACGGAAAGAGCACCACCATGGGGCACTTCCTCTTCGACCTCGGCGTCGTCGACCAGAGGATGATCGAGGAGTTCGCGAAGGAGTCTGAGAAGACGGGCGCAGGGGACTCCTTCAAGTATGCCTGGGTGCTTGATCAGCTGAAGGACGAGAGGGAGAGGGGTGTTACCATCGACCTCGCCTTCCAGAGGTTCGAGACGCCGAAGTACTTCTACACACTCATCGACGCTCCCGGCCACCGCGACTTCATCAAGAACATGATCACCGGAGCCTCCGAGGCGGACGCCGCCGTCCTCGTGGTCTCCGCAAAGAAGGGGGAGGAAGACGTGGCACTGGGCGCCGGGGGTCAGGCCAGAGAACACGCATTCCTTCTCAGGACCCTGGGGGTGACCCAGCTCGTCGTCTGCGTCAACAAGATGGACGACCAGACAGTGAAGTATTCTGAGCAGAGGTACAACGAGGCGAAGCAGGACATCGAGAACCTGCTGAAGACTGTGGGGTACAACGTTTCAAAGATCCGCTTCATCCCCGTTTCCGGATGGACGGGGGAGAACCTCATCAAACCCTCTACTAACATGCCCTGGTACAAGGGCCCGACCCTCCTCCAGGCGCTTGACGAGTTCGTCGAGCCCCCGAAGCCAATCGAAAAGCCGCTCAGGCTCCCCGTGCAGGACGTCTACACCATCACGGGGGTCGGGACCGTCCCGGTAGGCAGGGTCGAGACTGGCAAGATCAAGGTCGGGGACACGGTCGTCATCATGCCGGAAGGGTTGTCAGCAGAAGTGAAGTCCATCGAGACCCACCACACCCAGATGCAGGAGGCGATGGCAGGGGACAACATCGGTTTCAACCTGAGGGGCGTATCAAAGGGAGAGTTCAGGAGAGGATCCGTTCTCGGTCCGCCGAGCAACCCCCCCACCATAGCGAAGGAGTTCAGGGCCCAGATCAT
>Ga0187780_10002736_pt1 | contig 13240 bp, 11 predicted proteins | sample 1015_Q2_SP10_20__FD_132429 | JGI IMG/M metagenome (GOLD analysis project Ga0187780, IMG submission 132429) | Tropical peat soil microbial communities from peatlands in Department of Meta, Colombia - 1015_Q2_SP10_20_MG | ecosystem: Environmental > Terrestrial > Soil > Wetlands > Peat | place...
ACCGCTCCGCGAGGAGGTCTTGGCTGAGGTGATGACCGCCTTCGAGCATTTCCTGGTGATCATGTTCCGCGACCAGGATCTGAGCATCGAGGAGCACAAAGCCTTCTCCCGCTATTTCGGCGAGCTGACGGAACTGCCGCAGGCGCCCATTTATGCCGGCCAGCGGGACATGCAGGAGGTGCGCCGCGAGGCGCACGAACCCGTGAGCGTGGTGCCCTTTACGCGTTTTCACACCGACAGCCCGTTTCTGGAGCGGCCGCCGCTGTGCATGGTGATGCGCGCCGTGGACGCGCCAAAATACGGCGGCGACACCGCGTTCGCCAACATGTATTTGGCATACGAAGAATTGTCCGAGGGCTACCAGCAGATGCTCGCGCGGCTGCGGGTCGTCTATTCCGGCAAGGACATCTGGTCGAAGAACGCCAAGCTCGACAAGGACAAGCAACTGCGCCTGCGCGAGTCGCACGACTTCAAAGAAGAACAGCTCGAAAACATCCATCCCGCGGTGCGCCGCCATCCCCGGACCGGGCGCAAAGCGCTGTATGTCACCGGCGCTTATTTCAAACGCTTCGAAGGGTGGAACGAGGAGGAAAGCCGCGCGCTCCTCGATTACCTGGCCCACCTCCCGCACCGCCTGCAATATCAATGCCGCATCCGCTGGAAGCGAAATACCGTGATCGTCTGGGACAATCGGTTCCTGCAGCACTGCGGCATCCACGATTATCAGAACGAGCGCCGGCACCTAGTGCGCACCACGGTCATGGGCGAACGCCCGATTTAGCTCCGCGCGATATGCTCAATCGTCCGGAGCGGCCGCGGTGGCCATGTCGGCGGCAATGTAGCGCGAGGCCATCCAGAAGAGCGCGCCTCCCAGAAGCGGGAGCACGCTTGGCGCGACGAGCGAATAGCGGATGGCCACGTCGCCATAGTGCGGGTGCAATCTGTCGTTCAGCCAGCCGACGAGCGCCGAACCAATCCCCAAGCCGACCAGATTGCCGCAAAAGAGGAACGTCGCGGAGGCGAATGCGCGCATGCGCACCTTCGACACAGTGAGATACACCGCGAACACCGGGCCGGAGTAGGCGGAGGTGAGGATCGTGGCCAGGGAGAGCCAGACCAGCGAGGCCCTCACCGACGGCATCAGCACAGCCAGCAGATACAGCGGACAACAACCCAGGCAGGCGAGCGCCGGAACATAGATACGCCAGCGCACGTCGCGCGCCCCCAGCCTTTCAGCCAGGAAGCCGCCCAACAATATTCCCGCCGTGCCGATGAGGCCCCTCACGGTGCCGATGTAGGCACCGATCTGAGCGCTGCTCAGGTGATGAACGCGGCGCAGAAACGGAGGGACCCAACTCTGGATGCCGTAGAGGGTCATGGCCATCAAGCTGCCCCCGATGGTGATGAACACGAAGGAGCGCTGCCGCAACAGAAACGCAGCGGCTTGCGCCACGGACGGCAATTTGGTGTTCGCCGTGCGGCCCTCCATCGCACCGCGCACCGGCTCGCGGACGGTCAAGCGAAAGAGGATGGCCACCACGATCCCGGGAAAGCCGACGGCTACGAACGCCGCGCGCCATCCGTAGTGCTGGTCCACAAAGCCCGCCACGAAAGAACCGATCAGCACGCCGATGCTGCTCCCCGCCGTCAGGATGGACATGGCGCGCGGAAGCGCCGCTTTCGAAAACAGATCCGCGAGCATGGCGTGGGACGGCGCGACACCGCCGGCCTCGCCAATGCCCACGCCGACCCGGCTGAGCGCCAACTGCCACGCGCCACGCGCCAGCCCGCTGATGCACGTCATGGCGCTCCAGAAGGTGAGGCAAACGGTGAGGATGAAGCGGCGGTCGGAGCGGTCGGCCCAGCGCGCGATGGGCAGCCCGAGGAAGGAGTAAAAGATGACGAATCCGAAGCCGTTGATTAGTCCCAGCGCGGTGTCCGTCAGCCGCAAATCCTTCTTGATCGAATCGAGCAGGAGGCTCAGGACGCCGCGGTCGGCGTAGTTGAGCGCGGTGATGAGGGTGAGCACGGCGAGCGCATAGTTTGCCTGGGCGGAAGAAACCGCGGGGCGCGCGGTGGCTTCGATGGGCGCTGCCAATTTGCTTCCCATGCGTCCGATGACTGGTGCGCGCCGCACGCGCTACAGCACGGCGTAATAGGTGAAGATGGTGTAGTCGGGATTGGCGTGGCGTTTCCCCGTTCCGACGATGACGGTGCGCGTGAGCCAGTCGTGCGGCCCCACGGGCGTGTCGAACACGGGAGTGCAGCGGAAATAAAATTCGCGGTCGCCGCCCCACGTGGGGTCGTTCCGGTCAATCGGCTTGCCGTCTTTCGGATAGAGGTAGCCCGTGTTGTTGATGTAAATCATAGTCCCGTCGGAAGCCTGGAGCATGTAGTGGGCGTTGAGGCGACCGTGCCCCGCGTAATCGGCGCCGCTATGCGGCACGACGATGCCCTGCAGCCGTGGCCCTTCGATGACGCCGGAGATCGCGGGGACATAGGCGCGCCGACCGTTCGGCCCCTCAAACGAAACACGTTCCTTGAAGTCTATGCGCACTTGAAAAACGTACTCGAGCTTGATTTGCTCAATCTCCCCCAATGGTTTTGCGGCGCCCTCGGGCCTCGCTTGCGCCGCCTGCGATCCGGCCCGCGCAGCGCCTTCGGCGGCGTCCGCTGCGGCAAGCCTCGCGAAAAGGTTTTCGGCGAGCACCGCGCCACCGAGCATGGAGCCGCGCAGCATGGAGCGACGGTCGATTCGGTGTGTTTTCATGGTTGCTGTACCTCCCGTTTCAGAGAATTTTTTCCAGCCCACGCCACTGCATCACGGCGAAATCGCGCGTCCTAATCGCGGCATTCGAAACTACCCGCATTTTCCGGATCACCCTGTCCCTTGTAGTGTGCGTGCTTGGGATAGGCGCACAGCGGGCGGCTGCGGCCCGGAAACGCCTTGCCCGTGGCGGTGATGGAGTCGGGCGGCCTTCCCTTCTCGACCCAATTGACAATGGCAGTGAGCATATCGAATTTGTCGAGCGCCGCAGACCCGCCTCCACAGTGCAGCATCCCCGGAACAAAGTAGAAACGGCTCCATCCTTGAACCTGGACCAGCCCGCCGTTCGCCTCGGCCATTTTCTTGTAGTAGCTGAGCGTGTCGAGAGGCGAGAACCAGGGATCGCTCCCTCCGTGGTAGAAAAGAAGCTTCCCGCCGTGGCCAGAGAAGGTCGAAAGATTCGTCCAGGCGTAGGTGTCGGTCAGCGTCTGCATGGCGTCAGCAGCGATCCGCGCCGCGACCTGATCGGCGTCGAACTGCGTGGCCAGATTGAGTCCGAAGGGGCCCGTGGGCACAGCGCTGGGCACTAGCCCGCCAGCATTCGGGCCTCGCCCGCTGTCCGCGATTCCGGTGTCGAAAATAAATCCGGGATAGATTTCGTTCCCGCGCGAATCTTTCAACGGCGAAAGGGCCTTTTTCAATGAGCGGACTTGATCAGAACTTAAACAGGAATCCATCTTCGGGCCTTTGCACTGGATGACCGCGGGGTCGTACCCGCAACCGAACGGATTGAAGATCAGTCCGTCCTTCAAGCCGTCCTTGACGTCGCACTCGTTCAGGATGGAATCAATCAAGAGTTTGCGGTCGCTCGCGGAAAATAGCTTTCCCGTCATGGGCTTGCCCGCCTCGTCTTTCGGCGCGGCTTGATTGAAGGCCACGGCCGCCCACGCGTCTCCGGCGTTCGAGTTGGCCGTGCGCTGGGCGGGATCGCCGGAGACGGCGCCATCGAACTCGATCGGGTAGCGCTCCGCCGCAAGCATGGCCTGGCGCCCGCCGGTCGAGCAGCCTACAAAGTAGGAATATTTCGGCGCTGCGCCGTAATACTGCGCGACGATCTGCTTCGCGACGAAGGTCACTTTACCGAGCGCCACGTAAGCGAAATCGAGGCTGGCTTGCTGGTCCTTCATGAAAGCGGCGTCGAAGACGGCGCCGCGATGTCCGCTGTCCATGGCCACTACCGCGAACCCTCGCGCCAGCGCCGGCGCGTCGCCGGCCGCCGACGACCCATACGGCGGGCTGATTGCTCCGTCGAGCCCTCCGCCACCCTGAAAGAGAAACCGGCCGTTCCAGTTGTCGGGCAGCGCGATGGCAAAGCCGATGGCGTACGGCTTGCCGTCAGCGCCGGTGTGCGGATCAATCGTTCCGTCGGCGCGGCAATAGGAGGGAATCGCCACCGGAACCGCCTCCGAAGAGAGAGGTAGACGCACAGTTCCGGGGGGTGCCGTGGGAACAGGCTCGGCCTTCGTAATCGTCATCGTGAAACCGGGAATTTGGAGCTTCACCAAGTCTGCGCAAGCCTTTACCGGAGCTGTTCCCGCCCCCTCGTTACTCGCCTGACCGTAGGCCACGGATGCGACAACTACCGCCAGCGCCGAACACACCAAAGCCCGCAACAGTGCCACATTCCTTATACGCACTATAAATAGCTCCCTGCCGCTGTTATGAGTCCCAAACGCGGCGGAGCATAACAAACCGCCTATAGGCACGGCAATGCTTGATTGTTCGCCGAGCGCGCGGATCGCCCGCCCGCGATGAAGGGAATTTAGAGGCGAAAGAGCTTGCGGGCCGTCTCGCCCAGGATATTGCGCTTGGCCTGCTCGCTCAGGAATGGAAGGCCGGCAATCCGTCCGGGTGTATCGAAATCCCAGTGCGGCCAGTCGGAGGAATACATCAACTGAGTTTCGGCATGGACAGCTTTGAAGGTGGCTTCTAGCATGTGGGGCATCGTCACTTCGAGTGGTTGCGTGGTGAAATACATCTCCGCGATGTATTCGCTGGGGAGGCGCTTCAGCAGCGGCGCGTCGGACTGGCGCATCAGGTATTCGTGATCGAGCCGCTGCATCATGAAGGGCACCCAGGCGAGGCCGCTCTCGATCCAAATCACCTTCAGCTTCGGAAACCGCTCAGGCAAGCCGTTGACGATCCAGTTGGCCAGGTGGGTCATGTTGCAGGTGACGAACGACATGGAATGAACCGCCAGGAAGCGGTTCATCGTGGAGGTCATCGTGTCGCCCCAAGTCGGCCCGGCATGGAACGCCAGCGGCAAGCCGCGCTCCTCGAGCTCTTTGTACACGCGCATGTACATGTTCCGGTGCACGCCCGTGCGCCGCTGGCTGGTGATCATGAAGCCGACCACCCCGGACTTCTCGCCGAACTCCTCAATCGTTTTGAGCGCAGCGTCCGGATCGTGGAACGGCAGGCACAACAAGGTTTTCACGCGCGGCTCGCGCGGCAGGATCGTCTCCGTGAACCAGCGGTTGTAGGCGAAGGTCAGCGCCGTGACGATGTCCGGATCGGGATGCAGGCCCGTCTCCAACATGGGCTGCGGGAAGACGACCTGAATCTGGATGCCCATGGAATCCATGGCCCGGCGAATCAGCGTGAGATCGCGGTGCTCGTTGGTCTTCTCGACAGGTTCAAGCAGCCCGGCCTGATGAGGAATGCGGCCGAAAACGTCCTGGAACGTCAACCCAACAGTGTGATTGCTGAAAACCAGATTGCGGGCGTAGGGCCAGTCCTGCGTCATGGCCTTGGCATTGTGGCGGAGGACGGGATTTTCGAGCCGGTCGAGAATCTCATTCCAGGAGTCGAATTCCACATGATGCGAATCCACGTCCACGATGAAATAGTCCTCGAGATGATAGCGAGCGATATCGCGGCGGGCATTGGCGAGAATTTCGCGCGAATCGGTATGGGTGGTGATCTGCTGCACCGGATGTTCAGCGGCAGTGCGCGCCTGGTTTGCGATTTCCGTTGTGCTCATGGTCCTACCCTCATCTGATATCGCTGCTCACGCCCCCGAAGCATCTCCCTGGGGAGCCGGCGCCGTGCGCGAATACCACAGCGCCAGATCGAAAGGATTCAGGCGGTGCGCCCGCATCAGAGCGCACGCCATCACCATCGCCTCCGTCGTCGAAACACTAGCATCCAGCGGCGGGATTTCCGACTCCCTTTCCTCGACAGCCGCTGCGTATAGTTTCACGGCCGCGCTGACCAGGCTCGTCAATTCCTCCGGCGGCAGAGACGCCAACTCGCCCGTCTGCATCGTGCGCTCGATTTGTGCGCGCAGCCGGACGAGAAGCTCGGAAAGCTTCGCCGTTTCCTCAGACGGTGACATAAATCCCGCCCGCGGTTTCTTCCACCATCACGCGAGTCAATTGGGCGGAGGGACGGCCCGGATGCACGCCCGTCCGGATGTTGTATTCAAAGCCGTGCCACGGGCAAACGATGTGCAGATTGGATTCGTCAAAAGCGAAACCGCCGCTCTCGCCGCCCTTGTCAATCACTTCCGTCACGCGCGGGACGATTTTTCCCTGACAAACAGGACCGCCCTGATGCGGACACGTGTTCTCCCACGCGTAGAGGCGCCCGGCGACGCGAAAAATGCCGATAGTCTTTTCCCCCACGTCCACCACCAGCCGGCCGCCTTCCGGCACGGACGCACCTGCCCCTACGAAAACTCGCTGCGAAGTTGCTGGCATAGGTCACCCACGCTGGATCGAAGTGATGAGGAAGTCTATCTTGATACCGGCGGAATGGCAACGTTGGGCGCACGCAGCCGCGCGGGCGATTTAGTGGGAGCGGGTGCTCCCCGGACCGTCCTGCTGGGTAAACTCGACGCCCCAGAAATGCGGGCTGGGGGAGAGAAACTCGACGCCCACGCGGGTTCCTTTTTCGGACAAATCGCCAAGGTAAACCACCCGGCACTCCTGCTCTTCCTCGGTCGCCGGGTTGACCAGCACCATTTCGGCGCCCAATTGTACGGCTTCACGGATGTAGATCAGGCCGCCGTGCATGCTGATGACCACGCTCCGGCTGTTCTCCCGGAACTTCCGCCCTTCGGCATTGACACCTCGCGCCCGCACGGGGACACTGGCGAAGAGCCGCGCGCTCCGGCGCTGCGTAAGGTGGACTGAGGTCGTTTCCATGGCTATGAATATCGTGGAACCTGGCCCCCTCCCGCGTCAACCATACCGCTGCTGGGCGTATCCAAAACGCCAGTCCGAAAAGATTCCTTGAATCCGGCGGCGCTCCCGCTAAGATGTCGCATGGGCGTAGGGAGCCGGACTTCCTGCAGGGGCACACATGGGGCTAATCGAATACATCGAATCGAAGCGCGAAGAACACCTGAACGAACTGAAGGAACTCCTGCGCATTCCAAGCGTTAGCACCAAGAGCGAGCACAAGCCCGATATCGAGCGCGCGGCTCGCTGGGTGGCCGAAAAGCTCCGCGCCGCCGGCCTGGACAAAATCGAGATTGTTCCCACCAAGATGCATCCTGTAGTCTACGGGGAATCGTTACACGCCCCCGGCAAGCCTACGATTCTTTTTTACGGGCACTACGACGTGCAACCCCCTGAACCGCTGGAACTCTGGACCAGCCCTCCCTTCGAGCCCGCCGTCCGCGGCGGCAACCTTTTCGGCCGGGGCACCGCCGACGACAAAGGCCAGGTCCACATCCACATCAAGGCGCTCGAGGCGCTCCTGAAGGCCACAGGAAAGCTGCCCATCAACCTGAAGGTCATGATCGAAGGCGAAGAAGAAATCGGCAGCGTCAACCTGTGGGATTTCGTGCAACAGCACCGCGCCCGGCTCAAGGCCGACGCCCTGGTGGTCTCCGACACGGGCATGCTCGCCCGGGGCGTGCCCTCCATCACCTACGGTCTGCGCGGCCTCAACTACTACCAGATCGAAATCACGGGGCCGGCGCAGGATCTGCATTCGGGAGTTTTCGGCGGAGCGGTTCCCAATCCGATCACGATTCTGGCCGAAACCATCGCCAAACTTCACGACCGCAGTTTCCGCGTGGCCGTTCCGGACTTTTACGACGACGTCGCAGTGTTGTCGCGCGCCGAGCGCAAAGCCCTCCAGGCCTTGCCGTGGAAGGAAAAGGAATTTCGCAAGACGGTGGGAGCGCCTGAATTGTGCGGTGAGCGCGGCTTCGCCATTGTCGAGCAGCTATGGACTCGCCCGACTCTCGAGCTAAACGGCATCTGGGGCGGCTACACGGGCGAGGGCGCGAAGACCGTCATCCCCTCGAAGGCCTATGCCAAGCTCTCCACGCGCCTCGTTCCCAATCAGGACCCCTCCAAAATCGCCCGGCTCGTCGAGCGGCACATTCGAAAACTCTTGCCCGAGACCGTGACCTGCAAGTTCGAGGTGCTGAGCACGGGGAAACCCTGGGTGGCCCCCTACACGCATCCGATTTTCCAGAAGGCGATTCACGCGCTCGAAGCGGGCTTCGGGAAGAAGGCCGTGTTCATCCGCGAGGGCGGTTCGATTCCCTTCGTCACGCAGATGCACGACACCTTCAAGGTCCCCTGCGTGCTGATGGGCTTCGGCCTGCCCGACGAAAACGCGCATGCCCCGGACGAGCACATCTCCCTCGAGAATTATTACGGGGGCATCAAGTCCGTGGCCCTCTTCTACGAGAGCCTGGCCGGCTTGTAGCCCACCGGCGCAGAGCGCAACGAGAGGTTGTTGAGGACGCGTGACCGTTTGGTGGCATCGCCCGTTAGCTGAAACGTGACACCTCCGTAAACGACGCGGGATACTCGATGGCTAGGCGGGGCGGTATCGCGTATGATGGGCCGTAAGAGACCCGGCCCAAAACATGGCCACTGAAAATTTCGCAACCACCCAACCTAGCAACCAGAAACAACTTCGGTACGCGGCAATTGTAGTCTTCCTCGGTATTACGGCGGTCACTCTCAGCCAGACCAACGGGCTCTGTCTGATTCCACTCAAAAACCTGCTGAAGAACGAACTGAGTGCGAGCCGGGCAGCGACGGCGGCGTTCGTCTTCTGGTCTGGGTTCGCGTGGTACTTCAAACCTTTCTGCGGAATTTTCACGGACGCTTTTCCATTGTGGGGCACACGGCGCAAGAGCTACATATTAATTGGCGCCACCATCGCTGTTCTTCTCTTTCTTGCGATCTGGCTCACGCCGCATACGTACGCCAAGCTGCTGGCCGTATTCGTGGTGATCAACGTCTTTCAGGTCGTCGCGAGCACCGCAACCGGCGGCTTCATGACGGAGAAGGCCCAGGCATTCAACGCGTCGGGGCGTTTCGCGGGCGTCTTCCAAGTGGCGTACCAGATGGCGGGGCTCGTCGGAGGCCCGCTCGGCGGGTTGCTGGGCGCGATTGCCTTCGGATGGACGGGCGTGGCGGGCGCCGCAGTGATGTTCCTGCCGATACCGGCGGCGATCTTTTTTCTGAAGGAGCAGCGCAGGAAGGTCGATTCCCAGAAACTCCTCGGAGACGCGAGCAAGCAGCTTGCCAAGCTGGTGAAAGCGAAAACGATGTGGGCTGCGGCCGGATTCAGCTTCCTCTTCTATTTCGCCCCGGGGATTCAGACGGCGGTCTTCTACCAGCAGCAAGATGTCCTGCATATGACGACGCGGATGCAGGGCGTCATGCTGTTCTTGAACGGCGTTTTTGGCATCACCACGGCGACGATTTACGCCAGCTTCGCGTGCCGGCGCTGGAACCTGCGGAAGTTGCTGTTTGGGTGCATCATTGTCGGCGCCGCAGCGCAAATGTGCTACGCCTTGTACACTTCGATGCCGCGAGCCTACATAATCGAAAGCCTCTGGGGACTCGGCTGGTCGGCGGCGGACATGTCTTTGACGGACCTGTACATGCGCGCGACGCCGGGAGGAAGTGAAGGGCTTGGCTTTTCGCTGATGGTGAGCGTGCGCAATCTTTCGCTCTTCGGCGCCGACTGGCTTGGCGCGAAGGCGATGGAAGCCTATCACCTCCACTTCGCCACGATGGCCATCGCGAACGGCTTAATCTCGCTCATCGCGGTGCCGTTCATTCTCCTGCTGCCGGGAAGAATTGTGGATCGCATGGATACGGCAGCCGAAGCGGCTGAACTGCATCCGGCATTGGAAAAAGCGCTGCAGGAATAGCGCCTTTCCGAAGTCCTGCCCGAGACGGCCTAACCTCGCTGCCACTGCTGCGAATAATCCCGAAGCTTCCAACGTGCCAACGATCGTCCGCCGATCCAAGGGCCGTCAGGAGGGGCGCTGCCTTGCCCTGAATGGCCTCGATGAAGGGTTGCTGCGCCCTCTAGCTCGCAAGATGTGCTAGGAATTCCTCGGACCCAGCGCTACGCGCTCGCTAGCGCCGCCCGCACGCGCGCCGGTGTAAACGGAAACTGCTTCATGCGCACGCCCGTGGCATCGAAAAACGCGTTGGCGATGGCCACGGCTGCCGCCGCCATTACTTCCTCGCCCGCTCCGGTGGATCTCTGATCCAGGCGCTGCACCACCACCGGCGTGACCTTGGGGCTCTGCTCGAACCGCAGAATGGGATAGGACTTCCAATCGAGACTGGTCACATTGGTATTGCTGAACGTCACTTCTTCCAGCAGCATCCGGCTGGCCGTCTGCACCAATTGCCCGCTGATCTGGTTCTCGACAATGCCCGGATTGACCACAAAACCCGCGTCAATGGCGCCGTAAAGATGTTTCACTGCGACCTGGCCCGTCTCCTTGTTCACTTCGATCTCCGCGACGGCGCCGCCATACGACGCCAAATGCGTTCCCAGCCCGATGCCGCGTCCCTGTGCCACCTTCGACTTCGACACACTCGACGCCGCCCGGCGCGGTTTCCATTGAGCCGCCTGCGCCGCCGCATCCAGCACCCCCCGCCAGCGCGCGTCGGTCATATTCCGCTGCCGGAACTCGTAGGGATCCATTCCCACGAGGTACGCAAGCTGATCAATGGCCTGCTCCGACGCAAACGCGAACGAAAGGTCCAGCGGCGAGCGAAGCCAGGCACCCTTTAGGTATCCCAATCCCGAAATCTCGTGATTCACCAGGCGGAGGTTAGCGATCTCATATTGCCCGCCGCACGTGAGCGGGCTCACCTGCTGGGCCATGGATCCTCGCCATAGCGACGCGGGAATTCCGAGTGCCAGTTGCGCGGAGGTCTCTACCGCGCACCAATTGTGCTGCCAGCCGTCGTACTGATAGGCCACGATCTTGCCGGACGCATCCGCGGCAGCGCGCGCCTCGCCGATGTGCGCCGGGCCGTAATTGTCCCAGCCGTGCTCATCCCAGCGCATAAATTGCAAGCGCACCGGCTTGCCCGCCAGTTGCGACATCAGCGCCGCCGCTTGCGCCGCGTCGTCGTGAGAACTGTGCCCGTACGTGCCGGACGACTCGTAATACTGCACCCGCACCTTCTCGGCGGGCAGGCCCAGCATACGCGCCAGCGTCCCCCGCAGCGTGTAGCAGTCCTGCGTCGAGCAGGCGATCAGCGCCGAATCCGCCTTCACGTCCGCCAGCGCTCCGTTCGGTGCAAAGCAGGCGTGCGATTGGTACGGCCCGAGGCAGGTCTGTGACGCCACATGCGCGGCGCCGTTGAAAGCACCGGCCGTATCGCCACGCTCCAGAAGAACCTTGTCGTTCGTTTTCTCGGCGCGCATCACTTCGTAGAGCCGGTCGCTCCCCGGCAGCGTAGGCTTGGCGTCCCACGTCACCTTCAACTGCTGCGCGGCGCGCACCGCGTCCCATTCGCGCTCCGCCACAACGCCCACGAAATCCCCGCGGCGCACAACCCGCGCTCCCGGTATGTCCCGGATGGAGCTTTCGTCGAGGCTCAGCACTTTCGCGCCGTCCCCGTACGCGCCCTGTCCCCGCGGCCGTACCACGCGCCCGTGCAACATTCCCGGCAGGCGCACGTGCTGCAGATAGGTGTGTGTGCCGCTGGCCTTCGCGGGGATGTCTTTCCGCGGCGCCTTCGTGCCGGCGACCTTGTACTGCGAGGGATCTTTCACCGGCGCTTTCCCGGTAAACGAAACGTTGAACGGCTTGTCGCCCACCAGTGCTCCGTAGGTGACCGACTTCTCCGTGCCGCCCGCTACTGTCACCACGCCTTTCGACACCACGAGGCGCTCCACAGGCGCATCCAGCTCTTTCGACGCAAGCTGCAAGAGCGCCAGCCGTGCCTCCGCCGCAGCCGTGCGGATCTGGGGCGAGCCTCGGTGAATCGAAGCGCTCGAATACGTGCCGCCCTGGTTTGGCGTCACGTTGGTGTCGAGCCCGACTGAGCTCACCTGGCTCATGTCCAGGTCGAGTTCCTCCGCTGCCACCTGCAACAGCGCGGTCGTAGCGCCTTGCCCGAATTCCGCGTAGCCGATATAAACGGTCGCTGTGTTGTCCGCATGGACGGCCAGCCACGTATCAATTTGTTTCGGATCGGGCGGGCCCGCGACCATGCCGCGCGCGGCCACCGTCGCCGGCCCTTGCGCCGCAAGCACATCGCCGAGACTGAATCCGACTACCAGCGCGCCGCCGGCCTTCAGAAAATCCCGCCGGGGAAGTTGTGCAGCCGCAGTCACGTTGCTCATCGAGCCACCTCCGTCGTGTGCTTCTCTGCACGTCCCGCCATCATCTCCGAGGCTCGCTGAATGGCGCTCAAAACGCGCGGGTAGGACCCGCACCGGCACAAGTGGCCGTTCATCGCCGAGCGAATTTGCGCTTCGGTAGGACGCGCATTCTTAGAGAGAAGCTCGGCAGCTTTGATAATCATGCCATTGAAACAAAAACCGCAATGTATGGCTTGCTCATCAATGATCGCTTGCTGCACAGGATGAAGCGCAGGCGCGTGGGCGAGCTTCTTCTGCATGGCGTACCAGGCCGGCAATCCTTCGAGCGTCGTTACCGATTTACCGGCTACCGCGGACACGGGAGTCACGCACGACCGCACCTCCACGCCGTTCACCAGCACCGAACACGCGCCGCATTGCGCCAGCCCGCACCCGAAGCGCGGCCCGTGCAGTTGGAGTTCGTCGGAAAGGACGTACAGTAAGGGCGTGTCCGGCGCCGACGTCACCGTCCGCATTTCCTCGTTCACTCGAATCCTCAGTTCGCTCGCCATCCCGTCTCCCTCCGGCCGATTCGCGCTATGTTGCGGCTGTATTCCTCCGTAAACCCTTCGATGCCGCTCGTTGGAAAGAGGGTAACACGCAATGTCAAGCGCGTCCCTTCGTTGCGTCGCTTCCAGTTCCGCGGCGAAAGGCCGGGCGTTCGGCAAAGCTAGTTCCTCGGGAGCGGCTTGCTCCCGCAGAAAAATGCCTTTCCCGGCCGTGCTTGTTTCGCAGCGCCAAAAAATCCCTATTTTTGGGCCTTTTCTAACGTTTTCGCTTGCGTTCGCCAGGGAGGACGGCTATAGTGCACGC
>Ga0187780_10002738_pt1 | contig 13239 bp, 9 predicted proteins | sample 1015_Q2_SP10_20__FD_132429 | JGI IMG/M metagenome (GOLD analysis project Ga0187780, IMG submission 132429) | Tropical peat soil microbial communities from peatlands in Department of Meta, Colombia - 1015_Q2_SP10_20_MG | ecosystem: Environmental > Terrestrial > Soil > Wetlands > Peat | place...
CCAGACGAAGGAAGAATGGAAAGGCATGGCCGAGGGCAACAAGATTCTCGGCTTGAATCCGTCCGTGCCCATCGACGGCATCTGCGTCCGCATCGGCACGATGCGCTGCCACAGCCAGGCGCTGACCATCAAACTGAAGAAAGACGTTCCGCTGGGCGAAATCGAGCAGATTCTGGCGGGCGCGAACCCTTGGGTCCGCGTGATCCCCAACACGAAGGAATCGAGTTTGCGCTGCCTCACTCCGACCGCCGTCTCGGGCACGCTCAACGTGCCGATCGGCCGCCTGCATAAACTGAATCTCGGTCCCGAATATCTCGGCGGGTTCACCGTCGGAGATCAGTTGCTCTGGGGCGCCGCCGAACCTCTGCGCCGCATGCTGGGCATTCTTCGCGAACACGGGAGATAGCATGCTGCCGTCGCTCTCCGGCCGCGCCGGGATCGTTGTGCAGGCAACATTCGTCCAGGGTCTAGAACAGGTGTATAATTCCGCCACTTGGGTGAAACAAGACACTCTGCGCTGGCGTATTAGCCGTCCAGGAGGACTACACATGCACCGAAAGCTTCTCGCTATGCTGTTTGGGATCGCCTTGCTCGCGCTGCCGAGCCGGGCGCAGGACTCGAAACTCAACGGCACTTGGAAACTCGATGCCGCCAAGAGCAACTTCGGCCAGTTCCCGCCGCCGACGAGCGAAACCGACACCATCACCGTGACCGGCAACGAATTCAAGCAACAGTTCACCAGCGTCACCGTGCGCGGCACGCAGAACGGCTTGCGCTCCTGCACGATCGACGGCAAGGAAGTTGACTTGACTCCCGACGACACGCGCGTTCAGCTCGGCGCGATCAAGCTCTCGAAAATGCAGTGTTCGTGGGAAGGAAAGGCGGTCGTCTTCCTCGAAACGGCCAACTTCAACGGCGGCGTGCTGACGGACAAGCTGACCTTCTCGCCTTCCGACGACGGCAAGACAATGACGATGGACTCGCACATCACGTCCGCTACCATGAACGGCGACCGCAAGCTCGTTTACGACGCGGCGGACGCTTCGGCAGCAGCTTCTCCGTCCGGGATGACGGCCACACCCGGCGCGGCCGCGATGATCCACATCGGCAGCGGTGATCCGCCAAATCTCAGCGGCACGTGGAAGCTGAATATTTCGAAAAGCGACTTCGGCGCGATTCCGGGGCCCGCGAGCCAGACGGATACGATCGAAGACAGCGAACCGTCCATCAAGATCGCTGAGGATCAGAAGGGCGGCATGATGGGCGACTTGAACGTCACCACGGCGATCAGCACCGACGGCAAGGAAACCACGTCAAAGGGCATGGGCGACGCCGAGGTGAAGAGCACCGCGCACTGGGAGGGCGGGACGCTGGTTGTCAATTCCAAGACGAGCTTCCAGGGCAGCGACATCACGATCAAGGACAGCTACTCGCTCAGCGCTGATGGGAAGACGCTCACCGAAAAGACGCACGTCGAATCCGGCATGGGGAATTTCGATTCGACCAGCGTTTACGATAAGCAGTAGCCACAGTGGATTCGGCGAGGCGTTTCGCCCAGCGCTCGGCGAGACGCCTCTCAACTCAGGCCCGCGCAGCGAAGGAGTATTTCGCCGGACAGCGCAACACCCTTCGCACGGAACCCAAGAACGTAAACACGGCCGGCGACTTTTCTTCCTTGCGCCAAGCCATCTTGACTTCAATCTTGGCGTTCGGCTCATCCAGCGGGACGGCCAGGACCTCCCCACTGGGATTCGGCCGCCTCGCTGCTTCGTCTGGCATGATGAAGATTCCCTTGCGGCACGCCACGTGCACGATCTGCGCGTCGCTGTTCGGCGCGGGGCTGAGCGGCACGTGCAACACGTTGGGTGAGATTCCCGCTTCGGCGTAAAGCTCGAGCGTCTTGTCGTACATCGCAGCGCAGAGTTGGCGATTCGGCAGCAGCAAGGTTTCGCCCGCCAGATCCTTTATGCGCAGCGACCGCCGCTTCGCCAGCGGACTCGCTTTGCTCACGTGCACCACGAACCTTTCTTCAAACAGAACCTCCGCGCACAACTGACTCGCTTCGATGAGGGATCGCACCAGCGCAACGTCGATCTCACCGTCGAGAAGGGCCTGACCGTGCCAGCCGGAGAACATTTCCTTGTACTGAAGTTCGACGGCGGGAAACTGCTTCGAGTGCTCCATCAGCGCGCGGCTGACTTGTTCTCCGAGGCCAGGCGCCATGCCGATCCGCACGAGGCCGGTCTCTCCGCACTTCGCCATGCGAATGGACTCGCAGACGTGCGCCGATTGCGCGACAAGAGATCGCGCTTCGCGCAGGAGCGTGTGGCCGGCGTCGGTCAGCGCAACGTGGCGGCGGTCGCGAATGAAAAGGGGCACGCCGAATTCGTCTTCGAGCTGACGAATCTGGCGGCTGAGTGGCGGCACCGTGACGTGCAAGTCCTGCGCCGCCCTTGAAAAGCTGAGACGCTCTGCTACCGCGATGAAGTACCTCAACTGGCGAAGCTCCATTCAGAACCCCCCACCCGTGCCAGATATTGGCATCTATATAGTCCGAATCGGTAAAAGAAGCAAACAAAATAAGCAATAGACAACTCCGGGGAAGCTGGTATTAGTGTGCCATTCGTTTAGGCGGTCCATAGGCGCGGATCTTACGAGGGTGGGTTCGCAAGCATCGGCGGGTGGAATCAACGCTCAATCTGTGCGCCCGACGTGTGCGCGGCGCCATTATTTTTTCCTGTGACATCTCATACCGGTGACTGTGGCCTTCGGGAATCGTTCGGAGCAGGCAGGGCAGCTCGGCAACGGGCGCTATCGACTTAGAAATCGACTAGGGGGAAGGGTGATGAACACACGGTTCGCGGGACGAAAGTTTGCAGTTTTGTTGTTGGCAGGCTTCGCGATGTTCTTGCTGTGCATATCGCTTGCCCAGGCGCAGTCAGCCGGTACTGGCGCGATCGCTGGCTCGGTCACTGATCCGTCCGGTGGTGCTGTCGCCAACGCGACGGTGACAGCGACGAACGTCGGCACGAACCAATCGCGCGAGGACAAGACCGGCGCTGATGGTGTGTATAAATTCGGCTTGCTGCCCCCAGGCAACTACCGGCTGAAATTCAGCGCCATGGGCTTCAAGTCAGCCGAAGTACCCTCGGTCGCTGTTGTCACGACGGAAACGACAACGGCCAACCAAGTGCTGCAAGTCGGCGCCGTAACCGAGAGCGTCACAGTTGAGGCAACCGTCGAGACGCTTCAGACAGAAAGCTCGACGCTTGGAACAACGGTCAGCGGAAACCAGATCACGGCGCTACCGATGGCCAATGGCAACTACACCGAGATTCTCAGCCTTAGCGCCGGCACCAACGCAAGCGTGGACAACGCTACTTCGCTCGGCAAAGGCACCCAGGACATTTCCGCAAACGGCGTCGATCCCGGTTCCAATAACTTCCAGATGGACGGCGTCGCGGTGAACAACATCGCGAACTCCGGCAGCTCCAACGACGGCACGATCTACACGGGAATTCCAGTCCCCAGTCCCGACGCTATTGCCGAATTTAAGGTACAGACTTCCACGTACGACGCGAGCTACGGGCGCAACCCTGGTGCCAATGTGAACGTGAGCACAAAGTCCGGCACCAACGACTTTCACGGGTCTGCATTCGAGTTTTTCCGGAATTCGGTTCTCAATGCGGACGATTTTTTCTACGTCAAGACACCCGGGCATCCGCATGAGGTCTTTGACCAAAATCAGTTCGGCGCCACGATAGGCGGCCCGATCAAGAAGGACAAGTTCTTCTTTTTCTTTAGCTATCGAGGGACTCGCTCGAAAAACGCCGTGGCGCCTCAAGGCGGCGACTTCGGTGCGTCGTTGTTTGTCCCTTCCAACGTCCCCGACAGTCCTCTGAACACGTTCGACAACTTCTTCGACGTTGGCAACCCCGAGGGGAAGAATGGACGAGGCAGCTGTCCCTCCCCCAAAACATTGGGAGTTGCGGCTAACACGCCTGACTTCAGCAGCATCATCGAAAACTGCAGCGCGCAGGCTGAAGTATTTGCCAAAGCCATGGGTATCGCCGACACGAACATCGTCGGACTCAGAATGTTCCAGCTGACTACCGGTACGGCGAAGAACCCGAGCGCTGGGGGAGTCCGGAACAACTACTACATACCGAGCCCTGTATCCGACCCACAGTTTTGCAATGACCTAACGGGCGTCTGCAATTTCAGCATTCCAGCTATCTACACAGAGAACCAGTATGTGGCAAACGGCGATTACGTGTTCAACAGCAAGAACACCCTGAGCACAAAATATTTTTACACGCATAACCCATACACCACATACCTGGGCCAGGGCGGCGGAGACCTGCCGGGCACGCCGGAGAACGTCCTCTTCGGCAATCACGCTGCAGTGGCCAAGCTGACCACACTTGTGACCAGCAGTTTCGTGAATGAGGCTCGCGTCTCGTTCCAGCAAAACGTGAACGCGGCGACAGTGACTGTACCGCCGGGCGGGTGCCCCGATGCCGGCAATCTTCCAGCTCCATACGGCTGCGGCTCGCCCAACGAACTGGGAATGCAATCTGAGGTTCCTAATTTCTACGAGCCGGAGACGTTTCTCAACGTGGGAACGGGGTACGGGATGTTCGGAGGCCTGCTTCCAGACAAGGGTCCGACGAACCAACTGCAGGCTGCGGACCAGATTTCGTGGTCACACGGCAAGCACAGCATCCGCGCGGGTTACGAATACGAGTGGACGAATTGGCCCCTCGAAGACCCCGGCCTGCAGCAAGGGCTTATATTGATACTGGGTGCCAACGCCTTTCTCGGTAACGCCAGCAATGCGAGTGGCCTTTTTGACTTGGGATGTTTGTTTTGCGTGAAGTCCACTTCCGGCGCGCCCAACACGTCTGGAGTTCTCCACTTCTACCAACTGAATAACACGAACGCATATGTGCTGGATGACTGGAAAGTGAGCTCAAGATTGACGATCAACATGGGCCTGCGCTGGGAATACGACGGTCAACTGACCGACAAGTACGGGCACCTGACCCAAGTTTGGCTCGACCGCATGGCTGACAACTCATTGATCGCGGCCTGCGGAGGCCCCGTCGTCTTTCCTCCATGTGCGGCCTCGGAAGTTCAGCAGTATGTAGTTCCCAGCAACTTTCTGAACGCAAAATACGGGCAACCGCCCGCGGGTGTGGGAATTGCTCGCAACAAGAACACCTTAGAAGGGCATGCGCCGTACAGCGATTTCGCTCCCCGATTGGGCTTTGCCTGGCAGCCGCTCAGCAATGGCAAGCTAGTCATTCGCGGCGGGGCCGGCATTTTCTATGACCGCATCGGATTGGATCGCGTGGTTCACGCATTCGAGCAAGGGTATCCTTATGCCGAAACGTACGATTTTGGCGGTGGCAGTCCTCGGGGGGCCGTTTCCTCCCTGGCGGTGCCTTTCGCTCCGATAGCTTTGGTCTGCGTGCCGAACGATCCAGGCTGCAATCCGCCCGCCGGCCAAGTTAACAACGGGCTTGGCTTCGCGCCACGGTACGCCGTGACTCCGACAGCGAACAAGTCTCAGAATAACTGCTTCGACTACGGTTTCGGCAGCCCGCTCTGTGGGTTCCAAATCAACTCGGGGCTGAATACGCCCCTCCTCCCGAGGGCTATCCACACGCCGCTCGTGCAGGAGTACAGCCTGGGCTTCCAATACGAGTTCGCGCATCAGTGGGTGCTAGAACTGGGCTATGTAGGATCCAAAGGAATCAACATCACCGATTACAATCACAATCACAATGGGGCGCAGATCGTCACTCCGGCTACCGACATCTATGGCTTGTGCCTACCGGCAGGATTTGATGGGTCTGCCACGCCGGTCTGCAACACGGCCAACAACGCTTCGTTCCGCGTGCCGTACCTGGGCTATGAGCCGATCGGGCTGCAGGAGTCGGATTTCAACGGGTCCTCCAATTACAACAGCCTGCAAGCAACGGTGCGGCATCAGTTCGGCCACGGGTTATCCATGCAGGCAGCGTACACATGGGACAGGAACCTGTCCGACGTCTTCTTCGGCAACTCGGCGAACATTAACGACGCTCTAGCTCTTAAGACAAAGCCTTCACCGAATGGGCCGCCGCACGGGCAGTGGGGTCCTGTGTCGTTCGATCGGTTCCAGCGGTTTGTTGTGAACTATAGTTACGACTTGCCGTTCGGGAAAGGCACCGCCATGGCCGACAAACTGTTCGGCGGATGGAATGTGTCGGGCGTAACGATCGCACAAACCGGAAATCCCCTCACGTTCATCGGCGGGGGCAGCGGAGGAGCTTACGGCACGAACCAGCAGCTTAGCTTCCAGGGCGTTACGACTGCGGAGATCTGCCCCAACTTCAGCAACGGGATGCTCAAAAGTGGCGGCGGCGCGACATCACACGTCGTCGGCGGCACAGGCTATTTCAACACAGCGGCCTTCGCCTGTTCGGCGCCGCTGGTGCCATACGGCGACCCCGGTTTCTTTAATGCTGCCATCCCCCCCTTCTCCAACGCTCCTGCGACGGACTACGGCAACTCCGCAGTCGGCATCGTCACGGGGCCCGGACAGTTCAACTGGGACATCTCGATCGTGAAGAATACGCAGATTACGGAGCGTGTGCGGATGCAGTTCCGGAGCGACTTCTACAACGCGTTCAACCATCCGCAGTTCGCGCCTCCGCAGGGCGCCAACTTCGGCACGGTCGGATTTGAAAACGTTGGAAACTTTACCAGTCCCTTAACTCCAACGGGCAATTTCATAACGGCCACGAGTGTGAACCCGAGACTGATTCAGTTTGGGTTGCACTTCTTCTTCTAGGAATCGAGGAGGTGGTGCAACAAAGCAGTTGTCGTTCGGCGTGAAATGGATTCAAAGGATGAGGGCCGGCACAGCAGCTGGCCCTCGTTCTTTCGAAGAGTGTACTACCCCCACCACCACCCAGGGAGCAGGCGCGGAGAACGACTGATCTCCCAGGCTCCCCTCACCGGGGACCTGGGAGCCCTTTCTTCTTCGCGCCTAGCACCCTTTCTCGGGTCGAGCATCGTTGTTACGAATTGCGGATGCCGCGCTAACATTCTGCGGCGCCACATCAAAACCATTTGGAAACGGCGACTTCTGCGCGAACGAGCTCGCTGGGGTGTACACTCTGGGCCGGGAGTTGAGCATGGCGTCGCCCCGAAGGACAACTGATCCCCGAAGCTCGACTGATCCCCCAAGCTCGCCTGACCGGGAACTCGGGGGCCCCGCTATGCGTCGACCTGGGGGCCCCTCTAACGAGCAAACGAACGCGCGGAAGGCGTTCTACGACGATATCGCCGAGCAGAATCTCGCGCCGCTTTGGGAGCGCATCGCCGGGCTTGTGACGCGAACGCCGCAGCCGACGGCGCAGCCGGTTCATTGGCGCTACGCGACGGTGCGCGAGAGCCTGCTTACTGCAGGCCGACTTCTGACCGCCGAAGAGGCCGAGCGGCGCGTGCTGATCTTCGAAAATCCTGGACTGGCCGGACGTTCGCAAGTCACCGACTCGCTCTTCTCCGGCTTGCAATTGCTGCTGCCGGGCGAGCGGGCGCACGCGCACCGCCACGCCGCGAGCGCGCTGCGTCTGTTTCTCGAAGGCTCGGGGGCGTACACGGCGGTCGATGGCGAACGTACGAACATGCAGCGCGGGGATTTCGTGATCACACCGAGTTGGACGTGGCACGATCACGGCAACGACGGACGCGATCCTGTGATCTGGCTCGATGGCCTCGACGTGCCGATGGTGAATCTTTTCAAGGCAAGTTTTTCAGAGGGCAGCGATGCGAAGAACGCGTCCGCGGGAGCGCCGGCTGGAGACTGCGAAGCGCGCTACGGCGGCGCGCTTCTGCCTGACGGCTGCAAGGCGACGTCTCTTTCTTCGCCGCTGCTGAACTATCGATACGCGGAGGCGCGCGACAGGCTCGCGGCGATGCTTCGCAACGGTCCCATGGATCCGTGCCACGGAGTGAAGCTGCGGTACGCGAATCCGCTGACGGGCGGCTCCGTAATGCCGACGATGAGCGCAGCGATCCAACTGCTTCCCGCCGGATTTCGCACGGCACCGTACCGCTCGACGGATGGCACCGTGTTTGTCGTCGTGGAAGGCCGCGGACGCAGCGAGATCGGCGACGCAACGTTTGACTGGGCCGAAAACGACGTGTTCGTCGCGCCCGGCTGGGCGCCGCAGCAGCATCAGGCGCGGACGGAAGCTGTACTCTTCAGTTTTTCCGATCGCGCGGCGCAGGAAAAGCTGGGTTTGTGGAGAGAGCAGCGCGGGGCGTACGCAGGTTGAGGTCTTAAGCCATCGCTGGCGATCGAAAGGCCGCTCTCAAGCTTCTTCAAAAGACAGAATCGGAGCATGATTCCTGGGTCGTCTATGCGGGCGTCGAGCCGGCGTTCGATTTCCTGCATGGCTCGGCACAATTTCAGCAGGTCTTGGCGGGCGTCGGGCTCTCCAATCCGCAATCGCGCTAGGAGCTCGCTCTTAGCGAGGTGGATCTTCCGGGATGACGTCCGCGGCATTCATGAGCTGTGATAAACTTACGGGGTCGTATCGGAATTCCTTCGGCTTCACCGAGTGCGCCCGTAGCTCAGCTGGATAGAGCGTCTGGCTACGAACCAGAAGGTCGGGAGTTCGACTCTCTCCGGGCGCGCCACTCTTTCCTCTTTAGTTTCAATTGAGTAGCACGCCTTCCGCCTGGACCGTATCTTCCTTTTTGGGAGCAACTGGGAGCAAAACCCGAGCGATCTTGCCAGCCAGCTTCTTTTGCACCCGCGGCATCGGCTGCGTATATACATCCAGCGTCATCCGCGAGTTCGTATGACCGAGTTGCGATTGCAACGCCTTGATACTCTCGCCGGTTGGATTTGCCCAGGTCGAGTATGTGTAGCGGAAGTTGTGCCAACTGACCCGCGGGATCCCGGCCGCCTTGCACGCGGGATGGATCGCGCGGTTGAGCACGTTGTTTGGGTTAAGAGCCGTACCACGGTTGGTGTGGAATACGAAATCGTCCGGCTGATGGTTTGCCGGGCGAATCGATTCAAGCGCATCCAGGACCGTCTTATGCACGAATACGATCCTTCTGGAGGCCTGAGTTTTTGGTGCCGCCGATATGCCTTCATAATTCGATTCCGCGACGCGGACGGAATCGTTGGCCGGGTCGATGTATTTCCATCGAAGGCCGAAGATCTCCCCGCGACGAAGGCCGGAAAGCACGGCCAGCAACACCATCGTTCGATACGGTTCGATGAGATGATCGAGCAGGGCTCGGACCTGCTCAGCACTGAGGGTAATACGTTCCCGTGTGATGACTAGCGCGGGCACCTGCGTACCCTGGGCCGGATTCATTTGCAGGTAGCCCCACTTCTGGGCCGTGCCGAAGATTTTGGAAAGCAGATTCCTCAGCGACAGCACGGTCTTCGGTGAATAGTCTTTCGACTTTTGCGCTAGAAACATTTGCACTTCAGCCGATCCAATTTCCGGCAATCGCATCTTGCCAAAGAACGGCAACAGGTGACGCCGGACCAAATGCTTGTAATTCCGAGAAGTTGAAAACCGGAGCATCGGATAGATCACCGGTTCCCATCGATCCAAAACGTAGTGCTCGAAATCAGCCATCAATTCGGGCCGATGCCGGCCTTGGTTGATCGCTGACAGTCGATCATTCAGGCGTCGCTGCGCTTCACGCCTGCCGAATTCGCTGACCAGTCCCAATACAACGGACCGTTGACGCCGAATTCGGGTTCCGTCCTGGGCGATGGCGTCTTCCCGGTACCGTCCAACCCACACGGGGTTTTTCGTACCGCGTCTAAAGAGCCAACCTGACTGCCACCTCGGACGAGCCACGGATTCTCCTGTCTCCGTGGTCCGCCTTGCTTCTGCGATGGGCACACTATCACAGGGGCAGCACATACTGGTGCGGTTCTGACTTCCACACTTGGATGAAGGCCTTGAGCGCCTCGTATATGTCTCGGCCCTTGAGTGCCTGCTGGATAACCGGCCCCTCGAAGTACGTCAGCAGCTGTAGGTCGAATCCCTTGAGATCTTCGACGGCTTCGTAGCGCTCCTTGTTAACGCGCTGGACTCGGTTTCTGAGGCTCCACAGGCTCTTCTTGCACAACTTCCAGGCCGTCTTTTTTCTTTTGCCCCAGAGTGAGATCGACCGAGAAGTGGAAAATACCCTGGCCCTACGAGGAAGTAGCGAAAGAGTATGAGCGATTTTCTTACCGGCCAGATATCCGGCCAAATAGGCCGCGACAAATTGAATTTTCACGAAGCGTCGAATATCGACAATCTTGCCGCCGCCGCACTTCACCCATGCGTCCGACAACCACGCCTGAGGGATGTAAACATTCAGCAGGAGGTGCAGATGGGCGATGCCCGATTGTTGGAATTCCAACACTGAGATGAAATCGATGCTGGTCCCATACTGGCGCTGTAGATAGACGCGCATCTTTCGCCAGCACTCACGAATATATCGGTCCGACCTCTGGTCATTCGGGATGCGTTTCGGGTCCAAAGTCAGCGTCGCCATCCGCTCGAGCTGTCGGTCGCGGGCGATCTCCGCAATTCTCGCGCGGAGCCTGTGCAGTTTCCGCGGACGACAGCCACGGCAACGGTAGGATCCGCAAGAAAGACACTTGTAGCCGATCGTTCCAAACTGATCCTTGATGGGGCCGTAGACCGTGAAATTACCGCACCCGAATGGTTCGTTCGCGTGTTGCAATTAATCTCCAATGCAGTCAAGTGAAGTAAATCGACTATGACTAGGACATAGACTGATACTGCGGAACTGGCCTTCCACTCTTTTGATCCGGCACCCGCACATGGACTCCCCGGGCCGGGTGTGCGGTACGCCGTCGCGGGATGTCAGTGTGGTCAGGACATTGCCCGCTCTTGGAGTCCCACCCGGCCCAGGAAGATCGGGGAAAGAACCTTAGCCTTCTCGATTGAAGTTCGCGAATTCCTCCAAAACGGCCTTCAGCAAGAGCGCATGGACCGGGCCTTGCATTACGACGATCGGAAAGAACTTGCCTGGTGTAGTTCCGGGCCGACTCGGCATGCCCACGAACGGCGGCTTTTCATCCTTTTGGATCACCGCGCAACCCCGAATCACAATCGTTCCATCAGGCAGTGCTAAGGTAACGTCGGCATATGCCTTGACCGGACCCGGCTTGGTGGCTGGTCTGATTTCCACAGATACACAGTTCTCAATCACAGTGACTTCTCCTTGTTTTGTAGGTATTTGAGTCGTGCTACGCCTCGGGCCGAAATCCAGTACGAAATCCCGCCGTTATCGCGCTTGCGGTGAAGCAATTCTTGCCGGAACATCCGCAGCAGATAGCTGTAAACGGAGGTTCGCGGTTGATTCGTATTCAGTTGCCTGCGAATATCGTCGGGCGATTGCGGCATCGGCGATTTCAGCAGCAGTTCGAGCACGTCTTTCTTGTTCATTTGCATCTAGCTCCAAACGTCGGGACCGTCCCATTCAATAAATCGAGCGCATTCTGTTAAGCGCCGTGCAATTCCGTTAAATTGCGCGTGCGCTAATTAAATAGAGAAAATCCAAACGTTTTCTTTCCCTTTCGAGTGCCACGTCCGATCATTCGGGACAGTGCATCCGCTCTCCGACGCAGACTTTCCCGAAGCTGCGGCGGCGTCCTGCGGCTTTTCAATGCGGCCCTAACTCCCTTCAGCTGTTCCTCTAACGTCAATTTTCTATGAGCCATCGTCGTCGTCTCCTCCTTAGTTCGCGCGACTTGGGCCGAAATCGCCGCGCTGGGGTAATGCTCTGTCCAGATAGTCCGCACGGCCTGCATCGGAAGATTCTGACGCCAGATCGGGCGACTCCAACTTCTAGGGCCGCACCGCAGAAAGGGCACCTGCCCGATCCGATGGTTTTCTTCCGACGTTTCGGCTTATCATTCACAGCGATCTTTGGGTGTTTTACACCTACTTTTCTGAAACACCCGCTGACTAGAACCGGGCGAACTCAATGGTTTTTGGCTTCTATGGCAGACGTTACGCGGGCTCGAAGGCAGTTTTGTGGCAGTCGATTTCGCGGAGCGCCTAGATTTGTGGCAGAAAAAGATGCCTCGATATAAAGAAAGGATTGACCGTGTCAGACGCAGGGCCAAACGGCCCAAACGAACGCAACGGCGACGCAAAACCAGTAACCACGTTTATGGTCGGCCTGGTATCGACCAGTTCAGCCTCGTTAGTCACCGGAACAAACTGCTAGAAGTACTGAGCACCAACTGGCATCGCATCGGTTGGCGTTTGTCGCGAGTACGGTCAAGGGAATCACTGCGCAGAGCCTTACGGCCACTTAAGCGAATTTCAACAGTCGAGTTTTGGGTCATGTACTTGTTGAGAGAAAGGACCGCAAAGGCGACGTCAGCGGACATCCGGGCGACTAGAAAAGTCCTCGGCGAAACGACGGAGCTCTTTCAATCGATTTGCGACCGCGGCCAACTCCTATCACGCCAATATGACCTCGTCGACGCGGCGGTAAACAGCTATAAGGTCGATATTCCAGAGGAGATTCAGCGCGAACACCGAAAGCGCGGCGATGAGTACGAACAATACGAGCGCGAGTTGTTTGCGAGCAAGTGCAGGCTCGACGATTTGGAGGAGAGACTTGCCGATGAATGGGCCTATTTCGCACAAACACAGCTGCTTGCATTCATGAGAGGCTACGCACATAACCCGCTAGTGCTCGCAAATGCTTTAGCAGGCTTGCCTACCATCGGATGCAGACGTTCACTCGCGTTGTGTTCTAGACAAGGATCACCTCAATGGCCTTCGCTTCGATATCAGATTTTCAAAACCATTGAAGAAATATGGGAGCAACGCGAGCGTACAGCACCCAATTCACTTGCCGACCAGTTTCGATCAGGGATTCTGAAGCAGCCTCGAGTCGTCAGTATTCGGGACGCAAGAGGACACGGCCCGGCGAACCGAAGCTCGACAGGCCGTGAGAACTACGTGAGGGAGTTCTTATGTGAGAATTGGCGCTATCTTAGAAAGGCCGTCGAACGTCTCCGCTTGTCCAAGCTTCATTTTAGGGCGGTGCCGTACATTATCACTTCACGGCTGTATGCGAACATTGGCGCGCCCAGAACGGCTCAAGAGCAGCTTCTCGCCGAAATTGAGGCGATTAGAGAGTAATCGGAGCAAGCTTCCGTCCGTAGCTAGA
>Ga0187780_10002741_pt1 | contig 13232 bp, 11 predicted proteins | sample 1015_Q2_SP10_20__FD_132429 | JGI IMG/M metagenome (GOLD analysis project Ga0187780, IMG submission 132429) | Tropical peat soil microbial communities from peatlands in Department of Meta, Colombia - 1015_Q2_SP10_20_MG | ecosystem: Environmental > Terrestrial > Soil > Wetlands > Peat | place...
GGTCCCCACAGCAGCAGGCCGCCGGGCACGTAGCCGCCCTTTTCCTCGACCAGCTCGGGGTTCTCCAGGAAGATGATGTTCTCCTTGACCCGCTCGAGCACGTGGTCCTGGCCCCAGACATCAGCGAACCTGGTCTTGATGTCATCGGGGTAGTACACGTCCACGCCGCCCCGGGACAGCAGCCAGAACAGCCCGATGAACTGGAAGGCGATGAAGAAGAACGCGAAGGCCAGCTGCAGCACGAACGGCAGCACGTGCCAGATCAGCTCCGGTGCCCGCAGCAACGCCAGCACGGGCGTGGTGTGAATGATCTTGCCGGTGACCACCGCGGCAATCGCGATCCAGAACACCCAGGTCAGCAGCCGCCAGACCCGGAACCTGGTCCAGTCTGAGATGCGGCGGTGGGTGAGCCGCTCGAACCCGCCGAACACCGAGTAGGTCCAGAACCGGTAGTAGGCCCTGGAGTGCTCGCAGATCAGGAAGTGGATCTGGCGGATCACCTCCAGGCCCATCAGCACGAACACCCAGGAACCTTCCCGGACCTCGATCCGCACCGCGTCCGAGAACCCGACGAGGGGGTCATTCGCCATCACCGACCAGGTCAGGATCAACCAGACCAGGCCCAGCAGGAACAGGAACTTGATCCGGTCCCAGAAGGCCAGCGGTTTCCGCGTCAGCCGGTCCTCGTCTTTCGGCCGCCCGCCCGGCGGTGACAGTCCCTGGGCGGCGAGCGGCTGAGCCTGCTTCATCATGGGCTCCTGACGGTAAACGACGACATCACGTCGTTGATCTCGGTCTGGTCGTTGTTGTAACAGCTGGTGGTGCAGTGGAGCACGAGGAAGTAAACGACAGTCTGATCGGCGTTGGTGAGGGCCACTTCGTCGAAGGTATCGGAGATCCCGCCGGTATAGGTGTAGTCGAAGGTCTCCCGGACGCCGTGCACCCCCTGGGCCAGGGCGAGGGTCTGGTCGCGGATCTGGCTGAAATCGCTGAGCGGGTACCCGGGCTCGGACGAATACTGCTGCCTGTCGGTGGAGGTGACCGGGAGGAAGAAGTCGCGCAGCGTGTCGTAGGACAGCTCGCTGCTCGCGGTGGAGGTGAGCGTGCCGACCTCGGCGAACACGAACGGCTGGCTGGTGTTGAAGGAGAGGAAGTCCCGGGCCGTGGGGTCGGAGCCGGCCTCGTACGCGACGTTCCACCCGCTCCCCGGGCCGCCGGACACGGCCCGCAGTTCCGCCGCGAGCGATGACGCGCTGATCGGATGCCAGCTGTGCGGGACCTTGAAGTAGGTGCTCGCGCCGGAGTTGGCCACGTAGGTGTACTGCGGTGCCGCGCACCCGGTGAGGATGACCCCGAGGAGAAGAGCGCATCCCCCGACGAGGCCCTTTGCGACGCGGTGGGCCATGCTCGCCAAGAGGTGCGACCTCCACGTAGGGACTACGTAGTGTCAATTATGACGCTTTCAGCCGCTATGGTACAGGTCCCGCGAGGGTGCGAATCCGCCTGAGACCAGACCGGTAGCGGTGGGTACGAGATTCCTTTCCGTTCGTAATCGCGTTAAAACCTGCCGCCGGGCCGCAGGGCCGGACGGCGGGGGCACCGCGGCGCGGCGGCCCGCCGCAGCGTGCGATGCTTGCTAACCTGCGCGACCAGCGACCAGCGCCGGCGGTGACCACGTCCATGAGAAAGGACACGTCGATGACGACCCAGGAACTTGAGCAGGAGATCGAGCAGACCCGGCGGCATCTCGGCCAGACCGTGGACGAGCTCGCCGCCAAGGCGGATATGAAGGCCAGGGCGCAGGTCAAGGCGGCCGAGGTGAGGGCGCGAGCGAGGGACCGGGCGGCCGGGCTGGCCGGGCGGGCGCGGCAGAGCCAGGTCGTGCAGCGCCGCTGGCCGCTCGCGGTGGCCGCGGGCGTCCTGGTCGCCGGGTCGGTGGCCATCTGGCGGTGGAGGAAGACATGACGGCGCCGGGCCCGCGGGTCAGGCCGTGAACGTCCTGCGCAGCGTCGGGCTGTTCGCCGCCGCCGGGCTGGCCGAGATCGGCGGCGGCTACCTGGTCTGGCGGTGGCTGCGCGAGGGCGCGGCGTGGCCGGTCGGCCTGGCGGGCGCGGTCATCCTGGTCGCGTACGGGGTCATCCCGACGTTCCAGTCCAGTGCCGACTTCGGCCGCGTCTACGCCGCCTACGGCGGCGTGTTCGTGATCATGAGCCTGCTCTGGGGCTGGGGGATCGACGGCCACCGGCCGGACGGCTACGACTGGCTCGGCGCCGCCATCGTCGCGCTGGGCGTCGCGGTGATCTTCTTTAGCCCGCGGCACGCCTGAACCGTCCGCCCCGGGGCCGTCGCGCCGGGCCGGCTGGGGCGGGAGACGCGATGTCCGTTCGGGATCATGAATGTCGTTATTTCCCCGAACGGCCATCGGTGCCGCCGGGCCGCCCGGCGGCCGGCGGCCCGGCGGCGGGCACACTGGACGGATGACGATCAGCGCTCCCGGCCCGCAGGTCCCCCGCGTCGCAGGTGATCCGCGCGACCCGCTCGGGCTGGCGGCTGACGCCCCGCTGCTGGCCGCCTGGCTGGACTGGATGGACCTGGCTCAGGCCGGACGGCTGACGCCGATGAGCACGCCGGGCCATAAGCAGCGCCAGGACCTGGCCGGCGCGGTGGTGGCGGGCGATGCGCCGCTCTACGGCGGGCTGGACTCGATCAAGCACGCCGATCACCTGCTGGCCGAGGCGCAGGCCCGCGCGGCCGCGCTGTGGGGCGCGGACTGGTGCCGCTTCTCGGTGGCCGGGTCGACCCACGGTAACCAGGCGTTCTGCCTGGCGATCGGCCAGCCGGGCCAGGAGGTGATCATCACCCGGACCCTGCACCGCTCGCTGCTGCTCGGCCTGGTGCTGGCGGGGCTGAGGCCGGTCTGGGTCCGGCCGGGCATCGACCGGGGTTCCGGACTGCCCGCCGCGGTGGCGGTGCAGACCGTCCGGGACGCGCTGGCCGCGCACCCCGGGGCCTGCGGGGTGATCCTCGGCGACCCGTCGTACGTCGGCACCACCGGCGACCTGGCGGGCCACGCCCGGGCCGCGCACGAGGCCGGGGTGCCGCTGGTCGTCGACGCGGCCTGGGCCGCCTACCTGGGCTTCCACCCGGACCTGCCGCCGCACGCGATCGCGGCCGGCGCCGACGCGATGGTGACCAGCGCCCACAAGACGCTGCCCGCGTACACCCAGGGCGCGCTCCTGCTGGCCCGGACCGAGCGCCTGGACGCCGCCCGGCTGAACCGGGCGTTCGAGGCCACCCACACCACCAGCCCGGCGGGCTCGATCGTGGCCAGCGTGGACGCCGTCCGTGCCCTGCTGGCCAGGGACGGGCCGCGGCTGTGCGCCCGGCTGCTGCGCGGCGTGGCCGCGGCCCGCCGGCGGCTGCGCGAGGTGCCGGGCGTGAGCGTGCTGGACGGCCCCGGCGTGGACCCGGCCAAGCTCGTCGTCCTGCTGGCCGGCACCGGGGCCAACGGCAACCTGGTCGAGGCCGACCTGATCGCCGCCGGCATGCCGGTGGAGATGGGCGACCGGGACATCATCATTCCCATCCCCGCCATCGCCGACGACGAGGAGCGGCTCGCCGCGTTCACCACGGTGCTGATCGCCTCGATCGAGCGGCACCGCGCCGCGCCGCGCCGGCCCGCCGCCGCGGCCGCGTGGACGGTGCGCCCGCAGACGGTCCTGTCGCCCAGGGAGGCGTTCTTCGCCCGGAACCAGACCGTGCCCGCGGGCGCGGCCATCGGCCGGGTCAGCGCGGAACTCGTCGCGCCGTACCCGCCCGGCATCCCGGTGCTGGCCCCCGGCGAGCTGATCACCGCCGACGCGGTGGCGGCCCTGCGCGAGGTGATGGCCGACGGCGGCCGGATCGCCTACGCGGCCGATCCGGCGCTGGCCACCTTCCAGGTGGTCAGCGGCTGACCAGGAGGGCGGCTTGTTCCCGGCCGCGCCGCGGATCGGGTCGTAGTCCAGCCAGGGACCGGCGAGGAACTCGCGGCCCCGGGGACTAGGGTGGGGGCGGATGCTTGACCGGACCGGATGAGGAGAGCCGATGCCAACCCGAACCGCACGTACCGCCTGGACCGGAACCCTGGAGCAGGGCGCGGGCAAGGTCGAGCTGATGAGTTCCCGGATCGCGACCTATGAGGTGTCGTTCCCCAGGCGGGCCGCGGACGACGCCGGGGGTTTCACCAGTCCGGAGGAGCTCATCGCGGCGGCCCATTCCTCCTGCTACGCGATGCAGCTGTCCGCGCTGACCGCCCGGGCCGGCGGTACGCCGCGGGAGCTTGACGTGCAGGCCGACGTCTCGCTCGGGCCCGATCCAGCCGGCGGCTCCCGCCTGACCGGGATCAAGCTCACCGTCCGCGGCAAGGTCGACGGCCTAGACGACGCCCAGTTCGCCCAGGCCGCTGAGGCCGCGAAGGCCAGCTGCCCGGTCAGCAAGGCGCTCACCGGGGTGGACATCAGCCTCGACGCCCAGCTCGAGCACTGATCCGGCCCCGCCGGTCCGGCCCGGCCGGTCAGGCCGCCCGCGGGGTGGCGCCGCCGAGCCTGCCGAGCGCGTCGGCCGAGGTACGGAGCGAAAGTTCCAGCACGGCCTCCCTGCGCCTGGGATCCATGAGGTTGATCCCCATCGCCGCCAGGTCCCGCGGGCCCGGCGTCAGCACGGTCACGCGCTTGCCCTGCGCGCACAGCGCCTTGGCCTGCCGGAGCAGGGCGTGGGTGATCACCTGCCGCAGCCGGCGCTCCATCCGCAGGTGCGGCTGAAGCGGATGATCGGCCTCGGTGCTGGCCATCGGGGCGAGCACGTAAACCTCGTGCACGTCCGCGCCGCCGAGGACGTCGAGCGAGGTCGCGGACCAGACACCGTCATCGACGTAACGCCGGCCGCCGATGACGGCCGGCTCGTACCAGCCCGGGATGGAGCAGGAGGCGACCACCGCCTCGGGCAGCGAAGCAGGCGGGGCGCCCTGCTGCCCGAACAGCACGCGCTGCCCGGTGTCATAGTCCACGGCGGCGATCCAGGTGTGGCCGCCGACCCAGTGCGATGGCGGCGCGTCCGGGACGGCGTGCTGATGATGGCGCAGATGCAGCGCGCTGACCAGGGACCGCAGCGCGGCGTGCTGGCCCCGCCCGTGCGGCAGCCAGGCGCTCGCACCCACCCACCACGGCACCCGGTGCGGCGCGAGCAGCGCCGCCCGCGCCAGCGGCACCGAGCCGAAGCGCCAGCGCGGCAGCGGCGGCAGCGGGCCGTCCTGCGCGGCGAGCGCGACGGATTCGCCCAGGATCCCCGTGGCCTCCCCCCGCTGCCAGGCGATCATCTCCTCGAAGGGAGCGTGGCAGCGCAGGGCGGCGGCCAGCACGCTGCCCGCGCTGGTCCCGACGATGACATCCAGGTCGCCGGCGGCGCACGCCAGCCGGTCCTGCAGGCAGGCCAGTGCGCCGGTCATCCAGGCGGCGCCGAGCACGCCGCCCGCCCCGAGCACCAGGCCCGTCCGTTGACGCGAGCCGTGACCGGCCCGGTCCGGACTGAATACCACAGCAGCCACGACCACCTCCGCAACCCGCCGTCGCCGCCAGCACTACCCCCTGGCCGCCGGCGATGATGCCACTGAGGTAACTGTAGGCGCAGCACACCGCCGGATAGCCGACAATGGGAGCATGACTAGTCAGTCCGGCTCCGGTTCCCCCCGCTCCGGAACGCCAGTTCCGCGGGGCGCGAAGCGCGGCCCGAATCGGCGGGCTGCCGAGATCGACGTGGACGAGGCCAGGAAGGCCTTCTTCCTCATGGTCGGGTTCATCGCGCTGATCTGGGTGCTCCAGATCGCGAACTGGGCTGACCACTACGGGCTCGACGCCAGCTACGGGATCCTGCCCCGCAGCGTCGGGCGCCTGCCGGATATCTTCACGGCACCGTTCCTGCACTTCTCCTGGGATCACATCGAGGGGAACTCGGGGCCGCTGTTCGTCTTCGGCTTCCTGGCCGCCTATCGCGGCGTGGTCAAGTTCCTGGGCGTGACGCTGATCGTCGCGCTCACCAGCGGCCTGGCGGTGTGGCTGTTCCAGGGCGGCAACGAGCTCACCGTGGGCGCCAGCGGCCTGATCTTCGGCTACTTCGGCTACGTCCTGACCCGGGGGCTGCTGGAAAGGAACCCCATCGACGCGCTGGCCGCGGTCGTCATCGGCCTTTCGTACGCCTACATCCTGACGGTGGCGGTACCGGGCGCCCCCGGGGTGAGCTGGATCGGCCACCTCGGCGGGCTCATCGGCGGGATCGCCTCAGGCTGGATCTTCCGCACCCGGCGCAAAGCGCCCGGGCGCGGCCAGGCGAAGCCGCCCGGCGGGGCCGGCCAAGGACCGCCCGGCACCACGGCGGTGCTCCCGGTCAGCCAGGGCCACCCGCGGGCGGACCTGCACAAGGAACTGGGCGAGATGGGCCTGTAGGCCCGGCGCCGCCGTAGCGACCCGCGCGGCCGGCCGGCGGCGCGCTGCCAGCCGGCCCGGGCATGGTGATCAAGTGGAGGAAGCGCTTGCCTGAGACAGGGGAGCTTTCGGAGACGAGGACCGCGGTTCCCCGGCCCGGTGACCAGTGGCGGCGATGGGTCGTCTACCAGATCTATCCGCGGAGCTTCGCCGACTCCAACGCAGACGGCATCGGCGATCTGCGGGGCGTGCTTACTCACCTGGACCACCTGGAACGGCTGGGCGTGGACGTGGTCTGGCTGTCGCCGGTCTACCGGTCGCCGATGGACGACAACGGCTATGACATCAGTGACTACCAGGACATCGACCCGCTGTTCGGGACGCTCGCCGATCTCGATGAGCTGATCGCCGCCCTCCATGCCCGCGGCATGCGGCTGGTCCTGGACCTGGTCGTGAACCACACCTCCGACGAGCACCCGTGGTTCGAGCAGTCGCGCTCCAGCCGGGACAACCCCAGGCGGGACTGGTACTGGTGGCGAGATGCCCGCCCGGGCGGGACGCCGGGGACGCCGGGGACCGAGCCGAACAACTGGGAGTCGCACTTCTCCGGCTCGGCCTGGGCCTGGGACGAGGCGACCGGCCAGTACTACCTGCATATCTTCTCCCGCAAGCAGCCCGACCTCAACTGGGAGAACCCGCAGGTGCGCCAGGCGGTCTACGCCATGATGCGGTGGTGGCTGGACCGGGGCGCGGACGGGTTCCGCATGGACGTCATCGACATGATCAGCAAGGACCCGGACCTGCCCGACACCGAGCCGAGGCCCGGGTCGCGGTACGGCCCGGGTGACAGGTACTTCACCTGCGGTCCGCGCAATCACGAGTTCCTCCAGGAGATGCACCGCGAGGTCTTCGCCGGCCGCCCGGCCCGCGTGCTCACCATCGGCGAGATGCCGGGGGTCACCGTGCCCGAGGCGGTGCTGTTCACCGACCCGGACCGCCGCGAACTCGACATGGTGTTCCAGTTCGAACACGTGCAGCTGGACTACGGCGCGCATAAATACGACCCGCGCCCGCTGCTGCTTCCCGCCCTCAAGGCGTCGCTGGCCGCCTGGCAGGCCGGGCTGGCCGAGCGGGGGTGGAACTCGCTGTACTGGAGCAACCACGACCAGCCCCGTCCCTTGTCGCGGTTCGGCGACGACGGCACCTACCGGGTCGCGTCGGCCAAGGCGCTGGCCACCGTCTTGCACCTGCACCGCGGCACGCCGTTCGTGTTCCAGGGCGACGAGCTGGGGATGGCCAACGCGCCGTTCGCCACGATCGCCGACTACCGGGACATCCAGGCGCTCAACTTCTACGCCGCGGCCGCGCGCGGTGACGCCGACCTGACCGCCTTGCTCGCGGCGATGCGCCGGATGAGCCGTGACCAGGGCCGCACCCCGGTCCAGTGGGACGCCTCGGCCGGGGCCGGATTCACCAGCGGGACTCCCTGGATCGGGATCAACCCCGATCACGTCGAGGTCAACGCGGCCGCCGAGGTCGGCCGCCCCGGCTCGGTGTTCGAGTACTACCGGCAGCTCATCGCCCTGCGCCACACCGACCCCGTGGTCACCGACGGCGACTTCGAGCTGCTGCTGCCGGACCACCCGGCCATCTGGGCGTTCCTCCGCCGCGGTCACGACGCCGAGCTGCTGATCGCCGCGAACTTCTCCGCCGGCCGGGTCGGCGTGCGCCTGCCGGTTGACCCCGGATGGGCGGCCGCCAGGACCGCGCTGGCCAGCCTTCCCGGCGGTCCGCCCGGGCCGCCGCCCGGCCTGGAACTGCGGCCGTGGGAGTCCGTCGTCTGGCGCCGCACCCGGTGACCCCGGCCGGCGGCGGGGGCCGGATGGATCGCCGGCACGCCGACCCGGGTCCCCGGCGCCGTCGCGCCGGTCGAGCCGGCCCGCGTCGTCTCCGCCGTCCCGCGGGCCGGGCCGGGCGCTGCGAGGTCCCTGTCAGCCGATGGCGGCCGCGATGATCTCCCGCGCCTGCTCCTGGATCGCGGCCAGGTGCTCGGGGCCGCGGAAGGACTCGGCGTACAGCTTGTAGACGTCCTCGGTCCCGGACGGGCGCGCGGCGAACCAGCCGGACTCCGCGACCACCTTGAGCCCGCCGATCGGGGCGCCGTTGCCGGGGGCGGTGGTCAGCGCCGCGGTGATCTGCTCGCCCGCGAGCTCGCCGGCGGCGACCTGCTCAGGGGAGAGCTCGGCCAGGGCCGCCTTCTGCGCCCGGGTGGCCGCGGTATCGACGCGGGCGTAGGCGGGCGCTCCGTAGCGGCCGGTGAGGGCGCGGTAGAGCTGCGAGGGTGTGCACCCGGTCACCGCGGTGATCTCGGAGGCGAGCAGGGCGAGGATGATGCCGTCCTTGTCCGTCGTCCAGGCCGACCCGTCGCGCTGCAGGAACGAGGCCCCGGCGCTCTCCTCGCCGCCGAAGGCCACCGAACCGTCCAGCAGCCCCGGCACGAACCACTTGAACCCGACCGGGACCTCCAGTAGCGCCCGGCCCAGGCCGGCGGTCACCCGGTCGATCATCGACGAGCTGACCAGGGTCTTCCCGACGGCCGCCGCGGCCGGCCAGCCGTCCCGGTGCCGGTACAGGTAGTCGATGGCGACCGCGAGGTAATGGTTGGGATTGAGCAGGCCCTCGTCGGGCGTGACAATGCCGTGCCGGTCGGCGTCGGTGTCGTTCCCGGTCGCGACGGTGAATTCGTGCTGCCGGCGGATCAGGCCGGCCATGGCGTAGGGCGACGAGCAGTCCATCCGGATCTTGCCGTCCCAGTCCAGGGTCATGAACCGGAACGTGGCGTCCACGCCCGGGTTGACGACGGTCAGGTCCAGGCCGTAGCGGTCGCCGATCTCGCCCCAGTACGCGACGCTCGCCCCGCCCAGCGGGTCGGCGCCGATGCGGACCCCGGCCGCCCTGATCGCGGCCAGGTCCACCACCTGCCCCAGAGCCGACACGTAGCTGCCGAGGAAATCGAACCGCCCGGTCGTCTCGGCCGCGACCGCCCGGGCGTACGGCACCCGGCGCACCGCCTTCAGCCCGCTGCCGAGCAGCTCGTTCGCGCGGTCCTGGATCTGCCTGGTGATGTCGGTGCCGGCCGGGCCGCCGTCGGGCGGGTTGTACTTGAAACCGCCGTCGGCAGGCGGATTGTGCGACGGCGTCACGACGATCCCGTCGGCGCGGGCTCGCCGGGCCTGCGGGCCGGCTGCGTTGTGCGCCAGGATGGCCCGGGACACCGCCGGGGTCGGCGTATACCCGCCGCGGGCGTCGACCATGACCCGCACGCCGTTGGCGGCGAGCACTTCCAGGGCGCTGACCTGGGCTGGCTCGGACAGCGCGTGGGTGTCGGCGCCCAGGAACAGCGGTCCGTCGATGCCGTGGGCAGCCCGGTACTCGCAGATGGCCTGGGTCGTGGCCAGGATGTGGTCCTCATTGAACGTCGCCAGCAGCGCCGATCCGCGATGGCCGGACGTGCCGAACGAGACTCGCTGCGCGGCATCACCGGGATCGGGATGCACCGCGTAATAGGCGGTGACCAGCTTCGCGACGTCCACGAGATCTTCAGCAGTGGCGGGCTGCCCCGCGCGCGGGTCTTGCATGCCGCCATACTGACACGCGAAGCCAGGCACGCTGCCGCGCCGGGTCGGTTTCAGGTCGCGGGCTCACGTCGCGCAGCCGTGATCGCCGGCGCGGCCGATACGCCTCACCGGAGAAAGCAGACCGTACCGATGCCCTACTCCGCCCTCTCCCACCTGGCCTGCCCCCGCTGCGGCGCCCGGCGCGACGCCGACCGGGTGCAGGGCACCTGCCCCTGCGGGTCCCCGCTGCTGGCTCGCTACGACCTCCGCCAGGTCGCCGGCCAGGTATCGCCGGCAGACATCGCGGCCAGGCCCGCCAACCTGTGGCGCTATCACGAGCTGCTGCCGGTCCGCGAAGCCGGTCACGTGGTGAGCCTCGGTGAGGGGATGACGCCGCTGCTCGCCATGCCGGAGCTGGGTCAGGCGCTCGGCGTGCCGAACCTGCTGATGAAGGACGAGGGGCTCCTTCCGACCGGCACGTTCAAGGCGCGCGGCGCCGCGGTCGGCGTCTCCCGGGCGGCCGAGCTCGGCGTCGCCGCGATCGCCATGCCCTCCAACGGCAACGCGGGGGCCGCCTGGTCGGTCTACGCGGCCCGGGCGGGGATGCGCAGCCTCATCGTGCTGCCGGCTGACGCGCCGAAGATCACCCGCGCCGAATGCGCGGCGGCCGGGGCCGAGCTGTACCTGGTCGACGGCCTGATCGGCGACGCCGGACGGCTTGTCGCCGGCGCCCTGGCCCGGCGCCCCGGCTACCAGAACGTGGCCACGCTCACCGAGCCGTACCGGGTCGAGGGCAAGAAGACGATGGGCCTGGAGCTCGCCGAGCAGCTCGGCTGGCGGATGCCCGGCGTGATCGTGTACCCCGTCGGCGGGGGCGTGGGCCTGATCGGCATCTACAAGGCCCTGCGCGAACTGGCGGAGCTCGGCTGGGTGCCGGGTGACCTGCCGCGGCTGGTGGCCGTCCAGCCGGCCGGCTGCGCGCCGGTCGTGGCGGCGTTCCGGGCTGGTGCCCTCCGCAGCGAGCCGTGGCCGGACGCGAGGACGGTGGCCTTCGGCCTCGCCGTGCCGAGGCCACTGGGCGATTTCCTGATCCTGCAGGCGCTCTACGCCACCGGCGGGACCGCCGTGACCGTGACGGACGAGACGCTGCTCGCCGAGCAGCGCGAGGTGGCGCGCCTGGAGGGCAGCTTCATCTGCCCGGAAGGCGCCGCCTGCTTCGCCGCGGTCCGGCAGCTGCGCCAGTCCGGCTGGCTCGCCGAGACCGATGAGGTGGTCGTGCTCAACACCGGAACCGGGCTGATATACCCCGAAACCATGCCCGCCCGGGTGCCCGTGCTGCCGGCCTCCGCCTCGATTCCCGACTGCGGAGCCGGTTAGGCCCGGCGTCGCCTGGTGGCTTCGGTGAGGAACCGGAGGCTGGCCACGTGGTCCGGGGACGCGAAGGGCGTACCCGGCGCGCTGACGTCGAAGCGGCCGCTGTCGGGCACGTAGTCGCGGCCCCGGGCCCGATCCGGGTCGGGCCCGGGGCCCGGCCCGGTAGAGGATGACGGTGTGCCGGGAACTCTCAGGCAGGCCATCGACACCACCACGGCAGCGACGCTCCGCGCCCGCGGCAGCTTCAAATGGGCCGCTGCGGGCCCGGACGGGCTCGGCGCCGCCGTGGCGGAGATGGACTTCGGCGCCGCGCCGCCCATCCTCGACGCGCTCGCCGCCTTGTCCGCCGACGCCAACTTCGGCTACCTGCCGCCAGCGCTGGCCGACGAGCTGGCCGCCGCCTGCGCGGAATTCCAGCAGCGCCGCTACGGCTGGGACGTCGATCCCGCGCTGGTCCATCACGTCCCGGACGTCATCAAGGCGCTTGAGATCGCGATCACGCACTTCTCGCGCCCGGGCTCGCCGGTCATCTTGCCCACGCCGGCGTACATGCCGTTCCTCGCGGTGCCCGGCTTCCTCGGCCGCGAGATCATCCAGGTCCGGATGCGCGACGCCGACGGGTACTTCACCCTGGACCTCGACGGGATCGAGGATGCGTTCGCCGCCGGGGGCCACCTGCTCATCTTCTGCAATCCGTACAACCCGCTCGGGCGGGTTTTCGCCGCCGCAGAGATGGCCCAGCTGGCCGAGCTGGTGGAAAGGCACGGCGGCCGGGTCTTCGCCGATGAGATCCACGGTCCGCTCGTGTACCCGGGGATGCGTCACGTTCCCTACGCGTCCACCTCCCAGGCTGCCGCGTCGCACACCCTGACCGCCACGTCGGCCTCGAAGGCGTGGAACCTGCCCGGGCTCAAATGCGCCGAAGTGATCCTCAGCAACGAGCCCGACCGGCGGCAGTGGGAGGAGATGGGATTCTTCGCCGCGCATGGCGCGAGCAATCCCGGCGTGGCCGCGAACATCGCCGCGTTCCGGCACGGCGAGCCGTGGCTGGACGAAATCCTCGCTTACCTCGATGACAGCCGCCGTCTGCTCGCCGACCTGCTGGGCCGTCACCTGCCCCGGGTCTGCTACCGGCCGCCGGACGGCACCTACCTGGCCTGGCTCAACTGCGCCGCGATGGACCTGCCGCGATCACCCGGGGCGCTCGTCGTCGACCGCGCGCGCGTCACGGTGGTGGACGGGCCCGCCTTCGGCGGAGGCGGCGCCGGGGCCTTCCGGTTCAACTTCGCCACCCCCCGGCCCATCCTCACCGAGATGGTCGAGCGCATCGCCGCCGCCCTGAACTCCGCCTGAGGCCGGCCCAGCGGGCGGTCGGTCAGCCCGGGGCCGCGGATGCGGGAAGCCCCGGCCGGAACCACCGTGCGGTTCCAGGCTCCTGGCCCGGCCACCGGGGCCTGGATGCCTTGCAGGGCCCGGCAGGGACGCGCTCCCAAGGTCGCGCTGAGCTCAGAACGGCGGCTCGTCAGAGTAGCCGCCGGACCCGTCAGCCGCCCACGGATCGGCAGCCGCCCCGGCGTACTCGCCCGCGCCGCCCTGCCCGGCAGAGGGCGTGCCGCCCCCGGGACCCCCCGGCCCGCCGTTCGCCGAACTGGACCGGGCCACCCGGTTCACCTTCGCCGACGCGTTCCGCAGGGAGGGCCCGACGTCGTCCACCTCCACCTCGTAGACGGTCCGCTTGTCGCCTTCCTTGGTCTCATACGAGCGCTGCCGCAACCGCCCGGAC
>Ga0187780_10002742_pt1 | contig 13231 bp, 14 predicted proteins | sample 1015_Q2_SP10_20__FD_132429 | JGI IMG/M metagenome (GOLD analysis project Ga0187780, IMG submission 132429) | Tropical peat soil microbial communities from peatlands in Department of Meta, Colombia - 1015_Q2_SP10_20_MG | ecosystem: Environmental > Terrestrial > Soil > Wetlands > Peat | place...
ATTCCGTGGTTGGTCGCCGGCGGGTTGCTGGTAGCGGCCGCGGTCTTCGGCCAGACGCACCACGACGACTAAATCAAGAGCGCTGTCCGCGCGCGGAGTTCGCGCTGAGCTGCGACGACTGCGGACGGGGTCCACTAGTACCACGTACCGCGATTGTGGGCTAATGCGGATGCCCTGTGTCTGCCCGCGCGCTGGAATCTGGCTTGCCATGTGAGCGGCTTGAGAGGCGCTGCTGGGTATCAAACAGTGCGAATGGTCAATCCATCACAGGTCGCCTGTAAGCCGTCTTGGAAACGCCAGGCGCGCGCTGCTCCCCGCCGCAGCAGCTTGATGACTCGGTCCGGTCCGTCATCGACGGCGCCCAAGCGGGATGGCTATGTGCTGGTGCTATGCAGTGCCGGAGGAGCGGTACGCGCAGCACGGGGTGCGGCGTTATGGGTTTCACGGCACGAGTCATCGGTTCGTCAGCGAACAAGCCGCCACGCTGCTGGGCCGCTCGGTGAGCGGGCTGCACCTCGTCACCGCTCACCTGGGGAACGGCTGCAGCGCGACCGCGGTCCGCGTCGGTGTCTCTGTCGACACCACGATGGGACTGACGCCCCTCGACGGGCTGATGATGGAGACCTGTTCGGGCGACGTGGATGCCGGCCTCATCGGTCACCTCGCCGAGAGGCCTGGGATGGACCTGGATCAGGTCACGCCGGACGCGTCGTCGCGCTGGTGGTGCCGACCGACGTGGAACTCTTGATCGCTCGGGATCCCGCTCGCGTGATCGCCGAGACCGCCCGAAAGCCAACGGTCGCGGTGGCGTGATGGCGCGGACGTTGCTCGTCGTGCCAACCGCGGCGGGCGTTGGCGTAGCCAGAACGTCGATCGCGGTGTTGCGAGCGCTCGATCGGTGGGGTGTCAGGACTGGGTACGTCAAGCCGGTCGCTCAGCCGCGTCCAGACGGTGGGCCGGATCGCTCCAAGGCGCTGGTTACTGCTGTCACTGCACTCCATCCTCCCGATCCGTTACCGACAGCCACCGTCGAGCACCAGCTTGGCGAGGGAGGGCTCGATGCGGTGCTCGAGGAGATCGTTGCGCTCTGGCGACCGGTGCAGGACGAGGCTGACGTCGTCGTCGTAGAGGGGCTCAGCCCCTGGCCGACCGAGGTGTACATCAGTGAGCTGAACGAGGCACTGGGCGCCGCGCTGGATGCGGATGTGCTGCTGGTCGGCCGGTGGCCGGCGAACAAGGAGCGCACCGACGACTGGGCCGGTCCGGGCGCGGAGAGCGTGACCGGTGCACTCGTCGCCGACGTGGAGCGGCTGGCTGACCTGCTCGCCGTCACCGCCACCGGGTACCGGGACGATGAGCACGCGCGCGCGATCGGCTGTGTGGTCCACGGCCTGCCCGCAACCGAGCCACAGGCCGCTACGCAATTGCGCGAGGCGCTCACCACGAGGGGAATGCGTCCAGTTGGCATGGCGTTGCACCGTCCCGAGCTGACACGCTTACGAGTCCTGGACCTCGTCCACGAACTGAAACCGCAGATCATCAACGACGGGGACCTGTCTCGGCGCATCAAGAGTGTCGCGGTGTTTGCACAAGCCGTCCCGGGCGGCCTGCACGTCATGTCCGACGGCGCGCTGATCGTAGTGCCCGGTGACCGCCACGACGTGATCATGGCCGCCTGTCTCGCCGCCGTCAACGGCACTCGGCTGGCGGCGCTGGTGCTCAGCGCCGGGGTCGCGCCAGATCCGCGCGTCTGGGACCTGGCGAGTGCGACGAGGGCCACCGAGCTGCCGATACTGCTCGTGCCGGACAACAGCTACGAGACCGCCACACGAGTTGATCACCTCGATCCAGGCTTGCCGGTCGACGATCCGGAACGGCTCGTAGCAGTGACCGACGCCATCGCGGACGCGCTCGACCCATCCTGGCTCGAGTCGTTGTCCAGCTCGTCCCGCCCCCGCCGGCTCAGCCCTGCCGCGTTTCGCTACCAGCTTTGTGAGCTTGCCCGAGCGGCGAACGCGTGCATCGTCCTGCCGGAGGGCACCGAACCCCGAACGTTGCAGGCGGCGATCACGTGCGCTGAGCGAGGGATCGCGCGGAGCGTCCTGCTCGGACGGCCAAACGACGTGGCTAACACGGCACGCAGCCTGGGACTCGGATTGGCTGACGGTGTTGAGGTAATCGACCCGGAAGCCATAGCCGAGCGGTATGTGACTCCGCTGGTCGAGCTCCGGAGCCATCGCGGGTGGAGCGAGGAGATCGCGCGAGACCGGCTGACTGATCCGATCATGGTCGGCACGATGATGGTTCAGCAGGGGGAAGCTGACGGCCTGGTCGCCGGAGCCGTCCACACCACGGCGGCGACGGTCCGGCCAGCGCTCCAGATCCTCGGCACCAAGCCCGATACCCGCCTGGTGTCGTCGGTGTTCTTCATGTGCCTGCCCGATGAGGTAGTGGTCTACGCGGATTGCGCGATCAACCCACAGCCGAGCGCCGAGGATCTTGCGGACATCGCGATCCAGAGCGCCGCATCTACGCGAAGCTTCGGCATCGAACCCCGTGTGGCGATGATCAGCTTCAGCACCGGCACGTCAGGTTCGGGCAGCGATGTCGAGAAGGTCGCCGAGGCCACACGGATCGTGCGCCAACGTGCTCCCGAGCTGGCGGTTGATGGGCCGCTTCAATACGACGCGGCCGCAATCGATTCCGTCGCGAAGGCCAAGCGGCCCGGCAGCCCTGTGGCGGGACACGCCAACGTGTTCATCTTCCCTGACCTCGACGCCGGCAACACTACTTACAAGGCCGTGCAGCGCAGCGCCCACGTGGTTAGCGTGGGTCCGATGCTCCAGGGCCTCGCCAAACCCGTCAATGACCTCAGCCGCGGTGCCCTGGTCGAGGACATCGTCTTCACCGTGGCGTTGACCGCGATCCAGTCGCGCTCCCAATGAGGCACGCGCTGGGTGGCTATCTCGCGCAGCGAGCATCGCTACCTCCCGCAAGCGACTGACACCATAGGTAAAAAATGAATGCGCAGGTCGGTTCGAGGGGGCGCCGCAGCAGGTCGCGGGTGAAAGCGCCGCTTGTCTCAGACGCGAGCTCGAGCGGCCTGAGCGATGAGCGTCGTGTCGGTCACCAGGCCGGGGCGTATCGACGGCCTTGGCGATACCGAGCGAACGCGGAGAGGCCAGACGGTTTCGAGGCCGCGGCACCTCCAATAACCCAAGCCAATAAGGGCGCCATAGATGAGGTGACCGCCGAGGCTGAGCGCGAGCGTCGCAGCCGAGAGGTGGAACAGTTCCTGACCGCGAGGGGCGAGGAGGTCTGTCAGCACGAGCCCGGTCCACACGGGGAAGATCGCGTAGGCGACGCCGAGCGCAATCACACGCCGCCTCGGCCACATGCCGGCACCGACGGTCGCCGCGAGGGCGAAGAAGGCGACTGCGATGCCTCCGCCGTCGCCGACGTAGCGCCATGCGTACCCGACGAGCAAGTTTGACTTGCTGCCTGTCGCCGAGCCGCCAACGGCGCCGAAGAAGTCGTTCCACCAGTGAAAGCCATAGATCGTTGGCAGCCGAAACGCGTCGTAGCCCGCGCAGGCGACGAGCCCCCAGACGAAGCCCGCCAACAGGACGCGGTCGGAGGGATCCGGCCGCCCAAGGACGAGTCCTGTCAGTCCGACCACGAGGGGCAGCAGCATGACCAGTGCCGCGGTCCGCAGTGATACGGACCAGAAGACATGCGCGGAGATCGCGAGCACCGGAACAGACGCGACGGCAAGGTGTAGATGGAGCCGCACGTACCACGACCGTTCGGGCTCGGGCCGAGTCCGTGCGATCTCGGCGGATTCGTTCGCACTCAACATTGGGCCATCTTGCGCCACCGCGGCTCGGCGGGAAAGCGCCCCTGGGGTGATGGCTGCACACCTCAATCCGCTCGTCGGGCGCCGAGTGCTCAACAATGCACGATGTGGATCGGAAGGTGATCGTTGTCGGCGGTGGTATCTCGGGCTTGTGCGCCGCGTACTACCTGCGCCGGGCGGGCGCGGCGGTGACGGTGCTGGAGACGCGCGCGGTCGGTAGCGGGGCGTCATCGGGCAACGCCGGCTGGGTCACGCCGGCGCAGGCCGGGCCGCTTCCAGAGCCTGGCTTGGTCGGCTACGGGTTGCGGTCGCTATTTGAGCCGCGGGCGCCGTTGTACTTCGAGCCGCGCCAGTTGGTGCGGATGCTGCCCTGGCTGCTGGGCTTCGCGCGACGATGCCACGAGGCCGATCACCGTCGCGGTCGCGTGGCGCTCGGGATGTTGGCCGGACAGTGCTTCGAGCTGCTTGAAGGGATGGCGGCCGATGGCGTGGATTTCGAGTTGTACCGAGTCGCTCTGGTGGTGGCAGCGATCGACGCACGCCAGGCGCATACCTTTCTCTCTCGGCTGGAGCCGCTGTCCGGGCTCGGCTTTCGGGTCCCGAGCGAAGTCCTCGGGCAGGAGGACCTGCGATCGCTGGAACCCACGCTCACCGATGCCGTGCGCGCCGGGTTCGTGATCGAGCAGCACTCCTTCGTCGAGCCGTATGCGTTGGTGGCGGCACTCGCCCGGCGGCTCACGGAGCTCGATGTTGAGATCAGCGAGGGAAGCGAGGTGTGCGACGCCGATCTCGACGGGTCCCGCGTAGTCGCGTTGCGTACCTCCAGCGGCCGGTACCGCTGCGATCAGGTCGTGCTGGCAGCGGGCGCGTGGCTCGGACCGCTGGCCCGGGTGTTCGGGGCGCGACTTCCGATCCAGGCCGGTAAGGGCTACAGCTTTGAGATTCGCCCGCGGTCGATGCCGCGACACCCGCTGCTGCTTCTCGATCCCCATGTGGGTTGCTCACCGCTCGGCGATCGTCTGCGGGTTGCCGGCACAATGGAGTTCAGCGGGCTCAACGCCCGGCTGGATCGACGCCGCATCCAGTCAATCGCGCAGGGCGCCAGCCGACTGATCGATGGCTGGGCGGACCCCGACGAGGACACCCTCTGGTGCGGGCTACGGCCGATTGCGCCCGATGGCCTGCCGATCATCGACCGCCACCCAACGATCGCGAACCTGTTTTTCGCCGGCGCCTACTCAATGCTCGGGATGACACTGGCGGCGCCCGCCGCCGAGAAGCTCGCGCAGTTCGTAATAACGGACCATCGGCCACCGGAACTCGCGCCATTTCGCGCCGACCGGTTTCGACGCGTTGGCACGATCACGCCAAGCCGGGGCCGCGCCTAGGTAGCGGCCGGCCGTACCGCTCTCGCATGTCACTAGTTGGCCGGGCGGCGGTTGTAGAGGTACCTGGCCCACAGATAGCTGGCGGCGGTGATCGCGAGGCACCAGGGTCAGGTGGCCGCCGCGATGTTCTGGAGGCGCACCTGTCCGCGCGAGACGAGCTTTCCGTCGTCGGGCCGGCGAAGCTCGACCTGCCAGAGTTGCTGTGTCCGGCCCTGGTGGACGGCGACGGCCTCGACGTTCAGCCGCCCGCTGCGGTGCGGGCGAAAGAAGTCGGTCGTGTTGGAGACGCCAACCGCTTGGGCGCCGCGGTCTTTGACCGCTTCGAACGAGCCGGTCGTCGCGAACGTCTCGATCACCGTCGTGAACAGCCCGCCGTGGACGAGGCCCCAGGGCTGGTGGTGGCGCTCGTCAGCCGCCACCGAACCGCGGACCGACGTCGAGGTGATCTCGTCGAACGAGACATCTAGCAGCTCCATGAACGCAGACGGGTTCGTGAAGTTCGGCATCGCGCACTCCAAACGCTGAGTGAGTTCCATGAGAGGACCCACCCTAGCGGATCGCGTTCCGTCATGCAACCCACTATGCTCGGTTGGGATGCAGCACAAGAGCTTCGCCGAAATGCACTGCTCGGTCGCGCAATGCCTGGAGATCGTCGGAGACCGCTGGTCACTCTTGATCGTGCGCGACGTGTTCCTCGGCGTCACTCGCTTTGACGAGATCCAGCAGCGGCTCGGCATCTCCCGCAACATCCTCAACCAGCGGCTCGCCCACCTCGTCGAGCACGGCATCCTCACCAAGATTCGCTACACCGAGCACCCGCCTCGGTTCGACTACAGGCTCACGCCCAAAGGCCGCGACCTCTGGCCAGTCATTACCGCAATGCGGCAATGGGGCGATAGCCACGCCGCGCCCGACGGACCACCCTTACAACTGATCCACCGTGACTGCGGCCAGATCGCCGACGCACACCTGACTTGTGCGTCCTGCGGAGAACCGATCGACGCGGGCAACGTCAAATCGATCCCTGGCCCGGGCGCGGTCGAACCCCTCATCGGCTCTGCCTGGAGGGCCCGGGCAAAGACGCTGGCGTGATGGGCGCCGGTTCGTCGCGGTCCCCGAGGGTATCCGCTTGGAGGTCAACTACGTTCCCGGGAAAGGTGTCCTCGCGGACGGCGCGTCGTTGATGCCTGCCCAGGACCACCCACTCGAGGGCCGCCACCAGTAGCCGGCCATCGGACCTCCGCGCTGCAGGCCGCGCGAGGCTGGCTGCCCTGGCGCTAGGTCGCTGAGCGCTCGCCCACGAGCGGTCCATACTGGCTCGGCTCGCGTGTATCCAGCAAAGGAAAGAGGTCCAGCCAGTCGCGCCGCTGGTCGAGGTCGAGGTCGGCGACCAGTATCGCCGGACGGTCGCGCGGCGCTTGGACGAGCACCCTGCCGTACGGATCTGAGATGAACGACGAACCGTAAAAGGTAAGCGGCGGCTCGTGCCCGATCCGGTTGACGGCAACCATGAACGTGCCGTTGGCTATTCCGTTGGCGGTGATTACGCGCTCCCACAGCGGCTCGGTGTCGAACTCGGGGTGGTCGGGCTCTGAGCCGATCGCGGTCGGGTACACGATCACCTCGGCGCCGCGGAGCGAATACGCCCGCGCCAGCTCGGGAAACCATTGGTCCCAGCACGTCGGGAACCCGAATCCGGCTCCGGCGATCTCCACCACCGGATAGCCGGAGTCGCCGGCACGGAAGTAGCGATCCTCGTAGTACCCGGCGGTGACGGGGATGTGCTGCTTGCGCGTGCGAGCCACGACCACGCCGGACGGCGATACGCAGATCGCGGTGTTGTATCCGAGTCTTCCGAGTCCAGCTCGCTCATACAGGGAGGCGTGGACATGGGCGCCGGTCTCACCGGCGAGCCGGGCGGCGAACGCGGTGGTCGGACCAGTTGGGATGTCCTCGGCGCGATCGGCCGGTCGATCGCCGGCGTCGGGATTCACAGCGAAGTACGGCGACAGGCTCAGCTCCTGAAGACAGACCAGGCGAGCTCCCTGCTCGGCCGCTACACGAACGCCATCGGCGAGCGCCGACTCGTGCTCCTCGGGGTCGGGATGCCATCGGTGCTGGACGAGTCCGATCCGAAACGGCTCGCGCTCCGGCGGATGCACGCGTGCCGGGGAAGCGGGCGGATCCAGCGCGGTGATGAGCGCGGCGGGCTCCACGCGGGCGAGTCTATGAGCTGACCGGCACCTGCTGGGTGATGCAGTGCACGCCACCCCCGCCCTCGGCCAACGTCCGGCCGGGCACCGGCACGACCTCGCGGGGCTCGAATACGGACGCGAGCATCCTCAGCGCCTCCTCGTCCCGGCTCGGATCATCGCCACACACCGGCACGACGACGCCCCCGTTGACGATGTAGAGATTCGTGTAGGGCACGACACCGGGCTGCCCACGCACCTGCGTGCGAGGCAACAGCGGGAGCTCGATCACCTCCAGAGGGCGATCGCGCGCATCAGTCGCGGCACGTAGACGCTCGACGTTCTCGGCGAGCGGCTGGTGGTTGGGGTCGTGCACGTCCTCGACGGTCTGCGCGAGCACCACTCCGGGACGGACAAAAGCGACGACGTTATCGACGTGGCCATCTGTGTCGTAGTCCTCGACCAGCCCCGACCTGAGCCAGATGACCTTGTCGACGCCGAGGTAGTCCCCCAACACTCTTTCTATCTCAGCACGTGTCAGATCAGGATTCCGAGACGGGTGAAGCAGGCACTGCTCGGTGGCGATCAGGGTCCCTTCGCCGTCGATCGCGATCGACCCGCCCTCGAGCACGAATTCCGCTGCGACGCGGTCGATCTGCAAATGCGCCAGCAGCGCCTGATTCATCGCGTCGTCTCGATCGTAGGGAACGAACTTCTCCCCCCAGCCGTTGAACCTGAAATCCACGCCAGCGCGCCGGCCGTCCCGCGCGGTCACGATCAGTGGACCGCTGTCGCGCATCCACGAATCGTTGAGCGCGAGCTCGAGCACCTCGACCGCCCCGCCGCAGGCACGTCGCACCTCGGCCCCGGCGCCCGGCGCCGCCACCATCAACACCGGCTCAAATCCGGAGATCGCCCGCGCCACCGCGGCGTACTCGCGCTTTGCCTGATCCAGCGCGTCACCCCAAAGCTCAAGCCGCGCTGGCCACGCCATCAGGGTCAGCTCGTGAGGAGCCCACTCCGCCGGCATCGCCATCCCGGACCGCCGCGGCGTCCAATCAGTCACTACCCCCACGGGGCCGATCTCCGCTCCCCTGCTCATAGCCGGACCACTAACAGGAAGCGTGATCGCTCATGGCCGAACGCTACATGGACACGTGGCCAACGTTCAACCCCGGATACTCCTCCTTAAGGCTCGCGAGGCGACCCACAGGTCGAACAACTGCAAGTGCTGCATCCAAGGCGAAAGGCTATTTGCGACTACACACGCTGCGCCCACGGGACAGCTTCCATTGGAGAAAGAAGCTCGACGAGGCGGCCGCGGCGCTCGGGCCGCGTGGGTCGGTATACAGCGAGACAGACGAATCGGCCGATCCACTGGACCAGGCGTGGCCCATGCCATGGATTGTCCAGAGCTGCGCCACCGCACATCCCTGCCGGTCCGGGTAGGACGCCACGGTGTAGGCCTGTGATCGGAACCGCGGGCACGCTCTCGAACCGTCGCGCACGGTACCGCGAGATGGGTCGGAGAGATCCCCCGAGTGGCGCGATGTGCTTGCGCGTGTGCGACGCCGGTGCTTGAGGGCCCACCCATCGAGTCTCGTCGTGCGCGGCGAGTTACGATTCAGAGACCTTCCATATCGAGCGGAGGAGAGGGGACCATTGCCTTCGATGTACACCAGATCATGAATCTGGTCGGCCAGCTCGGTGGCGATCACCAGCAGGCTGCGCAGCAGTTGCAGGGGCTCGATCAGGTCGATCCGCAACAGCACGCGGACCTGCTTAATCAGCTCGGCGTAGATCCGCAGCAGCTGCAGAGCGGTGGGTATCAGCAGCATCTGGACGCTCAGCAGCAGCAGGACTTCCAGGGCTACCAGCCGGGCGGCGACTACACCAGCCAGCAGCCTTCGTTCTCGGACCCACAAGGCGGCGGGTACCAGGAGGGTGGCCAGGAGTACTCGGGCGGATACGACCAAACCGACCAGGAGCAAGCCGGAGCGTACGACAACTCTCAGCAGAATTACTGATTTGGAGAGCCCGAGGCGCCCGTCTCCGAGCGATTGGATCGTTCACCGAAAGGCCGTCAGCTGACGCGCTCCACGGGGTCGCGTTCCGGGCGGAGGGCCGTGATGGTCGAAGTACATCGCGATCACTATCCCGTAGAGGCGGCAGATGGTCGGCATCCCCGTCGGATGGTGCCGCGCCGGCCGGTCAAGTCTCGCAGCCTCAGTCGTCGCGGCCCCGCGGACGGCCGACCTCCCACCAGTCCGTCTCCGACTCGCCGTGCTCGCGCCCCCACTCCAGCGTCAACGCCGCATGCTCCCATGCGCCGCCACCGGAGCCACAGAACGACCACAGCTTCTGAGCCGACCGCTTGTAGTGATGGATCAGGTCGTCGAGCTGAAACGGGTCAATCTCCCCGGCGTCCATCCTCGCGAACCCATCGCGGACGTGCTCGAGCAGCAGACGCAGCTGGTCCCGCTGCGCCGGGCTTTGAGCGGAAAGTGGGCCGTGGAGGACTCGAACCTCCAACCTTGGGATTAAGAGTCCCCTGCTCTACCAGTTGAGCTAACGGCCCTTGGCCGCGATGTTACCCACCGGTCGCCGGTCGGGCGATCAGCATTCCTGCGCGACCGAAGGCTGCGTCTTGGCCGCGGTGAGCTGGTTCTTGAGCAGGGCCTGCTGGGCCTTGGGCACCATGCTGAGCGCCTTGGCCGAGGCCAGGTCGCCCTTGCGGGTTTGGCCGGCCGCGTAGGCGGACACCGCGAGGCATTCGAACCCCTTGACCGCGGTCGGGTTGGCGGACGTCTCGATGTCCCAGGCGCTTGCCTCGCCGGAGTAGTTCTGCTGACCGGCGTAGGCGCGGGCGGCGACGATGGCGAGGTTGGGATCGGGATTCTTCTCGAGCGCGAGGTAGCGCTGCCAGGCCTGGGTGGCGAGGTTCAGCTCGTTGAGACCGGACTTGGTGAACTGGCCGGTCGAGCTGTTGTAGTCGGCGCCCTGGCCGGCGGAGGTCCAGCGCGCCTGGAGGAGGTTGGCCCAGGCCGCGGGGTCGTTCGGGGTCTGCTGGGTCTGCTTGATGGCCTGCTGCTCCTGCTGGCTGACGACCGCCTTCTGGCCGGAGGTGGATCCGCCGCCGTTGAACGCGTTGAGCAGGCCGCCGAGGCCGTTGCCGGCGCCGACTCCGAACAGCACGAGGCCACCGCCCATCAGGATCGCGAGTCCCAGGTAGACGCCCTGCACGGTCCTGCGCCGTCCGCGACTTCGAAGATCGAACAGCATTTCCTAGGTGGGGTCCAGGCCGTCGCCGAACGCGGTTTTTGCCGCGGCGGCGGCGCGAGCCGCGGCGCGGCGGTCGGCGATCTTGAGCAACACGATACTGGCCAGGAACAGGATGACGAGAGGCAGCGTCTCCAGCCCGGTCGTGACTGGATCGGCCCCTGGCATCGCCGCGGCGATCACGGCGATGATGACCGTAGCGTAGCGCCAGTGTCGCGTCAGAGTCCGTCCGTTGATCACGCCCGCGCGGTGGAGCCCGAGCAACCCGAGCGGGAGCTGGAAGGCGACGCCGACGGCGAGCATCGTGAGGATCTGGAACGAGTAATAGGACTTCGCTTGCACGAGGACGTCGAACTGATCGGCGTTGTAGCCCTGGAGGAAGTGGACGGCGGGCGGCAGCACGACGATGTACGTGAACGCGACGCCGGCCATGAACAGCAGCGGCGCCGCCGCCATCACCGGTATCGCCGCACGGCGCTCGTTGTTGTTCAAAGCGGGAATGACAAAGGCATAGCCCTCGTAGATAAGAACGGGCAAAGAGAACAGCAGCGCGAAGTACGCGGCGACGGTCAGCGTGGTGGTGAACGACTCCCCGACGCCGATCGTGATCGGCTTCTCCTGGGTGGAGATGCTGTCCGGGAGGGTCTTCGCGGTCTGGGTGTATGCCGCGGCCTCCTGCAGGTAGGCCTGTCGTGCCTGCGCGGACACGCCGGGCGCATTGGCCAGCGCCGTGGCCGCCGCGGCCTGCTTGGTGAACAGCTCACGGAGCTGGACCGACTCGGACGGCACCGACCCGAGTCCGTTGTGGGCGGCCACGGTCGAGTTGTGCGGCAGCGCCCGGTTCAGCACCGTGAGCAGATGGTTGTTCTGCCAGAAGCACAGACCGAACGCGACCACGAGCGCGGCCAGGCATACGATCAGGCGCGAGCGGAGCTCGTCGAGATGGTCGACGATGCTCAGCCGGTCGTCATGCCCGATGGGCCGGATCCGCGCCACGACCGAGACCTTCCGGATCCGCCGCCGCTAGGAGCGGCTCTGGGGCCCGACCTCGGCCGACTCGCGCTCGGCGGGAGTCGGGCTCGGCGCGGCGTTCGGCGTCGCGACGCTGGCGGACGCGATCTCGGGCCGCGAGTCCTGCTGCTCGTCCTTGTTCTCCCCCGTGATCGATTCCTTGAACTCGCGCAAGCCGGTCCCTAACTGCTTGCCCAGGCCGGGCAGCCGCTTGGGGCCGAAGATCAGCAGGACGATCACCAGGACGACGATCAGATCGGTGGTGGGGTTACGGAACATTCGCGGTCCTCCGGATGGGGACCCGAAGGTTACCCGGTCCGCGGTGGGGGGTGAAAAGCAGGTCTTCGCTTACTCATAAAGACACGTCTCAAGTTGCCCACGGCGCGGGCCGATTAAGGGCACGGAGAGACTTATGAATCAGCAGCCAGAACAGCCTTCAGTCCGACGCATCGTGCTCCCCAGCGGGCGCAGCATCGAGGTCGTCCGGTGGGGCGACCAGAACCACGCCGCCCGCGGCCTGCACGTGTGCCCGGACTGCTCCTCCGAGCTGGTCCAGCCGATCGACTGGTCCGAGGCGCCGGACGAGTGCTGGAACCTCGTGTTGAACTGCCCGAACTGCGACTGGTACACCGAGGGCCTCTACACCCAGCACCAGGTGCGCGAGCTGGAGGACCGGCTCGACGAGGGCCTCGCCGACATGCTCCGGGATCTCCAGCGGCTGACGCAGGCGAACATGGCCGACCAGATCGACCGGTTCATCACCGCGCTGCACGCCGACCAGATCCTGCCTGAAGACTTCTAAAGGGAAGGGACCGGCGCGGGGCGGGGGGTGGCTGTCCCCGCCCCCCGCCGAAGCTGCGGAGCTGCTAGGCGTAGCGCTCGACGACCACGTCGGCCACGAGCTCGAGCGCGGCCCGCTGACGCGCCGGCAAGGCCGGCAGCGCGAGCTTGGCGTCGACCACGAGCTCGCGAGCGCGGGATCTGGCCGTGCTCAGGACCCCGGTCGCAGCGATCCGCTCGCACACAGCGGCCGCGTCGCCCGGCGTCCGCAGCGTCCGCAGGTCGAGCGCGGCCAGCTCGGGGTCCCGCGCCCGGGCCAAAATCAGCGGCAGGTTCACGGTGCCGTCGAACAGGTCGGCGCCCCGCGGCTTGCCCGTGCGCTCGGGAGGCCCGGACACGTCGAGGACGTCGTCGAGGATCTGGAACGCGAGGCCGATCCGCTCGCCGAACGCGCCGAGCGCGTCGGGCTCATTGTCGGCCTCGAGCGCGCCGAGCTCGCAGGCGGCGCGGAACAGGACCGCGGTCTTCAGCCGGCAGCGGGCCAGATAGCGCCTGACCGTGACCTCGGGGTTGAACGCGTCCTCGCGTTGGGCGAGCTCGCCGAGGGCCAGCTCTCGGCTGGCGCGGGTCAGGATCCGGACCGCCTCGGCCGAGCCGCCGGCGGCGAGCTCGGCGAACGCGCGCGAGAACAGCAGGTCGCCGGTGGCGATCGCGAGGTCCCGGCC
>Ga0187780_10002743_pt1 | contig 13231 bp, 8 predicted proteins | sample 1015_Q2_SP10_20__FD_132429 | JGI IMG/M metagenome (GOLD analysis project Ga0187780, IMG submission 132429) | Tropical peat soil microbial communities from peatlands in Department of Meta, Colombia - 1015_Q2_SP10_20_MG | ecosystem: Environmental > Terrestrial > Soil > Wetlands > Peat | place...
ACGACATGAGCACCGAGCAGGGTGCTGACCACCGTGCCCGGCCAATGTGCAGCGGCATCACGGATTGCCGCCAGGGACTTCAGCTCGGACTCAACCGTAAGGCCATACCCCGATTTCGCCTCCACGGTCGTCGTGCCCTGCTCATTCATTTGCTGGAAGCCTGCGAGGATCATCTCGCGGAGTTTGGGCCGGGACGCTTTCCGCACGGCTTCGACGCTCGAGCGAATGCCGCCGCCGGCCTCGGCAATTTCTTCGTAGTTGGCGCCCGAGATACGTTTCTCGAAATCGGCCAGCCGAGGACGAATAAATGCCGGATGCGTATGGGAATCTACGAAGCCGGGCAGAACGACTTGTCTTTGGCAATCGACCTCGATAAGTTGACGAGAATTTTTCTTCAGCCTCGGATCTCGAAGCATCTCTTTAGTCGTGCCCACCGAGACAATTTTTCCGCCTGAACAAAAAACTGCCGCATTTTCTAGAATGCCGAGCTCTTGGAGATCCCGACCCCGACGTGGGCCTCGTTGCTGGGTGGGTGCGCGCAAAGTGAGAAGTTGGCCAATATTGATCAGTAACAGGGAACGGGGAAGTCGAGAGTTAGCCTTTTGCGAGGACCGCATCTTCAGCAGTTTAGCAGTGCGCCAGGGATCGAACACGCAAGACCGGCTGTGCGTGCGCGGCTTATCTCCAGGTGCCCAGGAACCGAGCGCTGATCTTGCGGGCTGGGCTACGACTGCATAGGAATTCTTACGCTCTTCCTCTTCGCGAACTCCCGCGCCTCGTCATAGCCGGCATCCACATGGCGGATAATCCCCATGCCCGGATCCGTGGTCAGGACTCGTTCGATGCGCTTGGCCATCATGTCCGTGCCATCGGCGACCGTGACTTGCCCCGCGTGCAGGGAATAACCGATACCGACGCCGCCACCGTTATGAACCGATACCCAGGAGGCCCCCGCAGCGGTGTTCAGCAAGGCATTCAGCAGGGGCCAATCGGCGACGGCATCGCTGCCGTCTTTCATGCTTTCGGTTTCGCGGAAGGGAGATGCCACCGAGCCACAATCGAGATGGTCGCGGCCAATGACGATGGGTGCTTTGATTTTGCCCCGCTTGACCAGGTCGTTCATGGCTAAGGCAAAGGGCGCGCGCTCGCCATATCCCAACCAGCAGATTCGCGCCGGTAGGCCTTGGAACTTGACGCGCTTGCGCGCCAGATCAATCCAGCGGCGAAGGATGCGATTGTCCGGGAATAACTGCAACACCAGATCATCGGTTGCGTGGATGTCGGAGGCCTCTCCCGAGAGGGCCACCCAGCGAAAGGGGCCGCGGCCTTCGCAGAATAGGGGACGGATGTAGGCCGGGACAAATCCCGGGAAGTCGTAGGCGTTCTTTACACCGCGCTCGAAAGCGAAGGTGCGAATGTTATTGCCGTAGTCGAAGGTGACTGAACCCATTTTTTGCAGGCGAAGCATGGCTTCGACGTGCTTGGCGATGGCATCGAGGGAGCGCTCCTGGTAAGTTTCCGGATCACGTTGGCGCAGCGCCAAGGCCTCCTCGAGCGTCATGCCATTGGGAACGTATCCGTTCAGCGGATCGTGGGCAGACGTCTGATCGGTAAGCAGGTCGGGTACAACCCCGCGAGCAGCGAGTTCCGGAATAATGTCCGCACAGTTTCCCACCAACCCTACGGAGACGTTTTCCTGCTTGCGAACTGCGTTCTTGAGGATCCGCAAGGCCTCGTCGAGGGTGTTAACCATGAAGTCGCAGTAGCCCGTCTTGAGCCGCTTCTTAATGCGCTCGGGATCCACATCGATCCCCAAAAAGGCTGCGCCGGTCATGGTTGCGGCCAAAGGTTGGGCTCCGCCCATGCCGCCCATGCCACCGCTAACAATCAACTTGCCACTGAGATCACCACCAAAATGCTTTTCACCGGCGGCCGAGAAGGTTTCGTAGGTGCCCTGGACAATTCCCTGCGAACCGATGTAAATCCAGGAGCCGGCCGTCATCTGGCCATACATCATCAGTCCGGCGCGCTCGAGTTCGTTGAACGTCTGCCAATTCGACCAGTGTCCGACGAGATTGGAATTCGCAATCAGCACGCGGGGTGCATGCTCGTGCGTTGGGAAGATCCCGACCGGCTTCCCGGACTGGACGAGAAGGGTCTCGTCGTTCTCGAGGGTCTGGAGCGAGCGAACGATGGCGTGATAAGCCTCCCAGCTGCGCGCGGCACGCCCGGTGCCACCGTAGACGACAAGATCGCGAGGCCGCTCGCCCACTTCCTCATCCAGGTTGTTCATCAGCATGCGCATGGCCGCTTCTTGCTGCCAGCCCTTGCAGGAGATCGCAGTACCCCGCGGGGCGCGAATTGGCACGTAGGTGGACGGCGTAATTTCAGTTTCGACAGGCATACTTCCATGGTAGTGCTTTCAGAAGGAGGGTTCAAACCTCGAGGCTTCGCGCATTTCGCCAGCTTGGCCCAAAGCTCAGGCTTATTCTTCCGTGCTCACCAGGTGTTGTACGGAGTGCCGTCGCTGCCCACGGCTTGGGAGCCGCTGTGGACGTCGATGATTCCGCCTTCATCTTGTTGCTGGTCCACAGACATAATCGTGTCCTGTTCCTCATCGGGCACCCAGGTATCATTCTTGCCTGTGATGGGGTCGGTGGGGATTTGCTTCAGATAGCCCCCCGAGACGAGGTCTTCGAGGGCCTGAGGAGCCTTTTGCTTGTCCAGCGTGTATTGGGAGATGACCGAACGCAGGGTAAAAAGGTTCTGCTTTAGCACCGACTCTCGGGCGCGCACGATGGATTGGTTGTAAGCCGGCAGCGCCACAGAAACCAAGATCAAGATGATGCAGATGACGATCATCAGTTCGATCAGGGTGAAGCCGCGACTTGGGTGCTTGCCGAATCTTGCCATCACCAATCCTTATACTGTGTCCCGTCGAGCCCCGTGCCCTGAGACTTGGTAAACACATCGAAGACGTCTTGCCCTCCCCAGGAATCGGAAGTTGGATCATCCTGCATAGAGCGCAAGCCCCAGTCGGTTGTGCCCGTCATGGGATCGACCGGGATCCGGCGAAGGAACTTCAGCTTTTTGCCTTGAACGTCTACCCCTTTTACCAGGGTGTCCAAATCCGGCGGGTAATTTTCGCTTCCTACCTTGGTTTGAAATGCCCCGCGGTCGGCGGCATCTTTATAACGATCGATGGCATCGCGCATTTCCCACAAGGCATGGCGCAAGTCCCGCTCTTTCTGGCGCTTGATGGTTACCCTGGCCAGGGGAATGGCGAGTGTGGTCAGGAGCATGAGAATAGTTGTAGCCACAATCAGCTCGACCAGGGTAAAGCCGTGTTGGGGTCTTTTGATCGGGCCGTTCTCCTGAACTGCGAACCTCATAAAGGATCTTCTATTCGAGGAACGCCACGATGGGGCATTCCTTGCAGACAAGCCATGCCTACGCTGCGCTCTCTAATGAATGTCGACCGTCGCGGAAGCTCCAGCCACCAGCGTGGGTTGCATGCCGGGGTCGCGCATACCTCCTTTTGCAATGGTCAGCGTGGACTGCCCGGGAGCTTTCGCCACAAAGGTCAAGGTTGCGATGGTTCCCTGGCCAGATACGCCGTTCGCTCCGGGCGGTCGGGTCGCAGTAACCTGCAAGACCCCTGAGGTGTCGTCATCACGATGGACGAGCGCCACTGGTTGACCATCCTGGGACAACAACGTCCCATTCGAGACATTTACCACCTGCAACGACTTCGGATCGTAACTCACCTGGAAGGGGACGGAGTAGGCGTTCTGTACTCCGCTGAGCATGACACTGACTTCGAAGGTCGAACCCTGCGGCTGCATGATGGCGGGTGGATCGAATCCAAAGCCGGTGCTGGGAGGTGGGGCTGGCTGCGATGGCCTCTGCGTTCCCGGATTAGGAGCGGCCGGCGGAGCATTCTCAGCGGCGTGGCTCACACGGCGAAGGAAAATCGCGCTCCCCGTGCCCGCGTCCAAAGCTTCCTGATTGAGATCGGTGATGTTTTCCTTGCGCACAACATGGGGAATCAAAGCGAATACGGTCTCGGTCTCGCTATGATCGGTAGAGGTTTGGCTGAATAGATACCTCAAAATCGGTATCTGAGCGAGACCGGGGAACCCGGTCAACGCTTTCGTCTTCTGGTCCTCCATCATTCCGCCTAGCAGGCTGACTTCGCCTTCTCGCAATCGAACTTCATGTTCGATCTTCTTCTGCCCGATGATAGGCTGCGTGATGCCGCCAATGTTGGAGGTGCCGTCGACTTCGGACACTTCCATGGTGATCTTTAAGGTGACGTCACCGTTGGCGTGGACTTTGGGGGTGAGATCAATGTTCACGCCAACATCGAGATATTGAAATTGCGTATTGACGAGAGGGTTGATTCCCACCCCGCCGATTCCGGGCTGAAACGATCCCGTCGCCACCGGCACCCTTTGTCCGATCTTAAGGCTGGCCTTTTGACCCTCAATCGCCCGAATCTGTGGTTTTTGAATGAGCCTGGTATCGCTGTCGGAGAACAAGGCTGTGGCAGTGGCGGGGGGGATGGTGACGGTAAAGTCGGTGGCGTTCAGGTTGCCCAATGTGTTCAGGTTAATGCCCGTGGGCGAGGTCGTGCTGGTCGTAGGTGTCGTGGTGGGAAGACCAGTCGTGGGATTCGTGGTGGTGGTGGTATTGATGTTCGGCTGCAGTTGGACCGTCGCCGAGGTGGGAGGGTTGATGCCCAAGGTGCGCGATTTGTCACGGCTGATTTGCATTACCGCGACGTCCACCATCACCTCGGGTTTAGATTTGTCGAGATCACTCACCAGCTTTTGCGCCAGGGCCATCTGGTCGGGCGTGCCCCGTACCACGAGGGCGCCCTCGGAGGGTAAAGACTGAACTCGCTGAATCTCCAGAATCTGCCGTAGAGCATTGGTCACGTCCTGCAGTTCCTGGGGCTGTGAGAGGTTGGACAAGTAGAAAGTCTTGATGACGACCTGGTCAAGATCCTTGCGTTTGGCAGGATTGTCGGTGGCGACGAAAATGGTATTGGGAGTCACCGGCCGCCAGAAGGTCTTGGTTTCGACGGCAATAATCTGGAGCGCCTCCTCGAGCGACACGTTATTGAGCTCGATTTTGATGCGCCGCGAGGTGTAATCGGGATCGAAGAGCACATTGATTCCCGCCAACTTGCCGACCGTTTCATAAATGACTTTGCTGTCTTCTGTGATCTTTAGGTTGATGGGAACACTCGAGATGGCAGCCAGTTCGACGGGTCCGCCTGCTTCCTGAATCCGCTTCTCGAGAAAGCTAGGGGCCGGCATTGCCGCTTTGGGAGAGGACTTGGCTGCGTCAATCATTTGTTGGGTTTGCTGCAGTTCCTGCTTGGCGATCATGCTTGAGGGATCAATCTCCATCGCCTTTTTGAACTCCGCTGCAGCGCCATCCAATTGCCCGGCGTCGCGCAGCAACTGCCCCCGATGGACATGCGAGGCTCCGGCAAGAAAGCGCAGGCGCTCGAACGAAGTCCGATACATTAGATTGGTCGGCTTAAGATCGTAGGCCTGCTTATAGAACTCAAAGGCCAGCTCGTAGTTTTGCCGGGCCTCGGCATCACGACCTTGTTTGTACATAGTCTTGGCCCGGTCTGCGGCCGCGAGAGGAAATAATATCGCCAATGTTATCAATATGATAGATGTCGTTTGGACCAGAAATCTCATGTTCCCAGCTTCCTGCTAGATAGCACCGCCCGGAGGGGCGGTCAACTCTGGTTTGCAGGCTGTTGCCACGATCCAGTTCTTACCCCTAGCAACCCCTGCCTGCGTGCGAAACCGGTAATTGAGTGTCGGCCGTGGTAGTCTTTGCCGCTAAAAAATCTCCCGTAGGGAAGTCGCAACATTTGTAGGCTTTCCTCTTTGGCTGCCGAACACCTTTTTCGGGCAAAGCGATACTCAACTGATATCTCGTGGCGCTTTGTCGCTTTGGGCGATTGGCAGTCACAGCCACAAGCTGTCGCTTTTAGCCGGTCGTGGCTAATTCGAGAAACCTTCTCCTCACTCGTAAAACGCCTTTCTACGAAGGCGCTTTTGTGTGCAGCTAAGAGGTGAATGCGCAGATTATAGCATCGCGTCAGATCGTGCCGAAGTATCTGCTCTGGTTACAGTTAACTCGTAAGTTGCTGACCTCGAAGAACCCCCGTTTCTGAGTGACGCGGCGGCAACTTTCTCTCTCAGTCCGGGCTCTTCCTATCTGAATTCTCGACAGCTTGAGGATCCGCTGGTCGTATGCGATAAGCTAATAGCACCCCATGCCGCACCGGAGTACCCAACCAACCCGGCCCAACGCGGAGAAGAATCCGCGCCGCGATCCCACGGCGGCGGGACACAAAGATGCCGCTAACAATAGGATCGCTGCCCATAACTATTTCTTGCTCGAAAAATTTGAAGCCGGGGTGGCTTTGACCGGTACCGAAGTCAAGTCCGTGCGTGCCGGAAGGGTCAATTTGAAGGATTCCTATGGCCTGATTAAAGACCGCGAGCTGTGGCTCCTGAACTGTCACATTGGCCCCTATGAGCACGGAAATATCTTCAACCACGCTCCGCTGCGGACCCGCAAGCTACTGATGCACCGCGAGGAAATCCGCAAGCTCATCGGCAAAACGCAGCAGCGCGGGCTAACCCTCATTCCTACACGGATGTACTTTAAGAACGGTCGAGTCAAGGTAGAGCTGGCCCTCGCCAAGGGCAAGCAACTCTGGGACAAGAGAGAAACCGAACGGCGCCGAACCGTCGACCGCGAGGCAAGGGAAGCGATGGTGAGAGGCCGCAAAGGATCTTAGCTGGCGATCGCCGGCTCTTGTGGCTCCGAAGTCCTGGCGGTGAATCTCGCTTCTGCGCTTATCTTGCCCAACTGATTCTGCGGACGCAGGTTCGCGATCGCGATCTGCTCAGCTTTGGTTCGATCGGGTGGCGCCGAACCATGAGTTCGAGCCTTGCGCTTTCCCTTGGCGGCAGCGATACTGAATCATCTACCATTCATTCAATTGACATTATGAAGACCACACTTTCTCGATCTCCTATTGCAGAAACTGAAACCGAGTGTCTGGTGGTTGTGGTCCTGGATCGATCGGAAGCCGATCGCGGGGCCAAAGACAAAGACAAGGGCAAGGATAAAGATAAAGATAAGAGCGTCGTGAGTGTCGAAACCAGCGATCAGGCTGTACGTGAGGCGGCTTCCGATCTGATCGCCGGCGGCGAAGTCTCGGGCAAGATCTTCGAAACCACCCTGCTGCATCGCCCGGCAAGGCTAAAAGCCAAGCGACTGCTCCTGGTTGGAGGCGGCAAGGCGGAGAATTTCAACTCCTCCACACTGCGCAAGTTAGCGGGCACGGCGGCTCGTTTCCTCAAGCCCAAAGGGATTGATAGCTTCCTATTTGTCGTTCCTGAAGACGGAATCGATGCCACCCAAGCGGTCAAGGCGGTGGTCGAGGGAACCTTCGTGGGCAACTTCGACCCCGACACCTACAAATCGGACCGCAAAGATCAAACTCTCCGCTCCCTCACCGTTGCGGTTCGCGGGAATCAGGATCAACTGCAAAGCGCCGCCGACGAAGCGCAGATCATCGGTGAGTCTCAGAATTTCACCCGGGAGCTGGTGAACGAACCCAGCAATCGAATGACTCCTACCATGCTGGCAGAGCGCGCCCGCAAGATGGCCGAGGAGGTCGGACTGAAGTGTGAGATCTATGGCCCCGACAAGATCAAACAACTGAAGATGGGTGCTTTTTGGGGGGTGGCACAAGGTTCCGACGAGCCGCCGGCGCTGGTTGTGTTGCGCTACGAACCGGCCGATGCTCCCGCCAGTCCGGTGCTCGGGCTGGTGGGGAAGGGAATTACCTTCGACACAGGAGGCATTTCGATCAAGCCGGCGGACGGCATGGAAAAAATGAAGTATGACATGGCCGGCGGGGCCGCCATGTTGGGTGCGATGCGGGCGATTGCTCTGCTCAAGCCCAAGCTCAAAGTCATTGCCGTCATTTGCGCTACGGAGAACATGCCGTCGGGCAAAGCGCAGAAGCCGGGTGACATTCAGATTGCCATGTCGGGTAAATCGATCGAAATCATCAACACCGATGCCGAGGGTCGGCTGGTCCTGGCCGACGGTTTGCACTATGCACGCCAGCTGGGTTGTACTCATCTCGTCGATGCCGCGACACTGACGGGTGCGGTGGTGGTCGCGCTCGGCTATGTGAACGCCGGCGTCTTTTCGAACGATGACAAATTCTACGAGCGTTTCAGCCGCGCCCTGGACAACGCGGGTGAGAAGTTCTGGCGATTGCCGCTCGACGAAGAATATAAAGAAAGCATACGTTCGAACATCGCTGACATCATGAACACCGGGGGACGATGGGGTGGGGCCGTGACCGCAGCCCTGTTTCTGAAAGAGTTTGCCGAAGACACCCCCTGGATCCACCTCGACATCGCGGGCACTGCCTGGATGGAAGACAACAAGCCATGGATCGCCAAAGGGCCATCGGGAATTGCCGTGCGGAGTTTGGTGGAGCTGGCGAAAGACTTCCGCCGCTAAGGCCCGGTGAGCCAATCGGGATTCAAAGCCCCTGCGATCCCCGGTTCCCACCGAACGCCTGGATCCGCGTTACATCACCGGTGGTACGGTGATTCCCATCACGTCGAGCAAGCGGATCAATTCCCGGCGCACCAAGGCAACCGTCGCCAGCAGGAACTGTTTCCGGCTTTGATCCGGCTCGGCAAGAATCGGGTAGCGGTGATAAAAGGCATTGAAGAGCTGCGCCAATTGGAAGACGTGTTTGGCTACGTAGGCCGGTTCCAGGGTTGCGATCGCCTGATCGACAACGGTAGAGGTCTTTGCTGCCGCCAACCAGAGCTCCCACAATTCATCTGCCTTTTCCCCGCTTAAGAATTTCGAGAACTCCTCCCGCGAGACGTTCTTGGGCGCCTCAAATGCCTCAGGATCCAGTCCGCCTTTGCGAAAAATGTTGGTGGCGCGGACCACCGCGTACTGGGCATAGGGCCCGGTCTCACCCTCAAAGCTCAGAGCCTCCTTAAAGTCAAAGGCAATCACCGACGATTTGGTGAATTTGAGCATGAAATAGCGAACCGCCCCGACGGCGATTTGGGCGGCGATCGCGGCCCGTTCCGACTCGCTCCATTCGGGATGGCGCGCATCCACCTCTTTCTTGGCCGAAGCCAAGAGTGCATCCATCAGGTCATCGGCTTTTACCCCGAAGCCTTTCCGGCCCGAAACTTCGATGAACGAACGGGTCTTTTCTTCTTCGGGGAGGTGGTAGCCGAGCTCGGTGGCACATCGCGGGGTGAGCCCGACCATCTCGTAGGAGAAATGGGTAAGGTGATCGGCCTGCTCGGTGTAACCCAGGCTGCGCAGGGCTTCCGTGACCGTGTTCTGCGCTTCGGATTGGCGGGCGTCGATAACGTTATAGATTTCCCGGACCTCGCCGAAGTGGGGATGATCTGGCTCTCCCGCCGTGGCCGAAATCCAGCAATCCTCGCCGCAGGGGTAGCGGTAGAACCGGCGGTAGCCAAAGTCCCGCCCCAGCACTCCGAACTTCCACATGTGATAGGCGATGTCCTTGCCGACGTAGCCGACGGTTCCATTCGAGCGCACGATCACCTTTTGATCTTCTTCCGCAAGCTCCCCGCTCTCTCCCTTTTCGGGCGATTCTGGCTTCCCGGCTCCCGCTCTCCGCATCACCCAGCAGCCCCTGTTCTTGCCCTCGGTTTCAAAAAACAGCACGCCGCGATCCTTCAGCTGGGTAAAGGCGGCATCCCAAAAGTGGAGGTGAAGAATCTCGCTTTCCCGGGGCAGGAAATCGTATTCGATCGCCAGTCGCTGCATGGTCTCCAGATGGCGGCGAAGGACACTGGTCGAAACCAGATCGGCGAGGGCCGCGGTCTCGTTTCCGCCCTCTTCGATGGCGTGCAAGACCCGCTGACGAGCGAGCAGGTTTTGTCGGTCCTGCTCGTACCATTGCGAAACACGGGCATAGAGATCCCAGCAGTAATAGTCGAAGCGAGGTTGTCGGGTGAGCCGCTCGATCTCTGCACGGCCTTTCTTTTCGAGGTCCAGAAACCCGACCACCACGTCTGCGACCTGCACTCCGGTGTTGTCAATATAGTTCTGCACATCCACTTCCCGGCCAGAGAAGCGCAGAAGGCGAACGAAGGTGTCGCCCAGGATCGCGTTGCGGAGATGGCCGACATGGGCAGCCTTGTTGGGATTGATGCTGGAATGTTCCACCAATACTTTGCCGGGGGGAGCCTCGGAAGACGAGCTTCGGCCTGCGGCGAGAGCGGCGGCAAGGTCTTCCCGTCGCAAGCGCGCATTGATATAGCCGGCACCCGCGAGCTCGAACACCTGAAATCCCTCGAGCGGTGGGAGCGCTTGAACAATTTCTTCCCCAATCTTGCGCGGGGGCCTGCCGAGTTTTTTGGCCAGCTCGAAGGCCAGGGGAAGGGCATAATCCCCCAGCCCGACTCGCGGCGGCTGTTCAATGGTGATTTTTGCCAGCTCGAGATGGTACTTGCGGCGGACCAACTCAGCGAGGGCTTGGGCAAGACGGCGCTCGAAATGTCGGTACAACGGCTCCTCTACGCTGCTTGAGAAAGTAGTGATTGTAGCAGAGCACAGCGGGAATCACGGTTTGACGGTCATAGCCGTGTTCCCTATGATGAAAAGGCAGTGGTTTACCGTGGATCGTTCCTTGTGTTCTTTCGCAACGTTCGATGACAGACCCTCAAACCAGGCACCTCCGGACGCCATCCATGCGCATTGCTTATCTTGATTGCTTCTCTGGCATCAGCGGCGACATGTTTCTCGGTGCGCTAGTGGACCTAGGGGTTCCCGCCGCCCTGTTCGAGGAAACGGTTCGAGCCTTGAACGTCGATGCAGAGCTCAAGATTGGTCGCGTGAATCGCCGTGGCATTCACGCCACGAAAGTGGATGTCTATTCGCATGGAGAAAGGGACTTGCCGCGCGAAGCATTCTCCGAGCATGGCCACGAACCGGGCGTTGGTCTGGTTGGCCATGCGCATCGCCATGCGCCCGAGGCCATGAAGCGGACAGAGCATAGCCATGTCCGGGCGGGACCAGGCTCGGCCGAGTCAGGGCCGGAGAGCCGTCCGGTCCGGGGCCTCGAAGAAATTCGCCGAATCATTTGCCGGGCGAAACTGGGTGAATCGACGAAGCGTACGGCCGTAGAAATCTTTGAAGCGCTGGCGATCGCCGAAGCCAAGATTCATCAGGTTTCGATCGACCGTGTTCACTTCCACGAAGTGGGAGCGGTCGACGCCATGGTGGATATTGTTTGCGCCGTAGTTGGCGCAGAAGCCCTGGCGGTGGACGAGTTGCTCAGCTCGCCGCTGAACCTGGGCAGCGGTACGGTTGCTTGCGCGCACGGAACCTTTCCCGTGCCGGCGCCCGCCACCCTTGAGCTGTTGAGGGGGATCCCTGTGTATTCCTCCGGAGTTCAGGCCGAGCTCGTGACTCCCACCGGGGCTGCGATTGTCAAGACGCTGGTTCGCCGCTTCCTGCCTTTCCCGCCGATGAAAGTGGACAAAATTGGTTACGGTGCCGGCACGCGCGAGCTCGAAGGGCAACCGAACGTCTGCCGGATTACGGTCGGCGAGGTCCAGGCGGAGCACGCCTCCCAGCTTTCTGAGGAAACCATTACTGTCCTCGAAGCCAACCTTGACGATCTGAACCCGCAGATCTTCGGCTACGTTATGGATCGCCTGCTCGAAGAGGGTGCTCTCGATGTCTTTGGGATGACGGTGCAGATGAAAAAGAACCGGCCGGGAATGCGGCTTACTGTCTTATGCCGGCCAGGGGATGCATCTCGGTTGACGGGCTTGCTCTTTCGCGAGACGACCACACTAGGCGTGCGCCAACGCCAAGAAAAGCGGGAGGTCGTCGATCGTCGTTGGGTGACGGTCACCACCCAATGGGGCGAGGTTCGGATCAAGGTCGGGAGCACCAACGGAAGCGTGACCAATTACGCACCGGAGTATGAGGACTGTCGCCGGATCGCCGTTGAACAACAGGTGCCCCTGAAGCAGGTGATCGAGCAAGCGGTGCAAGGATATTTGCGCTCTGGCAGTAAGAGCGATTAATCCCGGACAATGCGAAGCCCCAGGGACCCTTCCCGCCGGGTAGGGATCCAAGGGCTTTCGTGAGGTGGATGTTGGCCATGAGGAAGTTTTACATCACAACGCCGATTTACTACGTCAATGCACGGCCTCACATCGGACACGCCTACACCACGATTGCGTGCGACACGATTGCGCGGCGGCAGCGGATGCTGGGCGCCGATACTTTCTTTCTCACCGGCACGGATGAGTACGGTGTCCACGTCGAACGAGCCGCCACTGCTGCCGGCAGGCCACCCCAGGCATGGACCGACGAAGTCTCGGCCAGCTTCCGTCAGCTCTGGGATCGGCTCGAGCTTACCTATGACGATTTCATCCGTACTACTTCGGACCGGCACAAGCGTGGGGTTCAAGCACTTTGGTCGAGGATTCGCGATAACGGGTTCATCTACAAAGGCCGCTACAGCGGACAGTACTGCATTTACGACGAGCTTTATGTGGACGCTGTCGGTCCGGGCGCTCCTTGCCCGGAATGCGGGCGTCCGACTGAAACCGTGCAAGAGGAAAACTATTTCTTCCGGCTTTCGGCCTTTCAGGAAAAGCTCCTCTCTCTCTACAGCGAGCAACCGGACTTCATTCGCCCGGAAACGCGTCGCAACGAAGTAGTGTCGTTCGTTCGTGGCGGCCTGCGCGATCTTTCCGTCAGCCGCTCTAGCTTCAAGTGGGGCGTGCCTGTGCCCGGGGATCCCGGTCACGTAGTCTATGTCTGGCTGGATGCGCTCTCGAACTATATTACTGCCCTGGGCTACGGTTCCGACGACCCCTCGCGCTTCGAAAAATACTGGCCGGCCGATTTGCACATGATCGGCAAGGAAATCGTCCGATTCCATTGCGTGTACTGGCCGGCGTTCCTGATGGCGGCGGACCTGCCCTTGCCGAAGGCCATCCTGGCCCACGGCTGGCTGCTGTTTGAAGAAAACAAGATGTCGAAATCGCGCGGGAACATCGTGCGCGCGGAAACGATTCTCGAGGTGTTGGGGGCAGACGCGCTGCGTTACTTTCTGTTGCGCGAGGTCGTCTTCGGACAG
>Ga0187780_10002745_pt1 | contig 13222 bp, 14 predicted proteins | sample 1015_Q2_SP10_20__FD_132429 | JGI IMG/M metagenome (GOLD analysis project Ga0187780, IMG submission 132429) | Tropical peat soil microbial communities from peatlands in Department of Meta, Colombia - 1015_Q2_SP10_20_MG | ecosystem: Environmental > Terrestrial > Soil > Wetlands > Peat | place...
GGTCGCCTTCGTCGGCATGCTGATTCACATTTATTCCACCGGCTACATGGCGCACGAGGGCGGGTACTACCGCTTCTTCAGCTACCTGAACCTGTTCATGTTCTTCATGCTGACGCTCGTGATGGCCGCGAACCTGATCGTGATGTTCGTGGGGTGGGAGGGCGTCGGCCTCTGCAGCTACCTGCTGATCGGCTTCTGGTTCCTGAAGAAGTCGGCGGCGGACGCAGGCAAGAAAGCTTTCATCACCACGCGCATCGGCGACTTCGGATTCACCGTCGGCGTGCTGCTCGTGTTCGCGACATTCGGCTCCGTGCAATTCGCGGATATCTTCCCGCACGCTTCGGAGGTGTCCGTCGGCGTTCTCACCACGATCTGCATCCTGCTGTTCACCGGCGCGATCGGAAAATCGGCGCAGTTGCCGCTCTATGTCTGGCTGCCGGATGCGATGGAAGGGCCCACGCCCGTCAGCGCGCTGATTCACGCCGCCACGATGGTCACTGCCGGCGTGTACATGGTCGCGCGGATGAATCCGCTTTTTTCCCGCGCGCCAATTGCCATGTTCATCGTCGCCATCGTCGGCGCGTTGACGGCTTTCTATTCCGCCACGATCGGCCTGGTCCAGACGGACATCAAGAAAGTGCTCGCCTATTCCACAGTCTCGCAGCTCGGTTACATGTTCCTCGCTTGCGGCGTGGGCTCCTATGCGGCGGGCATCTTCCATCTGATGACGCATGCGTTCTTCAAAGGCCTGCTCTTCCTCGCGGCCGGCAGCGTGATTCACGCGATGGGCGGCGAGCAGGACATGATGAAGATGGGCGGCCTGCGCAAGAAAATCCCGATCACCTACTGGACGATGCTGATCGCCACGCTCGCGATCGCGGGCATACCGGGATTTGCCGGATTCTTCAGCAAGGATGAAATCCTCGAGGCGGCGCAGCCCGCTCATTTCTGGCTCTGGCTCCTTGGCGTTGTGGGCGCTGCGCTCACGTCGTTCTACATGTTCCGGCTCGTGTTTCTCACGTTCTTCGGCGAGCCGCGCTACGACGAGCACCACGTGCATGTCCACGAATCGCCGAAAAACATGACCATCCCGCTGATGATTCTCGCGTTCCTTTCGATCTTCGGGGGTTGGTTCGCGGCGCCGCGGCTGGTGGGCGGAATCGATTACTTTGAAAAATTCCTGTCGCCGGTGTTCACGGCCTACGCCCCTGCTGCGGCGGCGGAATCGCCCGCCGAAACCTCCACGAGCGCGGCCATGAGTTTGCTGCACGCCTTGACGGGAATTCCTGTAATCGTTGCGGTGCTCGGGCTGCTGGTCGCCTGGTGGCTCTACATCAAGAACACGGAGGCGCCGAAGCGGCTCGCGCAGAGCCTGCACGGGCTCTACACGCTGCTGCTGAACAAATACTACGTGGACGAAATCTACGCCGCGATTTTTGTCCGTCCGCTGCTCTGGATTTCGACAAACGTGCTCTGGCATGTGGTCGATGAGGGCGCCATCGACGGCACGGTGAACGGCACGGCGACCGTGGCGCGGGAATCGGGGGGACAACTGCGCAAGCTGCAATCCGGCAACACTCGCAGCTATGCGGCCTGGGTGATTATCGGCGCCGTGGGCTTCACGGTCTTATTGCTGGCTTTTCTGAGGACGCACTAGAGTGGGCGCACAGCCACATTTGCTGACGGTCGTCACGTTTCTGCCGCTGCTGAGCGTTGCGGCGCTGCTGGTTCTCCGCTCCGACGACCACAAATGGATCCGCCGGATTGCGCTTGCCGCATCGGTCGCCGAGTTCCTGGTTTCGCTTTGGCTGCTGCGAGGATTCGAGTCGAGCGACGCAGCCTTCCAGTTTCAGGAATATCACGACTGGATCGACCGGGCGAACATCCACTACCACATCGGCGTGGACGGCATCAGCCTCTTCCTCGTCCTGCTCACCACGTTCCTGACGCCGATTGCGATCCTCTGCTCGTGGGAATCGATCCACGAAAACGTGAAAGGCTTCTTCATCTCGCTGCTCGTGATCGAGACGGCCATGATCGGCGTGTTTGTTTCGCTCGATCTTTTCCTGTTCTTCGTCTTCTGGGAGCTCACTCTGATCCCGATGTATTTCATGATCGGGATGTGGGGGCACGAGCGGCGGATCTACGCGGCCATCAAGTTCATTCTGTACACGATGTTCGGCTCGATCCTGATGCTCGTCGCGATCCTGTGGATCTACAACGAGACCGGCTCGTTCGATTTCCCGAGCATTCAGGGGCTGGTGCAAAACGCTTTGCAGAACGGGCAGGGCTTGTTCGCGCCCCGCACCGAACTGCTGCTCTTCGGCGCCTTCTTCCTCGCGTTCGCCATCAAGGTGCCGCTCTTCCCTCTGCATACGTGGCTGCCGGACGCGCACACCGAAGCTCCCACGGCCGGCTCCGTGATTCTTGCGGGCGTGATGCTGAAGCTCGGAACGTACGGCATCCTGCGCTTCTGCCTGCCGCTTTTTCCGGACGCCGCGCACCGCATGGCGCCGACTGTCGCGGTGCTTGCGATTATCGGCATCGTGTATGGCGCGCTGGTCGCCACCGTGCAGCACGACTTGAAGCGTCTGGTGGCGTACACATCCGTAAGCCACCTTGGCTTCGTGGTTTTGGGAATCTTCGCTTTCAATACGACGGCGATTCAGGGCGCCATCTACCAGATGCTGAACCACGGGGTCTCCACGGGCGCGCTCTTCCTTGCCGTCGGCATGCTCTACGACCGCCGCCACACGCACGAAATCAAGGAATACGGCGGCCTGGCGACGCCGATGCCCGTGCTGATGTCGTTCTTCCTGTTCATCGCGCTTTCGTCGCTGGCGTTGCCGCCGCTGAACGGATTCATCGGCGAGTTTCTGATCCTGATCGGGACTTACCAGACGAGCCACACGTGGGCTTCGTGGGCTGCGAGCGGAGCGGTTCTCTCCGCGATCTACTTGCTGTGGGCCTACCAGCGCGTCGCTCTGGGTGAAGTGACCGTCGAGAAGAACAAGACGCTGCCGGACGCGTCTGCGCGCGAGCGCACGATCCTGGTTGCGGTGGCGCTGGCGATTCTCTTCATGGGCATCGCTTCCCCGCTCTTTACGCGGCGGATGGAAGCCTCGGTGAACAATCTTCTAGAAGACACGTCCACCGTCCGAAACGCTTCGACGACGCGGCCCCTGAAGATTTGCTGCGTGAGCGCGCGAGCAATCGGCGTGCCGGCCACCGCGAATCCGAATGTCGCCGATCTTGCAGGAAGGCAGACCCGGCCGTGATCCATTTTCCCCACGAACAGTACGCGAACCTTGGCCGCCTCGCGCCGGAAGTGGTGCTCTGCGCCTTCGGCATCCTGATCATGCTCGTCGATCCGTTTGTTTCAGCGGCGCGCCAGCGTGTGCTCGGGTGGCTCGGTTTCATCGGAGCGGTGCTTGCGTTTGCCGCCATTCATTTCCCGGCGCACCATACCGGCATGGCCTACAGCAACCTGATCAGCGTCGACTCCTTCGGCGTTTTCGCCCATGTGGTGATCATCGCGGCGGCGGCGCTCGCAATTCTCGGTTCGCTCGATTATCTCGACCAGCAGGGCATCCAGCGAGGCGAATACTACGCGCTCGTTCTTTTTGCGACGGCGGGAATGGGCATCCTCGCCGGAGCGAACGAGCTTGTCACCGCATTCGTCGGCTTGGAGATGAGTTCCATTTCCTCTTACATCCTCGCGGGCTTCCGCCGTCGCGCGCTCACCTCGAACGAATCGTCGATGAAGTATTTCCTGCTGGGCTCCTTCGCGACGGCCTTTTTTCTCTACGGCATCGCCATGGTCTACGGCGCCACGGGCAGCACGAGAATCGACGAGGTACAGGCGTTTCTCACTCAGATTCAGGCTTCCGGCTCTCATCTGCCGGCGCTGGCGATTCTGGGCCTGGGCCTGATTTTCGTGGGGCTCGGATTCAAGGTGGTGATCGCGCCGTTTCAGATTTACGGTCCGGACGTCTACGAAGGCGCGCCTACGCCCGTCACAGCGCTGCTTGCCTCCGCGCCCAAGGCAGCCACCTTTGCGCTGATGCTGCGCGTTTTCTATGTATCGTTCGGATCGGCCGCCGACATCTGGTTCTGGGCGATCTGGATTTCCGCCGTGCTCACGATGTTCATCGGCAACCTGGCAGCGCTGGTGCAGACGAACGTCAAGCGGATGCTCGCGTATTCCTCGATCGCGCATGCGGGCTATATCCTCGTGGCGTTTGCGGCTTCGAGCGATCTGGGAATTGCGGCGGTGCTTTTCTACCTCGCGGCGTACGTGCTGATGAAGGTCGGCGCGTTCCTGGTCGTTACGCACGTGGGCCAGCAGGGAGAAAAGCGCCTCACGATTCAGGATTACGCCGGGCTGGGCCAAACGCAGCCCGTGCTTGCGGCCTGCTTCTCGCTTTTCCTGCTTTCGCTCCTCGGCCTGCCTGCCACGGCGGGATTCCTGGGGAAGTTCTTTGCGTTCCAATCGGCGCTTGAAGCGCATGCGGTTCATCACAGCACGTGGATCGTCTGGCTCGTGGTGATTGCCGCGATCAATAGCGTGATCGGCGCCTATTACTACCTGCGCGTGATCATTGCGATGTACTTCTGGCCGGTCTCGAAGGACTACACTCCAACGGCGGTAGCGCCCGCTTTGGGCTTCGCACTCTTCCTGGCTGCGGTGGGAACGCTCTATCTGGGCATTCTGCCTGGTCACGTCCTGCATTTCGCGCAAACTGCCGCCGACTCGCTCCCGCTGCACTAATCCGAAAAGCTCCCGCCGAAGCATCGAGCCAGCAAACAAAAAGGCCCGGAGACTTGCGTCCCCGGGCCCAAATTCCCGCAACTTGCTGAAAGTCTACTTCACCTTCAGGAAGATGATGGCGAAGGTGTAGAGCGCCATCGACTCGATCAGCACGAGACCCAAAATCAGCGCGAAGCGGATCGCCGCTTCCGCTCCTGGATTGCGGGCCAGACCTTCGCAGGCATGCGCCGTGGCAATTCCCTGGCCGAGCGCGCCTCCCGCGGAAGCGATGGCCATGGAAAAGCCGGCCGCGAGCGCGACCCAGTTCGTCACGGAACCCGCCGCTTCCCCGCCGCCCTGCGCGAAAGCCGCAGGAGCGAACAGGATGAAGGCAACGGCCGCGATCAACAACAACCCGTACTTTCTCATCGTGTTCTCCTCTTTATGAATTTGCCGCCAGGAGGTGGTTGCCGACCGCCCTGGGGGACGGTGGCCTCACACTGGAGCGGCGATCATGCCGCAACTGCCGTTTAGTGCTCTTCGACCGCGCCCGCCACGTAAATGATGGGGAGAATCGTGAACACAAACGCCTGCAAAATCGCCACGGCGATGTGCAGGATTATGAAAATCAGCGGAATCATCAGCGGGAAGACGGCCGCCGCATGTCCGGCCGCTCCCAGCTTCGCAAGGGCGACGTAGATCGAAAGCATCATGCCCAGGAAGATCACGTACAGCATTTCGCTGACGAGCATGTTGACCCAGAGACGGACGGTCAGCGAGAGCAGCCGGAACGAATGGCTGAAAAGCTCGATCGGCAGCATCAGCGGAGCCATCACCGGAATCGGGCCGAGGAAATGCTTGCCGTGGCCGCCAAGCCCGCGCTTGGCGATGCCGGCGAGATTGTAATAGACGAAAACGATCATCGCGCAGCCGAGCGGCACGGTGACCGTCGCCGTGGGCGCGTCGAGCGTCGGGATCACGTTGATCAGATTGCAGAACAAAATGAAGATCCCGATCGTTCCGATCAGCGGCAGGTATTTTTCGCCGCCGTGATGGATGTTGTCCTGGATCAGGTCGCGGATTCCCACGCCCATCGGATTCGTCAGCACCATTTCCATCACTTGCTGGGTCCCGCCCGGCCGGTCGACGGAAAGACGTGAGCGCAGCCAAAGGAAGAACAGCACAGCGATGACGAGCACGAGCAGCTCCATCGAAACAGCCGTGGAGATGGGGTAGTCCGGATTGGCGATGGGAATATGAAGCGCGTGCAACAAAGCGGCTGCGGGCTTGCCGAGCAGCTTGTTTACGATCACAGCGACCCAGATGGGTTTTTCCATTCGTCTCTTTCAGGAGTTTGTATGAGGAACCTTGTTCGTCCGGAAGAGCTGCGCGACGATTTCGACAAGGACCGCGACCACCACGGCGCCAAACCCCGCCAGGAGGCTCACGACAGGCACTCCGAAACGCGTAAGAATAACATACGCCACGAGGATCAGCAAAAGGTAGCGCCCGATGAATTTGAAGTAGACGCTGCGCGGAACGTGGACTTTCGCGGCGCCTTGCTGGGCGGTCGAAAGCTTTGCCAGCGCGCCGACTCCCTGCTTCAGCCAGCGGTAGTTCAACCAGGCGAGAATGCCGCCCGTCGCCACTCCCGCGCCAAAGCGCAGGCCGAAGACGATGGCGCCGTAGATGGCGCCCGCCGCCGCGAGGCCGAGAGTCACGTACTCGATCCGGCGTTCTGCGGCTTCATAGTACGCGTTGTCAGTTGCCACCGTCGCCCTTTTCTCTCTGCTGCTCTCGCGACAACCGCTTCACAAGGTCCCACATCCCGATGGCGAATCCCAGCATTCCGCCCGCAAGCATGAAAATGGGAGCCATGTGCAGCCAACGGTCGAGAAGATAGCCCGCGCCTCCGGCCGCGACGACCCACGCGATCAAAACGAATGGAAGCTCCATCGCCAGCGACAGCTGCCTCAGGGAATCTTTCTGCCGCTTCGTCGGTCCGGGGTTTCGTGAAAACATCGTATCAGAATAGAGGTTTCTTCTTTTTGATCTTGAAAACGCGCTCGGCGTTCTCGTGATAGATCTTCTGCTTGTCTTTTTCCGGGATGGCGGCCGCATCCATGAACTCGACCGCATCCTCGTGGTCCTGATAGGGATAATCGATGGCCCACATGATGCGGTCGGCGCCCATCACTTCGATGCAGTACTTCAGCGTCGGGTCCCAGTTCATCCCGCTCGTCGTGATGTAGAAATTCCGTTTGAAGTATTCGCTCGGGGCAAGCTTGAGTTTCTTCCGCCCGAAGTCGATCCGGACCCGGCAGTACATGAAATCGAGACGGTAGAACCAATACGGGATTCCCTCGCCCATGTGCCCGAGCACGACCTGCAGCTTCGGAAACTGATCGAATACTCCGCCCGTAATCAGGCGCAGCCCGTGCAGGCCCGTCTCCGCCTGATAGCCCCAAATCGCATGCTCGAGATGGTCCGCCCGATATGCTTTGGCCATCAGGGGGATCGGCGCGCGCGGATGAATGTAAAGCGGCACATTGAGCCCCTCAATGGCCTCGAGAATCGGCCAATACTTCTGTTCGCTCAGATACTCGCCGTTCGTGTGCGAGTTGATCATGATCCCGTGAAGCTTGAGTTTGGTGAACGCGCGATCGATTTCCTTCACGGCGCGCGCAGGATCTTGGGGTGCGACGCTTGCAAGGCCGCTGAAACGGCCGGGGTGTTTCTGCACGGCTTCATACAGGCGGTCGTTCGCGATCGTCGCGACGGCGGTGCCTTTGTCCGGATCCATCATCTGAACGCCCGTTGACGTGAGCGAGAGCAGGTGCATATCGACGCCGTACCGGTCCATCTCCTGCAAGCGCATATCGTACAAATCGAGCAGCTTCTTGTGCACGGGCCCGCTGGGATCGGTCTGAATCTTCCACAAGAAGAGGTCGGGATCGTATTCCTGCGTCTTTGCGATCAGTTCACGTTGCGCTTCCATCTGTTCCGGAATCGAGAATGCTTCTTCCGTAGCAATGCGCCGGTACGATTTTCTTTTTGTTTTGGCTTTCCCTTTGGCCGCACCTGTTTTGCGCTTCGGACTCATCTGTCTCCCCCCGTCCTATCGAGAATGGCGAAGAATTCCCCCAAACCGCGTGGAGTTTAGCGCAGAACCAGCCGGAGTTGCACGCTTCAAGCGGGATCGTGGCGGGCGCCGTGGAGAATGTCGATGGCGTGCGGCAGCAGATCGGCAATGGCGTCGAGAGATTCGACGGCGCCCTTGGGACTGCCGGGCAGATTGATGATGATCGTACTGTGGCGAATCCCCGCCGCCCCGCGCGAGAGAATAGCTCTGCGGGTTTTCTGCAAGCCTGCGGCGCGCATCTGTTCGGCGAATCCGGGGATCATTCGCTCGACCACAGCCGCGGTCGCTTCGGGAGTGACATCTCGCGGCCCAAGGCCCGTCCCTCCGGTCGTGAGGACCAGATCGACGGCGTTGGAATCGGCCGCTTCCTTGAGAAACTGCTCGATGGCCTTCTTGTCGTCGGCGCGCACCGCAGTAGAAAGAATTTTCCAGCCCAGTTCCTTGCAGCGCGCGGCGACCGACGGGCCGGAGCGGTCTTCTGCCTTGCCATTCGCTACGGAATCGCTGATTGTGAGAACGGAAACGCGCATGAACGCCCTTGCGGAGATCAGTTCTTGTTCGCGGCTTCGACGTCTTCGCTGGAGACGTCCTGCTGCCCTTCGTCCATCAGGCGAAGCGCTTCCATTAGCAGGCCGGTGGTCGAACGGGAGATGGTTGTCCGCACGGGATTGATGTTGAAGTCGATTTCGAAATCACCCGCCGCCCAGCGGACAACCTGAAAGACGGCTTCTTCGCCATCGATGCCGCCGAGGCGTGCGTCGGCGCACTGGCCGGAGGAAAAGAAGAGTTCGCAGGCTTCCTCGCCGCGCCGAATCGTAAGCTGGCATGACTTCTGCCCCATCTCGAGCGACTGCATCAGATCGAGAATGCTCATTTCCTCGAGCCGCCCCTGGATCACGCCGGGGCGCACCGCGCGCCTCTGCATCTTTTCGAGGTGAAGGCGGTCGATCACCTTCTTCGTTCGCCGCACGAGGTCGCGCAGGAAGAAAGGCTTCACTACGAATTCTTCCACGCCTTCGACGAGCGGGCGCAGCTTTTCCTCGATATCGCCCCGGCTCGCGAGAAAGATAAATGGAATGTGTTTCGTCTGCTGGCGCGCGCGCAGCTTGTCATAGAGCTGGCGCCCGTCGAGCCCCGGCATGCGGTAGTCGCAGATGACTAGGTCGGGAGGATCGTCCACGATTCGCAGCAAGGCGTCGGCGCCGTCGGCCGCGGCGGACGCACTACAGTGCGGGCCGAGACCCTTCATCAGAAGGTCGAGGATCAACGCATTGTCGTCCACGATCAGGACTTTGACGTCTTTCATCGCGGTCATTGCTCTTTGGTCTTCCTGCTGCGCCCGCTGCCGTTATGGCCCGGGCGAACGTACGTGCCGCTCCGGCCGCCCGACTTTCGCTCGACGTACAGCTCCGTGATCTCCATGCCGCGTTCGAGCGCTTTACACATATCGTAGATCGTCAAAGCAGCAACCGAGGCTGCAACGAGAGCCTCCATTTCCACCCCAGTGGGGCCCGTCGCCGTCGCCTCCGACGTGATGGCAATTCCATTCTGGCATAGCTTCGCCTGCACATCCACGTGCGTCAACGAGAGGGGGTGACAAAGCGGAATCAGCTCCGAAGTACGCTTCGCCGCGGTGATTCCGGCGATTCGGGCGACCTCGAGCGGGTTCCCCTTGGGCGATTTCACGCGCCGGACACTTTCGACCGTGACGCGTTTCATGCGGACAAAAGCGTGCGCGGCAGCTGTGCGGGTTGTCGCGGGCTTCGGCGTGACATCCACCATTCGGACGCGGCCCGATTTGTCGTAGTGGGTGAGCTTCTTCATCGCTGCGGGCCGAGCGCTGCGTGCGAGTTCAAGACGCGCCCCCCACGTTCACGCTGCCACAATGTACCGGGCAGTGCAAGCGCGCGGGCATGCGGACTTTCTTAGAAGATTAGAAGAAAGGATAGCCAATTCAGGCTGGCAAGCCGACGGCGGAAAGCTGCCGAGTAGTCCGCCGCCGGTGCGACAGGATTAGTTGGTTTTCGGGGGTGGGGGAGGGTTGATGGTGGCGCCGTCCCAGTGCTCATCGGCCCTGCCGTCCTTGAAACGCCACATGTCGAACCACGAGGTGGTGTACTTCTTCGTCGGGTCGCGGGGATCGGTCAGCTCACGCGGCGTGACGACGATGACAAGGTCGCCTTCGGCGACCACCGCGACGATCTTCGTATTGAGATGCTCGGGAATCGGCGACGGCTTGCGGAAAGAGGTGAAAAACTTCACCACCGGGTCGCGGCCCGAGATCACGTTGGGATTGTGCTGATGATAGGCCTCGGTGAGCCACTTGTCCGCCAGATCCCAGTGATTGGCCTCGAGGAGGTCCTTCATGATGTGATAGGCGGCCTGCTTGTTGGTGTTCAACATCGGATTCGGATCGGTGAAGAGCGCGTCCGCTGCGGCGCCCGTAACGCCCACAACCGGTTCCTGCGCAACGGCGGCGCTGCAGCAAAATAGAACGATGAGGGAGGCAATAAGCGAAATGTGTGTTTTCATGCGCCCCTAGATACAGCCGCGGGGGCCATGTGTCAAGTGTGTCCGCGCCTTGCAACTCACTTCGCTTCGGCGGGCGTCATCGTCGCGGGTCCCATGCCCACGATTTCGATGACGGCGTCTTCGTCCTTGGCGCCATCGTAGTGGATGCCTTTGGGAAGATCGACGACATAGCTACCAGCCGGCATGGGAACGGTCTGGTCCGGGTCGTACTTTGTGCCGGTTCCCACCCACCACGTGCCCGAGAGGACGGTGATGTAGCGCGCATTGGGATGGAAGTGCGGGCGGCTCATGTGGTGCGGGTGCCATTTGACTAATTCGATGTAGAGGCTGCCCTCTTTCATTGGGTCTCCCTGGAGAATGGCGGTCTCCGCGACGTTCGGGTCGCCGGTCCAGGTGATCTGATTCGGCAGCTTGTAGGTGACGTTGTTCGAATCAAGGTCGATGGCTCTGGCCGAACCGAGCGAGAGCACGAGCAGAACTGCGAGTCCAATCCAGCAAGTTCTGGAAATCCTCAAACCACGCATGAGTTCCTCCCTCCAACGCCCCACACGCTGCCACAATGCGAGCTTTCAGTGCAAAAGAAAAACGCCGCGGGCCCGAATCGAGCCCACGGCGTTTTGTGAAGCTGGTCTATTAGACTTGCTAGGGTCTAGGAAGTACCTAGGTACAAAACGTGTATGTACGTGCCCAACCGGACGTTATATGCCAGATACCAGCCGACGTGGTCCGGATCTTCGTAAATCACGATTTCGTCGGTATCCCAGAGCCAATCATTGCAGAACATGACGTCGTACGGGGCGACGCTGAAGAAGAAGCCTCCGAACCAGAAACGGCTGGGACCGCCTCCTACCAGACGCCATACGTGGCCTTTCCCGATGCCTCCCGGAAAATGGCCGTGCTCCCACGGGTGATCGAGATGGTAGTGAGGATCATCGCGGCCGGTATCGTGCCCGACCCATACGTCGTGTTTGACCTCGACGTGAGGAGCGTTCGGATGCCCCGGCTTCTGGTCGTAACGGCGATCCGGAGTTGCGGGATGCGGTGTGCCTTTATAAGGCTTGGGACCGCGAGCGGGAACGTGCCCGCCGCCGACCTCCGGGCGACCCTTTTGGTCGGCGGAAACAGTGACCGCGAAAGCAAGCAAGAATGCAGCCAAAAGACCCATCACTCTTTTCATATCCACCTCCGGGATAGGCATACTACCGGGGAAAATACCGGCTGGCTAGAACCTTCCCCTGCGGGGCATCACATTGACCCATTCACCGGCTTCGAGTTGCAGGCGTGATTCGCGCACAATCAGGAAGCAGTTGCCGCGCACCACTGCGCCGATGTCGCCTGATCCTTCCCACAATAGAGTTTCCACGACGGGAACAAAAGGTTCCTCAGGTTTTTCGTCGAGCCAGCTCACACGCGCCGGGAGGAAGTGCGCCACGATCCCCTTCTCGTTCACCGGATGCGACAAGCGCGCCCTGAAGAACGGGAGAGGCCGCGGCTGGCGGGAACCGCTGAGGATTTCCATGGCGGGCACGGCAAACAGCTCGAAGGTCACCATCGTCGACACGGGATTGCCCGGCAGTCCAAAAACGGGTTTCCCGGCGCACCAACCGAAAACCGTCGGCCTGCCGGGGCGAATCGCAACGGCATCGAAGAAGAATTCCGCGCCGAGATCCTTCAAAGCCTGCTCGACGAGATCGTACTTGCCGACTGAAACTCCACCGCTCAAGACGAGCATGTCCGATGAATTGAGCGCGTTCTCGATTAACTTACGGAGTTTCCCGGCCTCGTCCGGTGCGGTGCCGGCTCCGAGCGGAACGCCTCCTGCGAGCGACACCTGCGCGGCGAGGGAGATGCTATTGCTGTTGCGAATCTGATAGGGCCCGGCTGGTTCTCCGAGCGTGACGAGTTCGTCCCCCGTGGAAATGACCGCCACGCGAGGACGCTTGGAAACCTCGATCTGTGCCTGCCCCACTTCGGCCGCCATGGCGAGTTCGGCATAGCTGAGGCGCGTCCCGCGCTGCACCATGATCTCACCGACGCGAGCTTCGGCTCCTGCGAGAACGTAGTGCTGGCCTGCTTTCGCGGCGTTTTGGACCACCACGAAGTCCCCATCGGCGGTCGCGTTTTCTTGCGCCACGACCGCGTTGGTTCCTTTCGGCAGAGGCGCGCCCGTGAGAATCCGCACGCACTCGCCTGTACCGACCGCGCCGCTGAATGCAAACCCGGCGCGGCTTTCGCCGATCAGCCGAAGTCGCGCTCCAGGCTCGGCGGCATCCGATGCGCGCGCGGCGAAGCCATCGCGTATCGAGCGGTTGAACGGGGGATAGTTGCGATCGGCGGCGATATCCTGCATCAGGATCCGGCCGAGCGCATGCGAAGACTGGCTCGTGAGGTCGACAGTTTCCGTCTTGGGATCGCCGGCGCGCTCTTTGAGAACTTCGATGACCTTTGCGCGGGCCGTTTCGAAGGAAATCATGGCAGCCTAAAGCCACGATGCGAGCCGGGTGCCTCGCGGGACAATCGTGGCATCGCGTTCCGGGCCGGTGGAAACCATTCCGATCTCCAGCTCCAGTTCGTCCGAGACAAAATTCAAATAGTCGCGCGCCTGGATCGGCAGCTCCTTGATCTCGCGAATGCCGGGCGTCGGCTTGTTCCACCCCGGCAGAGTGCGATATTCCGGCTCGACGTGCGCGAGCTTTTCGACCTCCGCCGGAATCTCGGTGATGGGCTGGCTCTTGTAGCGATAGCCCGTGCAGACCTTGATTTCCGGCTGCGCGTCAAACACATCCAGCTTCGTCACA
>Ga0187780_10002746_pt1 | contig 13221 bp, 11 predicted proteins | sample 1015_Q2_SP10_20__FD_132429 | JGI IMG/M metagenome (GOLD analysis project Ga0187780, IMG submission 132429) | Tropical peat soil microbial communities from peatlands in Department of Meta, Colombia - 1015_Q2_SP10_20_MG | ecosystem: Environmental > Terrestrial > Soil > Wetlands > Peat | place...
CCCAACCGCACGCGGACGGCGCGCCGAAACGGGAGCGCATGCCCGAGCATGCGGCGGATCGCCGGACGCGCGAACAGCTCGAACGTCACCATCGTGCTCACGGGATTCCCCGGCAACCCGATCCACGGCCGCCCGTCGAGCACCCCGAAGCCGAGCGGCGCGCCGGGACGCATACGGACGCGCTGAACCTTCATTTCACATCCGCGCTCGCGCAGCACCTGACGCACCAGATCGTGCTCGCCGACGCTCACGCCCGCTGTCGTGACTAACAGATCGGCGTCGCGCGCGCGATCGAAATGCTCAGCCAGGCTCTCCTTGGTGTCGCGCGCGATCCCCAGGTCCACCGGGAGTCCCCCCGCTCGACGGACCATCCCCGAAATCGTGTACGAGTTCGCGCTCGCGATCTTCTTCCCCGCGAGGATCTCCTCAGCGTGATCGAGATCGGCGATCTCGTCGCCCGACCCGAAGAACGCGACGCGCGGCGGCCGGTGTACGACCGCCTGCGCGTGTGCGACCGACGCGAGCACGCCGAGCTGCGCGGGCCCGAGCTCAGTGCCCGCTCGGAGCACAGAGGCACCCTGGCGGATGTCCTGGCCTCGCGGCCGCACGTTGCGGCGCGCGTCGCGGTCATTCCGGATCGATACTCGGCCGTCGGGCAGCGCTTCGGTGTCTTCCTGCCGGATCACGCCGTCCGCCCCGGCGGGCACGGGCGACCCGGTGGCGACGCGAATCGCTTCACCCGCTCCCACTGCGTGCTTCGGAAAACGCCCCGCATGCACCGTCTCGATCACGCGCAAACTCACCGGCTTCGCGGCGGACGCGCCCTCGATATCCGCGGCCCGGACCGCATAGCCGTCCATCCCGGAATTGTCCCACGGAGGCAGATCAACCTGGCTGACGACGTCCTCGGCCAGCACGAGATCGAGCGCGGCGGCAAGCGCCCGGCGCTCGGGCGCGAGCGGTGCGCAGGACTCGACGATGAGGCGGGCGGCCTCGGTGGGGGTCAGCATCCGGGCCGGTCGTGCGGTCTAGTAGCGGTGGCCCCGGCGCTGCTCGAAGATCACGTCGAGGCCCAACGCCAGGACGAAATTGTGGAAGTAGCGTGAGCCGTGCGGCGGGAAGAGCGTCCCGGTCGGGTCGGTCGGACTCGCGGGTCCGCTCACGCGATCGAGCAGCGCGATCACGTCCCGGCCCTCGAGCCAAAGCTCATAGCCGCGTCCCGTCGAGACCGACACCCCGGCACCGATCGTGAACTGCGCGGCGGTCTTGAGCGGATTCTGCTCGTCCACCACCGCGACCGACGCGATGCCGTCGCCGTTCACGTAGCTGCCGATCATCTGGATCGTGCTCCGGTCCCGCGCGATAAACCCGGCGCTCGCCCGGATGTAGGGGAACGTTCCCTTGCCGGGCGTCGCGCGCGCGACGAACCCGACCGCTACGCTGACCGCGCTCCCGCCTTCGACCTGGCCGTCGAGGTCCGCGCAGAGCGACGGATCCACATCCGACGGATACGCGGGCTGCGATTGGCGGATCGAGCAATGGCTCTCGACGTCCATTCCCAGAAACGCGAATTCCCCGGAGAAGCCGAGGTGCGGTCCGGGGAAGTACGTGCCCGCCACGCCGATGATGAAGCCGGGGACGATGTGTCGCGACAGGTTGAGGGTGTCGTACACGTTCGCGCCGGTCAGGATCGTCGAATCACTGCTCGGCACGAACACCGCGAACGGCTGATCGGTGAGACTCCAAAGCTGTTCGGTCGCGCGGTAGCCGCCGAAGATGGAGAGATAGAGCCGCGGGTCGCTCGGCGTCTGGCCCGCGAGCGGCCGTGCCGCCGCGAGGCCGGCCACGAGGACAGCGAGCGTCGCCGCGCGCATCAGCGGAGCAGTGTCCGGTGGTCCACCATGAGACACCGATCCATTACGCAGGGAATCCCGGCGGCGGCGGCCCGGGCGCCAGCCGCTTCGTCGATCACGCCCTCTTGGAGCCAGATGAGTCGCGGCTTCACACCGATCGCCTCATCCACCACGGCGCCTGCCAACTCACTGCGACGGAACACGTCGACGATGTCGATCCGCTCGGCCCGCGCCGCGTCGCTGAGGGTCGGGTAAGATCGCTCGCCGAGGAGCTCGGTGTGCAGCGGATTGACCGGCACGATGCGATAGCCGGCGTCACGAAGGTAGCGGGCCACGCGGTGGCTCGGCCGCGTCGGATTGGGAGAGAGACCCACGACCGCGATCGTCCGCGCCTCCCGTAGCAGCGCGCGCAGCTCGTCCGGCGCCATGGGAGCGGTGCCGGTGACTCGCTAGAAGGTCCATCCCACGCGGACGTTGAACCAGAAGTGATGCGTCCACTCCGTCAACGGGTCGCTGACGCCGACGAGCGCGGTACAATCGGTCCCCCCGGTGCACGTCGTGGGCGGGACCCGGTACTCGAGAGGATAGGAGAGCTTCCAGAAGATCATTTTCGTATCGAACCGCATGGCCAGCCGTCGGGTCAGATACCATCGCACGCCGACCTCGGGGCCGAAGATCACTTTAGCGCCGAACTTGTACTGGCTCGTGTCAGCCGGCAGTGTCCCCGCGTACGCCGCCCCGACCGATGCGCCGATGTAGGGCGCGAGCCCGTGCCACGACTTCCCGCCGGTGAGCAACACCTGCGCGCCCACCTGCGCCAGCGTAAGGCTGTTGTCGACCGGTCCGGTCATGCGGGTCGACACTCCCTTCGTGGGGTCGACGAGGTAGCGCGTCGTCGTCGCGTCTGCGACCTCCACGTGGATTCCGAACATGCGCCCGAACGACACCTCGTAACGCGCGCTGTACACCTGGCCCGCTGAAGGCCCGACGCCTACGACGCCACGCGTGCCGCCGATGTAGCCGTAGCCGAACAGCGTGGTGCCGCCCGCCCGCACGTCCTGATACGGCGAGTGGTCGGGTGGATACCCGACCTGCGCCGCGCACACGTGCGTGGAGGCTGCGAGACAGAGCCCGAGGAAGACCGGATGGATTCGTGACTTCATGTACCCTCTCTCAAGTCGCGCCCGGTCATCTCCGCCGGCGCTTCCACTCCCAGCATGCCGAGCACCGTCGGGCCCACGTCGCACAGCGCGCCGCCGTGGCGCAGCTCCCGCGCTCCCTCTCCGACAAGGACGAACGGCACGGGGTTCGTCGTGTGCGCCGTGTGCGGTCCGCCCGTCGTCGGATCGATCATCAGCTCGCAGTTCCCGTGATCCGCGGTGATCAGGAGGCGGGCTCCCGTCCGCTCGGCGCTCTTCAGTACGCGGGCGAGGCAGCGGTCCACCGTTTCCACGGCTTTCACCGTGGCGGCTAGTACCCCGGAGTGCCCCACCATGTCCCCGTTCGCGTAGTTGCAAAGGATGAAGTCGTGCCCGCCGGCCTCGATCGCCTTGCACAATACGTCGGTAACGCCGGCCGCGCTCATCTCCGGCATCAGGTCGTACGTCGCCACCTTGGGAGACGGCACCAGCAGCCGCTCCTCGCCGGGGTAGGGAGGCTCGACCCCACCATTAAAGAAGTACGTGACGTGGGCATACTTCTCCGTCTCGGCCGTCCGGAACATAGTCATCCCGTGGCCCGAGAGCACCTCCGCGACGATGCGTGCCAGCGTGATCGGCGGAAAGGCGCACGGAAACGGGAAAGTCTGGTCGTACTGGGTCATGGTGACCAGGTCGATCGCGGGCCGGTCGCCCAGGTCGAAGGCGTCGAACCCCGGGACCGCGAGCGCCCGCACGATCTGCCGCATCCGGTCGGCTCGGAAGTTCACGCAGAACACGCCGTCTCCGGCCTTGATCCGGGGCGTCCCGCTGATGACCCGCGGACGCACGAACTCGTCCGTCTCACCGGCGTCGTAGGCGGCCCGTACCGCCGCGACGGGATCGGCCACGGACCCGCCCGCGCCATGCACCATGGCGTCGTACGCGAGCTTCGTTCGGTCCCACCGCTTGTCGCGGTCCATCGCGTAGTAGCGACCGACGACTGTGGAAATGACCGCCCGACCGCCTGACCGCCCAATCTCCGTCACCAGCTCCTGCAGGAACCCGAGGGCCGATTTCGGCGGCGTGTCGCGCCCATCGAGCCAGGCGTGCACCGCGACCGGCAAGTCGAACATCTCACCAAGCTTGATTGCGGCGGTGAGGTGCGCGTCGCTCGCGTGCACGCCGCCCGTTCCGAGCAGCGCGGGAAGGTGCAACGTGCCGCCCCGCTGCTTCACGGCCCGGCACAGATCGACGAGGGGGTGCAGCTTGAAGAACTCGGCGCGAGCGATCGACTCCGAGATGCGGACGATGTCCTGTGGCACGACGCGGCCCGCGCCGAGGTTCAGGTGTCCGACTTCAGAGTTGCCGATCAACCCTTCAGGGAGTCCGACCGCGAGACCGGACGCATTGAGCAGCGTGCGCGGACCGCGCGACCAGAGGGCGTGCCAAGTCGGTGTGTCGCCAAGCTCGATGGCGTTGCCGTCGCGGCCAGGACGAAAGCCCCAGCCGTCGAGCACGATCAGGACGACCGGGGTGCGTTGCCCGCGCCGCGTTGCCATATTGGAGGAAATGCAATCTAGCCAAGCCCTTCGCGCTCTTCCAGTTGTCGCGTGTCTCGCGGTTTCGTTTTCGCTGCCGCACGCGGTCCGGGCGCAGGGTCGCGTGCGCGTGACCGCCGACACCGAGTGGCTCTACCAGCAGCCCGAAGGAAAACGCGTGGCGCGCGTGTTGAAGGGCGCCGAGTTGCCGGGCGGCGATCGTCGGGGAGACTGGCAGGCGGTCACGCTCGACGGCTGGGTCTTCCTGCCCTCCGTCGGGCCGACGGCGAAGGCCGGCTTCGATCTGGCGGTGCGGCGCGCCCCCGAAGAGAACCTGCGAGCGACCGCGGCGGGCGCGCTCATCGCGAAGCTCCCCCAGGGTTTTCTCCTCACCAAGGTCGGAGACGATCACCGCTGGGTGCACGTGCAGCGCGCGGGCTGGCTTCCCGTGGCGTCGCTTGAGACGGTGACCGACTCGAGCGCGCCCGACACGGGCGCTGCCGCGTCCGCGGCCGCGCCCAAGGCGGACTCGACGGCGGGGGCGGATGCCACGCGGGTGCAGCCGGCGCATCGGACGACGTTGTACCACACCCCGGACGGACCGCCGGCCGGCGCCATCGAAGCCGCGACGCCACTGCGCGTGCTGTCGAAGTCCGCGGAGTGGTCCCGTGTGCAATTCGAGGGCTGGGTGCGCACCTCCGATCTCGCGTCCGCCCCGCCGGGGGTGCTCGTCGGTGTGAGCGCCGCCGAGCTGCGCACCGATCCGCAGCGCTACGTCGGGCAGACGTTGCGGTGGACGGTGCAGTTCATTGCCCTCGAGAAGGCCGACGAGCTGCGCCCCGAGATGCCCGACGGCACGAGCTATCTCCTGGTGCGGGGGCCGCTCCCCGAGCGCGGCTTCGCATACGTCATCGTGCCCGACGACAAGCGCACGCTCGTCCAGGCGCTCGCGCCCCTCGCGGTCGTGGAGATTACGGCGCGCGTCCGCGCCGGGCGGAGTCGCTACCTCGGCAATCCCGTCGTGGATCTGCTCGCGTTGCAAGTGGAGGCCCAGCCATGAACGAGATTCTGCTCGAGCGCGTCCGTCGACGGCTCGCCACGCTGTCCGACGAGCGTGCCTATCAGGTGCTCGACTACATCGAGTTTCTCGAGTCCAAGTATGCCGAACGGCAGGCGGGCGCGCCGGCGTTCCAGAAGGTGGCGGAGACGCTGGAGGACACGCTGCGGGCGGGCAAGGTGCCGGTGACCATGATCAAGGGGACCATGGACGCGGTCGCGAAGGCGGGAAAATTCCTCGAGCGCGTCGCGGCGGCCGGGAAAGCGGCGGTAGAAGAAGCGTCGCGGCCCGCCGAGCGATCCCAGCCGCCCGTTGAGGAACGCGAACCGCCCGGATAACTTTCGCCATGGGTACCTTCCGGGCCAACGCAGCCCTCACGTTCGACGACGTCCTGCTCGTTCCGCGGCACTCAACCGTCCATCCCCGCAACGTCGACGTCCGCAGTCGCTTCACCCGCCAGATCGATCTGAATCTCCCGCTCGTCTCCGCCGCCATGGACACCGTCACCGAGTCCGAGATGGCGATCGCGATCGCGCGCGAAGGGGGGATCGGGGTGATTCACAAGAACATGCCGATCGATCGCCAGGCGGCGGAGGTGGACCGCGTCAAGCGCAGCGAGTCGGGGATGATCCTGCATCCCATCACCCTCGGCCCGGATCGGCCGCTGCGCGAGGCGCAGCAGCTCATGGCGCGGTTCCGCATCTCCGGCGTGCCGATCGTGGACGGTGCGGGGAAGCTGATTGGGATCATCACGAACCGGGACCTGCAGTTCGAGCGCAACGTCGATCGCCCGATCCGGGACGCGATGACGAAGGACAATCTCGTCACCGCGCCGGTGGGTACGACGCTCGACGAGGCGGAGCGCATCCTCGGCATGCACCGCATCGAAAAGCTCCCCGTCGTGGATGAGCAGGGCGTGCTGCGCGGTCTCATCACGGTGAAGGACATCTTCAAGCGTCGCCAGCACCCGAATGCCAACAAGGATCAGCACGGCCGGCTGCGCGTCGCCGCGGCGGTGAGCGGAAACAAGGAAGCCCTGCCGCGTGCCCGGGCGCTGCTCGCCGCGGGGTGCGACGTGCTGGTCGTCGACTCGGCGCATGGGCACTCGAGCGGGGTGCTCGAAGCGGTCGCCTGTCTGCGCGACGCGTTGCCCGACGCGCAGCTCGTCGGCGGCAACGTCGCGACCGAGTCGGGAGCGAAGGCGCTCATCGAGCGCGGCGTCGACGCGGTCAAGGTCGGCGTCGGTCCCGGATCGATCTGCACGACGCGCGTCGTGACCGGAGTGGGCGTCCCGCAGATCACCGCGATTCTCGACGCCGTCGCCGGCGCGGGCGACGTGCCCGTGATCGCGGACGGCGGGATCAAGTACTCGGGCGACGTCGTGAAGGCGCTCGCCGCCGGCGCGTCGAGCGTGATGATGGGCTCGATGCTCGCGGGCACCGAGGAGAGTCCCGGCGAATCGTTCCTGCTCGAGGGCCGCCGCTTCAAGGTGATCCGCGGCATGGGGAGCCTGAGCGCGATGGAGGAAGGGTCCGCTGACCGGTATTTCCAGGAGGGCGAGGTCTCGCCCACCAAGCTCGTGCCCGAGGGGATCGAGGCGCGCGTGCCGTACAGGGGTCCGGTGGCCGACGTCATCTTCCAGATGGCGGGCGGCCTCCGCAGCGGCATGGGCTATTGCGGCGTCGCCGATATCGTCGCCCTGCAGCGCGACACCTCGTTCATCCAAATCACGTCGGCCGGATTGCGAGAGTCCCACCCGCACGACGTCGTCGTGACGCGCGAAGCGCCCAACTACAGCCTCTAGCGCTTGACAGGCTCCGGGGCCGGGCCTACTCTAGCGCCCGTTCCCGTCCCGGACACCCGCTCCCCGCGTTCACGAGGCCGACATGGATCTGTTCCGGCGGAAAAGCGTCACCGATCTCCAGGCCGAGGCGCAGACCGACCACAGCCTGAAGCGCGCCCTCGGCGCGCTGAACCTCACCATGCTCGGCATCGGTGCCATCATCGGCACCGGGATCTTCGTGCTCACCGGCACCGTGGCCGCGCAGAACGCGGGCCCCGCGGTCGTCCTGTCGTTCGTGCTCGCGGGCGTGGCGTCGATCTTCGCCGCGCTCTGCTACTCGGAGTTCGCGTCGCTCGTCCCGATGGCCGGGAGCGCGTACACCTACGGGTACGCCACCCTGGGCGAGCTGATCGCCTGGATCATCGGCTGGGACCTGATCCTCGAGTACGCCCTCGGCGCCGTGACCGTCGCGATCGGGTGGTCGGGGTACGTCGTGAGCTTCCTGCGCGATATCGGCATCGAGATCCCGTGCTCCCTCGCGGCCGCGCGCGGCGTCGTGGCGCCGCATTGCACCGACCCCGCCATCTTCAACCTTCCGGCCGTCGTCATCATCGCCCTGGTGACGGCGCTGCTCGTGATCGGCATCAAGGAATCGGCGAACTTCAACAACATCATCGTCTTCATCAAGCTCGCCGTCGTGCTCCTGTTCATTGCCGGGGCCGTGCGGGCCGTGAACCCCGCCAACTGGCACCCGTTCATGCCGGCGAACACCGGGAACCGCGGTGAGTTCGGGTGGACGGGCGTGATGGCCGGGGCCGGGCTCGTCTTCTTCGCCTACATCGGCTTCGACGCGGTGAGCACCGCGGCGCAGGAGGCGAAGAACCCGCAGAAGGACATGCCGATCGGCATCATTGGGTCGCTGCTCATCTGCACCGTGCTGTACATCCTGGTGTCGGGCATCGCGACCGGCGTCATGAGCTACAAGGACCTGAACGTTCCCGACCCGATCGCCGTCGCCGCCGATCACGCCGGTCTGGGCTGGATGGCGTCGCTCATCAAGCTGGGCGCGATCGCGGGGCTCTCGTCGGTCATCCTCGTCATGCTCCTCGGCCAATCGCGCGTCTTCTACTCCATGGCGCGCGACGGTCTCTTGCCCCCGTTCGTCAACAAGATCCATCCCAAGTTCCAGACGCCGTATGTGACGTCGATCGTGACGGGTATTCTGGTCGCCATCGTGTCCTCGCTGCTGACGGTGCGGGAGGCGGGCAACCTCGTCTCGATCGGGACCTTGCTCGCCTTCGTGATCGTCTCGATCGGCGTGATGGTCCTGCGCGTGCGGGAGCCGAACCTTCCCCGCGCGTTCGCGACGCCCGCCGTGTTCGTCGTCGCTCCCCTCGGCGCCCTCTCGGCCCTCTATCTCATGGTTTCGCTTCCGTGGACGACCTGGGAGCGTTTGATCGTCTGGTTCGTCCTCGGCATGGTGATGTACTTCGCCTACGGAGCGCAGCATTCCAAGCTTGGCGCCCGCCGCTAGCGCCGGGACGGTTCCCTCGATCGGCGTGTTGCCGGAGCGCGCCGCCGCGGCGCGCGAGATCGCCGCGGTCCTCACCCCCGGTCTCCGGGTCGCGCTCACCACCCACGTCAATTCGGACGGCGACGGGGTGGGCAGCGAGGTGGCTCTCTGGCATCTCCTGACGGCGCAGGGGCTCGACCCCGTCATCACGAACCCCACCCCGATTCCCGACCGCTTCCAGTTCATGCTTCCCGCCGGCGCCGACCGGTCCGATCGCGCCGCGAAGGAGATCGCCGCGGCTCGGGCCGTCGTCGTGATGGACATCTCGGACCTGTCGCGGTTGGGTGACCTCGGACCGGCGGTCGCGGCGGGCGGCGGCCCCACCGTGTGCATCGATCATCACGTCAGCCCGGGCTCGCTTCCGGCCGGACCGCGCCTCGTGGATCCGGAGGCGGCGGCGACCGCCGAGCTGGTCTTCGACCTTGCGTGCGCGCTGCGGTGGCCGATCAGCGCCGAGGCGGCCCGGGCGATGTACGTCGGAATCCTCACCGACACCGGAGCGTTTCGCTTCTCCAATACGAGCCCCCGCGCCCTCGAGGTCGCGAGCGCCCTGTTGCGCTGCGGCGTGGATCCCGAGTCGATCTATGAATCGGTGTACTCGAGTGCGCCCGAAGGCCGCATCCGCCTGACGGCCGAGGTGCTCGGGACATTGGTTGTCGAGCCTGACATCGGTCTCGCCTGGGTGACGGTGCCGCCCGACGCGCTCGCTCGTCACGGGGCCACGGCGGACGATCTCGACGGCATCGTCGAGTTCCCCCGTTCGATCGCCGGGGTGCGGCTCGCGCTGCTGTTCCGGCAGCTGGCGAATGGGAAGGCCAAGGTGTCGTTCCGCTCTCTCGGGAACGTGGACGCCGCCGAGCTGGCCCATCAGTTTGGCGGCGGCGGCCACCGCAAGGCGGCGGGAGCGTCGATTGACGGCTCGCTCGCCGCGGTCCAGGAACGGGTCCTCGCCGCCGCGCGCGCGTACCTGCAGACCTGCTGAGGTGGCCTCCCGCCCGGCGGGGGCGGGTGTTGTATAATGAAGGCGACACCACCCTGGAGGATCGCCGGGTGCATGCCTTCCGACCGCCTCACTGGGTCGTCGTCTTCGTTGCGGTGGTGCCGTCGGTGGCCCGGGCTCAGGCGCCCGCGGCGACCGGTCGCATTGAAGGCTCCGTCGTTCTCTCCCCCGCGCTATCGGTTCGCAAGCCTCGCATCCGTCTGTATGGCGATTACGGGCCCGGCGCCATTCCGCCGCCCGCGAAGCCCGCGGGCAACGAATTCGCCAACGTCGTCATCTACCTCGACTCGGTTCCTGCGACGGCCGACACCACGGCGCATGCGGGCGCCCTGCGGATAACGCAGCACGACGAGACCTTCGTCCCGCACGTCCTCGCGGTGCTGCGGGGATCGACCGTCGAGTTCCCGAACGACGACCCCGTGTTTCACAACGTCTTTTCGCTCTCCGCCGCGCGAACCTTTGACCTCGGTCGCTATCCCAAGGGAACCTCGAAGTCGGTGCGGTTCGATCGCAGCGGCATCGTCCAGGTGTTCTGTCACATTCATTCCGACATGAACGCCGTCGTGCTCGTCCTGGACAATCCCTACTTTACGACGCCGGCCGCGGGGCACTACGCGATCGAAGGGGTGCCGCCGGGTGAGTACCACCTCGTCGCCTGGCACGAGCGCATCAAGCCGATCGAGCGGAATGTCCGCGTCGCGGCCGGGCAGACGAGCACCCTCGACCTCAACATCCCGATCCCGGTCGAGCCGGGACGGTGACCGCCCCCTCCTCGGGCCCGCTCGCCGCGTTCCGCCGCGCGCGCCTGGGGGTGCAGCTCGGTGTCTTCGAGACGGTCCTCATGGCGCTCGTCATCGCGGCGGCGTTTCTCGCGCTCAGCGTCGAGATCCGGGCCATCACGCAACGCTTCTTCGTACGTCAGCTGCGCGGCACCCAGCGGGAGGTGCTGAGCCTCCAGAATCGGAGCCTCGAGCAGCTCGTCTGGACCTCATCCATCATCACCCAAAGCCCGAACCTCCGCGCCGCGATCGAGACGTATCGGGTGGAATCCCTCAGCGGGCACGCGATGCGCGCAGAGCTGCTCGGCACGATTCAGGATGAGGTCGAGAAGATCGTGGCCGGGCTTGGCAAGGACCTGCTCGTCGTCACCGACGACCGGGGGCGCGTGCTCGCGGCGAGCGAGCGGCACGGCGTGCACCCGCGCGTCGGCGCGGACGTCGGGACGCTCCCCGCCGTGCGTCGTGCGCTCGATCCGTCGTTGCCGGCGGACGCGTCCAACTTCGGCGTGGTGCGCTTCGGCGAGACCAATTTCCAGATCGGCTGCGTGCCGATCACCCTGCAGGACGTGCCGATCGGCACGCTGATCCTGGGGGACCGCCTCGACGAGACGTTCCTGCATCAGCTGCGCGAGGCTTTCAACGGGGAAATCGCCGTCACGCGCCAGGGTCAGCTCCTGAGCGCGACGCTGCCAGTGGGTCCCTCCGATTCGTCGCGCGATGCGGCCCTGTTGGAAGGTGTCCAGCGGACGAGCGCCGGAGGCGGCACGGTTCGCCTGGGCGGCGAGGAGTTCGTGACCGCCGCGCTCCCCCTCGGCGCGGACCCGTCCGGGGCCCCCGTGACGCTGCACCTCCTGCAACCGCTGTCAGCCGCGCTCGGGCCGCTCGACCGGGCGCTTCGGGTCGACTTCCTGCTGTATGGGGCCGTAGCCGTGATCCTCGCCGGGCTCGGCGCCGTGCTCGCGTCGCGGTCGGTACTCACGCCGCTCGGGAAGTTCGTGCAGTTCATGGAGTCGGTCGCCCAGAGCGGGGAATACTCGCGGCGCTTCGACGCCGCGGGCGCGACCGCCGAGATCCGGACGCTCGATTCGTCTTACGACCACCTGATCGCGTCTTTGGCGCAGAAACACACGGAGCTCGAGCGGCAGTCTGCCGAGCTGACGCGGGCCAACGTCGTGCTCACCACGGAGGTGGAAGAGCGCCAGCGCGCCGAGACCGCGCTGCGGTCGAGTGAGGAGCAGCTGCGCCAGTCGCAGAAGCTCGAAGCGATCGGCACGCTCGCCGGCGGCGTCGCGCACGACTTCAACAACCTGCTCACCGTCATTCAGAGCTACACGGAGCTGGTGCTGGTCGAGCTGGAGCAGGGAAGCCAGTTCTACGAGGACCTCCAGCAGGTCAAGCAGGCCTCCGTCCGCGCCTCGACGCTCACCAAGCAGCTGCTCGCGTTCAGCCGAAAGCAGGTGCTGCAACCCCGCGTGCTCGACCTCAACGACGTCGTCGCGGGCGTGGAGAAGATGCTGCAGCGCGTGATCGGCGAGGACATCGACCTCCGGACGGAGAAGGCGACGACGCTGTCGCGCGTGCTGGCCGATCCCGGCCAGCTGGAGCAGGTGATCATGAACCTGGCGGTGAACGCGCGGGACGCGATGCCCCGCGGCGGCCGCCTGACGATCGCGACGGGGAATGTCGAGCTCGGCGACGGAGACCCGCGGCTCGCCCAGCCGATGCCGGCCGGCGAATGGGTCATGCTCGCTGTGTCGGACACCGGGACCGGCATGGACGAAGCGACACGCGTCCGAATCTTCGAGCCGTTCTTTACGACCAAGGACCCTGGAAAAGGGACGGGCCTCGGCCTCTCGACCGTCTACGGGATCGTGAAGCAGTCGGGCGGGTTCATCTGGGTGGACAGCGAGGTCGGACAGGGCACGACCTTCCGGATCTACTTCCCGCCCGTGGTCGGCGTGCGCGACTCGGGCGGTCATACGATCGCCATCACCGAGTCCCTCGGCGGCTCGGAGACTATCCTCGTCGTGGAGGACGAGGAGCCGGTCCGCCTCCTCGCCTGCCGGTGCCTGGAGCAGCACGGCTATCGCGTCCTCGTCGCGAGCCGGCCGGTGGACGCGGAGCTCCTGGCGCAGCGGCACGTCGGGCCGATCCACCTTCTACTCACGGACGTCGTGATGCCCGGCGAGAGCGGCCGGGTGCTCGCGGAGCGGCTCATGACGCGGCACACGGAAATGCGCGTGCTGTACATGTCCGGGTACACGAACGACGCCGTGGTGCACTACGGCGTCCTCGCGCCGGGCGTGGAGCTCCTGGAGAAGCCGTTCGACCCGACGGTGCTCGCACGACGCGTGCGGGAGGTGCTCGATCGCCCGGGAAGCGTCGCCCCAGTGTTCGTGGCCGGCTCGTGAGCGTACGGGCCTGGCGTCTCGGCGCGGTTCTGCTGCTCGCTGCCGCGCCAGCCCGCGCTCAGGATTGGCTGATGCTCGAAGGAATCGC
>Ga0187780_10002747_pt1 | contig 13221 bp, 11 predicted proteins | sample 1015_Q2_SP10_20__FD_132429 | JGI IMG/M metagenome (GOLD analysis project Ga0187780, IMG submission 132429) | Tropical peat soil microbial communities from peatlands in Department of Meta, Colombia - 1015_Q2_SP10_20_MG | ecosystem: Environmental > Terrestrial > Soil > Wetlands > Peat | place...
ATCGCCGGGCTCGAGGCTCACGTTCTCGATGTTGGAGCCGTTGCCGGCGATCTCGGCTGCCACCTTGGCCAGCACGCCGGTCTGATTCGAGACCACCAGCTTGATGTTCACCGAGAACAGCTTCTTGGTGTCCGGGGCCCACTCCACGTCCAGCCACTTCTCGGGATCTTTGCGCGTCTTCGCTACCACCGGGCAGTCGTGCGTGTGAATGATCATGCCGCGGCCGGTCTTGATGAAGCCGATGATCGGATCGCCCGGTATCGGGTGGCAACACTTGGCAAACTGCAACGCCATCCCCTCGGAGCCGCGAATGACCACCGGCCCGGCGCTGCTCGGCTGCTTGAGCTCCGCACCGGCCGGCAGCAGCTTGCGAGCGATGACGATGGCAAGCTGCTTGCCGAGCCCGATGTCGGCGAGCACCTCCTGTTTGGTCGTGGCGCCCAGCTCCTTCAACAAGCGCTCCCAGTCCGTCTCGGTGATGCTCCGCAAGCTGGAGCCGAGCGCGCTCAGTGCCTGCCCCAGCAAGCGCTCGCCCAGCTGCGCCGACTCCTCATACTGCATGGTCTTGAGAAAGTGGCGGATGTGATGGCGGGCCTTGGCGCTCACCACGTAGTTGAGCCAGGAGGGGTTGGGTTTCGCGTGCGCGGCCGTGATGATCTCAACCCGATCGCCGTTCTTCAGCTCGCTGCGCAGCGGCACGAGTTCATGGTTGATCTTGGCCGCCACGCAGCGGTTGCCGATGTCCGTGTGCACGGAGTAGGCGAAGTCCACGCACGTGGCCCCGTGCGGCAGCGCCATGATCTTGCCCTTGGGCGTGAACACATACACCTCATCGGGGAACAGATCCACCTTGAGATGCTCGAGAAACTCGACCGAGTCAACGCCCTCGGACTGCATTTCCAGCAGGCTTTGCAGCCACTGGTGCGTCTTCCGCTGGAGCTCCGAGAGCTGGGCGTCGGTGCTCTTGTACAGCCAGTGTGACGCGACGCCGGCCTCGGCGATCCGGTGCATCTCCTGCGTGCGGATCTGGAGCTCGAGCGGTGCGCCGAAAGGCCCGAACAAAGTGGTGTGCAGCGACTGGTAGCCGTTCGCCTTGGGAATGGCGACGTAGTCCTTGAACTTGCCGGGGATCGGTTTGTACAGACCGTGCAGGGCGCCGAGGGCCAGATAGCACGAGGGCGCGTCCTTCACGATGACGCGGAAGGCGTAGATGTCCAGCACCTTGGAGAAGGACAGGTTCTTGTCCTGCATCTTCTTGTAGATGCTGTACAGGTTCTTTTCGCGGCCCGTGACCAGCGCGTCGATGCGGTTGTCAGCCAGGCGCTGGCGGATGCTGTCCAGGATCTTGTCCACCACCTCGCGGCGGTTGCCGCGCTGAGCGTCGAGCGCTTTGCGCAGCACACGGTAGCGGTTGGGGTACAGGTTCTGGAAAGCGAGCTCCTCAAGCTCCTGGTACAGCGCGTTGAGCCCCAGGCGGTTCGCGATCGGCGCGTAGATCTCCAGCGTCTCGCGCGCGACGCGCGCCCGCGTCTTGGGATGCATCACGTCCAGCGTGCGCATGTTGTGCAGGCGGTCGGCGAGCTTGATCAGGATGACGCGCACGTCGCGCGCCATCGCCAGGAACATCTTGCGGAAGTTCTCCGCCTGGGCCTGCTCCTGGCTCTCGAACTCGATCTTGTCCAGCTTGGAGACGCCGTCTACTAGCTCCGCCACCATCTTGCCGAACTTGTTGCTGATCTCGGTCTTGGTGACGGCGGTGTCTTCCATCACGTCGTGCAGCAGCGCCGCGGTCAGCGCCGGGCAGTCCAGGTGCCACTGCGTGAGGATCAGGGCCACCTCGACCGGGTGGGAGATATAGGGCTCGCCCGAGCGCCGGAATTGCCCCTCGTGGGCGGCCTCGGAAAACTCGTAAGCCGATTGGATCTGACGCACGTCCTCCGGCTTCAAGTAGCTGGAGGCGTCGTGCAGGAGTAGCTCGGACTCGGACATCTTCGGCTCGCGGCGATCGCGAAGAGGCCCGCTGGTACCAGGGGTTGTTGGGGTTAGGCTGGCGCTCAGTTCGAAGCGGGCTCGCGGAACGTCAATGGATATTCTCCAAGTGGGTCAGGCTTGCCCCTTATTCAAGATCTCCTGGCCGACCTTGCCCGCAGCGACCTCCCGCAGGGCGATGACCGTAGGCTTGTCCTTGTTGCCGTCCACCATCGGGGAGGCTCCCTGCGACAGCTGGCGCGCGCGGTAGGTGGCCGCCAGCGTCAGCACAAAACGATTGGGGATCAGCTTCAGGCAGTCGTCCACGGTGATGCGTGCCATTTTCTTGTCTCGCTGCAGCAGTTCTATTTCAACTGGTTGATGAGGTCTCGATGGCGCTCGAGCTGAGCCGCCAGGCGCAGTCGCTGGGACCGTATTACGCTTACGAGATCGGCCACCGCGACGTCAAAGTTGCGATTGATAATAACATAGTGGAACTCGCCGACATGGCCGACCTCCTCTCGCGCGGCCGCCAGACGCTTCTCGATCACCTCCGGGCTGTCCTGGCCGCGGGCCACCAGCCGCCGGCGCAGCGCATCCAGCGAGGGCGGCAGGATGAACACGCCGACCGCATCGGGCATCAGGCGCCGGACCTGGCCCGCTCCCTGCCAGTCGATCTCGAGGACGATGTCCTTGCCCTCGGAGCGGCGCTCCGCGATCCAGGCGCGTGAGGTTCCATACATGTTGCCGTGCACCTCGGCGCTTTCGAGGAATTCGTCGCGGCGGGCCATCGCCTGGAATGCATCGCGCGACACGAAATGGTAATGGCGCCCGTCGCTCTCGCCTGCGCGCGCCGGCCGAGTCGTGTAGGAAATCGACAGCTCGATGTCCGGCTCGCGCTCGAGCAGGGCGTTCACCAGGCTGGTCTTCCCCGCACCCGATGGGGCGCAGACGATGAATACGCTTCCTGTGGTCATCACTCAGACGGTCGCCGGTTGAACCCTATACCAAAAGTAACGGCTCGCTGACGACATGGCTGAAGGGCCGAGCGCGGACGCAGGGTGCAGACAAGCATTTCGGGCCTTCACTCGATGTTTTGCACCTGCTCCCGCATCTGCTCGATCAGCACCTTCAGCTCGACCGAGGCCTGGGACACGTCGGCGTCGACCGATTTCGAGCCGAGCGTGTTCGCCTCGCGGTTCAGCTCCTGCATCAGGAAGTCCAGCCGCTTGCCCGCCGCGCCACCGCTCGCGAGCACGCGGCGTGTTTCGGCGAGATGCGTGACCAGCCGCGACAGTTCCTCTTCGACGTCCACCTTTGATGCGTACAGCACGAGCTCCTGGCGCAGGCGATCCTCGTCCACCGGTACGGCGACATCCTTGAGCGCTTCTTTCAGCCGCGCACTCAGGCGTTCCTGGTAAGCCGTTATCAGCAGTGGAATCCGTGGCTGCACCTTCTGCACCAGCGCCTCGATGCGTACCACCCGCTCGAGCAGAACCGCTTTGAGCTTCTCCCCCTCGCGCGCACGCGAGGCAGTGAACTCCTCGAGTGTTCGCGACATCAGTGCTTGCGAGCGCTCGCGCAGCTGCTCGGGCGGCATCGCGGCAGACTCGACCATCCCGGGCCAACGCACCACGTCGCTGACCGTCAGGCTGGCGGCACCGGGCAGCTCGCTGCGCACCCGCTGGTCGAGCGTCTTCAATTGCCGCAGCAATGCCTGGTTGAGCTCGAGCGAAACCTGGGTCGACACAGTGGTCTGCAGGCCGACGCGGCATTCAACTTTGCCGCGCGTCAGGCGCGCCGCGACCAGCTCGCGCATGCCAGGCTCCAGCACGCGCAGCTCATCAGGGAGTCGAAACTGGATATCGAGGTAGCGATGATTGACCGAGCGTATCTCGATGCTGAGCGTGCCGAGCGCAAGCTCATCGGTCAGTGCGGCGTAGCCGGTCATGCTGTAGATCATGCGGGCTCCTATAGAATGCAAGGCGACGGCGCCGCGACACCGGCGGCCAGAAGATAGCATAGAACCATGCGCCCCAGCGGAAGGAAACCCGACGAGCTGCGCCCTGTGCGAATCACCCGCGGCTACACCCGTCACGCCGAGGGTTCGGTGCTCGTCGAGTTCGGAGACACCCGCGTGCTGTGCACCGCGAGCGTCGAAGATCGAGTGCCGCTGTTTCTCAAGGGGCAGGGCAAAGGCTGGCTGACCGCGGAGTACGGCATGCTGCCGCGCTCGACCAATACGCGCACGCAGCGCGAGGCGTCGGCGGGAAAGCAGTCGGGCCGCACGCACGAGATCCAGCGACTGATTGGGCGCAGCCTGCGCGCAGTGACAGACCTGGCAGCGCTGGGCGAGCGCACCATTCAGATCGACTGCGACGTGATCCAGGCTGACGGAGGGACGCGCACTGCCAGCATCACCGGTGCGTTTGTCGCGCTCCACGACGCAATGCGGGCGTTGTCGCAGGAACAGCTCACCACGGCCTCGCCGCTGGGCGATTTCGTCGCGGCAGTCTCGGTGGGTGTCTATCAGGGTGTGCCGGTGCTCGATCTCGACTACGCAGAGGATTCGCAGTGCGAGACCGACATGAACGTGGTGATGACCGGCAGCGGCAAACTGGTCGAGGTGCAAGCCACGGCCGAGCGTGCGCCCTTCAGCCGCGTGGAACTCGACTCTATGGTCGATCTCGCGGCTGCGGGAATCTCGCAGCTCATCGCGGCTCAGCGCTCGGCGCTGGGGCTCTGAACCGCTGCGCGCGACCAGGGCGAGCTCCGCGCCATCAACTGATGCCATGCCGGGTTGCTTCAAAGGGCAGTACCCGGAATCTATGCGTCTATGCTTCACTGACAGCGTGAAACGCCCAGCGGCGCTCGGCCGCTGTCAAGTGCAGAGGAGATGTACAGCCGCGTCGGAAAGCGGCCGCTAGTTGCCGCAATTGCCCCGTTGCTGTCGGTCGCTCTATGAGAAGCAGACGTTCGCAGACTTCGCTGAACGGCGGTGAGCTGCCGATCAGACCCAGCGTCCGATTTTCCCAAGGGCGGACATGGAAAGCATCTGCCGAATCTCAACCGTTAGCAGCGTTACACCAACTTGTCGACGGGCGCCTTCGCTTCTTTTGGGTCCTAGTGAAGCCCTCGGTGGACCGCGGTAAGTATTGTCAGGACTAAGCAAGATTGATAGACGTAAAGTTAAGCAATCCTGTTCTAGATTGCGAATGTCGGGCACGAGCGGGAGGTGTTGTTTCGCCAACAGTACGGCAAAGGTGGGAAACCCGAATGGCGGGGAGATCGGGCCGTCAAAAGCTTGCGGTGGTGATGGTGTGGCTTGCGCTAGCTTGGATGATGGCGGGTATGGCTTGGATCGCTATGACTCCGTCCGAGGATAAAGGTCCTTACCCTGTTCTTGTTGTATTCCTTCTGCCTGCCGGAGTTGGGCTACTCGTGGCCTACATTCTGGACCGTCCCAGGAAGAAGGAGAACTGACATGCCAGCTTCGAGCGGCCCCGGGTGTGGCGCGAACTGAGACAATCAAGGACGTTCGCATGGAAGTGGAGCGCCGCGCCACGAGCAACGGGCTGGACACCGCGGATCGTGTAGTGATCCGGAACCTGCCACGGTGCCAACATCAAGGCTTAGTGCAGAGCAGCGGCGCCGCAAGGATGCCCTGTACAACTGTCGCCATCCCGTACAACAGGGCGGTTGCGGTAGCGAGATCACCGGGCACGCCGGCCAGCCCTAGGACAATCACAGCCCCGAGCTCACGCGTTCCGAAACCCGCGACGCCGATCGGCACCGCCGCCATGATGAAGATCGGGGCGGAAGCTGCAAGCATCGCCAGATAGGACAGCGACACGCCTACAGCCACCCCACAAATCCAGAGCGCAAAGGCAGACAAGCATACGACGCCTAGTGACTGCCACACCGAAGCAAGCAGCGCGCGGCGCGCGTGCATCAGGCGCGGGCGCAACCGCTCCCAGCCTGAGGCCAGCACAGCCACCCAGCCGATACTCGAATGCCTGAGTTCCCCAAGAGGCAGAGCGACGAAGGGTGCTGCCGCGAACCCAGCCAAGATCAGCGCGTAGGCCCATAAACGAGCCGGTGCGATGCCCTCGCCTTCGGCAGTTGCTCCCCAGACTGCCACGCCTGCCGCTGCGAGCAGTGACAATATGCATAGCACCCATAGCCCGCAGAAGCGGTCCAGGAGCACGGACAATGCGGAGGTCGTGAAGGGATTGCCCAAGCGCGAGAGCTGCACGCTACGAAGCAGGTCACCGGAAAGCGTGGCGCCCGGGAGCAGAGTGTTGGTGGTGATCCCGCGGGCGTACATGAGGACCAGTCTCGACCTTGGCGCAGTCAGACCCAGGAGACGCGCGATGAGAGCCCAACGCATCGCAGACAGGAAGCTGGCAGCGACCGAGACCACTACGGTCAACGCCACGAGCCAGGGGTTGGCGCGGCTGAGCTTGGCCCACAGGGCCGCTGGATCGACGTACCAGATGACCAGTGCCAGCAGCACCGGCACCAGCAAGAGGCGCGGGCTGCGCCAGGCTCGGGCGACTATTCTCATCCAGTCGCTCGATTTCACCTCAATGGCATCGTCGCATACCTTGCCAGAACTTCTGGAACCTCGGTCAGGCTCTTTCGTGCTGATCACGATACCGCTAGGTCTGGTTTTCATCATTGCCGCGCTTGCGATTGTCCCGGCTATTTCGGGACGGGTGCGATACTAGACCAGTAGACCTGTCGCTTGTCTGACACCACCAACAGCGCGAGCCGTCACGACTGTCATCCGAGTTTTCGCATCCGAGGTCATACCATGCTTAAATCAGGACCCGAAATCAGCGTCGTCGTTCCTGTCTATAACGAGGCCCCCAACATCACCCCTTTCCTGAATCGCCTGGTGCCCGTGCTAGAGACGCTCACCTCCCGCTACGAAGTCATTTTCTGCCTGGATCCTTCTCCCGACGACACCGAAGCTGTCGTCCTCCGTCAGATAGAGCGGAATCCCAACGTCAAGCTCCTGGTGTTCTCGCGAAGGTTCGGACAACCGGCAGCCACCATGGCTGGGATTCTGAGTTCAACGGGGGAGACCTGCGTCGTTATCGATGTGGACCTTCAGGACCAACCGGAATTGATCGAACAGCTTTACGCCAAACTGAAGACTGGATACGAGGTTGTATACGCCAAGCGCATCTCGCGCAAAGGGGAGACGGCGGCGAAGCGCTTCATCTCGTATATCGGTTACGCGATCATCAATCGGCTCAGCGACGTCAGAATCCCGAGGGATGCCGGCGATTTTCGGATTATGACCCGTCGGGTTGTGGAGGAAATACGCCGGTTGAAAGAATCACACGGATTCTTGCGCGGGCTTGTGGCCTACGTTGGTTTCAAGCAAACCTTCGTCGAATACGACCGCGACGAACGTCACGCCGGGAAGGGCAAATACAATCGAATTACGGGTTCACTTAAGATCGGTTTCAATGGTTTGATCAGTTTCAGCAGTCGCCCGCTGCAGTTGATTTCGATCGCGGGGTTGTGTTTGGCTGGGCTAAGCTTCCTTCTTGGTGCGTGGTGCATCGCGCAGACGCTCTTTGGCATCGAGAGGACCTCGAGCTTGCCGACCATGGCCCTCGTCGTCACGTTCTTCTCGGGCGTGCAGTTGCTCGGACTCGGTCTAATTGGCGAGTACGTGGGCCGCATCTATGATGAAGTCAAACGGCGGCCCATGTTCATCGTCGACAGGAAAGCGAACCTTGATTAATAGCTTAGTTTTCCAGGCGATCGTGAAGCGAGTGCGTGACGGGGGTATGTTTGCAACTGCTTCGGGTCAGATGATCCTGCGCTACGGCGCTTACCGCATGGGAGCAAAGGCTTGAAATGTTTGGTGACAGGCGCTGCCGGTTTCGTCGGCAGCCACCTCACTGATGAGCTCTTGTCCTGCGGGCATCGCGTCGTCGGGATAGACAACATGTCGACGGGCCAGGAGCGCTTTCTGGAGAGTGCCAGGCGTTCAGACCAGTTTACGTTTACCTTCGGAGATGTACTCGACTCTTCTACCCTTCGCGCCGTAATGCGAGAGGTCGATGTGGTGTATCACATGGCGGCAAATGCTGATATCCGGGGTGGCGTTGCGTCACCGCGCAAGGACATCGAGCAAAACACACTGGCCACATTCGAGGTGTTGGAGGCCATGCGGCACGTCGGAACTGGGCGGATTGTTTTCGCTTCGTCGGCTGCGGCGCTTGGTGAGCCGGAGGTGTTCCCTACGCCAGAACGCTGCGCGATTCCGGTGCAGACGTCGCTTTACGGGGCCTCCAAAATGGCGGGGGAAGGATTTGTTGCCGCCTATTGTGAAAGCTATGGCTTCGAGGGTTACGTGTTCCGGTTCGTTTCCTTGCTCGGCCCTCGGTATCCTCACGGGCACGTTTTTGACTTCGTAAGACAGCTGCTCGGTCACCCTGCAACGCTGACTATTCTTGGGGACGGCACGCAGCGCAAGAGCTATCTGCACGTTCAGGACTGTGTACGCGCCCTGATTCACATCTGCGATGAGATCCGCCCTGAAAATAGGCCATCCAGGCAATTTGAGGTTTATCACCTAGGCCTCCCGGAGGTCTGCCTGGTCAGAGATTCGGCACAATGGATTTGCCATGAGATGGGGCTTGCACCGAAACTTGAATTCGGTACAGGCAATCGAGGCTGGATTGGCGACAGTCCCGTCGTTTTACTTGACACTCAGAAGGCACTGAGCACGGGATGGAGACCTACGCACTCGATCGAATCATCCATACGTCAAACTGTCAGGTGGCTCCTTGAGCATCAATGGATTTTCGAGACCCGCAAGTGACCTCGCAATACGAGGGTTATTAGACGATCAACCGATACCGGTCTGACGTCCGCGAGAGAAGGGGCTCAGGCGTTGATGTCGCAACGACGGACCCACAAAGCGCTTTCATCACTCCATGGCCAAACATGAGGTGTATCTCTTCACATAACTGCATGTCAAAAGAAGGCACCCATACTGAATATTTCGCCAAGAGCTTGAGCTTGCCTCCGTCATAGCCGACAACTGCCAGCGTGTCCGCCCCTGCGTTATTGGCGTATTCAACGGCCTTGAGCACGTTCGTGGAGTTCCCGCTGCCGCTGACCGCTACGACCAGATCATCTTCATCGAGAATCGTCTTGAGCTGACCTGCAAAAACTTCGTCATAACCGACGTCATTGGCGAAGGCCGTGATGAGGCCGATGTTGTCGCAAAGAGAGATCCCCCTGAATCGCCGCCCCGTTGCAAGGTTGGTCATCTTGTTCCAGTCGGTGATGTAGTGCGAAGCGGTGTACGCGCTGCCGCCGTTGCCACAGGTGATGATCTTCTTGCCCGACTCGAACTTCGCTCTGATCAGATCAAAGGCTTTCTGGAATGCGGCGCCGTCCAGCTTCTCCGCAAATCGCGCGCGTGCATCGACATAGTCGCATATCGAGAATTCGGTTTGCATGGGTCATCCGCTCGGTTGATAAAAGACGATCTGAGCGCCGGTCCGATCAAACCCAAACTTCACTCGCCTCAGGTCTGAAAGGACTTTCGCGATCTGCGCGTGGCGCTCCGGTGGCGCGAAGAACATGAGAAAACCCCCATTGCCGGCTCCGAGCAGCTTCCCGCCCAGGGCGCCGCTTGCTCGGCCCGCAGCGTACCAGGCGTCGATCTGTCGGTCGGAAACGCCCGTCGCTATTTGCATCTTCAAATGCCAGTTCTCATGGAGAATCTCGCCGAAATTGCTCAGACGCCCCGACTCCAGCTCCTGCTTGAGCTCGAACGCCAACTGGACCATGCGTTGCAACCGCTTTCGTTTGTCTGTCGTCAGAAGCCCCTGCGAGTGGTGTGCCAAGACAGAGGACGCGCTACGGGTCCGACCAGTGAAGAAGACGAGTATCGACGCTTGCAGTTCATCGAGAATTGGAGCTGGGCAGATCACCGGATCCACGGATACGGATTCGTCGGGGTGAAAGCGGATGAGGTTGAGCCCGCCATACGCCGCAGCGTACTGGTCCTGCTTGCCGATCGGTTCACGGCAACGCTGGATCTCGATCTCGCAGGCCAATCGAGCCAGAGTTTCCTTGGATGCATATTGGTTCTTGTACGCGAACAACCCATTGAGAAGACCAACTGTGTATGCGCTCGAAGAGCCCAGGCCTGAACCCTTGGATGGAATGTCTGCCATGGAAGCGATCTCGACGCCGCCCTCGATGCCGGTCACACTCAGCGCTTCTCGCACGAGCGGGTGCTGGACCTGCTGTGGCGTCTCCACGTCCTCGGTACGGGTGTAGCTGATGCGAAGGCGCCCGTCGAACTTCTTGTTCAGCGCAAAATACATGTACTTGTCGATGGAAGTCGACAGCACGGCACCGGTTTCCTCCCGATAGAACGCGGCCAGGTCGCTGCCGCCGCCGACGAAGCTCATCCGTAGCGGAGTTTTGCTGACGATCATTGCGTTGATTCAGAAGTGATCACAAAGTCAGCGAGCCTGCGCGCTGCGCTGACTACTCCCGTCTCGTCAATTGCGCGCAGGGCCAGCAACTCATCGATACTCTCTTCCGAGTAGCCGCGCCAACGATAGTCCGCTTTCAGACGAGAGACCCTCTCCGCCTCCTCCACCTCAAGGTAGACGGAGAGCTGCGCGAGCGTACGCAATGGCTCGACAAGGAGCGCTGGCACACCCTCGACGATCAGCGCGTCCTCTGCTGCCACAGAGAAGTCCAGTGGCGAAGGGTGCATCGTGCGGGTCGCCCGATCATAGACGGTCGTCGAGAGCCTGGTACGAGCTTTGGATTCGATGACACGCGTAAGACTGCTTGCGGCCTCTACGACATGAAAGCGGGAAAGCACACCGACGCCTTCGGCACGTTCTCCGACAGGTTTGAGCCAGGAATCGAGAGACACGACATGTGCCGTGCGCTCAAGGTTCGCGAGCAGTTCCTTGAGGACCTGTGCAGCCTGGCTCTTTCCAGAACGCGATAGCCCGCCAATCAGTATGAGACGGGCGTCCTTGGCTGCTAGTGCCACGGGCGCCAGGCGTTGACTCATGGCGCGATGCCCTTCCAATATCCATGAGGCAGCGCTGGCGAGGTCTGGTACGACATAATCCGGACGAAGCGGACGCTTGGCATCGCGCCCCGCATGGCCCGTGCACACCAACACCGTGCGCATGCACGCCTGTTGTCCCGCTTCGATGTCCGCAGCGCTATCCCCCACCAACCAGGAACTGGTTCGTCGAATCTGCAGGTCCCTGCAGGCGGCATCGATCAAGCCTGTCTTAGGCTTGCGGCAGGCGCAATTGACCTTGAGCTCTCGCACCTCGCCTGGAAACCCCTTGTCCGGATGGTGCGGGCATACGTAGATGCGGTCCAGGTACGCTCCACCTTCACCCAGTAACGCTTCAAGCCGAGCGTGAATGCGCTTGAGACCATCACTCGAAACATCACCCCGCGCAACCACAGGCTGATTAGTTACCACAACCACCAGCTTGCCGGCCCGATTGATTCGCCGGACTGCTTCGGCAGCTCCCTCATGCAGAACCAGTTGCTCTGGATGGCTTAAGTGATCGACCTCGCGGTTCAGCGTCCCATCGCGATCAAGAAACACCGCTGAACGAAGCTCGCGGTCCGATAGCTTTTCCGGCAGACCGTTTTCCGCGTCCCGCTGCACCTGGTGGAGTCGATCTGGCGTGCCCATGTCCTTCAGGTATTCGGGCGAAACGTATCCGAAAAGCCTCCTGCCTGAGCGGAGCATGCTGGGAAACATGTCCTTTGAGATGTCCGACTTCCCGTCCCGTGGAACAAAGGCGTGGAGCCCACGCTTTTCAAAAACGTAAAGAGCGCCGTTGACGAGATTGCGATGGTATTCATCGATCGGACGTGGGTAAGGCAGGATTGCGGTCACGGACCCGGCGTCGTCCACCTCGACCAGGTCCGAATCTGCGGGGTGATCATTGGGGTGCAGAAACAACGTAGCATCCGCACCATGTCCTGCGTGCGTTACCCACAGGCGGCGCAAATCCACATCCAGATACGTGTCGCCGTAGATCACAAGGAAGGTTTCGGTCAACCGGGGCAGAGCATCGCGCAAGGCGCCTGCCGTTCCACGGGGCGATTCCTCCACCTGGTAGCCGAGGCTGACCCCGTAACGCGATCCATCGCCCAGATGCTGGCTGATCAGCTCGTGCTTGTAGTGCACCAGCAGAAGAATGCGCGAGAATCCGTGACGCTTGCAAAGCGCAATCTGGTGATCGAGCAGGGGCTTGCCTAGAACCTGCACCATGGGTTTGGGTAGACGCCCGGCACGATCCTTAAGCCGGGTCCCTCGCCCGCCGGCAAGGATGGCCATTTCGAATGGCGCCTCATGGGCTTCAGCGGCGTCCTCTCGGGATGGCGTCATCCGGTTACCCGAATCAGCACGATTCCGTTCTTCGCATAGATCGACTCGAACCCATAGCCCGGAAGCTCGGCTAGCCGCTTGGCCTTGGTGATTACGATATCGCCAGGGCGCGGGTCCCGCGTGAGCGTGGGCCGCCCGTAGTAGACGCTGAAGCTGGGCGCGTCTAGCCGCCACATGACTACGTCGTAGCCCTTCTCGCGCGCGAGCAAAGCGGCTTCCCTGATCGGCTCTTGGAGCATGCTGCCGCCTATCGGCACGACGAACGCGGACAAGGCGACCACGCCGACCGCCCCGCTGGCCACCAACTTGGGGGCCAGCTCAAAGCGGCGTTCCAACATGAAGTAGACGGTAAGCAGGAGTGCGGCTGCCGCGAACACGAAATACCCGGGCCCGAGGTATTGTGTGGCGCCGGCCACCGCCTCGCGGTAGTAGAGGTCCTTCACACGCGGCAGAGCGATGTCCAGAATCTCGGGCAGCGCGAGCAGGAGCAAGCAGGACAGTAGCCCGGGCAAAAAGGCCCAGAAGCGCAGCCGCGCCTCTTGGCCGTAGATCGCCATCAGAATGAACAAGCCAGTCCCGCCGTAGAGCAGGTAATGCGGGAGCTTGGTGCCGGACAGCGAGAAGAACACGAATACAAACCCGAACCACAACCAGAGATAGCACTGCAAGTCGTCACGCCACGCTTCGCGCACGCGCAGCAACGCCTGGATCACCAGTGCAGTGAACGGCAACGTCCAGACAAGCAACACGGGAACGTAATACACCAAGCTGCCGCTATGCCGCTGGAGGGTGCCGCTGAAGCGTCCGACGTTGTTAAGTAAGAA
>Ga0187780_10002748_pt1 | contig 13220 bp, 14 predicted proteins | sample 1015_Q2_SP10_20__FD_132429 | JGI IMG/M metagenome (GOLD analysis project Ga0187780, IMG submission 132429) | Tropical peat soil microbial communities from peatlands in Department of Meta, Colombia - 1015_Q2_SP10_20_MG | ecosystem: Environmental > Terrestrial > Soil > Wetlands > Peat | place...
GCGGAGCATATCACCTCGGGCTTCCGGCCCGTGCCGCTCAAGCTCGGGGTCTACTACGATGGCCGGATCACCTTCACCGACCTCACCGTCCGGGACATCCCGCCTCCGGGGGAAGCGGTGCCCCGCCTCGTCCGCACGGTGGTCCAGGATGGGGGTCAGGCGCTCATCTTCGTCAACAGCCGCAAGGCGAGCGAACAGCTCGCAGAGACGCTGATCCCGACCGTGCGGGGCCTGCTCTCCCCGGAGGAACGAACGCGCGCCAAGGCGGCGGCCGCCGAGCTGGGCGTCGTCTCGGACGAGGAGACCGAGGGTATCCGTCGGCTGAGCGGCCTTCTGCCGAACGGGGTCGCGTTCCACAATGCCTCGCTCACGAACCCCGAGCGACGGGTCGTGGAACACGCGTTCCGGGACCGGGCGCTCAAAGCGCTCGTCGCTACGCCGACGCTCGCCGCCGGCATCAACCTCCCCGCCCGCCGCGTGATCGTTCGCGATACGAGCCGCTACGACGACCGCCTCGGCCTTCAGGCTCCGATCCCCGCATTGGAGGTCCAGCAGATGCTGGGTCGTGCGGGTCGCCCCCGGTTCGACCCGGTCGGCGAGGCGCTCCTCCTGGCCCGGACGCCGGAGGACGAGGACCGATTGCTCGACCGGTACCTCTCCGCGCCTCCCGAACCGATCCAGAGCCGCCTCGCCGCCGAGCCCGCCCTCCGGATGCATCTGCTCGCCCTTGTCGCGAGCGGGGCGGTCTCGAGCGAGGGCGAACTTCAGGGGTTCTTCGGCGCGACGTTCTACGGCCAGACCCTGCCGCTGTTCGAGCTTCACGAGAAGATCGCCTCCGTTCGGCGGTTCCTCGAACGGAACGAGCTGCTCGTCCCCGGGGAGGCGCTGCGGGCGACCGGGTTCGGGGAGCTCACGAGCGAGCTCTACCTCGACCCGTTGAGCGCGATCGTCCTAAGGGACGTTCTCACCCGGGCGCCGATCGGCGTCGGCATCTTTCCCCTGCTCTCGGCGGTCGCGGCCGTCCCCGACCTTCCTCCGCTCTTCCTCCGACGGGGGGAGGAGGCGGACCTTCTCGCCCGCTATACCGACGAGGCGGAGGAACTCCTCGTGCGCCCCGAGGAACCCCCGCTCGACCTCGACCTCGAGTCGTTCCTCTCCACCCTCAAGACGGCGTCGGTCCTCGAGGCCTGGGTGGGCGAAGAGCCGATCGTCGAGATCACTCAGCGGTTCGGGATCGGCGCCGGGGACCTCCGTTCCAAGGTCGAGGACGCCGATTGGCTCCTCTATGCGGCCGGGCGCCTCGCACGCGTGTTCCAGCGCCGGGTGGGTCGTGCGGTGGATGACCTATCGTTCCGAATTCGCTACGGCGTGCGCGAAGAGCTCCTCGACCTCGTCCGCCTCCGGGGAATCGGGCGGGTGCGGGCCCGACAACTCTACCGGGCGGGCTACCCCGACCGCGAGGCGCTGCGGAACGCACCAATCGACCGGATCGAGCAAGCGCTTCGGTCCCGACGCCTAGCGGAGATGGTGGCGAGCCAGCTCAGGGTTCGTCCGGAAGGTGGCCGAACTCCGCCCGCACGAACCCCGCCCCCGACGCGAACGTCGGAGCGCCCGGCGCGGCCCACGGTGCGACGGCTGGACGACTTCCCGGCCGATGAGGAGTCGTGACCCATTCGTCGATCGGAGTCACCACTCGGAGCATCGAGAGAGTTCCGCCCGGCCCTCCCGGCCGGATTTCACGCCGGACGTACCCGGCTTGTTCGAGCCGGACGATCCGTCGCCAGAGGGTGGTCGTGGGGAGCGGACGGGCACCGTCGGCCTGGGCGAGCTCGGCCTCAAGCCGTCTCACTTCGGCGAGTCGGGCGGCGCGGCCGTTGGACGCCGCTCCGATCGCACGAACTACCCAGGGCTCGACGGAAACCCCACGAAGTCGGTGGGGCAGGACGCCGTCTCGCAGTTCACGGAAGGTCACTCCGAGAACCTCCCGGCGGAGAAGGTCGATCGCGCGCCGGGCCCCGCCGCCCTGCTCGACGGCTCTCGCGATGACCCGGTCGACGAGCGCCGTGGGGACCGGATGCCCGAGTGCCCGGTCGGCCCGGTCGGTCACGATCGTCCGGAGCACCGCAAGGTCGTAAGGGGAGACTCGGACGAACGGGCCCATCGAAAGGCGCGGGCTGAGCCCCTGCTCGATTCCCTGCAGCCCCTCCGGAGTGCCGGCGAGGATCGTCCAGAGGGGAGGAAGCCCCGATTCCCCTTCGGGAAGGAATCGGTCGGGGTGCGCGAGCGCGCGCACGACCGGGACGAGGTCCGGTCCCCCGACGCCCACGTCGTCGAGCACCAGGACGGTCGGGCGGGCTTCCCGCCGAAAGCGGCGGAGAAGACCCGCCAGGATCTCCGGAACGGGGAATCCTCGACCGTCGAAACCGTCGTCGAAGCGTTGCAGGAGTGCCGACGCGACCCCGTGCGTACCTCTAAGGAATGGCGTGCGCAGCGAGAGGATGCGGGGGAACGGTTCCTTAACGGCGGCGCGGACCCGGTCCGCGACCTCGCGAGCGGCGCGACGCGCGACCGTCGAAGTCCCCGACCCCGAGATGCCGGCGACCGCGACGAGCCACGGTCCGGGGGCCTGGGGAACGGGAGGGTCGAGTCGACGCACGACCTCTTCCACTTCCCGGGCCCGGCCGAACGCGACGGGGGGTAGCCAGTCGTGGGCCAGGACTTCCGAATGCTCGATCTCCGGCATCGGCCATGGGATAACTATGAGTTATAAGAATACTGTTGACCCGACCAATCTGCAAGTGAAAAGTGCTAAGCGCCACCGAGGTTCGCCGAACCAATGGCGCGTCCTGCCGAGAAGCGGCCACTTCGGATCCTTTTCCGGGACCTCATCCTCTCGGCCCTGCTCGCGGGCGGCCTGTATGCCTTGTTCCTCGAGTTCAATGAACGCTACTTCAACTCGAAGGGGTTCAACCACCCCGAGTTTCTCGCCCTCGAGGCGGGCGCGGTACTGCTGGTCGCGTGGGTGGTGGCCCGGTCCGTCACTCGCGCTTCCGATGCGGTGCTCGAGCGACGGGGGATCTCCTCTCGCAGTCACGCCGCACGGCTCTTCCTCAACATACTCGTCGCCGTGGCCGCGATCCTCGTCCTGTTCAACCTCGCCGGGGTGTCGGCGGAGTCGCTCTTCCTCGGAAGCGCATTCGCCGGGATCATCGTCGGCCTCGCGGCACAGACAGTGCTCGCGAACGTGTTCGCCGGCCTTCTGATCGTGCTTGCCGACCCGTACCGTCCGGGCGACCGCGTCTCGTTCATCACGTCGAGTTACGGAGCGCTCGCGCCGAGCTATCCGCACGAGATGATGTATCCGGGCTACTCGGGGACCGTCCGCGACGTCGGCCTCATCTACACGATCATCGAGCTCGACTCCGGGGGGTTCGCGAAGTTCCCGAACGGCATCGTGCTGAACGCTCTCAGCCTCCACCAGTTCCCGGGAACTGCCCGGTCGGTCCGGGTCCGCATGACATTCCCCCAGACGGTCTCGGTACCGACGGTCGAGAGCGCGGTCGCCGAGTTGGCATCGAAAGTGCCGGGAATGGGGCCGAGTCTCCCGGCCCCTCGTCTCGAGGTCGCGGATATCTCGGAGACGACCTGGGACGCGGTCGTGGTGGTCTGGTCGACCGTATTCGACGAAGGGAAGGTGCGCGACGCGGTCCTTCGTTCGGTGCTCGCGCAGCTTCCGACCTCGTTCGCGGCGCGTTGAGCAGAGTCGGCGACTCATTCCTTAAATGCCCTCGAAGCTCGCGGGGGCCGGAAGGACGAAGATGGGCCACCGCGTGACGCTGATCCCGGGCGACGGCATCGGACCGGAGGTGACCAACGCCGCCCGCCTCGTCGCGGAGGCGACCGGGGTCTCGCTCGAGTGGGAGGTGGTGGACGCCGGGGAGAAGGCGATTCAGGCGACCGGCTCGCCGCTCCCGGACGAGGTCCTTCGTTCGGTGCGGAAGAATCGCCTCGCCCTCAAAGGCCCGATCACGACGCCGATCGGAAGCGGATTCCGCTCGGTCAACGTCGCGCTCCGCCAGCAGCTCGACCTCTACGCCTCGGTCCGGCCGGCGAGGGCCATCGCGGGAGAGGGTACGCGCTACCCCGAGATCGACCTCATCGTGGTCCGGGAAGCGACGGAAGGGCTCTATTCCGGTGTCGAGCATTGGGTGGACCGGGAGCACTCCGCGGCCGAGACCGTGGCGGTCGTTACCCGGAAAGCGTCCGACCGGATCATCCGGTTCGCTTTCGAACTCGCGCGGCGGCAGCACCGCCACCGCGTGACCGCGGTCCATAAGGCCAACATCATGAAGACGACGGGCGGGCTGTTCCAGACGGCCTTTCGCGAGATGGCCCCGCGCTACCCCGACATCGCAGCGGACGAGCGCCTCATCGACAACATGTGCATGCAACTCGCAAAGAAACCCGAGGAGTACGACGTCCTGGTGACGACGAACCTCTTCGGGGACATCCTCTCCGACCTTTGCGCCGGCCTGGCGGGAGGCCTCGGCGTCGCCCCCGGCGCGCTCTACGGGGACGAACTCGCGGTCTTCGAGCCGGTCCACGGCTCGGCCCCCAAGTACGCCGGTCAGGACAAGGCGGACCCGGTGGCGGAGGTCCTCTGCCTCGAACTCCTCCTTCGGCACATCGGCGAGAAGGAAGCCGCCGACCGCGTCTTCCGCGCGGTCTGGGAGACGATCGCCGAGAAGAAGGTCGTCACGTACGACCTCGCGCTTCCCGGTTACACCCTTCGGCCGGTGACCCCCTCCTCCTGTTCGGCGATGGCCAAGGAGATCGCCCGCAAGGTCCCGCTGGTCGACCCGACCGCCCCCCTTCCGCGGCCGGCCGGCCACGGCCCGGGCGACGACTCCTCTCTTCTCGAGTAGAATCCGTAGCGCGTTCTCCGAGCCCGTCGTGCGGGGATGCCGGCGGGGTCGGGGGAACGGAGCGCGGGCTCGGAGGTTATCGGTCGCCGACCACCTTCACGATCACTCGCTTCGGGCGCTGTCCGTCAAACTCGGCGTAGAAGACCTGCTCCCACGGCCCGAGGTCGAGGTCACCCTTCGTGACCGGAAGGACGACCTGGTGGCCCAGCAGGAGGTTCTTCAGGTGCGCGTCCCCGTTCGTCTCACCGGTCCGGTGGTGTTCGTAGTCGCCCGGCGGCGCGAGCCGGTCGGCCCACGCCGCGATGTCGCGAAGGAGGCCGGACTCGTTGTCGTTCACGTAGACCGCGGCCGTGATGTGCATCGACGAGACCAGCACGAGACCGTCCGTGATTCCGCTCCCGCGGACGACCCGGCGCACCCGTTCGGTAATGTTCACGAACTCGCGTGGCTCCTTGGTGTTCATCACGAGATACTCGGTTCGGCTCGGCATCGGCCCCCGATGCTCGAGCCGTAGTTTTAAGGTGGCCGGACCCCCCTCAACGGGGGCGAAGGCCTTCGTGTCGACCTCGCACACGGTCCGCATCCCGCGCCCGGCCCGTCCACCGCCGAAGGCTCGGCGGTCCGAGGAATCTCTCGGTGGGGAACCCCCGACCGAGAACCCCCGGCCCTCTCGGGACGCCGGTTGGGTGGACCTACGAACGAATACCGGGGGCTCCCAGCGGGCGGTTCGCGTGGCTGCGCTGTACCTCGTCGCGCTCGCGGCGATGTTGATCGTGTTCGTGCTTTACGACCGGACTGCCCCCGGCGGGAACGCATCTCCTGTGTCGAACGGCCTCTGGCTTCTCGGCGCGCTGTTCGCGGGCTTCGCGGTGTTCGGGGCGGTCTTCACGCTCCACCCCGCACCCCGAGCGATCGAGGTGACGACCGACCACGTCGTCGTCGTCGGTAGGTGGGGACGACGACGGGTGCTCCCCCCTCTCGACTCCCTCTCGACCCGCGTCGCCCGCAGGTACTCGGCCGGCTGGCTCGCCGACACGCCGGTCGAGCAGGTCGAGCTGTGGGGTAAGGGAGTCGCCCTTCGGACCTACCTGGTCGACGCCGAGCTCTTCCGCGGCACGAGCCCGTCCGGCCCGAAGGCCTGACGGACGCCCTACTCGACCAGGTCCTCGAGCTCGCCCGCGACCAGGGTCAAGAGCTGGTCGAGCGACCGGTTCTTGAACTCGGTGATGCGCCCGCTGTCCGTCTCGAGGCGGGCCAGGAACTCGTCGCCGTCGCGGACGAACGAAAGAGAGAGCACGTGGCGACGACCGTCGGGGAGCGGAACGTTGAGTTCGGGCTCCGGCTCCTTCGCCTTGGGGGGAACCTTCGCGGGAGGGGCCACCTTGCGAGGGAGCGGGGCGGGCTTCTTCGCCACTGGCTTCGCCTTCTTCGCGGGCCGCACGAGTGGCTTCTTCGGGTGCGCGGGCCGCGCGGCCGGGCGTTTTCCCTTGGATTTCTGACGGCGGGCGCTCACCATCGCAAAACCCTCGAGTCGGGCGCACCAACCCCTCCTATTTATGGGTATGGTGGGGGAACTCGGCGATTCCGGCGCTCCCCGGCTCCGGGGGCACCGCTATAGGAACCGACCCGCCTACGCCCGAGCCGATGGCATCCCCCGGGGCCTCGGCGCAAGCGCCGTTCGAGGACCGCCGGGCGCCGATCCGACTCGACACTCTGCTCCTCCTCGCGGGACTCGCGTTCCTGCTCGTCTTCCTCGCGCTCGAGCCGTTCCTCTCCTATGCCCTGTTCGGCTCGGACACGGGGGAGTACTACCGCCTGACCGTCGACCTCGTCTCCTCGGGAACGATCCCGCACGGGAGCGCGTACGCAGGCTGGGGCTCGGCCTATCCGGATTTCCCGGGGATCTACCTCGTGGCGGGGGCGGGCGCCGGAGCGCTCGGGATCGACGCGTTTAGCGCCCTCACCATCCTCGTTCCGGTCGTCGCGGTCCTCAGCGTCTTCCCGCTCTTCCTCCTCTTTCGCCGGCTCTACCCGCACGACACGGTCGCGCTCCTCGCCGCCGCGGTCGCGTCGGTCGTGATGCCCCGGATGTTCTCGATCGCCCACCCGGCTCCGCTCGCCCTTGGGGACTTCCTCTGCGTAGCGGCCCTCTGGATGCTGGTCGAAAGCCGGCACGACGTCCGCTGGTACGTTCCGCTGTCGCTCGTCAGCGGGACGCTGATCCTGACCCATCACCTCTCCTCGTACTTCTTCGTCGTGAGCGCGCTCGGAGGAATCCTGCTCCTCGAATTGTGGAAGCCCGGCCTCTGGAGCCGGCGGTTCCCCACGCGCGAACTCGCGTTCGTCGCGGCGTTCCTGACGGGGACGTTCGCGTTCTGGTTCTACGGGACGACCACCTTCACCTCCAAGGTGCTCGACTTCGCCTTGGGCCAGCACATCGGTTTCGTCCTGTTCGAGGGCCTCGGCCTCTTCGGGGTCGTTGTCGCGGCCCTCTTGATCCGGTGGCGGAGAGGCCTTCCCCGCTCGGCGCGCGCCTGGGTCCGGCTCCCGACGGACCGGAGCCTGGTCCGCGACGCGGCCGCGATCTGCGTCATCGTGTTCGGTGCGATCTTCGTGGTGGTGTTCGTTCCCGTCCCCGGCACGACCCAGGTGACCACTCCGGCCGCGATCCTCTGGTTCGCTCCGGTGCTCGTGCTCGGCATCGCCTGCGCGGGCAGCCGGCGGATGCTCTCCCCCGCCCGGCTCGGCCCGTTCGCGCTGGCCTGGACCGGGGCCCTCGGGCTCTCGGCAGCGGCCATGATCGCACTCTCCCTCGCGGCGCCCGCGGTCCCTTCAAGCCCGGCGGCCGGCATCTCGTCGACGCTCTCGCCGTATCGGCACGTCGAGTACCTGTTCATCCCCATCGCGCTCCTCGTCGCGGTCGGTCTCGCGCGGTTCGTGACGCGGGTGGGTGACCGGGCCGGCCGACGCGCGTTCCTCGCGGCCTGCGTGGGAGTGGGCGTGCTGCTCGCCGCCAACGCTGCGATCGTCTACCCCCCGCAGAATGACTTCGAGGGGTTCGAGGAAGGGCTCACCCACGGGGACGCCGCGCTCTGGATGTGGGTCGGCGTTGCGGTGCCGCCCACGTGGACGGTCGCGACCGACCACCGACTGAGCTCGATGATCTTCGGCGTCGACGGTAACCCGACGACGTGGTTCACAACGCCGTCGCTGTTCACGGGAAGCAGCTGGGCCGCGGCCGCCGCGGAACTCCGGAGCACGGGCACCCCGTACACCGACCGACCGATCGACCTCGTTGCCATCGATTCGGTGATGTACTCGGGGGTCGCCCTCGACCCTTCGAAACCGGCGCTTCCGCTCAGCTCGAGCGCGTCCGATTGGTTCGGCTCGCTCCCGTTCGTCCCCCTCTACGAGAACGGTCAGAGCGTCGTGTACCTGGTCGACTCGTCGTATCTCTCGGGCGGGTAGGGCGCGAGGGTCCCGTCCGCGCGCCACAGGAAGAGCGGCACGCGTCCATCGGCCGCGAGCTCCCCGAGCATCCGGCCGGCCCAGGTGAGCTTCACGAGTTTCACTTCATGGGCCGCGGGGTCGGTCGGAGCGGTTCGGGCGAAGTCGAACCCCCAGAGGAGGACCTTCTCCGCCCCGAGATGATCGGCGAGATAGGCGGCGCGGTCGCCGTCGGTGAACCCACCGACGTTGAGGAGGTGGGGGCGCGGCGGGCCGGCCCACGACCCGACGACCTCGCCAGGAAACTGGCCGACCCATTCCTCCAGGGCCGCTCGGTTGTCCCCGTGCGCGTGGATCACCACGACGCTTCCCCGGCGGTTCGCCGCGACCTCGGCCGCCACCGGCCCGTCGAGGTCGGTCACGACGATCGTCGGGACGAGCCCTGCGTCGAGGCAGGTGGCGGTCGCCCCGTCCGCGGCGATGATCGCGGGGGCCCGAGCGGTCGGGGGGAGCCGCCAGAGCGGAGGAGGTCCCGACCTCGGCGCGAGCCCGACGATCACCGTCGGATGGCCCTCGACAAGCGGGCGGAGCCGTTCGAGCGGGTCGCGCGGTGCCGACTTCGGAAGGAGGGATTCCAGCAGGTCGGCCGCGGCGATCTCCCGCTCGAACGGGAACCCAAACTCCGCCCGGATCCGGTCGTAGCGAGGGGCCCACTCGGAATACTCCACCCTTCCCTCGGGCCGGGCACGGTGCACCGAGTTATGGGGGTTTCTCCGCGGTGGCGCCGGAAACTTAGAACCCCAGAGAGACTGCGCACTAACGCTTTATAATGAAGGCCATGCTCCCGCCGATAGAGGAACGGTTGTGATGCGACCGCTGGCCCAGGAGATCCTGGCGCACCTACCCGGAGAGGCGAAGCGGGCCCCCGAGGCCCCCCCGCCGTCGAGCGACGACGCGGAACTCGAGGCGGTACTCGCCTCGCTCAAGACGAACATCAAGGTCGTGGGTTGTGGCGGCGGCGGATGCAACACGATCAACCGGCTCGCCGAAGAGGGCCTCTCGGGAGCGGAGATGATCGCGTGCAACACCGATGCGCAGCACCTCCTCACGGTTCACGCTCCCCGCAAGATCCTGCTCGGCCGAAGGCTCACCCGCGGACTCGGAGCGGGGGCGCTTCCCCAGGTCGGGGAGCAGGCGGCGAAGGAGGCCGAGGACGAGCTCAAGAAGTCGCTCGCCAACTCGGACATGGTCTTCATCACCCTCGGGCTCGGGGGAGGGACCGGCACCGGTTCCGCTCCCGTCATTGCGCAGTGCGCCAAGGACGCCGGCGGCGGCAACCCGCTCACGATCGCGGTCTGCACCCTACCGTTCGCCTCGGAAGGGCTGGTCCGCCAGGAGAACGCGATGTGGGGCCTCGAGCGGCTGCGCGAGGTCATCGACACCGTGATCACGATCCCGAACGACCGCCTCCTCGAGCTCGTTCCTCGCCTTCCGATCCAGACCGCGTTCAAGGTCGCCGACTCCGTGCTGGCGCGCGCGATCCGCGGGATCACGGAGATCATCACCCGACCGGGCCTCGTCAACCTCGACTTCAACGACCTGCGCACGATCATGAAGGGCGGGGGCGTCGCCCTGATCGGCATCGGCGAGTCGGAGAGCGACAACCGGGCCGAGGACGCCGTCCTCGAGGCGATCAACTCCCCCCTCCTGCACGTCGACATCGCGGGGGCGACGGGAGCGCTCATCAACGTCACCGGCGGGCCCGACATGACCGTGAGCGAGGCTCAGAAGGCGGCGGAGGTCGTCCAGAAGACGATCAGCCCGACCGCGCGGATCATCTGGGGCGCGGCCGTCGACCCGACGATGCAGAGCACGATCCGGGTCATGCTGGTAGTGACCGGAGTTAAATCCCCCCAGATTTTCGCCGGGGAGGCGAAGGGGGCCATGCCGGCGCGCAAGCCCGGCCCGGACCTCGACGTCGTACACTAGGTAACCTATGGCGTTCCTCGACCGCGCGCGACGGGTGCAGGACCAGTTCGACGGCCGCCTGCATAACGTCGGCCACGGCAAGTACGGCCGCATCCTCCGGATGGCCCGACGCCCGACCTCCGAGGAGTACGTCAAGGTCCTCGAGGTCACCTGGCTCGGGGCGATCCTGATCGGCCTCACCGGCTTCGCGATCTACCTGTTCTTCCAGCAGGCCGGCCCGTGGATCTGGAACAACGTGCTGAGCGGCCTGTAGACCGAGAGGGTGCGACGATGGCCAACGAGGGGAACGAGGAGGGTATCGGTCTACTGGCCGGTGGCCCGACCGAACCCCCGAAGAAGCCCGCGACCCCGGCTGCAGGTGCCCCGCCCGCGGCCGCTCCGGCGGTCGCTCCGACGCCTCCGAAACCGGAGGCGGCGACCGTCCTGACGCTCAAGGCGGCGGACGACGTCAGCCGCGACGTCACGGCCGGTACCGTCACGACCCTTTCCGCGGTGCTCACGAGCCGGGCCGTCGAGCCGCTCACCGCGAAGCTCACGGTCGAGGTCGGATACACATCGACCTATGCGGGCGAAGGCGCCGAATGGCCGGTCACGTGGACCCCTCCGGGGAAGAAGGCCTCGGTCGAGCTCTTCCCGCGCAAGGAGAACTACTCGGTCGAACTCTCGCCGAACACCGGGGTCCCGCTCTCCTACACGATCACGGCCCCGGTCGGCGTTCGCTACGGGGACCAGGTCGAGGTCCGGCTCGGGGTCTCGACATCGGAGGGCGGTGCCCCGGTACGGCTGACCCTCGCATGCGTCGCGCGGCAGGCGGTGCTCGCGATCAAGACCTCCCGCGGCTACGAGCGCGAGGTCGCCGACACGCTGCTCGCGCGCGCGGAAGAGAAGGCGGACGTCGTCTTCTCGCTCCTCGTTCCGTCGTCCCTGCGCGGCTACGTCTTCGCCGAGGGGATGAGCTTCGAGGGCGTACGCGAGATGCTGAAGGGGATCCGCAAGGCCCGCGGCCTCGTCGAGGGCGAGACGACCCTCAAGGAGGTCGAGCCGCTCCTCGTTCCGAAGATCACGGTCGAAGGGTTCGTCGAGGGGGCGATCGTCGAGCTCATCAGCGGTCCGTTCAAGGGTGAGAAGGCCCGCGTGAAGAAGATCGACCAGGCGAAGGAGGAGATCACGGTCGAGCTCATCGAAGCGGTGGTGCCGATCCCGGTCACGGTCCGGGGCGACCACGTACGCATGCTCGAGAAGGGAGGCGGAAAGAGTGGCAATTGAAGTGAGCATCCTCGTGGAAGGGGGCAAGGCCGCGGCCGGCGCGACGCTCGGCTCGGCGCTCGGCCCGCTCGGCGTCAACGTGGGCCAGGTCGTCGCGAAGATCAACGAGCAGACGAAGGAGTTCGCCGGGATGCGCGTCCCGGTGATCGTCCGGGTCGACCCGAACACGCGGGAGTTCACGCTCGTGGTCGGCCGTCCCCCGGTCGCGGCCCTCCTCCTCAAGGAAGCGAAGAAGGAGAAGGGGTCGGGAAAGCCGAAGAGCGAGGTCGTCGGCGACGTCTCCTTGGATGCGGTGAAGCGGATCGCCGAGGCGAAGGGGGACGACCTCTTCGGTCGGTCAATCGAGGAGAAGATGAACCAGGTGATCGGGAGCTGCGTCTCCCTCGGTCTCACGGTCGGGGGCGAAGACCCCCGGTCGGTCCTCAAAGCGCGAACGGCCGCCCGGGGCGCCCGATGATCGGAGCGCCCGGCGCGCCACCGCCGGACCTATCGAACGCCGAGATCGTCGACTACTCGGTCGTGGAAGGCGACGGGAAGGTCCGCCTGAAACTGAAGGACGGTTCGGTGGTCGAGATCCGCCTCGAGATCATGAACATCCTGAGGGCGGGCAACGACCCGAACACCGGCCTTCCCGCCTACATCGTCCAGTCCGCTCCGCTCGTGCGGCTCGTCGAGTGCCCGAAGGAACTGCGCAAGCCGCCGCTGCGGCCGGGCGCGTCCCGCGACGGAAAGTCCATCCCCGGGTTCGGGTAGGGCGCCCTCTCCCGGCGAACGGTTGCTGCGGTCGGCCCCGTTCGATGGGTCGCGACCGCGAAAAAAAGGGGTGCCCCGGGAGGTCTCCCGGGGCGGGGTCGATGCTCCGTCGATCTAGGCGACGGAAACCTTGACCTCGGGTTCGGAAGGGGTGGGGGTCTGCTTCGGGAGCTCGAGCTCGAGGACCCCGTTCACGACCATGGCTTTCGCCTTGCTCGCAACGACGGGTTCGGGCAGTTCGAGCGAACGGTAGTACCCGGAGTACGTGCGTTCGCGGTGGAGGTAGTGCTCCTCCGTCTGCTCCGTCTCCGTGGCGCTCTCGCCTCGGATCTCGAGAAGAGGTCCGCGGATCCGAACGTCCAGCTTCTCCTTCGGGATCCCCGGGATCTCGGCGGTGACCTTGTAGGCGGAGCCGGTGTCGGTCACGTCGGTGCGCGGGGAGCGGAGCCCGATCTCGGTCTCGAACGGACCGAGCGGGACGATCCCGACGGACTCGGCGAAACGACGCCGCATCGCGTCGAAGGTACGGTCGATCTCGGTCCACGGGTCGGCAAGGCTCTCTCGCTTCTGGATTTCGCTCGTCATGGCTCTCCCTTGGGGGTTTACAGCAAAAGTAACCTATCGTTTGTATAAAAAGATAACTAATTGATCTAGGCGGAGTTTCGCAGGCGAACTCCGAATCGGGTGGCCGGGGGCGACCGGCGGGCTTCGACCGCCCGGAGGGGCCACGTCAACGAGGCTTGACCGCTCGTTCATGCATCCCGGCGTGTGGTCCTCGCCGGGGACGGTGTTGAGCGTTCATCGGGGGTGCGTGCCGGCCGGCCCGCAGGCTCGTTCTCA
>Ga0187780_10002749_pt1 | contig 13216 bp, 14 predicted proteins | sample 1015_Q2_SP10_20__FD_132429 | JGI IMG/M metagenome (GOLD analysis project Ga0187780, IMG submission 132429) | Tropical peat soil microbial communities from peatlands in Department of Meta, Colombia - 1015_Q2_SP10_20_MG | ecosystem: Environmental > Terrestrial > Soil > Wetlands > Peat | place...
CCTTGCAACTTGGATTCGCCTGTACTCTTCAATTGAGGGTCGCTTCTCCTTGGCAAGCGCTGTTCCGGGAATCGGTGTGAAGGCGAACAATCCTGGAAGAACCTCCATATCCACGCAATCTTGTATCGTCTTGACCATTTGCCTTTCGGTTTCTCCGAGTCCGACGATCAGATGCGTGCTGACCTTTCCCTTTCCGAAAACACTGACGGCTTCATTCAACAGGTTGAGCTGCTTCTCCCAAGTGTATGGGCCCCCAGCTGAAGACCCTTTGATTCTCGTAAACACCGTTTTGACTGCCGCATCTAAGGGTATACCTATTCTTTCGGCTCCTGCATTAGCCAGCTGCACGATGTCCTCTCGTCTGGCTGGCTGGCACGAAACTGATATGGGTATGCGAGCTTGCTCGAAAAGTGTATTCACCAAAGCTGTCAGATGCGTGAATACTTCAGGATAGTTCAGGGCTTGGAAGCAGACGCGGTTTATTTCGGCTCCTTTGTATGCTCTGCTTATTTCATTTAGCACGAGTCTTGTTGGGTAGACTGGCCATGACACCCTTGAAAGCATGTCCGTTCGGCCATGGCTTTCTCTGGCCTGAGGACAAAAACCACAATTTGCGTTACACTTGCCTCGTCTATACGTCATGAGATAAACAGTCGTTGGGGCAACATCCAATCTCGGGTTTAACAGCCCAAGAATCATTGCAGAACCTACAGAGACACGAATCTGCTTCGGCAAACGAGTCTTCTTGCTCACACTAGTCACAGCCTCGACATGAACTGGTTTGAACGCATGTTTACAGACTTGCAAAAGTTTTGAGTTAGATTAAAGAGTTTCTAACTTCCGATCGATAACCACGAGAGGACAGGCTTAAATAAACTGCGAAGTCCTCAAGTAGGATTCAAGACCTTGTAGGAGTTTATGCGTTGAAATGTCCTTGGAGATGACTTCTGAAGAGATTGAGCAGTTTCTCTCGTGTGCACGAGTCGGCAGGCTTGGCGTAATTGCGCACGATAAACCGTACGTAGTTCCAGTTGGCTTTGGATATTCCAAGGGTAAAGTGTTCTTTCACACTTGCACCAAAGGGTTGAAAATGGAAGTTCTAAAAAAGAACCCCAGCGTTTGCTTTGAAGTCGACGAAGCCTTGTCCGATGTAACGATGTTTAAAAGTGCGATCATTCTGGGCACTGCCGAAATCATCAGCGAAGAGAAAAAAATGATACCCTACCTCCAAAAGCTCATTGACAAATACCGCCTTCCATTGAGCTTCGACGAGTACATGGCCAAACCAGAAAGGAACAAAGAAGAAGAGCTGAAGGCCGTGAGAATCTGCGTGATAACTCCACAAAGTGTGACAGGCAGAAGATTTGTACAACAAAGTCTTTTCTGACACTGCTGCTTCACACTCAACTTCATGAAACTCATCCAAAACTTCCACGAACCAAAACAGGCATGACCCGAAAATGCTGAAAAGATATGGTACTTTGTGCTAAAGATTGATGATTCATAAACGATTTATCTTGAGCGAAACAAGACCCACAGAAAAGGGTGCCCAAGCGTGCACAGGTCAAAGCTGGAATCGTATCAGGCAATTCTGGAAGCCTTGGTAAAGAAGCCCCTCTCAGCCGATAGGATAGCATACGAAACCACCATGGACTGCAACGTCCTGAACCGTCGGTTAAACTTCTTGATGGAAAACGGGTTAGTTGAGGAACGGCCCTTACCCAAGAAAACGCTGTACGCCATCACGGAAAGGGGCGTCGCGGTTTTCAAGACCTTGAATTTTAACAGATACCTCGAGAAGATGTCAGACACACTTTCTGCAATAGACGATGCAATTCAGACCATACCGGTGATTTCAAAGGACTATAAGGAAACAGAAGAAACACGGGAAGACGAAAAGTATTAAGCCAGTCGCGGGACAATCCTAACCGAGAATAATGACTACGCTCTCGGCTGAAAGCATCTGGCGCATGAACGAAAACGAGCTTTTGAAAGTTCTAGAAAAGGACGGCTGCGTTTTTAGACGAAAAAGAATCCGCTTTTACGCGCCAAGCTTCATGTATTACAAGACAAGCCATTGCGTTTCTTCTTCGAGTGATTTTCCAACGATCTCCATAACTGGTCACGCGTGCGCTTTGAGATGTAAACACTGCGGGGGAACAGTACTGAACACGATGTACCCTGCTACATCGCCTGACGCGCTCTTTGAGCTGTGCACTCGATTGAAGGAAAAAGGAGCAAGAGGATGCTTAATAAGTGGCGGATGTATGCCCAACGGCGCTGTACCTCTAGAAAGGTTTGTGGAGTCCATCGCAAAGGTTAAGCACCAACTGGGATTTACAGTGTTTGTGCACACGGGTCTCATCGAACCCGCAACAGCGGAGGGGCTCAAGAAAGCTGGAGTAGATTCAGCTTTGTTAGACATCATTGGTTCAAACGCAGCCATAAAGGATATCTTCAATCTAGAAGCCTCAGTGAAAGATTACGCAAATTCCTTGAAAGCTTTACATGAAGCTGGAATCGAATTTGTACCGCACGTGATCGTGGGGCTTGACTATGGAAAACTAGAAGGCGAGCTGCTTGCCTTAAAAACGGTGTCAGAGTTCAACCCTTCAGCACTAGTCATAATCGCGTTCATGCCTATACGCGGAACAGAAATGGAGAACGTCAAGCCTCCAAGACCGATAGACGTAGCCAGAGTGATTGCGGCTGCAAGGTTGATGTTTCCTAACACTCCGTTGGTTCTTGGCTGCATGCGGTCCAAAGATAAGCAGAGATCTGAAACAGAGAAACTCGCCATAGGAGCGGGAGTAGACGCCATCGCATTTCCAACTGATGAGGCTGTTGAATTTGCCGAGAGCCAAGGATACAAAACATCTTTCTCTTCGTTTTGCTGCTCGCAGATCTACCTAGACATGAGAGACTCTACTACTTCTGGTGTAGGACAACCGCTACCATAACTATGAACTCTGCCATCGCAGTAGCGAGAAAGACCGGCCAAAAGAAGGGTTGAGCGAGGAAGAACACTTCAACCGCGCAGCCTATCGGTATCAGGGCCACGATGTACCCCGGAATCAGGATCGCGATGTAAGTAGTGATTCTTGAATAGATGTTGCCAACAGCGAAGCCCTCTTTCCAGAACTTCCTCAACAAAATCGACAGTTCCAGCATGATCGCCGCCGCAATGGCGAACGCGTCTACCATTCCCAAAGTCAAGATGAACAAAAAGTTTTTCCCTAAACAGATCGCCACAATTGAAAGGACGACCAAGGAAATCATGTAAGTGATCGTCGACAGCACGGTTTTCGCCGTCACCATCGTCGTTTTCTTCATAGGGAGATGCCTTGTGTAAGCAGATCCCAGACCCTCCATCGCAAGGAGAGTTGGTGGGAGCAGAAGCGTGATCAGTGATATGCCGACCAGAATTCCCACTGCGGTGCTCAGCCCGATTTGACTGAATGATGAGAAGGTTATTGCTAGAACAGCTGTCTGTACGACAGGCAGAAGGAACAGACTCGCGTAGGAGGGTGATCTAGAGGCCACTCTCAAGTCCTTTCGAATGATTTCAACCCATGCGATTTGAGGAATGATGAGCGTGTCTCTCACGATTTCTCTCGGACCTGCGGTAAATCCTCCGACCCCGATCGTTCTAACGGTGCGGGTAACCCACCTCAGGCAGTAGTACGCAGCAACAAGATACGCGATTGACGCGATGGCGGAGAGACCGAGAGCAGTATTTTTGACCCCTTGGAAGAAAGTGCTGTAGGACACGAGGAACCCGTATGAAAATGGGTAAATAAGAGCCAATATCTGAGAAATGGATGAGAAACTCTGCGACAAGTACGCGAACCATTGAACTATCTGCCCTGCGAAGTTCACGATAAAGTACGCGACGAAGGTTGGCAGCAGCCAGACGAACATAAACCCAAATCTCAGAAAAGTCTGCAACCTCGACTTGCCGCCTGCCCTTGTGACTCTCATGTAAAAAAATCGAGCAGAAACCGTGGTAAGGGCCAGGGCGAATATCTCGGTGACCCCGATGGCGACGACAGCGACTACAGCGCCCAAGACTGAACCGCCGATAATGAAGTAGACGGATAGAAAGATCGCTGCTGCGGCCACGAGAGGTATGTCGAAGATTCTGATGAAACAGAGAAACATAATTCTTGAAATCTCCTTTTTTGAAAGCGGGAGAGGACTGAGGACATCCACCACCTTTGAGGACACAAAAGACGTTGACATCTGCAGGCCCAAGAAGACTATTAAGAAGAGTACGACGGCAAGAAAAGCCGAGACGCCGCCTTGGAAAGCTATATCCCTTGGCACAGCGGAACCGACGCCACTGATCAATAGAGGAAGAAACACGACTCCTGAGAAGACAGCTATGAAAACTGTCGTAACAAGTTTGCCGATCAGAGTGTTTATTCTAGCGTTGGCAACGAGTTGTTTGATGTCTTTTCTACTCCTTTGAGGCAAGGAAGAACCTGCACGAAGCGAAAAGATCGATTGGAAAGAAACTTCTTTGTACACATTACTCGACAAGCGCCAAATCTCAGAGAACTTCAATGTATCTTACTCCTCTTCCAAGGCTCTTATCATGTCCTGCATCCCAGCTTCCTGCTCCGTCACCTTCAAGAAGATGTCCTCCAAAGAGCCTTCTGCGGTCCTGACAAGCTTGCGGAGATCCGCAACCGTGCCCTCCCCGACAATTTTGCCCTTGTTTATTATCGCAACTCTTGTGCACAGTTTTTCTGCGACTTCCATGATGTGGGTCGAGAATATGACGGCTCCGCCTCTCTTGGCGTGAAACGTTACAAGTTCCTTGAGAATCTTCGAAGAACGCGCGTCCAAGCCTATCAGAGGCTCGTCTAAGATCAGGAGTTTCGGATCGTGCAACAGCGCTGAGACAACAGCGACTTTCTGTTTGTTGCCCATAGACAAAGCGGCGATTGGAGTGTCGAAGTACTGCTTGAGTTCAAAAGCCGAAACGAACCTTTCAAGCCTAGAATTAACGACTTCCCTGTCCAAACGTCTTATTGAAGCGACAAATTCGAAAAACTCTCTCGGCGTCAGCGAGTCAAGAAGCACAACCTCTTCTGGAACATATCCGATTTTACTCTTCGCCGCAACTTCATCCGATAGCGGCGTACCGTAGATCTGAACATTTCCAGCCCGTGGCTCCAGAACTCCCACGAGGACTTTGATGGTGCTAGTCTTACCAGCACCGTTAGGACCTAGCAGCCCGTATATTTCCCCGTTCTTCACGGTGAATGACAGATTTTCAACCGCCACGAAAGAACCATAACTGACAACAAGGTCTTGGACTTTAACAGCAACCGTCTCCATGTCTAGTCCTTCAAAGCGTGAATCATAGTTTTTCTTTATTGGTTGCCTTAATACATTATGGTGCTGGAATATTTACCTTAACAACTCTCTAGGGTGATCTTTTAAGTTAGTTTCTCATGGAGAATTTGTTGGTGGTTCAGATGCGGTTGCTTGAGAGTTTCGAGTTCAAGAACTATCTGAATCTGAAGAAGATTGAACTCAAGGGATTGAAAGATTTCAACATAGTAGTTAGACCTAATATATAGTGGCAACGATTGTCGACGTGATCTCTTGTAAAGATAAGCAACGGAGCGCGCGCTATTGGATCAGACGGAAACAAAGCGTGTAAGTCTGTGCAAACACCCCAGTTTCTCTGTGTTGCCGATCCTTGCATCTTGAACTGATTGCCTGAGGATCTGGATGGACTCGTCCATTGCCTCGCGGTTAACTGGGTACGGAACGCCGTCCTTTCCGCCGTAAGCAAAGGAATACCTCACAGGGTCTTTCCAGCTTGGCTTTTCGCCGTAAAGCAGTTCTGCAATCAACGCGAGTCCTCTCACCGCAGCTGGGCCGACGCCCTTCAAACCCAGTAGCTCCTCGTAGTCGCTGGGTTGGAACTCGTAGACCTGCCTCATCGCTTTCCAGTTTATGTTCCATGGCATGCAGAGAACATCGGGCAGAACTTCTCTTTTCCATCCGGTTTCTGCGGTTGCCGGCAGCCATTCGCTTAGCGATTTTTGAAGATGCGGCCTTGTTGACGCGATCAGTCGCATGAGCTTTTTGGTGGGTTCCTTAGTCAGGTCTACAGAAGCTTTTCTGCTTCCTTCACTTTCTCGAGCGGTCATGTCCAACGCTGACTGACGTTTTGTGTCGCCGACGATTGCGCTGTGGGGTTCGACGACGAACTCTTCTAGTTTCTCTGAGAGCCAGTGATAGCGTCTTGCGCTTCGATCTTGTGGGCACATGCCTTGCTGGACAACTGCCCACTTCTTGTCCTTGGCAACAAAGAACGTGTGATGATAGAGTTGATAGCCTGCCTGGATCGCCGTGTTGTCGACCTTTGCACTCATTCTACTCGCGTAGCGCAGACTCTTGATGCTGTCGGTTGGAAAGCCAAACTTCTCTCCAGCAGTTTGGATCTCTTCAGGCGCCAGACGCGAGAACTTGCCCTTCCCGCCACAGACAGCGATATCGTGCTGCTCAGGCGAGATGACCTGTTTCAAGACTGCGGTTAAGACCGTCGTGACTCCTGAAGAATGCCAGTCATAACCTAGAACGCAGCCCAAAGCTTGGAACCAAAACGGGTCGGAAACTCGTTTCAAAAACTCTTCTGAACCATACTCGTCAACGATGATGGTCACCATCTCTCTGGCAAGTTTTTGCATACGCACGAACAGGTATCGTGGCGCTCTGCCGTAGTGAAGTGGAAGTTTAGCAACGCCCGTTCTTTGCACTGCAACACCGCTTGTGATAAAAGTGCTGGGAAGCTGGTTTAATCATTTTGCTCTTTGTTTTAGAAGATGACCCTCGCGGTCAATCTCGCCCGTGTGGATGCGCGTCGTTGAAATCGCTCTGTGATTTTCGGAGGGAACCATGTCTATGACGACTATTTCAAGCGGATCTATTCCTATTTTCTTTCTCTTTTCGTTGACCTTGAGCGCAGTGGGTTCAGTCTCCTTACTGACCACTAGTGCTTCAATGAGGTCTTTAGATAAGAGAACCCCGCCGTAAGCGTCATTTATCGGAATTATCTCAGCTCTCTGCAGTATGTCGTGTTCTCGTAGAAAATCTCTCAGTTCTCTTGTGCGCTGTTCATATGATGCGGTCGCGTGAGGCTTATGCATTTTCTCGACAAATTCGTCTGAGGATATGCCTATTAGCACGTGTTCGCCTATGTCGAAGGCTTTGATGAGCAGTGTTCTATGTCCCTTGTGAAGCTCGTCGAAGGTGCCGCCAACGCCGACGGTTCTGAATTTTTTCTGCATCCGATTTCACGAGCGTTTGGCCTGTCTATATGACTATTTTTATGACTATTTTGGCTTGATCTTGCCATTAATCACGTCTAGTATCTTCCCTGCAACTTCGCGTTTCTTGGCCAGTTGCACATGCACTGTCTTCTTCTTCTCATCTATTATGAAGACCTCATTTGTGTCGGTTCCGAAACCGGACCCTTTCCTTCCTACGTCGTTGACGACAATGAGGTCCGCCTTAGCTTTCAACAGCCTCTTATACGCGCTTTCAATCAGGGCTTTGTCGGGCAGTTTGTATTCTGCACGAAAGGCTACGAGAAAAGTTCTAGGGCTCACTTTTTTCACACTGTCGATGATCTTCGTCGTCGGCTTCAGCTTCAGGTCAAGCGAATGCAGGCCATGTGACGAAACCTTGTGTGAAAACGGTTTTTCGGGCGTCCAGTCAGCAGCCGCAGCAACAGCTACGACCACATCGTAGTTTTTGGATTTCAGCTCAGAAACGACCGCGTCGCGCATCTGCTCGGTCGTCTCAACAGTGAGCAGACGTGCCCTTGAAGGAGGAGCTTCCGTTCCTGAGCCGTAGACGAGTGTTACTTCTGCCCCCCTGCTCAAGGCTTCTTCTGCCATAGCCACGCCCATTTTTCCAGAACTTCTGTTCGTGATAACGCGAACCGGGTCAATGCACTCCAGGGTTGAGCCTGCGGTTATTAGTACTCTTAACCTCGAAAAATCCTGTCTGGTGGCCAGTTTACGGATGACAGCGTCGAGGATTTCTTTGCTTTCGGCGATTTTCGCCTTTCCCTCTTCAATTCTTGGACCTACGAACTCGACGCCGAGAGCCTTGAGTTCCTTGATGTTTTTCGTTACTATCGGGTGGTTGTACATGGATTCATGCATCGCCGGAACTATTATTATGGGACAGTTTGAGCCAAAGGCAGTTGAAACTACGGATGTGACCGTGGTGTCGTCGATTCCACAGGCAATTTTGCTAATGGTGTTGGCTGTGGCAGGCGCCACTAGCACCAGATCAGCCCTTAAGGAGTGATCGCCGACTAGCGATACGTGTTCAATCTTTCCGGTAAGCTCCGTTACGACTTCGTTTCCTGTCGCCCACTCCATCAGATAGGGGTGAATGATTTTTCCTGACATTGGTGACATCACCGCGAAAACGTCGGCGCCGTGTCGCATCAGAGCTCGGGCAATTTCAGGGCTTTGGACAGCGGCGACGCTGCCTGTTACACACAGGACTATACGTTTCCCCTTGAGCTTAATGCCCTCAGTTCCCACAATACGCTTCGACGGATGTATTGACAAGACCAATCCTCCAAGCTAACCTCTCAATTCGTTGGTTATCCTGTTTAAGTCTTGCAGTAATACTTCAAGATGCTCTTCTTGAAGGTGGGGCATGATGACGATCCGAAGATGCCGCGGAAAAAGCGAGATTGCCCATTTTCTAAGCCTCAATTCTTCGGCTATTCGACGAATATCAAGCACGTCGGATTTGACTCCGATAATGTTCATTACTGGTTCCATTGCTGTGCTAAGGCCTTCAATTTTCGGGATTTCTTCTACAAGCATTGAGGTTAGACGCATGCAGTTCTTCACGATTCTTCTGTAGCCTTCCCTTCCCAAGTGCCGCATCACAGTCCAAACAGCAATGGCTGAAGCACCGGAACGTGTTCCAACGAGCGTCGCATGCTCAGTCTCTCCGCCAGACAGATATGGAATGTCCCATGACATCTTCTTTCTCAGTTTCGCGTTTCGGAACAGAATCCCCCCGGCAGGAATAGGAGCTAAACCCATCTTGTGCGGGTCGACCGTGATGGAGCAGACTCCGGGAACTGAAAAGTCAAAATCCGGCACGTTGTATCCTAAGTCTTTCAAGAAGGGAAGTACAAACCCTCCGAAAGCCGCATCCACGTGCAAGTATAGGCTCCTTTCAAGGGCAAGTTCGGATAGCTCGTCTATCGGGTCGACTGCGCCTAGTGCTGTTGTTCCGGCTATGCCCACGATTGCAATAGTGTTTGGGTTTACCGCCTTTTTGACGGCTCCGACGTCAACCTGGAACCTCTTATTCAGTTTGATCTTAACGATTTTCAGGCCTAGCAGGTCTGCCGCCTTGTCGAAAGAGCAATGCGCAGAAGCTGGCACTATCACCTCGCAGTTAGTTTTCTTAGCAAGCCTCTTGGCGGTCCATAATGCGAGGACGTTTGCTTCTGTTCCACCGCTGACTATGTGCCCTGAGGCTTCTGGGTTGGAAAGAAGAGTGCCAAGCATCCCTACAGTTTCGTCCTCGATTTCTGCCGCTGCAGGGAAGAGCCCAGAGTCGCCTAGGTTCTTTTCAAGAAAACGGCCGTACACTTTTCTAGCTAATGGATGAGGACTGGTGCACATGGATCCAACTATTCTTCCGGAACCGTACGTGAAGTCTCGCACTAATCTTGATTCGAGCTCTTTGAGGAGCGTTTTTTCAGGCAAGCCTTTAGTCTGCATTCTTAATGGCTCCTAACGCGTCTAGTGGTAGGTGTGTTCTTCGTCCGGGTATTTGCCCTTGGAGACATCTTCGACGAATTTCTTCACGGCATCCTTTATTGTCTTGTTTAAGTTCGCGTAGGTTTTCACGTATTTCGGCTTGAAGTTCTCGTCGAAGCCAAGCATATCGTTTATGACCAGCACCTGCCCGTCGCAGTGTTTTCCGGCTCCGATGCCTATCGTTGGCACATTTACGGATTCGGTTATCGTCTTGGCTAGACTTTCTGGAATGCACTCTAACACTAAAGAGAACACGCCCAGTCTGTCTAGCTCCTGAGCATCCTTCAAAATCTGTTCTGCTTCTTCCTGCTTTTTTCCTTTCACGTGATAAGCTTCAGCCGTTTGAGGAAGCATTCCCACGTGACCCATCACGGCGATTCCTCTTTGTACTAGAGTCTTTACAGCGTCTGTTCTTCTTCCTTCGATTTTGACTCCGTGCGCTCCTGCTCCTAGGAACTGTTTGGCATTTTTCAAACAGTCTTCCTTACTGCTGCACGTGTTAATGGGCATGTCTCCGATGATGGGTGTCGTTTTGGCTCCTCTGACTACAGCCTTCACGTGAAAGAGCATGTCTGCCATGGTCACGTTTTTCGTGTCGTTGTAACCTTGTACGACCATGCCTGAACTGTCACCGACGAGGATTAAGTCGATGCCAGTTTGATCCAGTATTCTTGCCATTTGAAAATCGTAGGCTGTCAGCATGATGATTTTTGTCCTGCCTTTTTTCTGCCTAATTTTTTCTTGGAAGCTCATTTTTTTCCTCCAAAAATCTTATGAGGTGAACGATGGTTTCGTTCACGGGTGTAGGAACACCGTGTTTTCGACCTAGATCGACTATTTTTGCGTTGAGAAAGTCAATTTCAGTCCTCTTCCCTTTCATTATGTCTTGGCACATGGAAGAGAAGTTTGTGTAACCGAGAATCGCTTTGTCGATTTGTTTTTCCAAATCGCTTGCTAGGGATATTCCCTCAGCTTCTCCAACTTGAACGCACTCTCGAACGATTTGTTGTCTAACACTTTCCAGAGTCTCCCCGCCGATTTGACGATTTCTGACCTGGAAAATTGCGGTGAGCGGGTTGACCACGCTGTTGACTGCAACCTTGTTCCATACATTGTCTCTTATGTTCTCGGAAAGATTCGTCTTGACATCACACGCATTCAGGGTATCTGCGACCTCCTCTGCCATAGCGGTGCGTTCGATCACTGTTTCACCTCTCCAGTACTTCACCTCTCCCGCTCTGAAGAACTCGGCAGCCATGCTTGTCACGCCTCTGAGAACTGTGGCTTTACCGCCTGCAGCGTTCTTAACAATGTCTTCGTTTCCAATGCCATTCTGCAAAACCAGGATAACAGTGTCTTTCCTGAGGATAGTGTTTATTCCCGTTATTGCTCTTTCCGAGTCATAGGCCTTCGTGGTTAAGAAGATCAGTGCTTCTCGAGGTATTTCTCGAATTTGACTGTCAGCTCGTATATGAAAGGTCTTGTTCACGTCGCCTGAAATTGACAGGCCTCTTGAGTTTACAGCCTCTACGTGAGCCTCGTTTCCGACCAATGTTACATCGTTCCGACTGGACAACAGAGCACCGATGACGCTTCCTACTGCGCCAGCGCCGAGAATAAGAATCTTCTTGAACGCCATGTCATTCCCTCTCACTCTTAGGAAGTGTTCTTTTTTCTGCCAACTTTAAGAGCTTCTTATTCATCAGCGCAATGGATTCGGCAAGATTCTTCTTGTTGTCGAATTTCCGCAGGATCTCATTGCATTTTTCAACGCCCTGCTTCTTGAGCATTTCAGCTGTCTGCACAAGTTTGGGAGTTGCCCTCACGATGTTGTCGACGATAGTGATAGTCGCTGTCTGCGCCGTCCGGGAGAGAGGGTTAAGGTCTACCGCTATGACCTTCTTGTCCATTCTAACGAGAGCTTCAGTTCTGTCTCCATCTTCCAGTGGCACCAAGACTACGTCGGCCGTCATTATCCCTCGGGGGTCAACGCGTCGCCTTTCGCTGCTTAACTCTGGGATTCTTGCAGACGCCTCTTTGCCAATGCCTAAGACTTTACGTGCGCCCGCCTTTTCGAGCAACTTTCTGATCGCCATCTCCCTTTCAAGGGATCTGTAGAAAAGGTTGACTTCGACCTTTGCTTCTGTGACGTTGGCGAGCCTTACAACTTCTTGAGCTGCTAGAGCCGCGGTGTTTCCGTTTACGGAGATAACCGGATTCTTCGCAGTGAGGAGCATGGCTGCGGCTGCCTTTGTGGCTTCTAATGCTGGTCTCGACGTCTTCTCCCCAAGCATGTAGTCGAAGGCTTCTCCGCGACCGTGCGCGATAAGGCCTGAGGCAGCGACGATTCCTTCAAGATACTGCTCGATAAGCCTCTCTCGTGTGCGAAGGGATTCTGCTCTAGGGTGATCAGGAGGTATATTGAAACTAGTCATTGCAGAAGTCTTGCCCCTTCTTGATCTATCTTAGTTACTATCGTCTGACCTCTAGGACCATGTTTTTGAAAGATCTGTCCAATCTCCTCAATATTCTTCTCGTCGGTTATCGTGAAAACAGAGTCCCCGAACATGGGCATGCTGCAGACGACGCCGGCTTTGTCTGCCGCCGTTAAGACGGTCCTCACATTTTGACTTATTAATCCAACGTGCTCTGCGAACTGGCGAGAAAGCCTCAAGAAGTTGATAATAGTCGACGCCTTAAATAATTCGTTGACCAACTCGCTACCACAACTGTTTATGCGATTGCGAGTTTCTGGGTTAGTCAGGGACTTCCGTGTCGAAAGAGGACCGAAAACATGGCAAGCGACTACGGCGTTCACTGGAACTGGCAGGCATTTTATTTCCCCTATTCCGGGGGCTCCAGGCTTGACTCTGATTTCAAGCCCGCCGAACGTTTCGGCCAAGACTGTTCCAAGGCCTGTCTTGCATTCGACCTCAGCAACGTGCGCGATCTGCGCAGCCTCGATTCTTGACATGCCCAAACCTAGAGCCTCGTTCAAGGCTAGGGCCAAACTCAGTGCTCCAGCGCCGCTCGTGCCGAATCCTGCCCCTATTGGAACCTCGATCTGATGTTCAATTGTTATTTTAAATTTCGTTTTCTCGCTCAAACGAGTAAGAAAGGCGTTGACAACGTTTCTTGAGACTTGGGCAGAGTTTGCAGAATGATTGTTGATGCTCACTCTCAAGCAGTAATCTTGGGCTTCCTTGATATTGACCGTTGTTTTGACTCCTAAAATCAGTGAGACGCCCGCACCTTTTGACCCAGCGCACAAGGCGTCTGCTGATTCATCGAATATCTGGAAGACTCCTGTAATGTGGCACGGCGCAAACGCCAAAGCCTGCTTCATGCTCGATGCCAAGGTTCAACTTTAATGAAAATGCTTCAAATAA
>Ga0187780_10002750_pt1 | contig 13215 bp, 14 predicted proteins | sample 1015_Q2_SP10_20__FD_132429 | JGI IMG/M metagenome (GOLD analysis project Ga0187780, IMG submission 132429) | Tropical peat soil microbial communities from peatlands in Department of Meta, Colombia - 1015_Q2_SP10_20_MG | ecosystem: Environmental > Terrestrial > Soil > Wetlands > Peat | place...
AAAAGGCCCTGGCCCTCCGAGATCCTGTAGAAGTTGAAGTACCGAGGGCTCTGACTCCATTCAAGTACGACCTCATCAGAATGCATTCGTTGCTTACCAAACCCCAATTGAACCCCCACGGCGTGTGTGCCCAAAAGTTAGCCCAATGATTTAATACCACAAGTGTGGTTGTAACGTTTCGATTTCAATGAAGATATCTGAACTGAAGCCTGGCATGAGACGTGTTGATGTCACGGCTAAGATTCTTGAAATTTCCGAGGCAAGGGAAGTAACGACACGCAGGGGCGAACAGTCACGAGTCGCTACCGCAGTGGTCAGCGATGATTCTGGCACAGTGAAGCTAAACCTCTGGAACGAGCAAATCGACCAAGTGAAAGTCAACAACTCCATTGCGATTGAGAACGGTTACGTAGATAGCTTCCGGGGTGAGACACAGCTTAACGTAGGTCGCTATGGAAAGTTAACTGTACAACCATAGCTGATCTTTCACATCCCTTCCGTTGCGGTTGGGGTGGGATTTTGAGTGCAGACGACCGCTTCGAAGAGATAAAACGATTACTCGACTCAACAATAAACGAATTCCAAACACTTTTCGAATCGGCGGGCGGCTTCGAAGATTCACGAGTTGGAAACGGCTGGAACCCTGAGAAAATTGCTCCTGAGGTTTACTACCTCCAGCCGAAACCACTAGAAGAATTAAGCGAAATTGCCGAAGCACGCAAACGGTCGTTGTTCAAAAACAGGATTCTCTCCTTTGTGAAACCCAAAGAGCAAGATGTACTAACGTCAGTGGAACCAAAGCTCAAACTTGTGCCATTTTGGAGAATCAAAGGCTACCATGAATGCTTCTACTTTAGGGGCAATTCATACAAGATTGATCTGCCCGAAGATGTTGTAGCTGTAGAAGTCGAAGGCAAGATACGAGATCTTTTGGGGCAAGAATCAGGCGATTCACAGAGCTTGTCAAATCTTGCGAAACGGCTTCTTGGTAGAAAAGAGTGGGGTGCGGTAAAGTCGATTCGCTTGGGTAACGTAACGGAATTGGCTTACATGTACAAGGAAGGGTCGATCTTTGTAGACGCCGATGGGAAGGAGAATCTTGAGGCCGAAGCTTTCTTCGACCGCAGTTTACCTCTTCAGAATATGAGCGCTGATCAGCTGGCAAGGGAGTTACCCGGATCTGAATTAGGCAAGAGTTCGATAACGAAGGAAGACTTGGTCAGGAAACTTCATGCTATGGTTGTGAAACCGCCAAGCGCCTTCTCGAAAATTCTCAGCAATCGTTACCAAATAACGCAGCTGGCGGAATATTTGATGCCTGTCTATTCATTCATCTATGAATGGCGTGGGCAGAGAAAGGAACTTACAGTTCACGGGTACACTGGCGGAATTTTTCAGTAGCAATTATCCGACCGCGCTTCGCCTAAACCTCTGGATGATCTTTCTTGCGCGGAAGTATGTTTTTCTTCCATAACGTCCAACGGTCCACCGGCCGAACGCCAGTATAGCGACTAGACCCGCCAACAAGATGATGAATAAGTATGGCTGCGCGGCCACATGATAAGTAGCTGTGCCAGAGTTACCCACAGTGTCCGCAGCATTTACTTTAAGCGTCCAAGTTCCTACCCGCCAAATGTCTGAGAAGGTGCTCGAATACGAGGCACGCCAAGCCTGTATAGCAGGGTCGTACACGGAAGTCAAATCCGCGACGGTAGATCCGGTCGAGACAACGAGTCGAACCGTGCCGTTTGTCAATTGGGTTCCATCCGGGTACGCAACTTTCGAAATTATGCTGACCTGACCGAACGGAATCTGAATCTGCGTCCCATTCACTTGGCTTTCGATAATCAGACTTGCATTTGTCACTTGGAAATAGTTTGAATATAGGTTAGCAGCGCCTCCTTTGTTTCCAAAACTGTCATCAAAGGAGGTTGCCGGTAGTTCGAATCTGTACTTTGCACTTGGAGTCGCATTTGCGAGAATCTTGGAGCTAGCGCCCCAAACCCCATTTACTTGGTCGACTAGGGAGAGCGAAGCGAAGGCTACCGTAACCTGGTCTTGCCAGAGCAAGACTGGTTGCGCAGTCTGGTTTGATTTGAGGACCGGGCTTCCATCAGGATATTGAAGAGCGAATGAAACCGTCGCCTGTTCGGTACGTTCGTAAGCGTCATTCGGTTGCTGTGTGATCTTCGCAGATAAAACTGCTGTCGTGACAGTGAACTTTGATTCAGAAACATAATCCTGTTGTGCGTTGTCGTAGGTTCCAGTGCCGTCGATGAAGATTGTGTATACGTCAGTAAGCGAACTTTCTGGTATTCTCCATGTATGGTTGAAATCGCCGATAGTCGTTGAGGCGACTGTGGTTTGGTGTACGTAATTCCCTGCTGGATCGCGAATCGTCAACTTAACGCTCGTTCCGGGGAATAGGCCTCCGCCAACAATCGAGACAGATTGGGTTCTCTGGTAGAGGGGCTGCAACGTTCCCCAAACCCCATAGTGCGCGATTAATTGCGAATTATCTAAGCTGGTTGAAGTTGATATGCTGACCAGATATGTTCCCAACGGGGAGGTCGCAGTTAAGGGTAGTATAACGCCCGGTGGCATCAAGCCGCCTGCGAGGGCGGTGAAACTAACCCCAGTGAAGGCAGTTTTGTTATCGCCAGGCCCCTCTAACCAGACATGGTATGCCTGTCCCTGCGTGAGTCCAGATCCCACGAGTGTGACTTGGTTGTCCCGAATTGTGTAAAGTGGTTGGTCGGTCCGCAAGCTCGGCGCTGCATGGGCAGGGGAAGGCAACATGGAGAGAATGATGATCAGACCTATGATGATTATGAACGATTGAGTCTTTTTCATTTCGTCATCACTCTTGCCAAAGCGATGCGTCGGTTGGCGCCGGGAGAGGGATTCGAACCCCCGAGGCCCGTAAGGGCCACAGGCTCGCGTTGAATATTTCACTCAAGGCCTGCGCCTCTGGACCAAGTCCTCATTGTTAATCCACTCGGCCATCCCGGCTAGTGCTATCCCTGAAGGCGATTCCTATTTAACTTGCAGGCGCGGAAACGTCGAAGAGGCCTTCCAGTGCCAGCCACGGGTTACACACTTCTTCCCCACACGACCGATGCATATATTCAAGCGACTGGTTCAACTCTAGAAGAGGCGCTTGAGTTCGCTGGAATGGCACTCTTTGACACGATGTGCGATCTAAAATCCATTTCCAACGAGCACGTTGAAAACGTGAAAGTCACCGCACCCGACGAAGTCACTCTCCTCCATAACTGGCTGGAATCCTTGTTACTCAAGTTTGAGCTCGAACACAAGGTCTTTTCCAAGTTCAAAGTAACACTCGACCGGAAGCAACCGAACACAATTCAGGCCCTCGCAAAGGCCTACGGAGAAAATTACGAGAGGCGAAAGCATGGCGCCAAAGTTGAAGTGAAAGCCGTGACCCTTCACAAGATCGAAGTCGTTCACAGTGACGATGCGGCAATCATCAGGTTTATTCTAGATCTTTAATTGCCGCGTATTGCCCCCTAAGTCTCGGCATCAACGTTAACTACGAAGGATCCACGCCGGGCGTTCTCTCACTAACTGCGAGCATTCGTGAGCGGTCAATTTTATTCAAAGCCGAGATATCGTCTAGATTCGTGCCGGTCACTATCAGAGAATGCCATTTAACGCAACAAAATTCATCTTCCACACAGATACCCACTTCCAGCGGAGGGAAAAAGGTGCCTTCTGGAAGCGTCAAAACTAAACTGTGCGTGGCAATTCCTGCATCTTTGGTAGCCGATACTCCACACTTGAGGGAAAAAACTGCCAAATTGGGAACAATTGCACGTGCCTGCGCAATTTTCGGTACTCATGAGATAATTCTCTACCCAGACTATGCTCAGCAAGAACGAACAGAGGACATGGAGCTTTGTGAACGGATACTACGCTTCATCGAGACGCCACAATATTTGCGGAAAAGGCTCTTCGGGCTTAGCCCCTCACTCAAGTATGCAGGAATTCTTCCACCTCTCCAGATTCCCCCGCATGATGTCCCACGATCCGTTCACGACTGCAGGGAGGGAGATGTTCGAGAGGGAGTTGTTGTCGCTCGGCATGGTGGAAGCTTGGAAATTGATGTCGGACTAGAACGGACATTGGAATGTCAAGGGGCACTCCAAGTGGGAACGAGAATTACAGTGCGGCTTACAGACGTGGAAAGAAATTTGGTTGGTGAAATCACCGATCCAACCAAGATAAGCATATATTGGGGCTATCGGGTTAAGCAATCGAAATTCAAGTTAGCAACACTGCTTGAAAAGGAGAGATTCGATCTCAGAATCGGGACGTCTCGGTACGGAGCTAATATACTAGATATTTGGCCGAAGATCAGCAGCTTAATGAAAAATTCTGGGTCGATTTTGGTGGCTTTCGGATCACCTAGGTTGGGGCTCACTGAGATTCTTAGCCAAGAGGGAAAGAGTCCCGAGGGTGTCTTCAGTTTCCTTATTAACACCGTTCCTGAACAAAACGTGGTTACTGTTCGAACCGAGGAAGCAATGCTCGTTTCATTGGGTCTACTGAATTGTATGAGGCTACGGTGAAGAGAACTTGGCAAAGACGGTGAGTGTTTACGGCGTTGATGGAAAGTCTGTGGGTACAGTTGAAGTCCCAGATTTCTTTGAGTCACCCGTTCGAACAGACCTGATTAGGCGAGCGGTTGTGGCCCTTCACAGCGGCGGGTTTCAACCTCAGGGACGCGACCCAATGGCTGGAAAACGTACGACTGCGGAATCCTTGGGAGTCGGCCATGCTATGTCCCGCGTCCCGAGAGTTAAGGGCGAAAGATACCCGAGGGGTGGCCTGGCGGGGTTTTCGGTTGGAACCGTGAAAGGCAGGTTGACTTTTCCGCCAACCTCAGCAAAACTGACTACTAAGAAGATCAATAAGAAGGAACTTAGGCTTGCCATGCGTTCCGCAGTAGCGGCAACATCATCGAAGGAGCTTGTTAAAGCAAGAGGACATAGACTCGGAGAAGACTTCGACTTACCTCTCGTTGTTTCAGACGACACAGAAAAGATAACGACGAGTTCAGACGCGGAGAAGATTCTCAAGAACCTAGGCGTGTGGGAAGATGTTGAGCGTGCCTCCAAAAGGAAGGCTCGCAGCGGCAAAGGTAGCGTGCGCGGGCGTCCCTTCAAGCATCCCGTAAGCGCGTTACTTGTGGTTGCAAAGAGGCAAGGTGCCGAGAAGGCCTTTAGGAATTTTACAGGTGTTAAAGTTGTTGACGTTCTAAGCCTAAACGTTAGCGACCTAGCGCCTGGAACGCATGCAGGCCGACTGACGATTTGGACTCAATCGGCGCTCAAAGGGCTTGATACCCGGCTTGGAGGAAGTTGAAGATGGCCAAGCTCGCTACCAATGAAGTTGTCAAATATCCTCTACTGTCAGAGGATGCGGTCACTCTGCTGGAAGGAGAAAACAAGATCACCTTCATGGTTGACATCAAGTCTGATAAACACGACATCAAGAGGGCCATTCAAGAACTGTACGAAGTACGAGTCCAAGATGTTAGAACCCTGATCACACCTGAGGGGGAGAAGAAGGCATTCGTGAAGCTAACGCCGGACTTTAAGGCGTCCGACCTCGCAGTTCGTCTCGGAATACTATGAGAGCATTTGGCGATACTCTTCTTCCTTCAAACGGCAACATTAATTAGAACATTACCGAACGAAACGGTTGAGTGCTAAGATTTGCCCCGTGAATTCTCCTACAGAGGTCACACGATTGGCGATTTACAACAAATGTCCATGGATGAATTTATCAGGATACTTCCTTCGAGGCAAAGGCGGTCTCTGACCAGGGGCTTAACAGCGGACCAGAGAATTTTGATGGAACTAATCCGCCACTACAGCAGAGGCAAAGGAAAGGAAGCTAAGCCAATAAAGACGCATTGCAGGGACATGGTCATCCTACCCGAAATGGTCGGCCTAACGCTCCTAGTGCACAGTGGCAAAGAATTCGTATCAATCGATATCAAACCGGAAATGATCGGCCACTATATCGGCGAATTCATCATAACCAACAAAAAAGTCGTACATGGAACACCAGGCATCGGAGCCTCCCGCTCATCTATGTACGTGCCACTCAAGTAGTGCCGTCGAAGATTTTCAGTTGCGCCTTTTAGCGATTACGAAGGCAGGAGTAGCCACGATTAGTCCTACCAATAGTGAGACCAATGCCAATTGAGGTCTTGACTGAATGGGCTGAGGTATTGGAGCAGTCTGGTGCGTGCCTTCAAAAGTCTGCGCAGACAGATGCATGTTGGCAGCAGGGGCAACTGACACAGAAGTCGCGTAAGCGATACCCACTCCTAAAAGAATACCAAAAAAAGCCGCCAGCCACAATTTGGGTATCATTTCGTCCGATCCCTTTGTATTCCAGATTTGGTTAAGTCTACAGATTAGAACGGCAGCGTTCCTATATACTTCTGGCTAAGCCTGCTTTCACGGATACCTCAACTATTTACGGATTGATTTACTAACGTAGAGGAGTATTTCTAAAGGGTCCAATTCGGTTCGGAGTCTTGTGCTTCTAATTTGCATTGGATTGAATTCTCTTCTCTGCGTCTCCGAGAACCTTGTCAAGCTCTTTTTCAACTGTTACTGGAAGAGGAGTTGGCTTATGTGTCTGCAAGATCTCTCTGGTTCTCTCATTAGCCCTCTGAAGTAGGTCTTTTGAGCCGTTTTTCATCCATGTCTGTTTGATTTGTCTGTCTGTAAGAGATGGAAACCAGTGTTCTTTCCTGAAGAACTTCAAGGTGTGACTTTGAGACAAGTAGTTACCTCGAGGTCCGACTTTGTCTATTACATCAGGGGCAAGTGTCTCTTCTGAGATCTCAATTCCGTCGAGAACAAACTTGATCGTGGAGACAATCTCGTCGCAAATGGTGAGCAGGTCCAAGGAACCTGTTAGGCCAAGGTTCAAGAAGGCACCGGTATCGTGTATCAAGCTGGCCCCGCTCTGAGCAGCAAAAAGCAGGGTAAGCGCTGCTTCGTAAGTAGCTTGTCCATCCAAGACCTTAGAGTCTGAAGAGCCTCCGGTGCTGAATGTCGGCAGGGAATAGTACCGGCCAAGTTGAGCCATTGCGACATTAATGAACATCCATTCGGGAGCGCCGTATGGGAAAACCCCAGTTGCGCCATCGAAGATTGACGTACATGATCCGTAAATGTACTTCGCGCCTTTGCTGGCTAATTGCGCGATAACGTTGCCGCTCAATGTTTCAGCATTCGACTGCACTATTGCGCCTGCAATTGTAGCAGGTGCCGTTGACCCGGAAGCGGGTGCAGTAACATATGCGATGGGAAGTTTGGCTCTAGCAAACGACATAAGGTTTCTCGTCTGATGCTTGCCGTGAATCAATGGAGATATTGGCTCGCAGTACATACCAAGGATCGGTCTCTCTCTGAGCTTCTCTTCGCCGCCTACGACAACGCCTGCCATTCTTATTAGATCTCTAGCGTCCAAGCCAAAGTCCACGACCATAACTGGTTTTTCGGTACTCTTCAAAATAGCATGTAGGGCATGCAACGGGAAAACCCTGTTGGGTACGTCTTGGGCGGTGAAAATAGGCATCACAAAATCGTAGTTGGGGAGAGCGTCTGTAAGTCTAGCTGCGTTTGCAATGTCACTTTTTGTTGAAGGCCGAACAAGGCCTGTCGCATGGTCAAGAATACTCGTGGCGCCTTCGCCGGTTCCAAAATGGACCCTCTTCCTTTCTAGCCGCATATCGTACTTTTCATTTCGGCCGGCGAATAAGACAGTTCTAGGGGACAATCTGATCGTCTCCTCTACTAAATGTGGGGGGATCTTGGCGTTCATCGTTTTATGATTCACAATGGCGCCAGCTTCATCCAGCAAATTCAAAGCAGACTCTTCTTCCACTATCACTCCAGTCCTCTCCAGAACCTGCAGAGTTGTTGTGTGGATTCGGTAGATGTCATCTCTTGAGAGAAGTTCGAGAGTTCCCGCTAGCTGTTTAATGACCATGTTCTCCAACCTCGTCACATAGCTGATGGTCTTCGGATAAGAAAGATTCGTTGTTGAAGCCAAATTTTGTGTCAGGTACAGATTCTACCTACGGTGCGCATCGTAATTGAGCATATAGCCACAAATGTGTGGAGGTCGTCTACAATCGGTAAGATTGAGGTGTTCCAAAAGGCGTACGTCTGCGAAGCCTGAATGGTCCACACTCACGAGGGGTTGTGAGTTTCTGCAATTACAAGCGTCCACATCAGTTATCTGTATCCGGCTGAGGTATACTTCAGGGAAAGATGTGGGCAATCTGATCAGGCCTCACTCCTAAACCCCAACATGCGATGGAGACGCTGTTATGGTTCCTTTTGCGGGTTTAGGTAAGTTTGTCGTTAGGCGAATTCTGTTCACAGCGGGTATTCTGCTAGGAGTAGTTGCGATAGCATTTCTTCTCTTCAGAGTAGTCATCCCAGACCCAGCCAGAGTTTGGGCGGGGTCGCGGGCAAGTCAGCAGACGCTAGAGGCGCTCAGGATTCGTTTTCATCTCAACGGACCTATGTATCTTCAATTCTACTATTATCTTATCGACCTGCTTCATGGCGACTGGGGCGTTTCACCTATTTCAGGACAACCAGTCTTCCAGAGCATTGTCCAATATTTCCCCGCTACCCTAGAGCTAACTACCGCCGCCCTGATCCTAACTTTGATCTTGGGAATACCGCTCGGCGTTGTGGCTGCCACTCATAGAAATAAACCGACAGACCACCTCGCAAGAGTAACCTCTCTCACAGGTGTGGCTTCGCCGCCGTTTCTTCTAGCACTCGTCCTCCAGTTTGTCTTTGTTTTCTACTTGAGAGTGCTTCCGGACTCGGGGGGAAGAATCTCGATCTTCGTCACGCCGCCGCCTCAGATTACCGGGTTTCTCACGATAGATAGCTTGTTGGCTGGCAATTGGCCAGCCTTCGTAAGCGCGCTCCAGCACCTAGTGCTCCCCGCCTTTGCCTTGGCTTTTCTCACGTTAGGCCTGATGAGTAGACTTGTGCGAGCATCAATGTTGGAAGCGCTGGTCAGCGACTACGTTCGCACAGCAAAGGCAAAGGGGTTGAGAAAGGCAGTTGTCATATACAAACACGCTTTGAGGAATGCTCTCGCTCAGCCAGTTACCGCCCTGGCCGTTTATGTTGCTTACCTACTGGGGGGCTCGGTCGTCGTTGAAAATATTTTTAGTTGGCCAGGGATTGGTCGGTATGCAGCGCAGGCCGCTCTTAATTTCGACTTCCCGGCGATTATGGGTACCACAATTGTTTTCGCGGTCTGTGTCGTTGTAATGAATTTGGTAGCGGACATCCTTCTCTGCGCTATTGACCCACGCATTCGGTTGGGATGAAGGTGAGTCATCGGTGGCATTATCTCGAGACAAGAAAGATATTGTTCTAACCTTACGTATTCTGAGAAGAGACCCACTTGCCGCGGTGGGGTTGGTCATTGCGTTTGCATTCTGCGGGACTGCAATCGCGGTTGTTCTTTTCGGGAATAGCTTGGTGCCATTTGACCCAACCGCCATCAACCTTTCTAACGCCTTCCAGCCTCCATCATTTCAACATCTGCTCGGCACAGACAACCTTGGAAGAGATTTATTGAGCAGGGCGATTATCGCAACGCCTGTCGACGCTGAGATCGCATTCGCGATTATTGGCATTTCATCTTTCTTCGGGTTGATCTTCGGCTCGATCTCCGGATTCCTTGGTGGACGCGTGGACGAGGCGTTCATGCGTATTACCGATCTTTTCCTAGCATTCCCCGCCCTAATTCTCGCGATAGCAGTGGCGGTAGCGCTCGGGCCTGGAGTCACAAACGTAATCCAGGCCAATCTTGTCGCCTGGTGGCCGGTTTATGCCCGGCTTGCGAGAGCAGGTGCTCTCTCATTGAAAGAGACTCAATATGTGGAGGCTGGACGCATAGCAGGGCTTTCGAGATTCGCGATATTGCTGAAGCATATCATACCCAACAACATTTCACCTATTTTGGTCTACGGCACCCTAGATCTCGGAAACGCAATTTTGTATGCCTCCGTCCTCAGCTACTTGGGGCTAGGAGCGCAGCCTCCTCAGGCGGAATGGGGTCGGATGGTCTTCGATGGTCAAATCTTCCTTACAGGTGCTTGGTGGATTTCGATCATGCCGGGGTTAATAATCCTCGGCGTCGCGCTTGGTTTCAACCTTCTCGGTGACTCATTAAGGGACGTTTTCGATCCGAGGTACAGGAAGTAGCTATGCCAGAACCAGTTCTCAGTATAGAAGGGCTGAGTATTGCCTTCGAGACTTTGGAAGGCAAGTACTGCGCCCTGAACGGTGTTGACCTACACATAAAACCAACCGAGATTATTGGTCTTGTTGGAGAATCGGGTTGCGGAAAGTCCTCACTTGCACTAGCGGTTATTGGGCTTTTGCCGGTTCCACCCGCCAAGATTCTCAGTGGGAGTATCATGTTCAAGGGAGATAACCTTCTCAAGCATACGGAAGAGGGCATCGAGAAGGTCAGAGGCACTGGAATCAGCATGATATTCCAAGAACCTCTAACATCACTCAACCCGCTCTTTACGGTGGGCGATCAAATCACTGAGGCGATAACCGTACGGCTTGAAAGAGAAAATTCTGCCCACACTAAGACGAGTGCTCAGGCTGAAGGTGTCGCTTGGCTTAGGAAGGTTGGCATCCCCGACCCGGAGGGGGCCTTTCACCGCTACCCGCACGAACTCAGTGGTGGGATGCGGCAGAGGATCATGATCGCCATGGCTTTGTCTTCGAGCCCAACTTTAATGATTGCCGATGAACCCACGAGCGCACTGGACGTCACTACACAAGCTCAGATCCTGAAACTCACGCGGAAACTGGTTGAGGAAGTCAAAGCGTCGGTCCTCTTCATATCCCACGACCTAGCCGTCGTTGCTCAAATCGCGGACCGCGTTGCAGTTATGTACACTGGTATGATAGTCGAAGAAGGATCAGCCATCGAAATATTTCAGAATCCGCTTCATCCATACACGCAGGCGTTACTAGCCTCCTTTCCAGGAAAGGAGTCGATCAACGAACCCCTGAAGGTAATCCCCGGCCAGGTTCCAAGCCTCACCAGAATTCCAAACGGATGCCCGTTCCATCCCCGCTGTAGTTACGCGAAGGACGAGTGCAGAACGGAAAGACCCCGATTGAAAGAGGTGTCAGGGCACGGGGTAGCTTGCGTACTCTACTGAACCATGACACAAGAACTGCTCAGGCTCGAGAACGTTGTGAAATACTTCCCTGCCAAAGGTTCGTTCTTCTACAGCGAGACGGGGACACTAAAGAAAGGTTCGCTCCTTCAAGCCGTTGATGGAGTGACCTTTACGCTTGAACACAACAAGACACTGGGCATAGTTGGAGAAAGTGGCTGCGGCAAGACTACATTAGCCAGAACGATTCTTCATCTGATCAGACCAACCTCCGGAAAGATCTACTTCGAAGATGAAGACCTAACAGCTTTGTCATATGGCGAGTTGGCCAAAATCCGGCCTAACATGCAGATGGTCTTCCAAGACCCCTACTCATCTCTTGACCCACGTATGCGGGCCAAGGACATTATCGCGGAACCTCTCAAGGTCGTGACCAAAGACAGGGACTTCGTGAGTGAAAGAGTGAAAGAAGTCATAAAACAGGTTGGATTAGAAGAAGGGCAGCTTGGAAGGTTTCCAAACGAGTTCAGTGGCGGACAGAGACAACGCTTAGGAATAGCGCGAGCGATTGCAAGTAAGCCGAGACTCGTCATACTGGACGAGCCAACAAGCGCTGTCGATGCCTCCACCCAAGCACAGATTCTTAACCTTCTCCGTCAGATACAGGAACAGTACAAGATGAGCTACCTCCTCATCTCCCACAACGTCGACGTCGTGCGCCACATGAGCAATAGAATTGCTGTCATGTACCTAGGGAAATTTGTGGAGATTGGACCAACAGAAGACATCATTAACATTCCACGACACCCATACACCGCCGCTCTCATATCATCTGTCCCAAAGCCAGACCCTAGCGCCAGAGCTGAGATGGTGGAGATAAAGGGTGAAACCCCGAGTCCCATAAATCCCCCCGCAGGATGCAGGTACCATCCCAGATGCCCCTTCGCAACCGAGCTATGCAGCCGCGAAGAACCGAACCTCGACAAAGTCGAAACGAGCGTTGTCGCATGCCATTATCCCATTAAGCATTGAACGCATTATATGGTCTTCTGCGTGGAACCCACTGTAAGGTAGGCGAGGGAGTCCGAGCGCATATTGAGAATAATTGTGCGCTGTAAGAACTTGGAATTTCCAAACTCCTAATTTGGATTTTGGTAAAAATGTGATTCAAACAATCCTGTTCCAATTGATAGTAACTTAGTTAGCCCATTTTAGAGAGTGTCAACTCTTTGTCCGCATCGGATAATATTCTGTCAAGTTCTTTCCCAATATCTCTGTCCAAAGGTTCGACTGAATGTTCTCTTAAGATTCCGTCCGCCTTTTCTCTAGCTAACTCGACTATGTTCTTGCGACCGGCTTTTTCCCAGTCTGCCCTCGCCTTCCTATCGGATAGTTTGGCTAAGTAGTGTTCAGTGAAGTAGTATTTTCTAGTGTGCTCTTCGCTAAAGTAGTGACCGCCCGGTCCGATCTTCTCAATCACATCTGAGGCCAGCGTGTCGGGGCTTACGTCGATACCTCGCGCGGCTCTAAAGAGTAAGGCGAAGATCTCGTTGTCGATGACCAGCTGTTCTATGCTTGCGGTTATTCCTGATTCAATCCCTCCAGCCCCTGAAAGGAGGTTAGCTCCGGCTAGGGCTGACAGGAGGCCGTTCGTTGCCTTCTCAAATGCCGTTTGTTCATCCGGAGTCTTTGATGTTGTCGATAATCCGTAAACATCCGAAGGCATGTTATAGTGCTTCGCCAGCTGGACGGTTGCAGCGGACATCATACCGTATTCCACCGCGCCGAAGGCGGAGGTTCCTGTCCTCATATCTATGGCCACGGGCCTACCCGCGTACATAACGGGGTTACCCGGATTCACTAGCTGAACGATAACATGACTGATCAGAAATTCAACATTCTGTTGGACAAGTGTGCCTGCCAGTGTTACGGGAGAGGTGCCGCCAGCTTGGGGGCAGGGAAGTATCTGGACGGGAAGTCCG
>Ga0187780_10002751_pt1 | contig 13215 bp, 9 predicted proteins | sample 1015_Q2_SP10_20__FD_132429 | JGI IMG/M metagenome (GOLD analysis project Ga0187780, IMG submission 132429) | Tropical peat soil microbial communities from peatlands in Department of Meta, Colombia - 1015_Q2_SP10_20_MG | ecosystem: Environmental > Terrestrial > Soil > Wetlands > Peat | place...
CCGGAGACTGGCGAATACATGTACCAGTTGCTCAACCGCAACGCCCCGCTGGTGGAAATACCCCAAGCGCATCACCACTTGATCCTGGATCAGCCGCTCGCTTTCATCGCAGCACTTCGCGCATTACTTGCCGATTGGGAGCATTCCGTTCCCCGCCGAGCGGATCCGCATTGAGTTCCTGATGCCAGGATGCCGGGCCGCTTGCTCGAACCCCCGCAGCGGTTGCCTCGAGTTCGCCGCCGAGCGCATCGTGCCGACGTTCTTGTGCGCAATTGCGTGTGTTCCTGAACTTGGAAGTTTTGACGCAGGTCGCTATGAAACCGCGAGCTTCGCATGCACCGATTGGCACCGGCTGCACGGCATTGCTTTTGGCATCGCGTTCCTGCGGCCGGCGTCAGACCGCACGGAGCCGCCCACGACTTCCGGCGGCTCGCTGACGCTTGACGGCCTAGTGTCCCGCGGCTCGTGGACCACGGATTTTTCGTCCTGGCCTAAGTGCAGTGCGTATCCGCCGTGTCGACCTTGGTTTTGCCTTGCAGTTTTTTGCAACCGGACCGGATTGTCCGTGCGCTCTGACCTTGGGCCGCCGGCCATGCTGCCGTAAGATGCGCAGCTTTTGCCGCGGGCGGTCGAGGAATGACAAGGTGGCGCCGCCTGGCGGCTGACGCTCCCCGCGCCAGGGGCATGCGAACAAGAAAGGAAAATGCCGGGATGAAACAAGGGCTCTCCAGCGCCACAAAGCGCAGCACGGCCGGAACTGTGCTGTTTGCTAGCCTGGTTGGCACCACGATCGAATTCTTTGACTTCTATATCTACGCGACGGCCGCCGTGCTGGTGTTCCCTCGCGCGTTCTTCCCATCGTCTGACCCTACTGCCGCGATGCTTCAGTCGCTGATCACCTTCGCGTTGGCGTTTTTTGCCCGACCCGTGGGCTCGGCCCTATTTGGCCATTTCGGCGACCGAGTCGGGCGCAAAGCCACATTGGTCGGGGCCTTGCTCACAATGGGCATTTCAACGGTGCTCATCGGGCTACTGCCAACGTACGAGACCCTGGGAGCCTACGCTCCGATGTTGCTCGCGCTATGCCGCTTTGGGCAGGGCCTCGGTTTGGGTGGCGAGTGGGGCGGCGCGGTTTTGCTTGCTACGGAAAACGCCCCAGCGGGTCGACGCGCATGGTATGGAATGTTTCCGCAGCTCGGTGCGCCGATTGGATTCATTCTCTCGGGAGGGGTGTTCCTTTGGCTCAATGAGATTCTGTCGGAAGCGCAGTTTCTCCAATTTGGGTGGCGTATTCCTTTTTTGGCCAGCGCGGCGCTTGTGCTCATCGGTCTATACGTGCGCTTGAAGGTTACGGAGACGCCGATTTTTCAGAATGTGCTTGGCGGCAATCGACAGGTGAGGGTCCCCTTAGCCCGGGTCTTTAGCCACCATGCTCGGGCGCTGCTGTTGGGTACCCTGGCTGCACTCGCGACCTTCGTGCTGTTCTATCTTCTGACTGTTTTTGCGCTCGGATGGGGCACCAATGCGCTTGGCTACACACGCCGCGCGTTTTTGCTCATGCAGCTTTTTGCGGTGCTGTTCTTCGGATTGACCGTACCTATCTCGGCTTGGCTCGCCGACCGCCATGGCCGGCGCGGCACACTTACGGTCGCCTTAGTCAGTATCGTCGTGTTTGGTTTTTTGATGGCGCCGCTTTTTGGCTCTGGTAGTGCTCTGGGCGTCACTTTCTACCTGACGCTTGGCATGTCACTGATCGGGATGACTTACGGTCCGCTTGGAACCTTTTTGTCCGAACTATTCCCATCGACGGTTCGCTATACCGGCTCGTCCCTGACCTTCAACCTGGCTGGCATTTTCGGAGCATCCCTTGCCCCTTATCTGGCCACGACGCTGGCGGCGCGTTACGGCCTGGCCGCCGTTGGCTACTACCTCTCCGCCGCGGCCGCAGTCAGTCTGGTGGCGCAGTTGTTTGCTCGAGCCAGCAAAAATCCCGAATTCGACGCATGAGGGGCATCGGGCGGTCCTCGGCGGGGCGCTCGGAGACGGTCGCGCGGCGCCCGAACGCCTTGCGTGCGGGAGCGGTCTGTCTGCCAGCGTGCCGACACTGAAGTCGCACGCGCTCCTCCCCGAGTCGAGCGTTTACCCGTGCTCGCGACGGCCCAAGGGCCGCGCCTTGGGCGACCGAGGTCTGACAACCGTATTCGAGCGCTTTGTGTTGCGTCGCAAAATCCTGCATGCCCGTTGGGAATTCCCCTTTGGTTGCGACCGGGCCGGCCATGCCTTGACCTTCAATCGGAAACTGTGCCCGGGCGCACACGAGCGTTATGGCGAGCGCTACGTCATTTGGGATCTAATATGCAGCGGTACTGCCGCGCGCCTTGGCCGCACGGCAAGCTTCCGCGGATGATGCCTTGGGACGCGACGATGCGCCGCGTCCGGCGTGGGTGCGGCTAATACTTTCGAAAGGGCAATAGCGTACGGGCACGATCCCGGCTGCGCGTCCATGTCCACCGCGATCGAACTTATTGCTGTCGACAAACGCTTCGAGAGCGGGGTCACCGCGCTAAAGGGCCTTTCGACAACGATCTGGCCAGGGCAATTCGTTGCATTGCTGGGCCCTTCAGGTTGCGGCAAATCCACGGTCCTTCGGCTCATCGCCGGCCTCGAGCAACCCACCTCCGGAGAAGTCCGGCTCAATGGCGTGCCCGCAAGCAAAAGGGCGGCGCCCATGTCGTATGTCTTTCAGGAGCCGACCCTCATGCCGTGGGCCAGTGTGCTCGATAATGTTGCGTTGCCCTTGCGCATTGCGGGTGCATCGCGTAGCGCAGCGCGTGCCGCGGCACTCGAAGCGCTTGAGGACGTGGGGTTGGCCGAGCGCGCGAGCGCCTATCCGGCCGAGCTCTCGGGCGGCATGAAGATGCGCTGTTCCATTGCCCGCGCGCTTATCTCGCGCCCCGCCGTGTTGCTGCTCGACGAACCCTTCGCCGCGCTCGACGAGATGACCCGCCATCGCCTCAACGACGAATTGCTGGCGCAATGGGGCGCGCGTTCGCCAACGGCGGTGTTTGTCACGCACAGCGTGTATGAGGCCGTGTATCTGAGCCAGCGGGTATTGGTTCTGGGCGAGCGCCCCGGCCGCATGATCGCCGACTTGCCGATCGCACTGCCGGCTCCCAGAGCGGCCTCGCTGCGTCTGGAAGAGTCGTTCCTGGAGCAATGCCGGCGAGTGTCTCACGCGCTCGAGGGCGGCATCGCGGCGGGAGTTCTGGCGTGACGGTCGCGCGGAGAGCCTCAACCTGGGTTCCGTTGGCGGCCGGGCTGGGTCTGCTCGTTACTTGGGAGGCCATCGTTCGTCTGCGCGGCATTCCACCGTTTATTCTTCCCGCGCCAAGCGTTGTTTTGAAAACATTGTGGGACAACCTCGATTCATTGTTCGTGTCTTGGCTATTCACCATCAAGATCACTTTCGGTGCCTTGGCGCTGGCGCTTGCCGGCGGGGTGCTGCTGGCATGTGCCTTCGCGCTGTCGCGTCCTCTCGAACTGGCGCTTTTTCCTTTTGCCATCGCTCTTCAGGTGACACCGATCGTCGCGATTGCTCCGCTGATTTTGATCTATGTTGACAGCACGACCGCGTCGCTGCTGATTTGCGCGTTTATCGTGGCGTTTTTTCCGATCCTCTCCAATACGCTGATCGGACTGCGCGCGGCCGATCCCAATCTGCAGGACCTGTTAACGCTCTATGGCGCAACCCGGTGGCAGCGTCTGCGCTGGTTGCTGGTTCCTTCGGCGCTGCCGTACCTGATCGCCGGCTTGAAAATCTCAGGTGGTTTGGCGCTGATCGGCGCGGTGGTGGCCGAGTTTGCCGCGGGAGCGGCCGGACGCGAAACGGGGTTGGCCTCCCGCATCCTTGAAGCGAGCTTTCGCACAGAAATCCCCAAAATGTATGCAGCTCTGACATTGGTGGTGCTCACGGGCGTGGCCATTTACCTGCTGACCCGGGTCCTGTCGCGCGCTTTGCTGGGGCGCTGGCACCCCTCGGAGCAGGGCTAACCGGGGGCGTCAATGGCGGCCTGCAGCAAACGAGCAAGCCTGCGAGCGCTGGCGCACGTCGCGCTGCCGGCGTTACTTGTCTGGCCGCTGTTGCCTGCTGCGGAGCCCGCACAACTCGAGCACGTGGTTTTTGCGACCAACTGGCGGGCGCAAGCGGGGCATGGCGGTTTTTACCAGGCCGTGGTGGATGGCACGTACGCGCGGTTTGGTCTGGACGTCACGATTGTTCAGGGTGGACCCCAAGTGAACAATCGTCCGCTTTTGCCGGCTGGCCGGATCGATTTTCTGATGACCGGCAACTTGTTGCATTCCTTTGACAACCTGAAAAACGGGGTGCCTACGCAGGTCGTGGCCGCCATATTTCAAAGGGACCCGCAAGCTTTGATTGCGCATCCTGGACAGGGATACGAACGCTTCGAGCGGCTCAAGGACGCACCAGTAGTGCTGGTTGCCAAAGATGGCCAGTTCACGTGGTGGCAGTGGCTAAAGGCCACCCAAGGCTTCCGAGACGAGCAGTTGCGGCCTTACAACTTTAACCTCGGGCCGTTCTTGGCCAATCCTCGCGCGGTGCAACAGGGTTATTCCATTGCAGAGCCGATCTACGTGCGTCAACAAGGGGGATTCGAACCCGTCGTGCACCTGCTTGCCGATCACGGATTCGACACGTATTCGACACTCATCGAGGCCCGCACGCAGATGATCGGGCAGAGGCCGGATCTCGTGCAACGGTTCGTCGATGCATCGATCCTGGGGTGGTACTCGTATCTGTATGGTGACCATCGAGCTGCCGACGCGATGATGCTTCGCGAAAATCCTGAAATCACAGTGGGGGAGATCGATGCTTCGGTAGCGCTGATGAAGCGCTACGGGATCGTCGACTCGGGCGAGGCGCTGCGGGTGGGCATTGGTGCCATGGATCCGTCGCGCATCCGGCACTTTTTCGAGAGCATGGTCGACGCGGGCCTGTACCGCGCCAACGAAATCGACCCGGAGGCCGTGGCCGCGCCGCAATTCGTCAACAAGGGGGTTGGACTCGAAGTCAAGCGTCGGCTGCTAGGGCGTCCGTGAGTCGGTGAACGGCGTGCCGCCACAACTGCTCTAAATCTGTCTGCCCTGGCGCCAAGGTTTCGTCGGTTCACTTGCCTTTGTTCGAGAATTTTCGTCCCGGGATTGCGGGGACAAACCGCCAAGGTCCGGTGAACAAGAGTCGATGGCGCGACGCATTTCGCGAGCGACGTCCCAAAACAATCGAGTTGGATGCACGTTTGGATGCGGCTTGCGCTGTGCCCAGCCGCTTTCCTTCGGCTCCACCCAAACACCCGGGACCGTGCGCAACTCAGCACGGGATTCCATCGTGAACAGCAAGGGGAGGGGCGAGCATCGGCGAAACGCGTCGCAGTTGCGTCTGTCACGGAACTGTCACCGAGGCGGTCGAAGATGAAGTTTTTGCAATAAAGGACCTAAAAATGAGTCCCGAAGCCCCGGATCCGGTCCAGGTCGGCACGCTCTCCTTGCCCGGGCGGCCTAATCTGGAACGACGCAATGGAACGATATTCTGGTTAATGTTGGGCGGACTGCTCGCAAGCGGTGCGTTGTTCTCCGGCTACAACCTGATAAGCGACGTCAGTGAAACCGCTGCACCGGCAAGCACATGGCTTCCCCTTATTCTGCTCGCGGTCGCGCTATTCATTGCTCTGGGGTTTGAATTTGTCAACGGGTTTCACGACACTGCTAACGCAGTGGCAACCGTGATTTACACCCATTCGCTGCCTCCGCACTTTGCCGTCGTCTGGTCCGGGTCGTTCAATTTTCTGGGCGTTTTGGTCTCTAGCGGGGCTGTGGCCTTTGGCATCATTTCGCTCCTGCCCGTTGAACTCATCCTTCAGGTTGGTTCGAGTGCGGGTTTTGCGATGGTATTCGCCTTGCTGATTTCGGCCATCGTCTGGAATCTCGGGACCTGGTGGCTTGGTCTGCCAGCCTCCTCGTCCCACACTCTCATAGGCTCGATCATTGGGGTGGGTATCATGAATTCCCTCCTGCACGGGCGTGACGGAACCAGTGGCGTCGATTGGTCTCAGGTCTTCAAGGTTGGATACTCGCTTCTTTTGTCGCCGCTCGTAGGATTCGGATTTGCCGCGTTGCTGTTGCTCGTGCTGCGTTTCCTCGTCAAAACCCCTGAGCTGTATTCCGCGCCTGAAGGTAAAAGGCCGCCACCGTGGTGGATTCGCGGACTGCTGGTGCTCACCTGTACGGGCGTGTCCTTTGCACATGGCTCCAACGATGGGCAAAAGGGAATGGGCCTAATAATGCTGATTCTGGTAGGCACGGTGCCCATGGCGTATGCCTTGAACCGTTCGATGCCGGCCGACCAAGTGACTCAGTTCGCCGCGGTGGCTCAAGTGACGAAGGTGTCCCTTGAGCGCGTGGCTCCGCAGATTGCGCCGCCGGATCCGCGCATTACCCTCTCGGAGTTTGTGCGCACGCGTTCGCTGACCCCGCAGGTGTTGCCGGCCTTGGCAGCTCTGGTGGGGGACATTGGCGAACAGGTCAAGCAGCACAGTTCGCTCGGGGGGGTTCCATTTGGCGCGGTTGCGAACGTTCGCAATGACATGTATCTCGCCTCAGAGACCATCCGGTTCCTCGGGTCGAATGCCGCGGTTCAAATTGACGCTGAGACCAAAGCCAATCTAGCGGCATTTAAGAAGCTCATCGACGCGGCCACGAAGTTCATCCCGCTGTGGGTCAAAGTCGCGGTGGCAATTGCCCTGGGTCTAGGTACCATGGTGGGGTGGAAGCGCATTGTCGTGACAGTCGGCGAGAAGATCGGTAAGGCGCACCTAACGTACGGTCAGGGCGCTTCGGCCGAGTTGGTTGCGATGGCGACAATCGGTGCGGCCGACGCGTTCGGCTTACCCGTGTCGACGACCCACGTCTTGTCCTCCGGAGTGGCCGGCACGATGGCCGCAAACGGCTCGGGTCTGCAGTGGGCGACAGTCCGCAACTTATTGATGGCATGGGTATTGACTCTCCCCGCTGCAATCGTAATTTCGGGTTCCTTATACTGGGTGTTTATCCGGGCGTCTTGACGAATGGGAGTCCACCTTGCTCGAACCCGATGAGGTGCTGCGTCGAATAAAGCAAGAACTCATTGACGATTACGACGAGGAGTTAGAACTCGAGATCGAAGATCGCACCTCGGAGGACATTCTGGCCGCACAAGCGACCGAAGAATCCGAGGAAGCGCGCCTTCCGCGCGCACAGTACTTCCGCGAACTTTTCAAATTGCAGGCCGAGCTGGTTAAGTTGCAGGATTGGGTCGTAGCGACCGGAAAAAAGGTCGTGATCGTATTTGAGGGGCGTGACGCCGCAGGCAAAGGCGGCATGATCAAGCGCATCAACCAGCGACTTAACCCTCGGGTCTGCCGCGTCGTAGCGTTGCCCGCTCCAAACGATCGTGAGCGTACTCAGTGGTATTTTCAGCGCTACGTTCCGCATCTGCCCGCCGCGGGGGAAATCGTGCTGTTCGATCGCAGTTGGTACAACCGGGCCGGGGTGGAGCGCGTCATGGGCTTTTGCTCCGAGGTCGACGTGGAAGAATTTTTTCGGTCGGTACCGGAGTTCGAGCGGATGTTGGTGCGCTCCGGGATTCGACTGATCAAATATTGGTTTTCAATCACCGATGAAGAGCAGCACATACGGTTCTTGAGTCGAATTCACGATCCGCTCAAGCAGTGGAAGCTTAGCCCGATGGACCTGGAGTCGCGCCGACGGTGGGAGGCATACACCAAAGCAAAAGAGGCGATGCTTGAGCGAACCCACATTGCGGAAGCGCCGTGGTGGCAGGTCCAGGCTGTGGATAAGAAGGCGGCGCGACTCAACTGTATGCATCACCTGCTCAGCCAGTTCGAGTACCACGAAATCGACCGGCCCGTCATTGAGCTGCCGGAGCGTGAGCGCAATCCGGACTACATTCGCCACTCCGTGCCCTCGTCAATGATCGTGCCCGACGTGTACTGAGACCGTCCAAACAGGGTGAATCGCTTCGGCCTTTAGGGAAACGGGCTGGCCAGGCAAGAGCACCGGCGCTGCGCCGGGTTCGCCCCCAGAGGCACCGGCCGCGGCGCATTTGCCGCTTCGCGTGAGGCGGTTCGTGTGTCGCGGAGTGGCGCGACGGACGGGTGTGCTAGGTGGCCCCGGCCCTTCATGCGGTTTTATTTCGCGCGCGGCGATGCTCGGAGGGCGAACTTGCGGTCAGAGTGTAGGTGCTGATTCTTCGCCCGTTGGTCGCGCGAGCAACGAAGGCATTCAACGGCCAAGCGGCTGCTGCGAACGCCGTGCGTCGCTGAAATCGACCCGGGCATTCTCGATAAACGGAAGCGCTGACCCATTCACGCGTAAAGCGCAAAGCTTTGCGGGAGAGCGCCGCGAGCCCCGGCACGCCTTGCCGCGAGGTGGCGGGGATCGCAAACGCCGTAGATCGGTCCGGAAGATTGTCTTTTTTGTCGTTGGGCAGCGGCGCAGCGCCAGTTGAGGTGGCCGGGCTGTGCCCCCGGAGTTTTGCTCGCGGTTTCGCCTGGCCTGGCGGTCGCCTGAAGCCGCGAAAGCGGAGGCGAGTGCGGTGCGCGGGACAGCCGTGGCGAGATCGGAGAGGTGGATCTGTCCGGCGTCAAATGATGCTCCGATCGGAGCACATGGAATAACCCGCGCGACCTCGAGGGCTCGATAGAATCACGGCCACAAGGGGCGGTTTGCTCTTGGCGTGACGTGCGCAAGAACCATGTTGGTTTCACGGAGCAGCATGCAATGCCACCCGAAACGAAGGTGAATGACCCAACGAGCGACACGGCCGCCTTTTCCAATTCCACCCATGCGCCGGGGGCTGAAGGGCTAGGGCACCCGACCGGTGCGCTCGGGGGGCTCATCGTGGGGGCGCTGGGCGTGGTCTACGGCGACATCGGCACGAGCCCGCTATACACGCTCAAGACAGCTTATGAATGGGCTGGCAGCACTGCCCCCGACGTTGCGCTTGGTTTGCTGTCGCTCATCGTTTGGACCCTAATCATCACCACCTCGATCAAGTACGTGGCACTGGTGATGCGTGCGGACAACCACGGCGAGGGCGGCATCTTGGCGCTCATGGCCCGCCTGGGCATGAAAGATCGCGAAGGCAAGGGGATGGATCGCCCTACGATTGTTGCTCTCGGAGCGTTGGGCGCGGCGTTGCTCTACGGCGACGGTGCGATCACGCCGGCAATTTCGGTGTTAAGCGCGCTCGAAGGCCTGAAATTGCCCGCTCCGGCGGTCGCACCCTATGTTTTGCCATTGTCGGTCCTTGTCTTGTTGGGTCTGTTCCTGTTGCAGCACAAGGGGACTGCGGTGATTGGCCGCCTCTTCGGACCGGTGATGGCAATTTGGTTCGGAACCATTGGAATCCTGGGTCTGATTGGCATCCTTGAGCATCCCTCCGTTGTGCTTGCGCTCGATCCGAGATACGGGGCACGATACCTGGCCACGCACGGATTCGCCGGTTTTACCGTTCTCGGGGCAGTGTTTCTCAGTGCCACGGGCGCCGAGGCGCTGTACGCGGACATGGGCCACTTCGGAGCGAAGCCCATTCGCTTCGGCTGGTACGGTTTGGTGCTTCCTTCGTTGCTCTTGAACTATGCAGGGCAGACGGCCCTGGTTGTTGAAGGAGCGGTGCCGGCCGAGGCGAACCCATTTTTTCAGTTAGGGCCACAGTGGCTGCGCCTGCCGATGGTCGGGCTGGCGACGATCGCGACTGTAATTGCGAGCCAATCCATTATCAGTGGTGTGTTTTCCATGACACGACAGGCCATTCAGCTCGGTTTGTGTCCGCGGCTCAATATCACCCAGACCTCGGCTATAGGTTACGGTCAGATTTACGTCGGGCCGATCAATTGGATGCTGATGCTCTTCACGCTTGGATTGACGGTGGGCTTTGGGTCTTCAGACAACCTCGCAGCGGCCTTCGGCATTGCCGTGTCGACCACAATGCTCCTAACAACGGTCCTCATGTATCGAATGATGCGCGAGCAGTGGCGCTGGCGTCTGGACGTTTCGCTGGCGGTTGCAGGAGCCCTCGCCATCGTAGATGGTGCGTTCGTCTGCGCGAACTTGACCAAGGTGCTGGAAGGCGGTTGGGTGCCGCTGGTAGCGGCCGCTTTGATTTATCTGCTCATGAGCGCTTGGCGAACGGGTCGTGCAGTTTTGCTGCACGAACTCGAAAGCAAATCCGTCCCGATGAGTGTTTTGCTTGATTCGATGGCGAGCGTGATACGAGTCCCTGGTACGGCGGTGTACTTGTCCCGGCGGTCCGATGTCGTGCCGCGCGCCATGCTCCACAGCCTGAAGCACTACAAAGTGCTTCACGAGCGAAACGTTATTCTTCACGTGGAGACGGAGCAGGTACCGCGTGTCGGCGTAAGCCAACGCTTTGCGTACGAAATCTTGGGTCCGAAGTTCTACCGGGTCGTACTGCGGTATGGCTTCATGGAACATCCGGACATCCCCGCGGCGCTTGCCCACGTCACGCTCGAAGGCGAGGGTTTCAATATGATGGACACGACATTCTTCATGTCGCGCGATTCGGTCCGGCTTGCGGCTCGACCCCATATGAATCGCCTCATCCGGCGCGTTTTCATCTGGATGTACCACAATGCATCCGACGCAACGGAGTTCTTCCGCATGGCTCCCAATCGCATCGTTGAGCTCGGCGCGCGACTGGAACTGTGAAACTCTCGGCGATATTGATAGCGGCGCGCCGGTGCGATTGCAGGGCGACAACGCGGGGTGGCGGAAGTTGCGTCGTGAAAGACTCGTCGCCTTCGGAAGCTCTTTGGCCGTGGAGCCGGCAGATCCGAGCGTTTGCCTAGCACTTGTGTTCGCGCGCCAAGCCAAACCCAGTGAATGGGAGCGCGCAGTCGAGGAGATTGTCGCTGTGCATCGAGCCCCGGCGGTCGAGACCGTGCCGCGGCGATTTCGAAACAATGTAATGCCCGGACGTCGTTGCCGACCCGGGGCGCTGGGCCCGTCAATCGGGGGGGTGTGTTTGCCGTGGCGCGGGGTGGGCGCTAGGCGGGCACGCGCGGCGTGTGCGAAGGGCACGCGCGCGACGCAGAAAGGTAGAGCTGGTGCAATTCGCAGATGCCGTCTTCCGACCGCGCGGCGCCGAAGGCCGAGCCCAAGGCGCTCCAGCCCGGGAAGCTGCGTTCCAGCTGCGCAGGGTCATTCTGAAAGTGCACGCAAGATCGACACGAAGGCCCGTGGTGGTCAGCGTTCATTTCGGCAGGTTTCTTCCACGACGATGTATGAGTTGTCTTCTCCCATGTGCCTAAGGTCGCGAAAGGTTGGCCCAGTAAGCGCCAAAGACGACGGATGATAACGCGAAGCCCAAAATCACGTTGATGGCGACGCCTGCGGTGAAAGCCCAGAACGGCCGTGACCCGGCGGCGGCAAGTTCACGAAAACGCGTGCTTAATCCGATGCTGAAAAAGCAAAAAATGAAGGCCCACGTGCGCATGTCCTTAATGGGCCCGATCAGTTGGGGGGTGACGATCTTGTTGAAGTCGGCGAAGGTGTATTGAGCCGAAATTGCCGTCAACAGCATCGACGCAAAGGCGAAACCAAGCACGAATTTCGGAAAGCGCCACCATATTTGGGCTGCGTCCGGTTTGTTGGTCGAACGCGCCTCCCACCGGGTGGTAGCGATGAGCGCCATCACGAAGGCCCATATGCCAATCCAGATGTCGCGTCCGACAACTTTCATCAAGGTGAAAGCCCAAACCGCATCGTCGGGTTTGCCGGCCACGGCCCCGACGTCACCCACGTAGTTCGCATAGGTCTGCGCGGCAGCCAGCCCCGCCGCGTCGGCAAACTCCGAAGTGCCGATCCACGCACCGGCAACTCCGGCTGGCGCACCGAGCGCGCGGCAAGCAATCGGCAGCGTGAAGATCATGACAATTGCCCAGAAGACGACGAGCGTGATGGCAATTGGTGCATGCTCCTTTTTGGCGCCAACTGCTCCGGCGATCGCGATGGACGCAGAGACCCCACACACCGCACCGCCGGCGCCAAGAGTTGCGCACAAACGCCGGTCAAGACCCAATCTCTTGCCCGTGAAATAGATAACCAAGAAGGTGGCAATCGATACGATCGAGGCCTGCGTGATCGCTACGGGGCCGGCCCAGATGACGAGCGTAAAGGGAAGGGTGGCTCCGAGCAAAACGATCCCAACCTTGATGTAGTACTCCACCCGAAAACCCGCGTCCATCCATTTCGGCAGCCCGATCACGTTGGAGATGATTAGGCCAAGCGCTAGCGCGACGAGCGGGGGTTCGAGGTTGTAATACGACGCCTGCTGCCAGGCACCGATGGCAAAGATGGCCAAGGAGGCAAGGTAGACGACCACAAAAGCAGGCGCGAAGTGGGAAAACTTGTGACCCATGATGCGGGTGCTCAGCCCGAAGAGGGCAAGCCAAAGCGCGAACTGCGCGAGGTATTGATGGGCGTGTGCGGCGAGGTCGGCCAGAAGTTGATCGCTCGAGGACCATTTCTTCGGTGTGATCGCGATCCATTTGATCGACGAGCCGTTCGAAAAAAATACCCAGGCCGCGAGGACAATTCCGACTCCGAGCCAGATCGCCCACCAGTCCTCTTTCAAGTAGAGCTCTCGCCAACCCAGTTTTCGGGCAAGGAGCTTCGTATCTTCGGGAGTTTCGTCGAGTGCTGTTGTCATGGACGCCACCGCGATGCGCAGCAATTTTTCTTGTTTGAGGATAGCCGGCATCCAAACGGCAGCGCAAATAAGAAACAGTTTGAATATAGAAGGGCGCGTAGTAAGCAGGGGAGCTCACGATCGCAGGAGACCGCGATACTTGGCGGGCCGTTGTTTTGACAAAGTCCGGGGGTTAGGCCCCGGCGTGCAGCCGGCCTTGCATTGGGGGCGTGGGGGCGAACCACCTCTCTAAGGGGCGAGGCGCACCACCCCGCACCCCGACAGTGATGGTATTGGGGCGTACCCACCGACGCGCGGCGTTGTCGCGGGGTCAAGAGCGTGTGCGCGGCTTTAGCAGGTCCGTTAGGCGACCGCATTGGCGGTCGGGCAGGAATTGGCCTGGGCCAAGCCGCTGTTTTTTGAGGCACGCG
>Ga0187780_10002752_pt1 | contig 13215 bp, 11 predicted proteins | sample 1015_Q2_SP10_20__FD_132429 | JGI IMG/M metagenome (GOLD analysis project Ga0187780, IMG submission 132429) | Tropical peat soil microbial communities from peatlands in Department of Meta, Colombia - 1015_Q2_SP10_20_MG | ecosystem: Environmental > Terrestrial > Soil > Wetlands > Peat | place...
ACAATCTGACGCGGGTGGAAAAGCCGATCGAGCAGCGCGCCCAGGCCGATTATCAGCCGCCCGAGGAGGTTGCGGCGAGTTGAACGCGCTCACTCGGGAGCGGGCGAGGCCAGCGGCTTATCCTTGTCGACTACATAGGTGACGAGCAGCTTTTGCGGCTTGTCGCCATTGCGCGCGCTATGCGGGGTTTCCGGCGCGATCTGAAAACCGTCTCCCGGCTTGATCTTTCTGGCAGGCTGGCCGTGCACGAAGAGCTCGCCCTCGCCTTCCACCACGTAGGCGGATTCAATCCCGGGATGGGTATGCCTGGCAACCGCTGTTCCGGGATCGATCTCGACCGATACCAGGACCGTGACGTAGTTGGTGCCGGGAAGCTCCGTCTTTTGCAGAATGATCCGGCGAAATCCCGGTGCTTGCGCCTCGGCTTCGGTGATGATCCCGGTCGCGGCGAAGCCGGCCACGGCGCAGATCGCGCAGGCGCTGAAGTTTCTTCTCGACAGCATGGCGTTTCCTCCCTGAAAAAAGGCCAGCAAGACTAACAACCGCCGCGGCACCGGTACAGGCGGCGCGGCGCTCGGCGCTCACAAGGGCGGCCGCGCCGGATAGTCCGCCTGCTTTCTCGCCTCGGCTTCGATCTTCGCCATCGCCGCCAGCGCGACGTGATCCCGCCACGGCCGCGCGATGACCTGCACCGCGACCGGCAGGCCGGCACTGCCCCGCTCGCTCTCGCGGGCAACGCGATCGACGATGTCGCGGCTCGCCGGCCGGTCGCTTTCCTCCCCGGCGCGCACGCGTGTAACCGGAACGACGCCGGCCGGGAAGCCGCTGGCATTGGCAAGCGGCGTATAGGCGCCTGGCATCGGCAGCATTTCCGTCGCGCCATGCCGCACTGCCGGCAGCGCATAGGCGGGACAAAGGACAAGGTCGATCGGCCCGCCGTCGGCAGCTTCAAGCGATAGCCGCAGTTCGTCACGGAATTTCGCGATCGCCTCCATCGTCTGCCAATATTCGTCGGCGCTGCCGGAAGCGAAGCGCCGCATGTTTCTGGCCAAACGCCCCTGACCGATGCCGTCCAGAGCCGAGGCAAGAATGCGGCGCAGCCACGATGGCGCTCCGGCCGTCAGCAGGAGCGGACGGACACGCCGGTCGACCTTGTTGCCGCGCAACAGCCGTCGAAACGCCGCCGTGCGATCGGCAGAGAGGCTGGCAAACAGAAGGTCGGTCGCACGCGTCAAGGCGGGCGCCTTCCAGGCGGCCGGCTTCGCGCCGGCCGCAATCAGCATCTGCGCGGCTTCGGCCACCGCGCGTCTTGCCGCCGGCGCGACCGGAAACTCGCCATCATCGGTGAATGTTGCGAAACGCAGTCGGCTCAGATCGACCGCGTTCGGATTGCCCAATTCGGGGCCCGGAACGACAAACGGGTCCCGGGCGCGGTCGAGCACGCTTAGTCCCAGCACCAGGTCTTCGACGTGCCTCGCCATGGGACCGACCTGACTGACAATCCCGGTCTGGCCGATGGGCAGGCCGTGGGCGCAATGATCCGGCGTGCGGCCTGCGGTCGGCCGGATCGAGGTGATGCCGCAAAAGGCGGCGGGAACGCGCAGACTGCCGCCGATGTCGTTGCCGAGGCCGAGTGGTGAGCCGCCGGCCGCAATGACGGCCGCTTCGCCGCCGCTGCTGCCGCCGCAGGATCGTTCCGGGTCCCACGGATTATTGGTCCGGCCGTAGAGCGGGTTGTCCGTTTCGGTGAAAATCATCAGCTGCGGGAGATTGGTCTTGGCGATCGGAATGGCGCCGGCCGCGCGCAGCGCCGCGACATAGGGATCGTCTTTGCTTTCGATCTCATGCTGGCGCGAGGTGAGGCCGAAAGTCGAGGCGGTACCGGCAAGATCGAAGCATTCCTTGATCGTGACCGGAACGCCGGCGAGGGGCGGAAGCTTGTCGCCGCGCGAGCGCGCCCGGTCGACTTCGGCCGCGGCTTTGCGCGCGCTCTCGGACAGATCGACGACGACGGCGTTGAGCTTGTCATTGACGGCCTTGAGCCGCCCGATGAAGTGCTCGACGGCTTCGCTCGACGAAAGATCACCGGCGGCAATGCGCGCGGCGATCTCGCGCGCGGATTGGTCCTCCAGAGCGTGCCGGGTCGGCGTGCGGGCGACGGTAGGGGTATCAGCGAGCGCCATGCGTTCCTCCCCGTTGGGGTCACGCCAGGCGCGCCGCAATGCGCCACGTCCAGCATCCCAGCGCATCTTGTTTGGCCGGTTCGGACTCGTCAACGGCCTCTAGACGCCCAGATGGCGGTGCAGCAATTCCGGATGATCGCGCACCGTTTCGGCGGCGAGCGATTCGACGATGTGGCCGTTGTTGAGGATGTAGATCCGATCGGCGAGCGTCATCGCCGCGGAAATATTTTGTTCCACCACCAGGATCGTTTGCCCGGCTTCCGCAAGGGCCCGGCAGGTCGCCAAGAGATCGCGGACTATGATCGGCGCCAATCCCTCGAACGGCTCGTCGAGCAACAGGATCTTCGGCTCGCGGACAAGCGCGCGGGCGATCGCCAGCATCTGCTGTTCGCCGCCGGAGAGGTCGGTGCCCCGGCTCAGACGCCGTTCCTCGAGCCGCGGGAACATCGCATAGACGCGCTCGAGCGGCCAGCGTTGCGGCGCCGTCAAACCGGCGAGCAGGAGATTCTCCTCGACGTTCAGGCTGCCGAAAATGCGGCGGTCCTCGTGGACGAGCTGCATACCGGCTTGGGCGATGATGTAGCTCTTTCTGCCGGCGATCTCGGCGCCGTCGAACACGATGGAGCCGGCGCGCGGCGCAACGATGCCCATCAGGCTCTTCAAGGTCGTGCTTTTGCCGGCGCCGTTGCGGCCGAGCAGCGCCACCACTTCGTGGCGCTCAACGCTAAGCGCGACGTCGAACAGGATGTGGGAATCCCCGTAATAGGTGTTGAGCTCCTTGACCTCGAGCAAGCTCATGCCGCGCGCACTCCGCCGAGATAGGCCTCCTGGACGGCTGCGTTACGCTTGATTTCGTCCGGCGTGCCTTCGACCAGAACGCGTCCTTCCTGCAGAACCGTGATGCGCTCCACGAGCTCGAACAGCGAATCCATGTCGTGATCGATGATGATCATGGTGCGGCCCGCGCCAATGGACTTGAGCAGTTGCACCATCTCGACGCGTTCTCTCGGGCTCATACCCGCCAGAGGCTCATCGAGCAGGAGCAGGCTCGGCGAACTCGCCAGCGCCAGTCCGACCTCCAGGCGTCGCTTCTCGCCATAGGCGAGCGCGGCGACCGGTATGTCGGCACGATCGGTAAGGTCGACCAGACTGAGCGTGTGCTCCACCTGCTCGGCCAATCCGGAAACGTTCGGCAGCCGGCGGAACAGGTCGAGCCGGAATTTTCCGCGCAGCGTCGCCAGCGCCGAGATGGTCAGGTTTTCGCGCACGGTCAATCGCGTGAACAGCTGGTTGACCTGATAGCTCTTGGTCAGGCCGAGCTGGCAGACATCCGTCACGCTCATGCCGGTGATGTCGCGCCCCTCGAACAGCATCTTGCCGTCCGTCGGCTCGATCTCGCAGGTCAGCATTTTGAAGAACGTGGTCTTGCCGGCGCCATTGGGTCCGATCACGCCGCGGACCTCACCGCGACTCACTTCGAAATTAATGTTGCTGTTGGCAGCAAGGCCGCCATAGTGCTTGCTGAGACGGGCGGTCTGCAGCACAGGGCCGGAGCTGTCGGCTGAGGGCTTGCGGCGCGCAACGACCGCGGCGGCGGGTGGGGCCACCGCAACGGCGGATTTGCGCTCGTTTGTCGCTGCGGCTCCCAAAGCAACGGGCTGCACTTCGCCGTGCAGCGACCATCGCCGGCTCAACGGGGCGTAGAGATCCGCAATCCCGCCGATCAGGCCGCGGCGCAGGAAACAGACCAGCAGGACGAATACGACGCCCAGCACCAGCTTCCAGGTCGCGCCAAGATTCAAAGTGTTCTGGAAGAAGTCGCTGAGATAGAGCCAAACAGTCGCGCCCAGCAGCGGCCCGAACAGCGTGCCGGCGCCGCCGATCGCGGTCTGTATGACCAATTGACCCGAAGTATCGAATGTAAATGCCTCCGGCGGCATGAAACCCTGCTGCACGCCGAGCAGGCCGCCCGCGAACCCGCCGTATGCCGCGGCGATCACGAATGCGGTGAGCTTGTAGCCATGCACGTCATGGCCGATCGCCGCCGCGCGCAGCGGATTGTCGCGGATGGCGTTGAGCACGGCGCCGACCGGCGAGCGCACGATGCGCAGCGCGATCGCGATGCCGACCAAATACCAGAACGCGAAAAACGCGTAGAGCGACCAATCGGTGTCGAGGTGAATGGTGGCGAAGCCGAGCGGAAACGTCGGCGTCGGCACGCCGGGCAAGCCGTTCTCGCCGCCGGTATAGTCCGAAAGCGGGTTGAACTCGACGAAATAGAAGACTTCGGCGATCGCCACCGTGATCATGGCGAAATAGATGCCGGTGCGTCGCAGCGCGATCAGCCCAACCAAATATCCGACGATCGCCGCCACGATCGTGCCGATCACCACCGCGGTTACGACATGCGGAAAGCCGACCCTGGTAAGCAGATAGGCGGCGACCATGCCGCCGGTGCCGTAGAACGCCGACTGACCGAACGATAGCAGGCCGGTAAAGCCGAACAGAATGTCGAAGCCGATGCCGAACAGGCCCCAAACGAGGATGCGGCTCATGGTCGTCGGCGAGAACGCGAGATAGGGCAAGATGAACGGCGCGGCGATGAGTCCGATCGCCGTCAGCGCCTCGATCAGCAAAGGATTTTGCTTGCGCATCAAGCGACCGCGCTCATTCACGGCCGGCCGTGCCGAGCAGGCCGTAGGGACGAAACACAAGTACCAATGTCATGGCGACGAAAAGCATGACGTAGGAATAACCGGGATTGAACATCGACGTTATGCTGATGATCTCGCCGGCGATGAAGCCGCCCAGCACGGCGCCCGGGAACGAGCCAACGCCGCCGATGACGATAACCACGAAGGTCTGCACCAGGATCGCTTCGCCGACGTCAGGCGCGATCGAGACGACGGGCGCGTTGACGATGCCGGCGAAGCCCGCGGCCATCGCGCCGATACCGAACACCAGCATGAAGACCTTATGGACGTCGATGCCGAGCGAGCCGACCATCACGGAATCTTCGATGCCGGCGCGCACGATCATGCCGATGCGGGTGCGGTAGAGCGCGACGTAGAGCGCGATCAGGGCGACGGCGACAATGCCGAGCAGGGCCAGGCGGTAAGTCGGATAAAACATGAAGCCCAATGGCGTAATGCCAATGAGGGAGGCCGGCGGGGGTACGGTCTGCGACAGGCTGCCGAAGAAAAAGCGCACCGTCTCCACGAACACGATGCCGAGGCCGAAGGTGACCAGGAGCTGGTCTTCGGGCGAGCGCGAATAGAAGTGACGGATCACCACACGTTCCATCACGACCCCCACCAGCATGACAAACAACGAGCCGGCGATGACGGCAACAATGAACGAGTCGGTGTAGGTGTACGCGATCCAGCCGGCATAGCCGCCGAGCATGAACATCGCCCCGTGCGCGAGATTAAGGACACCGAGCGTGCCGTAGATGATGGTCAGCCCCGACGAAATCAGCGCCAACAGGGCGCCGAGCACTACGCCATTGAAGACCTGCGAGACGAAATTGCTCCAGTTGATCACGCTGTCATCCGCAATCCGTTGCGATGCAGTTTCGCTGCTGCCGGTCGTTGTCTCGACATTAATGCCGGGCCTCGGCGTCGCCCGTTGCGAGCGGCCGGGCCGAAAGCGGCGAAGGAGGTGCTTCGCGCCTTGGACCCGGCCATAATCCGACAAAAGCGCCCTCTCCGCGTCCATCGACACGGAGAGAGTAGCAGATGCGCGTCAGGTGTAATCGCCGAGATTGCACCCGAAGGCATTCGGCTTCTGCATCAAGCCTTCGCCGGGGACGACTTCGAGCACCTCCCAGTAATCCTCGTTGTTCTTCATATCTTTCGGGTGCTTGCCACGAACGATGACGACCGGGCGAACACATTGATGATCCTCGGGGCGGTAGTGGACCGGGCCGACCAGCGAGTCGAAGGTTTCGCCCTTCTCATACTGCTTGATCACGTCCGGCGGGTAGAAGGTGCCGGCCTCGGAGACCATGCGCGCCCACGCCGCGATCGAATTGTAGGAGTTCTCGGCGCCCCATTCGGGCCGGTAGTTGTATTTCTTGTAGAAGGCGTCGACGAACATCTTGGCGAGCGGGTACTTGTCTTCGAGCGTCCACCAGAAATCGGTGGCGGCGAGGACCCCGCCCATGATCTCCGGCCCCACTTCTTTGGCGAGGAACGGTATCTGGTAGGGAATGACGAGCGTCATTTTGGGAATGATGCCGAACTGATGGGCCTGCTGCGTCGACAGCACCGCATCGCGGCCCCAGTTCACGTTGATCAGGAATTCGGCGCCGGAATTGGCGATGTTGGTGAGGTACTGGCTGAAGTCCTGGGTGCCGAGCGGCGAGACCTGATCGGTCACCTGCGTCCAGCCGGCGTTCTGGGTCAGGTAGTCGTTCACCGACTTGGTCACGGTGTGACCATAGGTGTAGTCCGGCGTCATGAACGCCGCTTTCCTGTTCTTGCCGAAGTTCTTCACCAGCACCGGGCCGATCGCGGCGGCTGCGGTCTGGCCATAGAAGTCTTGGCGGAAGCCGTAGCGCACGCAATCCTTGCCGGTGGTGTCGTTTGAGCCTGAAATGCCGGCGAGGTAGAGGACTTTTTCGCGCTCGGCGAAATGATTTGTCGCGACCGCGACCGCCGAGGAGGTCGATCCGGTCATCAGCACGATCTTGTCCTGGTTGATGAAAGTCTGCTGTATCTGTACCGCATTGTTCGGTTTGGCGCCGGAATCGGCGGAGACCAGTTTCACCGTCTTGCCGAGCAGGCCCTTGGTGACCTTGGGCGCGATTTTCTTGATCAGCTCGTTGCCTTCGTTAAGGTGCTCGACCGCCAGCTCCCAGCCCTTGAGCTCATCCGCCCCGGCGTCGGCGTAAGTGCCGGTCAGCGGTACGGCGGCACCGATAATCACGGTGGAGCCTTCAGAGCCGGCCGGCCAGGTGCCGATCGGGGGCTCGTTTGCTGCAAGAGCGGCGGTGACGAAGCTCAACGGCGAGGGGCCGCCAACGGAAAGGACTCCCAGGCCGGCGCCGGTTGCGACGGCTTGACGCAGGAGATTGCGCCGCGAGACGGCATTGGCGGAACGATTTTTATCAGTGGTCACATTGACCTCCCATGTTCGTTAATTTCCTGCGCGGGAGTGTGACCGCCTTTAGTAGGGGTGGCTTTAATCGCTGTTATTGATCCAGATTACGTAAATGAGCGATCTCTCTTTGCGCAGCGTGGCCGCGCGCGTGTCGGCCCGGATAAGGAGCGTCGGTCGCGACGATCCGTTCGTCGCGCGGCTGCAGAATTTTGCCGAGCTCAGTGCCGCGGACATCAGCGGCCTCGATGCGGTGATCGAGACCGAGCTTACGGTCAAGAAGCGGCGCGATCTGGTCCTCGACGGTTACGAATTTTGCAAGCTGTGCTTCGTGAAGGACGGCTTTGCCGCACGATACAAGTTGCTGCGCAGCGGCAAACGCCAGATCGTCAATTTCGTGCTGCCAGGCGACGTCGTCGGGCTGCCGGGCAGTTTCCTCGACCGCGCCGTCAATTCGGTCATCGCGATCACCGACATGACCCTGCAAATCTGCTCGCTCGAGGCGTTCGTCGGGCTGTGCTACCGCCGGCCGAAATTCGGCCTGCTGCTGAGCTGGCTCGCGGTGCAGGAAGCGGCCAACTACGCCGAGCGCGTCATCGATGTCGGCCGGCGAACCCCGGTCGAGCGGCTGGCGCATCTGCTGCTTGAGATCCATTGCCGGCTGGCGATGGTCGGTCGCGCCGAGGAAAATGCGTTCGACCTGCCGTTCACGCAGGAGCTGATGAGCGACGCGCTCGGCTTGAGCGTTCCCCACCTCAATCGCATGCTGTCGCAGCTTCGCGCCGAAGGCATGATCGTCGTGAGCGGCCGGCGCGTAGAATTCGTCGACCTGAAGGCGGTACAGCGGCTGGCTCAATTCCAGCCGGTGCACCCGGCGCGCATCCCGATCGCGGCAGAATTCGAACTGGCTTGACCGGCTTCCTCCGGCCGCCGCGTCGCGGGCAAAGCGGGACGAATGACGGCTGGCGGCGCACCGAACCACGCGATCACAAGGGACTCGCCTGCGCTCTCGGCGGTAAGCTAGGAGAGGGCCGGCGGCTTTGCCGACCAGCGCCGGGGCACGTCAACACCGTGGAATGGACACTCGCTGCATTGCCGAAAAGCCGGCGCGAGGCGCATTACGGCGATCGCGTGGTGTCGTGCTTCGCCGACCGGCCGGCGTCATTGCTGCACATGCTCAAAGAGGCGGTCGCTGAGAATCCAGACGGCGAGGCGGTGGTCTGCGGCGACGCGCGCTGGAGCTGGAAAGAGGTCGACGCGCGCACCGCTACGGTTGCCGGTGCGCTTGCGGCGCGCGGCGTCGCCGCTGGCGATCGCGTCGCGCTTCTGCTCGGCAATCGCGTGGAATTCGTACTTTCGCTCTACGCCATCTTGCGGCTCGGCGCGATCGCGGTTCCGCTCAGCACCCGCTATCAGACGCCTGAGATCGCATTCGCGCTCAACGATTGCGGCGCCGCGCTCCTGATCCACGAAGCTGATCTCGCGCCGCGGCTTCCGGCAGCAGACGAGATCAAAGGCGTCCGCGCCCGTGTTGTGGTCGGCGGCGAGAATGATCCGACGCCAAACGGCACCGAGCCGTGGCAGGACCTGACGCGAGCGCGTGCTTTCAGCGCGACCATCCCGGTCCACGAAGAAGACACCGCTATCATTCTCTATACCTCTGGCACCACCGGCCGTCCCAAGGGAGCGATGCTGACGCATTTGAGCCTGATCAGCTCCGCGCTCGTCTTCAAGCACTGCTTCGCCTTGACCAGATCCGACCGCTCGGTTGCGGCGGTGCCGCTCGCCCACGTCACCGGCATCGTCGCCAACATCCTGGCGATGGCGGCTTGCGCCGGCGCCCTTATTATTCTTCCCGAATTCAAGGCGGCGGCGTTCCTCGCGCTCGCCGAGCGCGAACGGATGACACACACGCTCATCGTTCCGGCGATGTATAATCTCTGTCTGCTGACGCCGGATTTCGACAGCCGCGACCTCTCGGCGTGGCGCATCGGCGGCTTCGGTGGCGCGCCGATGCCGGAGCCGACAATCGAGCGGCTTGCCCAAAAGCTTCCCGGCCTCAGGCTGATGAACACCTACGGCGCGACCGAGACCTCCTCACCCTCGACGACCATGCCGGCGGAGCACGCCGCGTTGCGGCTTGCGAGCGTCGGCCTGCCGGTGCCGAATTGCCAGATCATCATCGTCGACGATCAGGGCATCGAGCTGCCGCGCGGCGAGACCGGCGAAATCTGGATCGGCGGCCCCTCGGTGGTGAAAGGCTATTGGAACAGGCCCGACGCCGACGCCGAATCTTTCACTGGCGGTTATTGGCACAGCGGCGACATCGGCCGGATGGACGAGCAAGGCTTCGTCTACGTGCTCGACCGCAAGAAGGACATGATCAATCGCGGCGGGCTGAAGATATTCTCCGCCGAGGTCGAGAACGTGCTGGCGAGCCATCCCAGGGTCGTCGAAAGCGCGATCGTGGCGCGGCCCTGTCCGGTGCTGGGCGAGCGCGTGCACGCTTTCGTCACCGTGCGCGAGCCGGCGCCGAGCGCGGCCGAACTGCAGCGCTTCGTCGGCGAGCGGCTCGCCGACTACAAAGTGCCGGAGACGCTGACACTGACGAGCGAGCCGCAGCCGCGCAATGCCAACGGCAAAATCCTCAAGCGTCAGCTGCGCGACGCGCTGCGGCCCGCGTGATGCCGGCGATGGACGTGAACGCGATCGAGGTCGCCGAGGCGCTCATGGATGAGCATCGCAGCGGCGCGACGTTTCGCTGTTTCGCGGCAAGCCGCGGCATCGCCAATCCGGCGCAGGCCTACGCGGTGCAGCGCGAACATGTCCGGCTGCAGATGGCAGCCCGCGGCGCCGGCACCGCCGGCTACAAGGTCGGCCTGACTTCGAAGCGCATGCAGGCGATGTGCGGAATCGACAGCCCGGTTGCCGGCGTCGTGTTGCGCGATCGCGTGCATGCCTCAGGCGCGAGCGTGAGCGCATCCGCCTACGGACGAATTGGCCTCGAGTTCGAGATCGCGGTACGCCTCGGGCGCGATCTTCGCCCGCATGGCCGGCCGGTTACGCTTGAGGAGGTCGCGGGGGCCGCGGACGCGGTCTGCCCGGCGATCGAAATCGTCGATGATCGCCATGCCGACTACCGGACGCTCGAAGCCCTCTCGCTCATCGCCGACAATTCCTGGAATGCCGGCATCGTGCTCGGCGCTTTCGCGCGCAGCTGGCCCGACCTCGAAAGCATTGAGGGCGTCGTTGCCATGGATGGTGAGATCATCGACCGCGGCTTTGGCCGCGACGTGCTCGGTCACCCGTTCCATTCGGTGGCGTGGCTCGCGACACATCTCGCGGAGACGGGAGCTGCGCTGCGCGCGGGCGACATCGTCATGACCGGGAACCTGGTGACCACCAAATTTCCGGATCGCCCGTCGGTCTATCGCTTCGACGTTGACGGTCTCAGCGCGGTCGAGCTTTCGATCCGCGCCTGACGGCCGCGTGGCCTTACGCCGCTTGCTTGAGCTCGCGCCGCCGTGAGAACTCGAGCGCCTCGTCGTTGACCGGGCCGTAGCGCAGGCTGATCAGGTCGAGCACGTAGTTCTGATAGAGCCGCCACGGCTTCTTCGATCCCTGCCGCGGCAGCTCGCCGAGCGCGCGCACGATATAGCCGGAGGAGAAATCCAGGAACGGCTCCGGAACGGCCGAGGGATCGCGCCGGCGCGGCGTGCACTGATCGTAGCCATGCCGGTCCATGTAGTTGATCAGCCGCGCGACATAGGCGGAAACGAGATCCGACTTCAGCGTCCACGACGCATTGGTGTAGCCGAACACATTGGCGAAGTTCGGCACGTCGCTGAGCAGGGTGCCGCGGAAATTCATGGTTTCGCCGAACTTGACCGGCTTGCCGTCGACGGTGAGCGCAATGCCGCCGAGCATTTGCAGCTTGAGGCCGGTCGCGGTGACGATGATTTCGGCGGGAAGCTCCCGGCCTGATTTGAGGCGAATACCGGTCTCGGTGAAGGTCTCAATCTGGTCAGTCACGATCTCGGCCTTGCCGGCCTTGATGGCGCCGAAGAAATCGGCGTCGGGCGCAAGGCACAGGCGCTGGTCCCAGGGATTGTAGCGCGGCGAGAAATGGGTCTCGACGTCGTAGTCGGGCCCAAGCGCGAGCCGGACCTGCTCGACGATCCACCGCTTCACCGCCTCGGGCTTGCGCCGGCACAGATTGTAGAACCAGAGCCCGCGCAGCACGTTGCGCCAGCGCATCAGCGTGAAGGCGAATTTGACCGGCAGATAACGGCGCAGCTTATCGGCGAGCGCGTCTTCCGACGGCCGTGCGACGATATAGGTCGGCGAACGCTGCAGCATGGTCACATGCGCGGCGGTTTCGGCCATCACCGGGATGATGGTGACCGCAGTCGCGCCGCTGCCGATCACCACCACGCGCTTGCCGGCATAATCGAGATCGTCGGGCCATTTCTGCGGATGAATGATGCGGCCGTGAAATTTCTGCTCGCCGGGAAAGTCCGGCCGGTAGCCCTGCGCATAATCGTAGTAACCGGCGCAGCCGAACAGAAAGTTGCAGGTCAAGCGCACCGGCGCGCGCTCGGCCCCGCGTTCGACCTCGAGCGTCCATCGCGCCTCGTCCGACGACCAGGAGGCGCTCTTCACCCGGTGCCGGAAGCGGATGTTGCGGTCGATGCCGTAGGCTTCGGCGGTCTCGCGGATATAGCTGCGGATCGCCGCGCCGTGAGCGATCGCGGTGCTCGATTGCCAGGGGCGGAACGAATAGCCGAAGGTGTACATGTCCGAGTCGGAGCGGATGCCGGGATAGCGGAACAAATCCCAGGTACCGCCGATGGCGTCGCGGCCTTCCAGGATCACGTAGGATTTGCGCCGGCAGTAGGTCTGCACGTGGTAGGCGGCGTCGATCCCGGAAATGCCGGCGCCGACAATGATCACGTCGAAATGGTCCTGCGTCATCCCGTGCACTCTATATCACCTTATATATTGAATTAAGCGACTGGATCAGTGGCGTTGAATGAGCCCCGGCGGCTGGTCAAGCGAGGACCGCGATCTTCTGACCCTCCTCGACCGTCTGCTTTTCCTCGACCAGGATTGCCGCCACGGTGCCGGCGCGCGGTGCGGAGACCGGAATCTCCATCTTCATCGATTCGAGCACGATCAGCGTGTCGCCGGCCTCGACGCGGTCACCGAGGGCGACCTCGATCTTCAATACCACGGCATTGAGCTCGGAGCGCACCGGCATTTCGGCCATCGCAAAAACCTCTCAGGGACGAATCGGGAATGCCGAGTGGCCGGGCGCGACGAGCTTGTCGGAAAGCCGTGCGAACTCGCACACCAGCGGCCGGGTGTCGCGCGGATCGATGATCTCCTCGACCCAGAAGGTCTCGGCGGTGCGGAACGGCGAGCGCAGCTTATTGAGGCGATCTTCGATCTCGGCGAGCTTCGCCGCCGGATCCGGAGCGGCATCGATTTCGGCGCGGTACGCCGCCTCGATCCCGCCTTCGAGCGGCAGCGAGCCCCAATAGCCGGAGAGCCAGGCGTAGCGCAACGCCAGGCGGCCGGCGGGCTGGTGCGCGGCGCCGGCGACGCCGAAGCTGTTACGGATGATGATCGTGCACCACGGCACGCTGGTCTGGTTGATCGCCGCCATGGCGCGCACGCCGTGGCGGATGGTGGCGGCGCGTTCGGCCTCGAGCCCGATGAGAAAGCCGGGACAGTCCATGAAATAGACGACCGGAAGATGGAAGGTCTCGGCCAGATCGACGAAGCGCACGATCTTCTGGCACGCCGTCGCGGTCCAGGAGCCGCCGTAGAAATAAGGGTCGCTCGCCATCACCGCGACCGGACGGCCGTCGAGTCGCGCGAGCCCGGTAACGATCGAGCGGCCGGACATCGCGCCGATCTCGAAAAAGCT
>Ga0187780_10002753_pt1 | contig 13215 bp, 13 predicted proteins | sample 1015_Q2_SP10_20__FD_132429 | JGI IMG/M metagenome (GOLD analysis project Ga0187780, IMG submission 132429) | Tropical peat soil microbial communities from peatlands in Department of Meta, Colombia - 1015_Q2_SP10_20_MG | ecosystem: Environmental > Terrestrial > Soil > Wetlands > Peat | place...
ACCGGACCGTTGGGGCCGTTCAACATGAAGAGATTCGGAAAGCCGGGGATCGCGACGGACAGATACGCGCTCGGCCGCTGCGCCCATACCGTGTCGAGGCGGAGGCCATCGCGTCCGATGACTTGCATGGGGCGCATGAATCGGTCCACCCGGAAACCCGTGGCAAGGACCAGAATATCCAACTCGTGCAGGCGCCCGTCGCGGGTGCGCACGCCATCCGCCTCAATGCATTCGATGCCTTCCGTAACCACCTCAGCGTTTGGCTTCTGGACGCTCTGGTAGAAGTCTGGAGACATCACGAGGCGCTTGCACGCGGCCCTGTAGCTGGGGCGCAGCTTCTCACGCAGCCCAGGATCGCGGACATTTTGCTCGAGGTTCGCCCGGCAGGCGTCCTCGATCGCCCTCATCTGGGGGGAGTTCGCGTCCACCAGACCGTTTGAGAAGCCCGCAAAGAGCTGCGCCATGTCCCGGTGCAGCTCATCCAGCAGCTCAGGGTGGCTACGAAACTCGGAGCGCTTCTCTTTGCTATAGGCCGGATTCTCCTGGGGCATGATCCATTGAGCGGTGCGCTGGAAGAGGGAGAGCTTGGCCACGCGATCGACGATCGCCGATACGATCTGCACGGCAGTCGAGCCCGTGCCCACGATGCCGACGCGGCGCCCGTCGAGCTTAACGCCATGATCCCAGCGGGCGCTGTGGAAATGCGCCCCGCGAAAACGGTCCAGGCCTGCGAGTGATGGGACGTTCGGATGGTGCAGGACGCCTGTGGCCGCGATCACCACATCGCACGCGTCGCGCCGTCCGTCTTTCGTCTCGAGGTGCCACCGCCCGGCCGAGAACTCGCTCAGGGTAATCTCCGACCCAAAGCGAATGCGCGGGATCACGTCGTGTCGGTGTGCGACCCCTTCGAAGTAGGCTTGGATCTCAGCACCCGGAGAGAAGCGGTGAGTCCACTCGGGGTTCATTTCGAAGGAGTAGCTGTAGAGATGAGACGGAACGTCACACGCGATCCCCGGGTATGTGTTCTCCCGCCATGTACCGCCCAGTCGATCGGCCTTTTCATAGATCGTGAAGTCATCAAAGCCAGCTTCCCGGAGCTTGATCGCCGAAAGGATGCCGGACATTCCCGCGCCAATGATTGCGAAGCGCAAAGTTATCCTTTCCCAGATCGCCGTATCGACGGATCTTCTTCTGTTCCACCGGTCACCATCGAGCCCATCGAAAGGAAACCCAAAACGGTCTCATTGAACAAGGGCGGACCCTCTGCCTCCCCTCTCCCTACGGAACCTGCCTTTCCTCCCATCGGCGAAATGCGAAGTGGAAGCCTCGGCGGCGCAACGACGTGTCTGCGCAAAGTCAGTGGCTCTGGATGCGGGCGAACGCCTCAGCGATGCGCGGTGGTGCATGGGGACGCGCATACATCCGTTCCATGTAGCTCCGCAACGGTGGCAGATCATCCAGCAGCTTGGCTTCGTTCGCCCAGTCGAGTGTGTACGCCACTACGATATCCGCAACCGTCATGCGATCGCCGACGACGAACTGCCGTTTTTGCAGGTGTTCCGCCAACACCTGAGCCATCGCCTTGAACTCGTGACTGGCAAGGCGGACATCGCCGGGCAGTCGTTCTCCCTCTGGATACAGGGTGGTATGGCGAGAGATGCGCCAGAGAGGCTGTTCCAACTCGGTCGCCGCAAACAGGAGCCACTGGTTGACTTGGGCTCGCTGCTTGAGATCGCTGGGAATCAGACCTTTGCTTGCATACTTCTCGGCGAGGTAGAGCACGATGGCAACGGACTCGGTGAGGACAAGGTCGCCGTCAACGAGCACCGGGACCTTCCCGGCAGGGTTGACCTTGAGGAACTCTGGCCTGCGATGTTCCCCGGCCACGAGGTTCACGACGATGGGTACGAAGTCCACCTCGAGCTCCTGGAGCGTCCAGCGCACGCGAATCGATCGGGTGGGAGCGAACTCATAAAACTCCATCGATACCTCCCAATGAGGCGATGCCCTTTCCGCGCCTGTCCCGGACCCTATAGCGACCTCCGCCGATCCTTGCCGCCATCCCAGCGGCGTGACACCGGCCTAGCTCCGGAACGCGCGGTCGAAGGCACCGAGCACAGAATGCCAAAGCAGGAAGGCGATCTCCCTGAATCGACGTCTCCCTCTGCTCGAGATGGCCCTTTGCGAGTTCACGGCGCACGTCGAGCACAACGTCCTTCCGGATGAGGACACGCGCGCCGAGCTGGCGCTGCTCGGCCCGCTCCGAGAGCTCGACGGTGTTCGATTGGAGGGGCTCGCCCGCCGTCCCAAAACGTGGGGCAGATTGGCGCAGTTCTTCTAGCGGGCAGCGCGCTTCAGCTCCTGCGCAGGCGGGACTCCTCGACCGAAAGCGTCCGCCCTACCACGTCACGATCTCCAATCTCCCCGGCCCGCGTGAGAGACTGCGCATTGGTGGGGCCCCCGGGAGGCGGTTTTCCCGGATCGACCGTGGCAGAGGGCTAAGGCTTTGAACGTCACCGTCCTGTCCTATCGCGACACGCTGCCTTTCGAGCTCACGAGCTGCTGCACGCTTTTGCCCAACCTCGCCGATATCGCCCGCGCATTCGTGGAGGGATTTGAAGCGCCGCGCGAGCGCGTCGATGCGCTCGCCGCTCAAATGGAGGGGTAGTGCGATGACAGAAGAGGTTTCTGGTGGCGCGCTCGTCGCGCGCTGCCTCGCACTCGAAGGCGTGCGCCATCTCTTTGGGCTGCCGTGTCCCGAACTCGATCCGATTCTGGCGGCGCTCGACGAGCAGCACATCCGCTTCGTGCCCGTACGCCATGAGTCGGCGGGGGTCTTCATGGCTCTCGGTCTCTACAAGACGACGGGGCAGGTCGCGGCCGTGGTCGGCAACCCAGGTCCGGGCTCAGCGAACCTCCTGCCCGGAGTGCTCACCGCGCTGCATGAGGGCGTGCCCGTCGTGGTGCTTACCGCGCAGCACCGCCTCGGGCTCGTGTATCCGAGCTCGCCCGCCACGTTCCAAGGCCAGGACCAGCTCGATCTCTTCCGTCCCGTGGTGAAGTGGGGAGGGCCCATCCTCTCGTTTGAGCGCATCCCGGACGTGCTGCGTCTCGCATTCCGCGAGCTCTGGACCGGTCGGCCTGGCCCGATCCATCTGGAGGTGCCGGGTCCGGTGCTGTACACGACCGGTGCGGCTCCTCCACTGCTTACCTCCGAGCAGTACCGCGCTGCGCTGCCGCAAGCATCGGAGCCACAACTCGAGCGCGCGGCGGATCTCCTTGCCCAGGCCCAGCGCCCAATCGTCATTGCCGGCTCGGGTGTCGACCGCGCGGATGCGAATGCGGGGCTCCTCGCCATCGTCGAGCTCATGGGCTGTCCGGTACTGACTTCGATGGCGGGGCGTGCCGTCATCGCCTCGGACCATCCAAACTTCGTCTATGGCTTCGGCGCAGGGGCGGACAGCGTGAAGCAGGAGGCGGACGTCGTCCTTGCCGTGGGGACACGACTTGGGAATCTCGACCTCCCCTACGACAAGTACTGGGGGAGCGGCCAGAAGCTGATCCAGATCGACATCGACCCTCGGAACCTGGGGGTGACCCGGCCGCTTGAACTCGGCATCGTCTCCGACGCGAAGCACGCGCTTGAGGGCCTGCTTCGCGTCCTCCGGGAGCGGCGCGTGCGTCGCTACGACGCCAAAGTACTCGCAATGTACCGTGAGGGCGCACACGCGTGGTGGCGCGCGCAGTTCGAAGACGTCGCCAAGTGGAGCGGCCCAGGGATTCACCCCGCGCATGCCATGCAGGCGGTCGGACGCGTTTGTGGGCGCGATGCAGTCTACATGGTGGACGGCGGCAACACGTCGCTCTGGGCGCACTGGTTCTTGCCGCCCACCAGGCCCCGTTCCTGGCACGGCATCCTTGAGCTTGGGATGCTCGGGACCGGCATTCCCTCCGCGCTCGGAGCGAAGCTTGGTTGCTCCGATCGGCCGGTTGTGTGCGTGACCGGTGACGGAGCTGCAGGGTTCCATTTCATGGAGATGCAAACCGCGGCGCGTGAGGGTCTCGCGCTCACCACAGTCGTGTTCGCAGAGGGATCGTGGACGATGGAGGAACCGAACGAACGCCTCCGTTGGGGCAGGACCTTCGGTACCGAGATGGGGGTTGTGCGTTGGGACATCGTGGCGAAGGGTCTCGGTTGCCACGGCGCGTATGTGGAGCAGATCGAAAACCTAGAGCCCGCCCTTGAGCAGGCCCGCTCTCTTGACGCTCCCGCGGTCGTGTGCGTGAAGACCAATCGCGATGCGAATCTCGGGACGCCCCTCAACCTCCTGATGCGCTTCAGCGAGGTCTACCAGGGCCCGATGGCGTAGGGGTCGCGCCGGACACGGCGGAAACAACCTCAGCGATGGGCGCGCTCGGGCCCAGCCGGGAGGCGCGTTCAACGACCCTTGAAAACTGGTGCGCGTTTCTCAAGGAACGCAGCAACCCCTTCCTTGTGGTCTTCGGTCTGGAAAAGAATCCCGAGCGTCTGCGAGATCCATGCGCCGAGCTCGTGCGGATCGGTGGTGGAACGCGCCCGTCGCAGACCTTCCTTCAGATAGCGGACCGCCAGGGGCGGGTTCGCGGCGATTCTGGCAGCGAGTATACGAGCGGTGGTGCGCAGAGCCTCGTGGGGCACCACCTGCGAGACGAGCCCGATCCGCTCGGCTTCCTTCGCATCGATCACATCCCCCGTGAAGAGCAGCTCGGCTGCCTTGGACGGCCCAACGATCTCAGGCAAGCGCCAAAGACCCCCCAGGTCCGAGACGAGGCCACGCTTCACGAAAAGCTCACCGAAGCGCGCGCGTTCGGACGCGATGCGCAGGTCGCAGAAGAGTGAGAGGTCCATGCCCCAACCGACTGCGGGACCGTTCACTGCGGCAATCACGGGCCGATCGAACTCGAGAACAGCGATTGCCGCGGGGGTTGCGCGCGGAATCTGGCGCAGCGTGGCCACGGTGGCCTCACGAGCGGGACCCGCCATGATCTCCTTCACGTCGTCACCGCTGCAGAATGCGGGGTCCACTCCGGAGAGCACAACCACGCGGACCTCCGGGTCTCGCTGGGCGCTGCGGAACGCGCCCTCGAGCTGAACGTAGGCTTCGGGGTTGAGGGCGTTTCGCTGCTCGGGCCGGTTCAGTTCCACAGAGGCGATGTGATCGGCAACCTCGTAGCGCACGAGCTGGGTCGGCACAGAGACCTCCTCACGAGGATTGGGACGCCGCCTCGAGTCGCTGCTCACCACGGATCCACGACCCGACGTTTCCGTCTTCTGCGCCCTCGGGACGCCCCTGCACCCGAGAGCGCTCCCACGATCCATTGTCGGGTCTCGGAGGGATCGATCACGGCATCGATGTCGAGCGCTTCAGCGGTATGGATTGCCTTCCCGCGCGCGTAGGAGGCGGCGACCAGCTTTTCGTAGAGGGCTTGTCGCTCGGCGGGATCTTCAAGCGCCTCGAGTTCGCGGCGAAAGCCGAGACGCACAGCGCCCTCGAGGCCCATGGGACCGAACTCACCGGTGGGCCAGGACACGATGAAAACCGGCTCCCGGAAGCTACCGGCCGCCATGGCTTGCGCACCCAGGCCGTAGCCTTTGCGCAGCACAACGCACAGGAAGGGCACGCTGACGTTCCCGCCCGTTACGAACAGGCTGCTCACGCGGGGCACCTGCGCGGTCTTCTCGATCTCCGGTCCTACCATGAATCCCGGCGTGTCGCAGAGCGAAAGAATCGGAAGTTCGAAGGCGTCACAAAGCTTGAGAAAACGCGCCGCCTTCTCGGCACCTTCAGCATCGATGGCACCGCTCAGATGCGCAGGATTGTTGGCAAGGAGGCCGAGCGGACGGCCCTCGATGCGAGCCAGTGCGGTGATCATGCCGATGCCATAGCCGGGCCGCAGCTCGAGCACGGAGTCCGTGTCGGCGAGCAGATCGATCACGCGGCGCACGTCGTAGATGCGCAGGCGATTCTCCGGAATGGCCGCGCGCAGCGCACGTTGATCGGCGCAGGTCCAGAGAACGAGCGAACCTTGGAAGTAGGAAAGATACTTCTTCGCGGCGGCGACGGCGGCCCTCTCATCGTCCACGAGCACGTCGATCACGCCGTTCGCGGCCTGTGTCGAGGCCGGGCCGATCTCCTCGGGACGGAAGCTGCCGAGGCCCCCGCCTTCGATCATCGCGGGGCCGCCCATGCCGATGTTCGCATTGCGCGTCGCAATCACCACGTCCGAGCTGCCGAGAAGCGCCGCATTCCCCGCGAAGCAGTAGCCCGAAACGATCCCGATGCGCGGGACAAGACCGGAGAGCCGCGCGTACGTCGCGAAGGTTGGCACCGTGAGCCCGCTGCTCGGCGGGAGGTCGACGTCGCCCGGTCTGCCCCCACCCCCTTCTGCGAAAAGTATGATCGGCAGGCCTTGCCGCTCCGCGAGCTCGAGGAGGCGATCGGTCTTCAAGTGATTGTAGTAGCCCTGCGTCCCCGCCATTACGGTGTAGTCGTAGGCGAGGACAGCGCAACGGGAGCGCTCCTCCCCCACGAGCGCGCGGTTCACGGGCCCGATGGCGGTCAGGATTCCGTCCGCCGGACTGATGCGACGCAGTTCTTCGAGGCTGCGCCGTTGGCGTTGCGCAGCGAGCGCGAACCCGCCGTATTCGAGGTAGTCCGCGCCCTCGAAGAGATCCTCGAGATTCTCGCGGGCGGTGCGCTGGCCGCGGGCTCTCCGCTTTTCAACGGCCTCGGGGCGCGCTTCGTCGAAAAGCTCCGCACGACGCGCCAGCACTTCGGCAAGATCGGGACGGAGTGTCGGTGCCTGGGAGCTGCGGCCTTCTTCCATGGCCACATCGGTCACATCGGCCGCCTCGACACAAAGGAGAAGAGCGCCCTCCTCCACCACAGCACCCGGAGCGGCGGCGATCACGCGCACGTAGCCCGAGATCTGCGCCTCAACGACCTGCTCCATTTTCATGACTTCAAGAACCGCAAGGGCCTGACCACGTCGCACCACATCGCCGATGCGGACGTCGATGGAGACAAGCGTTCCGGTCACCGGCGCGACGACCGCGGTGGCGCCCGACGGGATGGTTGAAGCAACGCGAGCCGGTGTCGATTCTCGTGTCACGCCGCTCGCCTTCGTGGATACGGCTCAGCCTTGGACCGGCGTCGATCCCAAGCGCCTGTGGTTTCGGAATGATTGTGTGTTTGGCCTGGTGCGTCAACGCGCCAAGTGCCCGGCCACGGGGCGGCTCGCGTCCGGCAACCCACCTCATGACGTCGGGCCTCTGCGAAAAGCGCGGGTCACGAACTGTGCGGGGAAAGCGTGCGCTTCGAGCGGAGCGCGGGGGTTTGCGTTCGTTGGGTTCTGCTCGGCAAAGCCTGCGAAAGTGCGTCACCTCGAGTCCCCCGGGACGGGTTTCTCAAAGGACCCCACCCTCGAGGGCAAGGCGAGCTTTGCGAAGCGTGAAGACCCGGAAGGGCCGGTGGCTCGCGCCCGAGGTCCGGCGGGCTGCAGCGGGGCGGCAAGCACCCTTCGCTTAGGCAAGGTCTACGTCTTGCCGATGCTTCCATTCAACAGGAGGCGCCCCATGCAGAAGATTTTTGGCATCCTCTTCATCTTGATCGCAGTCTGGGCCGCGATCGAGGTCTTTACGAAAGGAATGGACGGCGCGTTCGGAGGCCTCCTGGCGGACCACTCCAAGCCCCAGGCCAGCGCCCCGTCGGAACGTGGCCTGCCGAACCTCGCCCGGGATCGGGTGACCCGGGCCATGCATACGCACGAGGAACGAACGCTCCTTCAAACCGAGCCAGACGGTCACCCCGCCGACTAGCACTGGCACTCGCAGCGCTTAAACGGAAGGTCCAAGGCCAGCCCAGCAGCGGAAGGCGCCCCCTTGTATCCCGGGAGGCGACGGCCCCTCGGATTGGACAAGGGTTTCTCCGGGAACCCACCGGTCCGGAGACCGGACGCTCTCTCTACTTGACCCAACCCTCAGGCAAGGCGACGTTCGGGGTGGTCCGTCGCGCATTCGTCAGCGCAGAACGGCTCTACACTTCCATTGCTCGATTCGCGCCTTCAAGGAGGGATCCCAGTGCCGAAGTTTCGCGACAGACAACTCCATGCTTTTGTTGCATTGCTGGTCGCGATGGTGGCCAGCCTGATGGTCTTCCCACTCCTTCTGCCCGAAGGGACGCACCGGAGTGCGGGACGGTTCATGATGTTCGCGATTCTTCTCTTGGCGCTTTGGGCGGCGGGGATTCGACCCAGGACGGTGTTGTTGCTGGTTCCCGTCCTGATCGCCTATTTCGTTTTCAAACTCGATGCGCCGACATCGTTTCTGGTGGTAGGGATCCGGGCAGTCTTCTTCGGCTATGCCACGGTCGCCGTTGTGATGCATACGCTTCGCGCGGAGAAGGTGACTGGAGACACGATCGCCGGCGCGGCGTGCGCCTACGTTCTCACCGGCGTCACCTTCGCCCAGGTGTATGAAGTGCTCGAAATCCTGAAGCCCGGTTCTTTCGAAATCCCCACGAGCTGGCTCCTCCACCCTTCGGGCGATCCCGCCTTCGCATTCCAGTACTTCAGCTTTACCACTCTTACGACCGTCGGGTACGGAGACATTCATCCCATGAACGTCCGCGCCGGCGGCCTGGCCGTGGGTGAGGCCGTCATCGGCCAGCTTTACGTGGCGATCATGATCGCACGTTTGGTGAGTCTTCAGTTGATCCAGCGGACGTGACCGAGCGTTCATCTTGAGCCGCGGATCCTGGCTGCACGCTCTTCTCGGTCAGACCTCTTTCCGCGTCTGGTGGTGTCCCGGGTCCCCACGAAGGGGACCAACCGGCGCTCGCAAGGATGCAATTCTCGTGGCGCTCCTTGACTCCCCTGCCCCGCTCCGATCTCTCGGCATGTCCCGCATGTGAAGCCAGATTTCCGGAGGATCCCTGCGTTCCTCCAAGTGCGACGGAGTGCGCGCGCACTGCGGGGAAACATCGACCGACCGGTACTCCGCTACAGACTCCAGCCGCGTTTCATTCTTCGATCAGTGCAGATGTCCCCGGACTTTCACCGGCGAGACGTGTCCCGGGGGCACATCCCATCTCGTTCTTACCGACGGGTCGGCAAGGCGCATCCCTGCCGCGAGGGATTCCGTCGAAACATCGTAGCTTGGGGGCGCGCAATGAGAAGGACGGGTACCCCGTAACCGAGTCCGCGACCGCAGCGTACTGAATCAGTAAGCGAACGGGGCCATGAAGCACGTTAAGGCCCAACTGCGGACCGTCTGAAGCCGTCTTTGTCCCGCTTCCGTTGCGTTGTCGAGCAAGATCCGGTTCCACGTCCAGCCATAGCGGTGCAAAGCGCTCGTCGTTTTCGCGGCGGCACATCGCAAAAGGAGTGGTCGATGTTGACATTCGGTCGTCACGTGGAGACGAGCCGTGGCTCTCGCAAAGAGCGAATCACTTCTTCTCGGAACCTTGGTGCAGTCGCCGCCGGGATGGTTTTTCTGGTGCTGATCGCCGCAGTGGCTGCCTCCGGCCGCACGGAACGCGCAGGAACCTTGGTGCAGATCCGGGTGTCGCCCGTTTCCGGTTTCACTCCATCCACCCTCACCGTCCGGAGAGGAGCCATCGTGACCTGGGTAAACGACGACAAGCAGCCGCACACGGTGACCTCGATGGAGGGTGCCTTCGCATCCCAGGCAATTTCCACCGCGGGGTCCTTCTTCTTCCGCTTCAACACTCCCGGCGCTTACTCATACTTTTCGGGCTTCCAGCCTCAGATGACGGGGAAAATCGTGGTCCGCTAGGACGAACTCGCCTTCCGGGACGTCCTGGCCGAATCCGTTGGGCGACGATCGAGCGCAGTCCACCCCGTCCGCTGCTACATCCCGCATCGCTGATTGCTCGGACTTCCGACGGGGAGTTCGATTTCCGCTCCGTTTCTTTGGACTCTGATCTTCTGGCTCGCCCTCATCTTTACCCGCTTTGGATCGCTCACGCGTTCCAATGCCACCGTGCTTGGCGCGCTGCTCGTCCGCGCCCTCTCGGTTTCGAGCGCCATCTTCATGATCTTGGAAATGGACTGTCCGTTCGGCGGGCGGATCCAGATCTCGAGCCAACCCATGCGCGATGCACTCGACCCGCCGCGCTAACCTCGCATCTTTCTCATGGGGAGCGTCGAGGGTGTCTGAAGGGATTTCCCTTCGGGACGTCACCGAGCACCCCCTGGGCGGAGGTCCGGCCCTCCTCAAGCAGCCGCGCGCGCAAGGCTCGCTTGGTGGCGCGATGGGCGGGAAGGTCGAGTTCCCGAAGCGCCTGCGCGCGCTCGACCGCGCGCGCCTCGAGCCGCTCGATCGACAGCGTGAGCTCATGCACCAGACCCCAGGCGAAGGCCTCGCGCGCCTTCAAGCGGCGACCGTGCAAGAGCATCTCCGTCTGGTGCATCTGCGGGATGGCAGCGCTGCAAATCGCCGCCGTTGGCCCGATCAGCGGAATGCCCTGCGACACCTCCGGGAGGCCGTAGCGGGACTCCTCATCATCGAGGGCAAGCCGCAGGTCTGACGCCAGAAACAGCATCAAACCGCCGGCGAGCGCGTGACCGGCGGAGGCGGCCAGGAGCGGCTTCGGAAACAGGAAGACGCGCTCCATCATCTCCACGAACGCCTGCATGGCCAGACCCAGCTCCGCCGGCGCGAGGGTCGGCAGAAGCTTGTGGTCGAGCCCGGCACAGAAGCAGCCCGGTCTCCCGAACAAAAGCACGGCTCTGGCGTCGCGGTCCTCCTCGACACGATCGAGAATGGCGCTCAACTCGGTGCACCAACTGAACTCGATGGCATTCACCTTCCCGTCGTCCATGCGCACGACCGCCACTCCATCCTCGACTGCGCAGCGGATACGTTCCACGTGCCCTATCCCCGATATCGATGCTGAACGGCGCGGCGCCGCCGCTCGAGCTGGATCGCCCGCTCGGCGGGCGCGACGCGAGGCGTGGAGACCGGTAGCGACGCCGGTAGCTCGACGAGCGGCACACGCTCGAGCTCGACCTTCGGGGCCTCGTCGGCCAGCAAGAAGCGGATCGCCAGCGTGCCACGCTCCTGGCCTGCGGTGTCGAGCCAGTTTGCAATGCCGGGATCGACATGTGCGATCACACCGCGAAACGCGCCATCCGCATCGAGTTGAGCCTGGTGGGCGTTCAAGGAGGTCTGGCGACTCCCGAAGTCCATGCTTTCCCACCACCAATTCGCGAGCGACGCACTCCAATGACGGCAGTGGGGCGGCTCGAAACACACGACCACCGCCTCGTCGGGTCTGCAGTGGAAGTTGCCGACGCCGTAGGCTTGGCCGCGCAGGCCGGCGCGCCGATCGCTGTCTTCCGGTCGGGTCATCAGCAGGGTATTGGGTGCCATCCCTTCCACGAGCCCACGACTCATGCGCTCCCAGAGTGCCCCGCCGCGGTCGAGCCATGTGACCAAGCGCTCGAGGCGATCCGCGATCTGATCGCTGCGCGGACGCGGAGCCCCGGCCGCTCCCCCGACGCGCTCGATGGCGAAGTCGCCCGGTCGCTCGCGCTCCCAGTCTGCGAAGTACTGTCGCAGCAGCAGGAACTCCGCGTTGGCCGCAGTCGGCAGCCAGTTTCGCGGCCGCGCGGGTCCGCCGAGCCAGAGCTCGAAGCTGCCATCGGCCGCGAACTCAAGGTCGAGATCGCTGGCCGACGACACGGTTCCCCACGCGGCAATATCGCCGAGGGCGAAGTGCCCCCAGTTCACCTGGAAGTCGACGTGATTGGCCGTGCCGCGGCTTCCCCAGACCCGGTACACGGCGTCGCCGTGCAGAGGGGCAAAGAGATACAGGCAGTCGGGCATGTCGAGACCCCACTGCCAGGCGGGATCGACCATGCGCGCGAAACGTGGGGCGTCGGGATCGGCGTGTTCCACGCAGAGCAGATGGCCGGCAACGAGAAAACGGAGCAGGTGGCGGAAGCCTTCCGCGCGATCGCGCGTCGCAGTCGGTGCATCCGACCCGAGCACCCGCCGCTCGGCACGTGCGAGTGCCGCTAGCAAATCTCGCCAGGCCGCGCCTGAAGCGATTCGCGGATCCCCGGGATCGTCCACAGGTGCACGCCTCCGATTGCGCACGGGCGCGCACCAAGGTACCCCAGGGGGCGCTATGAGCACGCCCATTGCGCGCTTCATTGTCGGCACGGGTCGCTGCGGCTCGACACTGCTCTCGCGGATGCTCGCTGAGCACCCCGACGTGTGCTCGATTTTCGAGTTCTTCACCGGGCTCGATTGGGGTCGCCGCTTTGCCGAGGGCGCCGTCCCTGCGGCGGACTTTGCCGAGCTGATTTCGCGGCCGCAGCCGATGATCGACGCTGTGCTGCGACGCGGCTACCGGGTCGAGGAGGTCACATATCCCTTCGGCCGCGGTCGCTTTGCACGCGGCGACACCATGCCGTGGATCCTCGTTTCGATGCTACCCCGCCTCTCGGACGATCCAGACCGGCTCTTCGACCAGGTCGCAGGCTTCGCGCGGCGGCTTCCCGCGCAACCCCTTTGTGCGCACTACCGCGCGCTCTTCGAATGGCTCGCACGGCGGGATGGTCGCCGCTACTGGATCGAGCGCTCCGGCTCGTCCATCGACTACCTCGCATCGCTCTACGCGTTCTTCCCAGAGGCCCGCATCGTGCACCTCCACCGCGATGGTCGTGAGGCCGCGCTCTCGATGCGCGAACACCACGCCTATCGCGTGCCGATCTGCCTCATGTATGACGCTCCGGTCGCGTCGGGACGTCGCCCATCCGAGCTCGGCGCCATCGATCTGAAAGCTCCGCCGCGACCAGACGATCCGATCTCACAGATCCTCGCTTCCCGTCCCCCTGTCGAGGCCTTCGGCCGCTATTGGAGCGACCAGGTGGTCCGTGGCACGGATGCGCTGGCGCCGGTGAATTCCGCACGCTTCCTCTCGGTCCGCTTCGAGGACCTGCTGACAAAGCCCGAGGACGTCCTGCGTCGGATTGCGGTGTTCCTCGGCCTGGAGGGCGGAGGCGAGTGGCTCGCACGCGGTGCCGGGCTGATCGGCGGCATCCCGGCACCGCGATTCGCCGAGCTGGCCGAGAACGAGCGCGCAGCGCTCGAGGCCGCGTGCCACCCCGGAATGGTGCGGTTGGGACGCACCTAAGCACGTGCCC
>Ga0187780_10002754_pt1 | contig 13211 bp, 8 predicted proteins | sample 1015_Q2_SP10_20__FD_132429 | JGI IMG/M metagenome (GOLD analysis project Ga0187780, IMG submission 132429) | Tropical peat soil microbial communities from peatlands in Department of Meta, Colombia - 1015_Q2_SP10_20_MG | ecosystem: Environmental > Terrestrial > Soil > Wetlands > Peat | place...
GCGTCCGGGTTCAGATAACCGAGCATGAACTTGTAGTACGCCGCTACCCCCAGGAGCCCCAGACCGACGACCAAGAGCCCGGTAATCGCGCCGCCGCGAAATGCCACCTTGAGAGCTGCGTTTAGCCCCGATCCAGCGGCGTGCGCGGTGCGCACGTTGGCGCGAACCGACACGTTCATGCCGATGTAGCCGGCAAGCCCCGACAGCACCGCGCCCACCAGGAAGCCACCGGCCGTCGGCCAGTTGAGCGCGAATCCGATCACCAGGAACAGCACAACGCCGACCATCGCGATCGTGCTGTACTGGCGATTCAGGTACGCGCGCGCGCCGGCCTGCACCGCCGCTGCGATCTCCTGCATCCGCGCGCTGCCCGCCGGCTGCGCGATGATCCAGCGCGTCGCCAGAATTCCGTAACCAATGGCGATGACGCCCGCGATCATCGCGAGCAGCAGAGCGTTCTCAAGCATGATCAGCTCCCAAGTGGCACGGGCGCCGGCGACGTGCCGCCCGTCGTTCGCAACCCCATGTTATATAAGGTTTTATTCCGAGAAAGCGCGGACCGCCTCGCGGAGGCCGCGCATTATACCTTGAAGTCCACGTTCAGCCGGCGCTTGACCGGCTTGCGCTTCAAGCGCGCGTACTCCGGCAATCCGCCACGAAACGGCGGCGGGTCCTCGCCATCGATGAGCGGCTCCAAATAGCGCCGGCAGGCGGGCGTGATGCCGAAGCCGCTCTCGGTGATGTAGTCGCGCGGCAGCTTGCGCTCCTGGTTCGCGACCGAGGCGAGCGGCACCCGGTCCAGCGTCCAGCGGTATGGCCGGTCGCGGCGCCGCACGATCACCGGCATTACCGCGTTTTCGCCCTTGAGCGCGAGCTCCACCGCGTAGCGGCCGACCGCATAGGCTTGGCTGACGTCGGTTTTTGACGCGATGTGGCGCGCGGCGCGCTGCAGGTAGTCGGCGACCGCCCAGTGATATTTGTAGCCGAGCGAATCGCGGACGATGCGCGCGATTTCCGGCGCCGCGCCGCCCAGCTGAGTGTGGCCGAAGGCATCGCGCGTGCCGGCATCGGCCAGGAACTTGCCGTCTTTGGTTTGCACGCCTTCCGACACCACCACGACGCAGTAGCCGTAGTCGCTGACCGCCTGGCGCACGCGCTCCAGAAACTGCGCCTGTTCGAACGCGATCTCCGGAAACAGAATTGCGTGCGGCGGGTCGGCCGCGGCGCGGCCGGCGAGCCCGGCCGCAGCCGCGATCCAGCCGGCGTGCCGGCCCATCACTTCCAGCACGAACACCTTGGTCGACGTGCGCGCCATCGAGGCGACATCGAGTGCGGCTTCCCGCGTTGAAACCGCGACGTACTTGGCGACCGATCCGAACCCGGGGCAGCAGTCGGTGTGCGGCAGATCGTTATCGACCGTCTTCGGAATGCCGATGCAGGTGAGCGGGTAGCCGAGCTCGGCGCCGAGTTTCGCAACCTTCTCGGCGGTGTCCATGGAATCGTTGCCGCCGTTATAAAAGAAGTAACCGATGTCGTGAGCGCGGAATACCGCGATCAGCCGTTCGTACTTGGCGCGGTCCTCGGCCAGGCTCTTGAGCTTGTAGCGTGCCGAGCCGAAGGCGCCGGATGGCGTATAGCGCAGCGCCTTGACGGCGGCCGGAGTTTCCGCGGAGGCATCGATCAGATCTTCCGTGAGCGCGCCGACGATGCCATCGCGTCCGGCATAGACGCGGCCGATGCGGCTGCGGTGCTTACGGCAGGTCTCGATCACCCCGCACGCCGAGGCGTTGATGACCGCAGTGACTCCGCCGGACTGGGCGTAGAACGCATTGCGCTTCGGCTGTTTCTTCATTCGCGGGCTCCTCGACCGGGGCCGCCAAGAATAGCCGAAGGCGAGGGTGATGCCTGCTAGCGGCCGCCGTTGCGCCACGCGGCAGCCACGTCCGCGAGTCCGTAGCCGTAAGCCGGATCCCACCGATTGCTGCCCAGAGGTTGAGCGGTGGCTCGCAAACTCTTCAGGACCCGGGTGCGATCGAAACCCGCGCTTTCGAGCAGCGCAGCTGCCGCTGCGATCGCCGGCACGGCCGCCGACGTGCCGCAGAATGGCCCATACACGAGACTGGCCCCGTCGCTGAATGCGACCGTGACGCAATCGGGTGCCACCAGATCGGGCTTTGCGATCGCGAGCGGAACCGGCAGCCGCTGATAGGCGCTGGTATTCGCTGCACCCGGATCGTCCGCCTGAAAGTCGAACCGGAACGGCCCGTGATTCGACCAGCGCTCGAGCACGCGCGGCGCACGCGGTTCGGTCGCGCCCACCACCAGCGCGTCGGGCAGGTCCCCGACGGTCCCGCCCGCGAGGCCGGTGCTTGCATACGACATCGCTTCGCAATGGACGTTGCAGATGTCCGCGCCCTCGGTCACCTGAACCGCAAGCCCGGCCGCCGCGCCGCCACCGTCGAGCGCAACAGCGAGCTGGATGCTCTGCGCGGCTGGCAGCTCGTTGCGGTAGGTGAGGACCAGAGCGGGAGTGTCCTGGGCGCTGGCCTGCGCGAGGATTTTGCCGGAAGCATCCAACAGGTAGCCGGACAGGGCGCGATTGCTCGGCCCGTGCGGCGGGTCATTCCAGTTGACGATCAGGGTCAGCTGCGTTTCGGCAGGCAGCATCACCGATTGATAGGGATCGCTTGAGCCGCCGCTCGCCATCCCGAAATCGAGCGCCGTCCTCTCCTTGCCGCCCAGGCTGATCATCACCGGCACGAACGGGCCCTGCCAGTAGCCACCCGCCTGCTCGTTGCCGGCCAGATGCACGAATACCAGGCGATCATTGGCGGCCTCGAGTTCTGACATGAGGACCGCTGTGCCATCCGGGTAGAACTGGCCGGCGAACAGCATGTCATCGACGATCACATCGGCCCGGAAATTGACCGCCAGATCCCGCAGGCAGGCGGCGAACTCGAGGTCGAGGCCGTCGCAGAAGCCGAGTACCGCGTCCGGCGCGTGCTGGTGCACGAGCTCGAGCATCCAGCTGCCCTCGTCGAGCGTGCCGCGCGTATCGCCAGCGACGTAGATGCTGCTCGGCAGTGCTCCGGCAGCCTGATAGGCGGCGAGGTTGTACACGCCGGTGCTGATGACGCCAACGCGCACTCCGGCGCCGCGGAATCCCGCCGCGCGCACCTGATCCATGTGCAAAATGGAATCGGCTTCGCTGGTCACCAGGGGATCGGCCGCCACGGAGGTCGCACTCGACCCGCCGCCGCACGCCGCAAGGAGACCCGCGCAGGCACTGATCGCTGCCGCGGCGTTGCGGGCTCGTCTCAACTGCCTCTCTGCAGTGGCCATGAAGACAGCATACCTCGGGGTCGCGCCATCGGACTGGGACGCAGCCGGACTTCCGGGGCCGTTGTTTGACGGACATCGGCGGCGCGGGCAGCATAGCGGCCCGCCTGCAGTCAGGCACCGACCCGCGGCCCGGCACGATCTGCCGGTGGCCGCCGCGGTCACGTGGGGGATCAGCAGTCTCATGCGCATCGTGTTGCTAGGCGCGCCCGGCTCCGGCAAGGGAACTCAGGCGCAGAGGCTGGTGCGCGTGCACGGCGTGCCACAGGTGTCCACTGGCGACCTGCTGCGTGAGGCGGTGGCACAGGGCAGTCCTCTGGGTCAGCGCGTCAAGGCGGTCATGGAGTCGGGAGCGTTGGTCGATGACTCGACCATGCTCGCGGTCATCCGTGAGCGACTGGCACGCCCGGATGCCGGCCACGGTTTCATACTCGACGGATTCCCGCGCACCATCGCGCAGGCCGAGGCCCTGCAGAGTCTGCTTGCGGAAATCGGCCGCCCGCTCGAGGCCGTGGTGCTCATGAAGGTGAATCAGGAGCTGCTGTTTCGCCGTCTCACGGGCCGGCGCACCTGCCGCACGTGCGGGCGCGTATTTAACATCTACAGCGCGCCGCCGCCGGTGCCACCGCCATGCGACGGGCGCTGTACAGCCCCGGATCTGTTTCAGCGTCCGGACGACAGTGAAGCGACCATCGGCCGGCGGCTCGAGGTCTACCAGGCACAAACCCAGCCCCTGATTGACTACTACCGGCGCGCGCGGCTGCTGCGCGAGGTGGACGCCGAGGGCGACCTGGATGCGGTCGCGACCCGGCTCGCAGCCGTGCTCAAGGACGTGCGCGCGATCTGAGCGCGCCGAGCCGTGAACTGGAGTGGCGGTCGCAGCGACCGTGCTCTGCCGCAATCGCTGTCCCCGCCGGATAACGCATGACCCGTACCGACCCACAGGCCAGCACCGCGACCCGCGATCCGGAACAGGACCGGACTACGCTGCGTGCCATCAGGAACCTAGCGCAGCAGGGAGACCTGCCGGGTGCGATCCGTGATGCCGAGGCGGCGCTCAGCGGCGGTCTCGAGCACGCGTTCCTTCACAACCTGCTGGCGCTTGCGCGCGAGCAGGCTGGCGACCTGCAAGGTGCCATCGTGCACCTCGAGCATGCACGCTGGCTCGAGCCCGGCAACGTGGGAACTCTGAACGCGCTCGGGCTCACATTGCAGCGGCTGGCGCGCCACGGCGAGGCGATCGAGTGCTTTGACGAGGTGATCAGGCTCAATCCGCAGTTCGCGCCGGCGCATCTGAACCGCGGCGTGTCGCTCGAGGCACTGCGCTCGCTCGCCAGCGCCGAGCAAAGTTTCTCGCGCGCGCTCGAACTCGATCCGCGATCCGTTCAGGCCCTGGGCGCGCTCGCGCAGCTCGCGAGCCGGCGCGGCAATCACGACGCGGCCCGAGCCCACGCCGAAGCCGCGCTCGCCCGCGAGCCCGGCTACCCGCCGGCGGTCATGGCGCTCGCGGCTGCCGAGCTGGCAGGCGGTGCGGCGCCGCAAGCCGTCGCCCGCCTCGAGCGGCTGATCGCCGATCCGCTCGTGAGTGTTCCCGAGCGCGCGCACGCGACCGGGCTGCTGGGCGATTGTCTTGACGCGCAGCGCCAGTACTCGGCGGCGTTTGCGGCCTACGAGCGCGCCAATGCCGCACTCCTGGAATTCCACGCACCCGAGTTCGCGGCAGGCGAGGATGCGCTCGCCTACGCGCGCCGGCTCGAGCGGTACTTCGCAGCCGCCGCTGCCGATGCCTGGTCGCGTCCGCCACCCGAAGCGGCCGCCGGCCCCAGCATTCGCGGTCACGTGTTCCTGCTCGGGTTCCCGCGCTCCGGCACCACACTCCTGGAACAGGTCCTTGCCTCGCATCCCGACGTGGTGACGCTCGAGGAACGCGAGTCGCTGATTGACGCCGTGCGTGCCTACCTGCGCCAGCCCGCCGATCTGGACCGGCTGCTTTCGGCCTCTGCCGCCGATCACCTACGTCTGCGCGAGGACTACTGGCGGCGGGTAGCTGCAGAGGGCTGCGATCCGCACGGCAAGCTGTTCGTCGACAAGTATCCGATGAACACGCTCAAGCTGCCGCTGATTGCCCGGCTGTTTCCGAGTGCCAAGATCCTGTTCGCGATGCGCGATCCGCGCGATGTGGTCTTAAGCTGCTTCCGCCGCCACTTCGATATGAATCCGGTCAACTACCAGCTGCTGACGCTGACCGGCGCGGCCGAGTATTACGCCACCACCATGCGCCTCGCCGGGCGTTTCCAGGAGCTCTTGGGTCTTAAGACGCACGTCGTGGTGCACGAGCAGGTAGTCGCCAATCTGGCGGCCGAGGCCGAAGCCGCGTGCCGGTTTCTGGACCTGACCTACACGCCGGCCATGCTCGATTTCGCTGCCCGCAGCCGCGACCGGGACATCGCCACACCGAGCGCGGCTCAGCTCGCGCGCGGACTTAATCCGGAAGGTGCCGGCCAGTGGCGCCATTACCGCGCCGGGCTCGCGCCCGTGCTGCCGGTGCTCGAGCCGTTTGCGCTGGCATTCGGCTACCCGGCCGAGTGACTTGCGCCACACGCCGCCAGCGCCGACTGCCGAAGCGCCGGCTGGCACCGCGCGCGGCGCCGACGCTACACTGAACCCATGACGCCGAACCCCGATCAGCGCGCGATGCTGCGCATCTCGGAGATGTTTGCGGTGCCCTGCGGCATGGCGCAGCTGGCGGACTGCGCCGCGCTCAACGCCGAGCTGCGCACGCTGTTTCTGGCGCGCGAAGCGGAAGGCCGCACTTATGCCAATCCGCGGCCGCTGACCCAGCGCAATCGCCAGACCTTTGAGAGCCATTTTGACCTGTTTCGCTGGCGCGAGCCGTGCGTGCAGCGGCTCAAGGACTTCTGTTGGGCGCACCTCTTGAATTTCGTGGGTGCGCTGCAGGGCTATGACCGGGCGACCTGCGAGCGGCTGCTCATCTATAACGACGCCTGGTTCCACATCATGAGGCGCGGCGCGTTCTTCGGACTGCACAACCACCCGATGGCCTCGTGGTCCGGCGTCTACTGCGTGCACGCCTCGCCATCGGACCCCGACAAGCCGGAGAGCGGCCTGCTGTGCTTCGTCAACCCCGTTTTGACCGGCGCCATGTACAAGGATGCAGCCTGCGACAAGCTGCGGCCGCCCTTCGATACCGGCCTTAGGACATTCAGCCTCGAACCCGGGCAGCTGGTGCTGTTTCCGTCCTGGTTGCTGCACAACGTGACGCCGTACGAGGGCAACGGCGAGCGGATTACGGTGGCGTTCAACTGTTGGTTCAGGATGCCAACGCCGGGAGATAACGCCGCGAACTGAGCGGCGCGGTCAGTCGCGGCCGCGGATTCGCGGCGGGCTGCACACGAGGATCAATCATGGCGGCAGTTCAGCCGGATGACGCGAGGATCGTGGCGCTGGTACGGGCCAGCGAGCAGGCGCTGGCGTCGCGACCCGGCGAAGCCGCGGAGCTTTTAGAGCAGGCACGCCGGCTCGCCCCGGACCACCCGCTGGTGCTCAACGCCACCGCGTTTCAGATGCTGAAAAAGGGCGATGCGGCCGGGGCGCGCGCGGTCCTGGAACGCGCCACCTCGCTCGCGCCCAGACTCCAGCCGCTGTGGCTCACTCTGGCGCTCGCGTACCGGGCGCTGAATCAGCCGGACGCGGAGCTGGCCGCTCTCGACAGGCTGCTGGCGCTCGAGCCGCGCCACGTGCTGGCGCTGCTGCAGAAGGCGACGCTTCTCGAGCTCACCGGGCGGCACAAGCAGGCGGTCGGTGCGTATCGCGCGGCACTGGTGTCCATTCCGCCCGGGACCACGCTGCCTCCGCAACTCGAGGAACCGATCGCAATCGCTCAGCGCGCGGTCGCGGAGGCCGGCCTAGTGCTCGAGAAGCTGCTCGATGAAGGTCTGCACCAGCTGCGCGCGCGTTACGCGGCCGAACCGCTCGACCGCTTTGAGCGCTGCATTGATGTGATGCTGTCCAAGAAGCGCGTGTACACGCCGGCGCCTGCGTTCATGCATTTTCCATTTCTCTCCAACCGCGAGTTCTACGCGCGGGAACACTTCCCGTGGCTCGCGGGTCTCGAACAGGCGACCGAGGCGATCCGCGAGGAGCTGCTCGCGGTGCTCAAGGACGACTCGGACTCGATCGTTCCCTACCTCGACTATCCGGAGCACCGCCCGCTCGACCAATGGCGGGATCTGAACCGGTCGCGGCGCTGGAGCGCGTACTTCCTGTGGCGCGACGGTGATGCGATCACCGAGCATCAGCAGCGCTGCCCGCGCACCGTCGAAGCGCTGAACCGGATTCCGCGCTTTGTGATCCCGCGGCGCGGCCCGACGGCGCTATTTTCGATACTCGATGCCCATACCCACATCCCCCCGCATACCGGCACTTCCAACATCCGGCTCACGGTGCACCTGCCGCTGATCCTCCCGGGGCAGTGCCGGTTTCGCGTTGGGGCCGATACCCGCGACTGGGTGCTGGGCCAGGCCTGGGCGTTTGACGACACGATTGAGCACGAGGCGTGGAACGACAGCGATCTCCCGCGCGCGATCCTGATCTTCGACATCTGGCATCCGGAGCTCACTGAGGCCGAACGCGAGATGCTGACGACTGCGACGGCGGTGGTCGCCGAATATTCGGACACGCCTTGAACCCGCGCGCCCGCACCGCACTAGCGGCGACAGTGTTTGCGTTCGGCAGCCTCGCATGGGTCGAGGCCGGACGTGCCGAGATCGCACCTGCTGGTCTGATTGCCTGCCAGGCGCAGAGCGACGCTGAGGCGCGTCTCGCCTGTTACGACCGGGAAATGGCTCGCCTGCACCCACTGGCTCCAGTCGCAACGCCAGCCCCGGCAGTCATGGCCGCGCCGGCGCCACCCCAGGCAGCCGCGACGCCTGTCGCCGCTGCACCGCCGCCCGCACCGGCTGCGATGTCAGTGAGCGCTGCGCCGGCGACAGCGGCCGCGCCGCCGGGCTCGAGCCTGTCCCCGGAGGAGCGTTTTGGATTGAACGGCACGCAACTCGCCGAGAAGACCGGGCCGGGGCCCGCCGAGCTCAAGGATCTCACTGCCCATGTTGTGGAGCTCTCGCCCGCACCCGCTGGCGGCGTCGTGGTCGATCTCGACAACGGCCAGCGCTGGCGGCAGACGACGTTCGATCAGGACCTGATGCTCAAAGTCGGGGACGCCGTCCACATCCGGCGCGCAACACTCGGGTCGTTCATTCTCGGCGCCCCGAGCGGGCGCTTCGCGCACGTCGCCCGGGTGCGGTAGCGGTTTCCCGGGCGCAGAAAAAAAACGGCGGGCCGAAGCCCGCCGTCGATGACGCCCTTGCGTGCGTCGATCGTTTTAGAAGTCGGCCGTCAGGTTGATGAACAGGTAGCGACCCAGGGCGTCGTACGTCTGCGGCCAAGTGTTGCCATTGCACTGTCCGGTCGGGCAGTTGCTCGAGCCGTTGATGGGCGGGTCCTTGTCCAGGAGGTTGTTGATACCCGCACGCAGCGTGAACTTCTCGGCGAAGCGCCAGGAGCCCGCTATGTCGATGTAGCTGCGCGTCGAGAAGGTCTCGTCCGTCGGGTACTGCAGACTCGGGTTGTTGAGGAACTTCTGCGAGCTGTAGGCATCGAGGCCGACTGACGAGTAGAAGCGCCAGGCGACTGAGAAGCTCAGGCCCTGATACGGGGTCTCCCAGGTCGTGCGGAACGTATGGCGCCACCTGTTCAGTGGCCCGGTGCCACCGGATCCGAACGTCGTGACCGCATTACAGACCGGACCATAGAGGCCGGCGCAGTCATAGGACACGCCGGGAATCGGTTGGTAGATGAACTCCTTGGTGTAGGTGCCGATCAGTGAGAAGTCCAGGCGTCCCGCCGAGTGCATGTCGAGCCGGTAGGCCATGTCGACGTCCACACCCGCCGTATGGACCAAGCCGATGTTGGCGGTCGTATCCACCACGTAGGTGCCTTCCGTCCACAACGCGCCCGTCGACGGATTGCGATGGATCAGGCCGCAGGTGGCCGGGTCCAGCGTCTGGCCGCAGGCGAGCTTGATGACATCGGCGCCCGGGGCGTTGATGGCGTTGGTGATCTTGATGTCCCAGTAGTCGACCTGCAGGCGGAAATCCGGCAGGAACGTCGGCGTAAACGCGAACCCGAACGAGTAGGTCTTCGCCGTCTCTGGCTGCAGGTGCTGGTTGCCGCCGTCGAGCCCGTTGTACTGGCTGGCCGGCGCCGCCGGCACTTTGCCATACAGGGCCCCGCTTACACCCTGCGCCAAGCACTGCTGCGGTGTGAACGACGGAGCCGGGCCCGCGCACGGGTCGATGGTGCCATCGAGCACGATCGCCTGCGGCGAGTACAGCTCGGCGACGTTCGGTACACGGACCGCCTGGTTGTAGCTGCCGCGCAGCGAGAAGTCGGCGATCGGCGCCCACTCCAACCCGAACTTGTAGGTGTTGGTGTTGAACCCGAGGTTGTAGGACGAGTACCGGTAGCCGGCGTCGAACGACAGCGACTTCGTGTACGGGGCATCCTCAATCAGCGGTAGATGGGCTTCGATGAAGCCCTCCCACACGTTGTAGCCGCCGTTGGTCGGCAGAACGGGTCCGCCCTGGCCGGCACCCTGATCCTCGATATAGGCCTCGTCGGGCTGGAACGTGAGGATATCCTCGCGCCACTCGACACCGCCGTTGATCTTCAGGCCGCTCTTGGCGGACGGCAGCTGCACGCCGTATTGGCCAAGATCGCCGGTGACGTCGGCGTGGGCTATACGCTCGATCACGTGGCCCTGCTCGAGCAGCGGAAGGCCGATGTATGGATTACCGCCCGCCGGAACCGCGCCCGGCTGAAAGATATTCCACGGCACGCAGCTGCCGCCCGACGCGCACACGGGCTTGCCGTTGGCGTCAGTACCGACCAACAGTGCGTTCTGTATCTTGATATAGGACACGTCGTTGAGGTACTGGTTGGTGGTGTCGGTCATGGCGTTCGAGAAGTACGCGTCGTACTTCCAGCCCTGCGCGATCTCGCCCTTGCCGCCGATCACGAGGCGGAAGTTCTGGTGGATCAAGTCCTGCTGCCGGTTGCCGCCTTCCACGTTGCGTCGCCCGATATAGAGGTCGGTGGCGTTGACCTGGGTCGAGACGCCATGCACGGGAACGTTGACCGGGGTGGTAAGCGCGCCGGCTCCGCACCAGGTGCTGATCTCCTGCGCGGTCAAGAACGGGTTGTTGCAGTTGACCAGCAGGCCACCGAGCTGCAACGGGTCGTTCGGATTGCCGCCCAAGAACGCGGCGCTCGGCGCGATCTGCGACACCGACTCGTCGCGCATGAACATCAACTGCCCGTACAGGTCGAAGTGCTCGTTGAACTCGTAGTGATCGAAACTGCCCGCACTCCAGCGCTCGTCGGGACGCAGGAAGTAGTTGAGCGCTCCGTAGTTGTACTTGTAGGAATCAGCCCACGGGGCCAGGGCGCCGCTCGTGGTGAGCGCGTTGTCGCCGATGATCGACGGCCCCTGCGGCGTGTTGCCGAAGTTCAGGAAACGCCCGGGGTAGGTGTTCGATGAACCACCGCAGCCCGCCGCCGGGAAGCTGGTGCCGGAGTTCAGGGTGCACGCGCTGTAGTCGTACTGGCCCTGAACCGCCGGATTGTTCCGGTGGTAAACCGCGTAGAACTCGGCGTTGCCTTTGCCGTCAGGCGTGTTGATGCCCATGATCATCGACGCGTCGCGGCCGAAGCCCGTGTTCACGGTGCTGTCGGGGAGCTGGAAGTCGTGCTCTTGGACCGCTTCTGCCGCCGGGCCGTTGTGCTGGTGGTGGTTGTAGAAGTCGTAATTGACGTACGCCTCCACACCCTCGAAGTTGCGCTTCAGGATGAAGTTGACAACGCCGGCAGCGGCGTCGGCGCCGTAGGTCGAGGACGCGCCACCGGTCAGCACTTCGATGCGCTCGACAAGTTGCGATGGGACCTGGTTCACGTCGGAAGCGTTGGTGCCGGACACGGCATCGCCCGGACCCAAACGCCGGCCGTCGACCAGCACCAGAGTGCGTGACGAGCCGAGGTTGCGCAGGTTCAGTTCCGCCGTGCCGGACCCGCCGTTCGAGATCATGCCGCCCTGCGCGGCAAAGATCTGCGGCAGCTGGTTCAGGATGTCCGAAACGTTCGTCTTGCCGGTCAGCGCGATATCCGCGGCGGTGACCGAGGTCACCGGGCTGATGCTTTCCAGATTGGGTATCGCGATACGTGAACCGGTGACGACGATCTCGCCCAGACCTTCGGACGGTTGGGCCTGCGCCGCTGGCGTCTGCTGTGCGAGTGCGGATTGTCCCGCTCCCACCAGCGACGTCACAGCGCCCGCCACGAGCGCGTTGTGCACGGCGCTTCGCAACTTGTAGTTCGTCATGCGTTCTCCCCGATGACTGATAATTGGTGTGATAAGCGTTTTCACGGCACGACCGTGATTGGCACGCCCCCGGGGCTTAGTCGCGTGGCGACCCTCCCGGACTGTGGCGCGAATCATACCCATAGCGACCGGGGGGTGGTAGTCCAACGTGGCCAGTACGCCACGCCGGCATTGGAGGGCTCCCGTTGCACCGGACGCCGGGACCGCTGGGTCGACGGTTTCGCGGGGCGAAATACCGCGATTCAGCGCTGGCCCGTTCGGCCGCGGGGCGCCCGACACCGGCGCTTGCGACGGATTTTAGGGACGAGCTGGCGACGCTGGCGCCGCCGCATTGTTGCAACGACGCAACGAACTGTGATGCGCGGCCGCAACCGCTAGCTCAAAACAGCCGGTCCCAGCACCTCGTGAAGCGCGGGCGCCACAATTCGCCCCCGCCACCCGGCCAGGACGCCCAAATCGCGCTCACCACGTGCCAGACGCCGTAAGTCCCGCTGGGTGGCGAGGATTTCCGGTGCAATCCCCAAGTCGGCGGCCACGGCCTTCAACCGCCGGCCGAGTTGCCGCGCAGTCGCGTCTTCCTCGACGCTCGGCCTGCCGTTCGCCCGTTCCGCAGACTGATCGGCCTGCCGGGCTGCGCCCATGGCGGCGAGCAGCTCCGGTCCGAGCCTCAGAGCAGTGTCCTCCTTAAATATGCGTCGGGCCTGAAGCGCGGCGAGCGACGCCGGCGGCTCCCGGGCGAGGTCACGCACCGCCTCGTCACTCAGGATCCAGCCGCGCGGCAGGTTCCGGTGCTGCGCCCGGGTTTCGCGCCACGCCGCGACCGCCTTGAGCCGGGCACGCTCGGCCGGTGCCAACGCTTCCACTCCCTTGAATCGCTGCCAGGCGTCGGCCGGATCCTGTCGATAGAGGGACGGATCCGAGAGTCGGGCACAGTCCTCTTCGGCCCAGGCCAATCGACCGCGCGCGTCGAGTTGCTCCGCCAGGCGCTCCGCGAGATCCAGCAGGTACCGCACGTCGTCCTCGGCGTAGGCGAGCTGGTCGGCCGAGAGCGGCCTGCGCGTCCAGTCGGTGCGCGCCAGGTTTCGTCCCGCGGCTTTCGCGAGCGGCACGTCCAGCACGCGCTGCACGAGATCGGCGTAGCCGATCTGAGGCGGAAATCCAAGGAGCGCGGCTGCGAGCTGGGTATCAAGTACCGGCGCGAGCGGCACGCCGGTCAGCGGCAGCAGCACCTCGACGTCCTGGCGCGCAGCGTGCAGCACCTTGACCGAGCCGCGCGCGAGCAAGAGATCGACCAGCGGCCTGAGTCCGTCATTGATTTGCGGATCGATGAGCGTGATGGTCTGCGCGTCCGCGAGCTGCACCAGCGCGAGCTCGGCCCGGTAGGTGCGCTCGCGCAGGAACTCCGTGTCGAGCGCAA
>Ga0187780_10002755_pt1 | contig 13211 bp, 12 predicted proteins | sample 1015_Q2_SP10_20__FD_132429 | JGI IMG/M metagenome (GOLD analysis project Ga0187780, IMG submission 132429) | Tropical peat soil microbial communities from peatlands in Department of Meta, Colombia - 1015_Q2_SP10_20_MG | ecosystem: Environmental > Terrestrial > Soil > Wetlands > Peat | place...
CCGACCATTGCGTTCACAGGCCGCGGCGACGACGAAATTCTCGTTCAGTTGCCGGGTGAGGGCGATCCCACTCGCGCGAAGGCCGTAATTCAGGCCGGCGGACAACTCGAATTGCAACGACTGGCCGATGACCAGCAGTACCCATCGGAAGCGGCCGCTCTCGCGGCTCATGGCGGCGTTTTGCCCCAGGGAACGGTAATTGTTCCGGGGAAGCTTGAGACTACGGGAGCGCAGGCAGGGCAACAGGTTTACTATGTTCTGGACCGTGCACCTATCGTCACGGGGCAAGACCTTCGCAGCGCCACGCCGGAACCGAGTACGAACTATCCCGGCCAGTATGAGGTTCATTTCAATCTTTCTAGCTCAGCAGCAGCGCGATTCGGCCCCTTCACCGAGGCGAATGTCGGCCACCGGATGGCGATTGTTCTCGACCACCAGGTTCAGAGCGCTCCTGTGATCAACAGCCGAATCGATGACTCGGGAGTCATCGAGGGGAACTTCAGCCAGCAGTCGGCGCAGGATTTGGCGCTTGAGCTGAGAGCCGGGCAGCTTCCCGCATCCATCAAGTATCTCGAGGAACGCACGGTTGGTCCTTCACTGGGCGCGGATTCGATCCGTGAGGGCGTTCGAGCTTCGGTGGGCAGCCTGATCGTGGTGATGATCTTTCTCGTGATCTATTACAGGCTAAGCGGTGTCAATGCTGTTGTAGCGCTGATTCTCAACCTGATGATTCTGATCGCATTTATGGCCTACGCCGCCGCAGTGCTCACGTTGCCAGGCATTGCGGGCGTGGTTCTAACGATTGGTATGGGCGTCGATTCCAACGTGCTTGTTTTCGAGCGGATCCGCGAGGAACTTCGTAGCGGGAAGGCCCCCGCGTCGGCGGTCGATGTGGGCTTTAACCGAGCCTTCCTGACCATCATCGACACGCACATTACGACACTCGTCTCAGCCGCGTTTCTGTTTCTGTTCGGCACCGGCCCCGTAAAGGGTTTTGCCGTCACGTTGACGATCGGCTTGCTCGCCAACCTGTTTACATCGATCTACGTCTCGCGGGCGATTTTCGACTTCCACCTGTCGCGCATGGAGCGCCAGGAGGCTCTAAGCATTTAGGTTAGCCACGGCTCGGACGCCTGTAGCTTGGCGGGAACAAATCAGGCAGAGCCGGTGTCAAATAATGTCGGATAGGACTCGGCGAATGGAAATCTTTCATGGGGTCAATGTCGACTGGATGGGGAAGGCAAAGTATTTCGTCTCCATCTCCTTGTTTTTTCTCATAGTCGGCTGGGCTTCGGTCGCTCGAAATCACTGGTCGCTGAATTATGGCATCGACTTTCGGGGCGGCACTTTGGTCTACGTTCGGTTCGCCTCGGCCCCCCCGCTGGACAAGATTCGCAAGGGCCTCGCGGACGCTGGTCTGGGAAACAGCACCATCCAGCAGATTAACGATATTTCGGACGCCAGCTCGAAGAACGATGTGGTCATCGGCCTGGAGCAGACGAGTGATGAATCTCTCGACTCCGGCAAACAAGCGATTGTGGACATTCTCCATAAGACTTTCGGCACCGACTCCTCCGGCAAACCCGATTTCAATTCCATTACTGCGCCCGGTCTCGCCGCGTACCTCACGCAGAAGGATCCCCTGTTGCTGAGTACGAATGCCGGTGATCGCTACAACCAGTTGGCCCAGAAAATTCTGGATGCTCGCGACAAGGATCACGGCGGGATTGTGACGTCCTTCGACCAGCTAAAGGGTGCAGATGGCGTCACGCCCAACGTTTTGAGTTCGCTCGCGGGCAGCTACTCCCTCGGCGACTTCACGATCCGCAATGTCGAAATCGTGGGCCCCAAGGTCGGGGCGCAGTTGCGGGGGCAAGCCCTGCGGGCGACACTCTTTGCCCTTCTGGGCATGTTGGTATATATTGCGCTCCGCTTCGAATGGATATATGGTGCTGCGGCTGTGATCGCAGTCTTCCACGACGTGCTGATCACGCTGGGATTTTTCTCGCTCTTTCACTACGAGATTTCCCTGACCGTGATCGCCGCGTTGCTGACTTTGGTTGGCTACTCGATGAACGACACGATTGTCATTTTTGACCGCGTGCGAGAGAATCTGCGCCTGATGCGCCGTGAGCAGTTCACGGAAATCGTGAACAAGTCGATCAATCAGACTCTGTCCCGTACAATCCTGACCAGCGGATTGACCTTCCTCACTGTTTTGGTACTGTACGTCATGGGAGGGGAAGTCCTGCGTGCTTTTGCCTTTGCCATGGTAGTCGGCGTGCTTGTAGGAACGTATTCCAGTTTCGGAATTGCAGCACCAATTGTGGTTGTTTGGAGCAAGTATACCGGCGGTAAGGGAATAGCCATTCGCGCGGGATCCGCAGCCGAGAAGCGAGCAATGGCAACCGCAAGGAGATAGCATCATGTTCGATCAGCTCGTTGTATCGAGTGTGCACGGCACCAAGACACATAAGTCTTGGACCGTTGCCCTCTCGGCAACCGTTCAGGTCGGGATTCTTGTCGTACTCGTCTTGATCCCTCTGATCTATACAGAGGCGCTGCCGGCAGGTTTTGCGTCTACATTCCTGGTCGCCCCTGCGCCTCCTCCGCCACCGCCTCCACCGGCGGCGGCTGTGAAAACCGTGAGACCGAAATTCATTCAGCCGCAAAGAATGGTCGCTCCCACGGTCATCCCTAAGAAAGTCGAAATCGTAAAGGATGAAGCGCCAGACGTAGGCGCTGTGGGCGGATTCGGAGTCGCTGGTGGTGTTGCCGGAGGCGTCCTCGGAGGAATCATCAGTAGCGGAGCGCCTCCGCCGCCGCCGAAGCCCGTTACGCCGACGCGAATCACCGTCGGTGGCAACGTTCAGCAGGCCAAGGCCATCAATAGAACACCTCCACTGTATCCGCCGATCGCCAAGGCGGCGCACGTACAGGGGACTGTGGTTCTGCACGCTATCATCGCGAAGGACGGCACCGTTCAGCAGTTGCAGTTGATGTCCGGTCCGCCGCTTCTGGTCAGCGCAGCCATGGACGCTGTGCGCCAGTGGCGGTATCAACCCACTTTGCTCAATGGCGAGCCTGTGGAAGTGGATACGACGATTCAAGTTGTGTTTACGTTGGGCGGTTAACAAAGCAGGGGCAGGGCCGGACTCGCTCCGCGAGCGAGTCCGGATCGCGGGGGAGTTCCGACCGGCAGAATTTTGACTGCCGCGATCGATTTTTGGGGAACGAGGAGGATTGAAAGTTATGCTTGCGAATTTAGTCTGGGTAGGCTTGCTGATGTTTCAGGACCAGGGCGAAGCCGGAATGAGCTGGAACCTGATCGATATGTGGCACAACATGGGTTATCCGGCTAAGACGGTCGTTTTCATTCTTTTCGTAATGTCCGCGTGGTCTGTGGGCATCATGATCGACCGGGCTTTGATGTATAGCGCCGCGCGTAAGCAATCGCGCGTATTTGTTCAGCAGGTGGCGGGAGCGCTGAAGGACAACAAGCTTGACGAAGCGATTTCCATCGCCGAGCGCAACAAGAAGAGCCACATCGCCAAGGTAGTTGCCACGGGCCTCTCCGAGTTTCAAGCGGCCTCCGCGCAAGTAAGCGATGAAGAGGTGATCGAAGCCGCCAAGCGCGGTCTCGAGCGTTCCGTCGCCATCGTGCACGCCGAAATGAAGCGCGGCCTCTCGGGTCTCGCGACGATCGGTTCCACGGCGCCGTTCGTCGGCCTCTTCGGCACCGTCATGGGCATCATCAACGCGTTCAAAGGTATTTCGAACTCCAAGGTTACCGGTCTTTCGGCAGTTGCCGGCGGTATCGCTGAAGCCCTCGTCACCACCGCTCTCGGCTTGCTCGTGGCCGTCCCTGCCGTTTGGACGTTCAACTACTTCACGAACCGTGTGGAAGCCTTCGACGTCGAGATGGACAACTCCTCCATGGAGTTGATCAACTACTTCATCACTCGCCGAGGCGGAAAGAAGTAACACATGGCGTATAAACCCAAAGCACCGCCGGTAATGGCCGCCCCGAACGTCATTCCAATGGCGGACATCATGCTGGTGCTGCTCATCATTTTCATGGTCATCACGCCCATGTTGCAGAAGGGCGTGACTGTCAACATGGCGAAGGCCCAGAACGTCGACATGTTGCAGCCCGCAGACCGCGATGACGCACTCATCGTCGCGATCACGCGGGACGGGCAAACTTACCTTGGCCGCAAGGAAGAGTCCCTCGACGAAATCACGGACGAGATTAAGGACGCGATTTCAAACCGCCTGGATAAGACGGTTTACGTCCGCTCGGATGCCCGTGCCAAGTACGGCGATGTGGTCAAGGCAGTTGACGCCGTACGCTCTGCAGGTGTGGAGAATCTGGGGCTGCTGACAGAAAGACTGCCCGCGACCAAAGCCGGACCTCCCCCTCCTCCGGGCGGCTCTGACTAGGACATGAAGGAACTGAACAAGGAGCATTACCATGGGAATGGCAGTTGGTGAAAGTAAAGGGGTCGTCGCAGAACCGAACGTCGTCCCTCTGATCGACGTCCTTCTCGTGCTGATCATCATCTTCATGGTCATCACGCCAAGGACGCCGACCGGCCTGAAGACGCTTGTTCCCCAGCCCCCTCCGCCGAATCAGAAGCAGGAGCAGCCGGACAACCGAACAATCGTCGTCCAGGTAATGCAGGGCGGAAAGTTGATGATCAACCAGGACAATTCGAACTGGAACGACCTCGGCACGCAACTGAGCAATATTTTCAAGGAGCGCGCCGACAAGATTGCCTTCGTGAAAGGCGACGATAACGTTCCGTTCGAGCAAGTGGCTCGGGCTATCGATATCATGCGCGGCTCGGGAATCGAGCACGTCGGCCTGATTACAGCCAAGATCGAAGCGGGACAGTAAAGCCGTTATATTGTTTGGTCTTCCTCACGGGCGAATCTGCCGATCAGGCGGTTTGCCGCGAAGCTGGCTCAGTGCTAGCTGTCTCACGAAATTGAATGCCACATAAGGAGAGAAGGATGCAGCGGAAGCCGCATGTGATTTTTGTCGTGGCCGTCATCGCGGCCGCGGTCGCCGCAGGAGCAGGCTGCGACAAGCTCCGTGCGCGCGACAAGCTGAACAAGGGCGTCCAGGCATATAAGAATGGCCAATTCGACCTGGCGGTAGAAGACTTCAAGGCGGCGAAGCAGTATGACCCGGACCTGACGAACGCGCAGCTCTATCTCGCCACGGCATATGCCAGTCAGTATGTTCCGGGTGCCCCTTCCCAGGAGAACATCAACAACGGCGAACAGGCCGTGACTGAATTCAAGGAAATCCTCCAAAAGGACCCTGACAACCTTTCGGCAATCGACGGTATCGGCTCCATTCTGTACAACATGGGCAGCACACCCTATGACGAGAAGAAAATTCTCGAATCGAAGTCGTACCACGAAAAGCACATCTCTCTGAAACCGGATGATCCCGAACCCTACTATTGGGTCGGCGTGATTGACTGGGCCCTCGCCTACCGTGCTAACCGCGATTTGCGCGAGCAGTTCAACAAGACTGCGAAGCCCAAGAAACAGGTAAAGGAAAGCGATCCGCTACCGTCTCAGCTTGCCAAAGGGTTTGTTGACAAGTACGGCGACACGGTCAACGACGGGATCACCCAGCTTCAGAAGGCCATCAGCTTGAAGCCCGACTATGACGACGCCATGGCCTATCTGAACCTTCTCTATCGCCAAAAGGCCGATATGGAGACCTCGGCGGACGCACGTAATTCCGATCTCGATCAGGCGGACAAGCTGGTCGACCAGGTCAAGGCGATCAAGCAGAAAAAGGCGAACCTCACGCCCAACTCCTAGGACGTCTTCTTTTGCCGGATCTCACGGGCGGACCTTTCAGGTCCGCCCTTTCTTTTTCTGAGGTTACTTCGCCTGGAGCGATTTGAGGTAGTCCGTAAGGCTCGTGATCCGCTGCGCGACCTGTTTCTCGTCCGATTTTGTCGCTGCCTTGAATAGAATTCCCCACACCGGCATCTCCGAAGGTCCGTGGTTCTCCAGTGCTACGCCATTCTGCAGTACGGCCTTCACGTAGTCGGTAGGGAATTCGCCTTCATGGCGCTGAGCAAGCGTCGTCAGATCAGGCGGCGGTTGCGTGAAAGGCGAGTTAGAGGGAGGAGGCCCCATGCCCTTCCCGTCATTCCCATGGCAAACAGCGCAATTCTGTTTGTAAAGCTCTGCTCCCGACATAGGGGCTAGGGGCGCTTTCTTCTGGGTCTTCTTCTGCTGTGCCGGGCATGAGAAGACAACCCCTGCTAGAAGAAGGGCGCAGAACAGGATTGCGTGGCGAGCGTTAGGCGTGGGCATTCCGAGAAAAATATCCCCTGCCGAAGCTTACGCCTGTTGCACTAAGCGCAAAAGCGGATTCGCTCTAAAAGTCACTGAGCAATGACACTCGGCCCAGAAACCTGCCGGGGCATCGCAAAGGTTGGGCAGAGGGTATGTGGAGTTATAATAAGTTATGGAAGCAGCCGGTCATCCAGCGATCTCGCTCGCCGCAAGGCGCAGCGTCAATCTACGCTTCGTCGAGCTGCTGGACAAAGTCCGAAAGAATCGTCCCGGCGACGATCTTGAGCTTCTTCGCCGCGCCTACGACTTCGCTGCGGAGCAGCACAAGTCGCAATTCCGGCTTTCGGGCGAGCCCTACCTCTCGCATCCCGTCGAGGTTGCGCATCTCCTCGCGGACATGAAGCTGGATGTTGTCTCCCTTTCCGCCGCTCTTCTACACGATGTAGTCGAAGATACGAAACTGCCTCCCGAGAAGCTTGCCGAGCACTTCGGCCCGGAAGTAGCCAGGCTCGTTGAAGGCGTAACAAAGATCAGCCAGCTTGACCTGCTCGCCCCCGAGGAACGCCAGGCTGAGAACGTCCGGAAAATGTTGCTTGCAATGGTCAATGACGTCCGCGTCGTAATGGTGAAGCTGGCCGACCGGCTGCACAACATGAGAACGCTCCAGTTTCTCCCGCCTGACCGCCAGCAGCGCATCGCACGCGAAACCATCGACATTTACGCGCCCGTCGCAAATCGGCTTGGCATGGGATTGATTCGCGGTGAGCTCGAGGATCTCGCGTTCCGCTACATCGAACCGGACGCGTTTCTCGAGCTGCAGAAAAAAGTGGCATCAAAGCAAAAGGTCTTTGACAAGTTTCTTGAAGAAGTACAGAACTCAATCCGCGAAAAGATGGTCGAGAATGGAATTCCCGCCGAAGTGCAGGGGCGCATCAAGCGGCTCTATTCGCTGCATTTGAAAATTCAGAAACAGCAACGAATGCTCGACCAGGTCTATGACTTGCTTGCCGTCCGCGTAATCACCGACACGGTAAAGAATTGCTACGCTGCGCTTGGCGTGATCCACCAGATCTGGCGGCCCGTCCCCGGTCGATTCAAGGACTACATCGCGATGCCGCGGCCGAATCTCTACCAGTCGCTTCACACCGCCGTGATCCATTCCGGGCAGCCGTTCGAAGTGCAAATTCGCACACAGGAGATGCACCGCATTGCCGAGCAGGGTGTTGCGGCGCACTGGAAATACAAGGACGGCCGCGAGGCGCCCGCATCTTCCGCCGACGATCAGCGCATCATCTGGATGCGTCACCTGATCGAGTGGGTGCAGGAAATGCAGGAGCCGAGCGAGTTCCTCTCCACTCTTCGCGTCGATCTCTACCCTGAAGAGGTCTACACGTTCACTCCGAAAGGGCGGGTGGTGGTTTTGCCGCGCGGCGCAACGCCCGTTGATTTTGCCTATGCGGTGCATACCGAGGTCGGGCATCAGTGCGCGGGTGCGAAAGTCAATGGTGAGATGGTTCCACTGCGTCACGCGCTCGCGAACGGTGACGTGGTCGAAATCGTTGCGCAGAAGGGCCACACGCCCTCACGCGACTGGCTTTCCTTTGTCCACACCTCGCGCGCCCGAAGCAAGATTCGTCAGTGGATCAACCTCCATGAGCGTGAGCAAGCGACAGATGTCGGCCGGCGCCTGCTCGAGAAGGAAGCTCGTCAAGCGGGCATTAGTTTCAAGAAGATCGCGGAGGAAGACTTGCAGCGCGTCGCTTCCGAGTATGGGTGCGCGCGCGTGGAGGATCTCTACGCAGAGCTGGGTTATGGAAAATGGTCAGCCCGGCAGGTGCTGGCGAAGGCGACGGGCCAACCGCTGACAGAAGTCGCCGAAGAAAAGCATCCGAAGCTCGCCTCGACGGTCAAGCGCATGCTCGGTACGGACGACGCTGCCATTGTCGTCCGGGGCCATGGCGACCTGATGGTTTATCGCTCGAAGTGTTGTAACCCGATTCCCGGCGATGACATCATCGGCTACGTAACCCGCGGTCGCGGAATTGCCGTCCACAGCAAGAATTGCCCCAACGTCGAGAATCTCCTTTACGAGGCCGAGCGGCGCATTCCCGTCGAATGGGCCGAATCCACCCAAGCAACTTTCCCTGTCAGGCTGCGCATTTTTACGGAAGATCGCCCCGGTATGCTGGCCGCTATCACCAGCGTTATCAGCGAGACGGGCGCCAACATCCGCACTTTCGAGAGCGGCGGCGTAGATATACGCGCGCGCATCGAGGTAGCCCTGGACGTCCGGGATCGCAAGCAGCTCGAATATATCCTCAACGGAATTAAGCGCATCCCCGGCGTGTTCGATATCGAGCGCGTCTACAACGTCTAGTCAGCCACACCCCAAACCTTCGCCTGCCTGTCTCTTGATTAATCAGCTACACTCCTGGCTCGGAGGCAGGGTCCGGTGCGACCGGCGCGTACAATCAAACCAGGGGGGCATCATGGCAGGACGTTCCTCGCGCGCGGGCTATCGGCTCAGCTTGCTTTGCAGGAATTTTGCCCTTTTCCTGCTGCTGGCGGCACTTACCGTTTGCATATCGGGCTGCAAACATCTGACTCCCGCGGACACCACGCCCCTTGATGGCGTGGGGATCAGCTACGATTCAATTCAGCAATTGAAGGCGCTTCAAATCACGGCTCCCGAAGTGGCCCAGGTTGTCAAAGCACGTCAGGCGGGATTCTACGACGCGAACTGTGTGGAAGCTGTTCGGGCCTTCCATACAAGGGGGCAGCCGTTTGATGCCGGCGACGCCATTGCTGGCCTCGTTCAAGCAGGCGTTGCGCAGGATACAATCCTGGAACTCGCGCGGATGAATCAACTAGGGCTTGGTGCCGGAGAGCTCCAGGCGATGAAACTCGCCGGTTTGTCGGACTCGATCCTTCTCGAAGTGGCGCAGCATCGCGCCGAAACTAGGCCGGTCCTCGCCGGGGCTTCGCTTGCGGCACTTAAAAACACGGGGCTGCGCGAATCGACCCTTCTGGAACTCGCGCGCCATGGTGTTCCGGACTCCGAAGCTGGCGCGATTCTCGCTTTTCGCCGCCAGGGAGCCGATGATGAACAGATTCTCCGCCGCTTTGCAGGCTCCTGAAGTACGCGTTTGCCCGCGCACGCATCGTCTCGGTAGAATCTTCGCATCTTGAATCGATCATCTCCCCGCTCGCTTGCGCTCCTCTTGGTGCCTGTCCTTTTCTTACTCTGTGCATTCTCTTGCGATGTTCCACTCGCACCGGGTTATCGCATTGTGCAGGAATCGCGGGAGGTTAGTTTCGTGCCGGGCGCGAACCCGCAGTTGCATATCCGTGGACTCTTTCACCTCGATAACATCGGGAATGGCGATCTCCCATTTATCGACGCAATTTTCCCCGATGAAATCGCTTTCGGCCGGCGCAACCTCCGCCTGCAAGTGGATGGCGTCGATGTCGTTCCCACAGGATTGCCCGATGCCTATCAGCGGGAACAGCCAAATGCCCTGCGTATTCCTTTCGATCCTCCCTGGGTCCGAAAGCGCGTCCTGGAACTGACCATAGACTACGATCTCTCTTCGCCTCAGGACTCAGGTTCTCAAATCACCCTCGGTCCCGACAATTTCCATCTGAGCTCGCGCGGCTGGTTCCCTGCTCTTCAGCCACCCAAACATCTTTTCGCACCCTATCCGAAGCGCCCCAAAATCACGACTCTCACAATCCGTGTACCCTCTGGATTCCTGCTCCTCGCGAGAGGCACACAGAAGGGTACGAAGAAGTATGCTGGTGAAACTGCATTTCAGTTCGCTGTTCTCAGGGATGATCTGCCACCTTACATTGTTGCTGGCCGTTACGTCACGTTCCCTTCCAAGTCCGATTCTCACTCCGCAGCTTTGTGGACGCTCCAGCCCGCCAAAGAAGATCCTCAACCCGCTTTGAATGAAATCACCCGAGCCTGGAAAGTCCTCGAAACGGATTTCGGTCCTATCGACCGTAACATCTCTGCTCCGCACATTGTCGAATCCTCGGAGCTTCGGGGGCACACGCCAGGGGAACAAGGACCCGCTGCCACTCCGTTCCCTGGAGGCGTATTGGTGAACCCCGACGCGTTCGCGCTCGGAATCGGCAGCGACCGTTTCCTCGAAATGATCACTCACTCACTCGCGCACAACTGGTTCGGAGACGAAATGTACCCGGCCGCCGATGCGGCAATCGGCATGGGCGAGGGGCTGCCCGAATACGCCACGATTGTGATCGAGGAAGCCCGCAACGGCCCGGACGGACGGCGCCGCCGGGTCGCAAGATACTTGCGGGAATACGATGAAGCTCGCAAGAACGTGGATGAAGAGCCCCTTGGCGCCACGATGTTGCGCGATCCGGTGGAGAAACGCCGGATCGCAGCCGCAAAAGCAGCCCTGTTCTTCGTCGCTCTGGAAGATGCCTGCGGCGAAGAACCCATGCGCTCTGGCCTCCGCACGATGGTTACTTTGCTCCGCGGTCAGGAAGCAAGTTACGATAGCCTTCGGTCGGCTCTCGAGCAATCGAGCGGCAAGAACTTGGGCGAGTTGTTTCGCGTCTGGTTGAACGCTAAAGGAATTCCGCAGGATTTCAGGGACCGGTACCAATAACCTGTAGATTTGGGAGATGAGGAGGGAGCTTGGAGAGAGAAATCATTTCGACCGCAAAAGGGCCAAAGGCTCTGGGACCGTACTCGCAAGCTGTGAAGGCCAATGGGTTCATTTTCACAGCCGGTCAAGGGGCGATTGATCCATCGAGCGGAAAGCTTGTTGAGGGCGGCATTGCAGCTCAGACCGCGCGTGTGCTCGAGAATCTCAAGGCTATCGTGGAGGCGGCAGGGTCGTCGCTCGACCGCGCCGTAAAAGCGAATGTCTATCTAAAGGACATGAACGACTTCGCCGCGATGAACGAAGTCTACGCCCGCTATTTCCCGGGGAATCCGCCGGCGCGAACCACGATCCAGGCTGCACGACTGCCGCTCGATATCCTCGTGGAAATCGACCTTGTCGTCCTTGCCTGACGCGGAAGATTCACGTGAATCAGGACCATACAGCTGCGTTTTTCTCGATACAATGAATTGCTTTTATGATTACTTTTACGGCTGAATCCGCGTGGCATCCGTTCATATTCCTGTAAGATTACTTGTGGACACTTTTCAGGCTTCAGCGTCCTCAAATCCTAAGGTGAGTGTTCGCACCACCCAATGACTGACAAAAACTACGATCTGATTGTGATCGGCAGCGGCCCGGCCGGCCAAAAGGGCGCCATTTGCGCTGCGAAACTCCGCAAGCGCGTCGCTGTCGTCGACCGCCGCGTCATGATCGGCGGTGTCTGCGTGCACACCGGCACAATTCCGAGCAAAAGCGTTCGCGAAGCTATCTTCCAGCTGACCGGCATCGCGGTGAGAACCTTCTACGGCAGCAACTACCGGGGCAACGGCGATGTCACTCTCCAGGATCTCTCTTTCCGCGTAACAAACATCGTCTCCCGCGAGACCGATGTGATCCGCGCACAACTCAAGCGCAATGGCATCACGACTTATCAAGGTCTGGCACGGTTTGCCGATCCCCATACGGTCGAAGTCCAGGGTGAGGGTGAAAAGACGACGCTGCACGGAGAAAACATTCTTATCGCCTGCGGCACGCGTCCCGCGCGCAGTGCGGACATTCCCTTCGACGGCAAACACATTCTCGACACGGACGACTTCACCGGCGTAAGCACTGTGCCGCGCGAGATCATCGTCGTCGGAGCGGGTGTCGTCGGGCTCGAATACGCCTCCTTCATGGCCGCGCTGGGCGCTGAAGTCACTCTCATCGACCAGCGGCCTGTAATCCTCGACTTCGTCGACCGTGAGATTGTCGAAGCCCTTGCCTACCACTTGCGGCAGATGGGTACCACGTTCCGCCTCGGCGAGAAGGTCACAAGGGTTGGAATCGACGCGGAGAGAGAACGCGTTTTTGCGGAACTTGAGAGCGGCAAGAAAGTTCAGGGAGATGTCCTCCTCTATGCCGTCGGCCGCCAGGCAAATGGCGACCAGCTCTGTCTCGAAGCGGCCGGCCTGCAGCCCGATTCCCGCGGCAGAGTGAAGGTCAACAGCTGCTACCAGACCGATGTCTCGCACATCTACGCCGCCGGAGATATCATCGGGTTCCCCGCCCTTGCCAGCACCTCGATGGAGCAAGGCCGCCTCGCGAGCTGCCGCATGTTCGGCGCACCCTCTGAGCATATGCCGGAGCTCTTCCCTTACGGCATCTACACGATTCCGGAAATCTCGATGGTCGGCCAGACGGAGGAGAAACTGACGGCTGCCAAGGTTCCCTACGAGGTCGGCATTTCAAAATACGCGGAGCTTGCGAAGAGCATGATGCTCGGCGATGAGACCGGCATGTTGAAGATGCTCTTCGACCGCAACACGCGAAAGCTTCTCGGAGTCCATATCATCGGCCAGCGCGCCACCGAAATCGTGCACATCGGCCAGGCCGTGCTCGCCCATGGCGGCTCCATCGAGTATTTCCGGGACACCGTCTTCAACTATCCGACGCTTGCCGAAGCCTACAAAGTCGCCGCCCTCGACGGCCTCAACAAGCTTTGACCAGCGCACGGCGTGAAATTCTCGAGGGAAGCAGTTCCGCATCGCCCACAGCGTGGTAAAATTGCGAGTTGAAGTAGCTGCGTTTGCGGGCCTGTAGCTCAGGTGGCTAGAGCGCACCCCTGATAAGGGTGAGGTCGACTGTTCAAGTCAGTCCAGGCCCACCAGCCTTCTCAATCCAACTCCAGCAGAACTATTCCCACCCCGTCTTCGAGTTGTACGGCATCGTGAATCCCATGGCCTCGATCTCGTGGATCTTGCC
>Ga0187780_10002757_pt1 | contig 13208 bp, 13 predicted proteins | sample 1015_Q2_SP10_20__FD_132429 | JGI IMG/M metagenome (GOLD analysis project Ga0187780, IMG submission 132429) | Tropical peat soil microbial communities from peatlands in Department of Meta, Colombia - 1015_Q2_SP10_20_MG | ecosystem: Environmental > Terrestrial > Soil > Wetlands > Peat | place...
CCACTCCACCATCTCTGTCGCCGACGGCTCTCATCGATCCGCTCCGCTACCTGACCAAGCCTTACCCCAGGCGGTGTTGACTGAGGTCGAGGAAAATGTGACAATCCGCGCATTAACGACTGCCTCATACGCGCCACCGGGTCATATCTGCCAGCTTCGGTTCTTCTGATTTCCCGGATCTATGGCTTGCTCCTGCCTGACACCTTGCTTGCCCAAGCTAAGTGGATCCTTCTGACACTGCTGGCCGCCACGGCGGGAGTCACCGATCTGCGCTGGCGCCGGATTCCCAATTGGTTGACTGTACCGGGCTGCCTGCTCGGAATTGCGGTGAATTCGATGGACGCGGGATGGCGAGGCACCAAAGAGTCGCTGCTCGGCTCGGGTCTGGGTCTGCTGGTGCTGCTGCCTTTTGTGCTGGTTCGTAGTCTGGGGGCCGGCGACTGGAAGTTAGTGGGTGCGATCGGCGCTTTTCTTGGCCCTGAGCGCTTGACGGCCGTGCTCTTCCTCACCATTTTGGTTGCCGGAATCATGGCCGGCATTCTAGTCGTCGTGCGGAGGCGGGGACGGCAAACGCTGCGGAACATGGGTCGCATGCTGGCCTCGCTGGCCAGCCTGCACCTTCCCGGGCGGGAAGTGTCTTTGGATAATCCGGAGGCGCTGAAGATACCGTTCGGCTTGGCCGCCGCGATTGCGGTAATCCTTTACACTGCGGGCGAGATCTGGAAGACCAGGTGAAGGAGTTTCCTCCCTTTACCCATTTCGTAGGTTCCGCCTCAGCTACTGCTTCTCTTCTGCCGGAGGTGTGTCGGAATCGGCAGAAAGGTGCTCAATTTCGGCCAGTTGTTTTTTGGCCTGTTCAATGTCGGCGGGTTGTTTCGCGATATTGATGTACTGCTCCAGCTGCTCGGAAGCTTGTTGGTATTCGTGCTTCCTTATGAGGATAACGCCCAGCAGGTATTCGAGCTTGGGCACGTCATGGGCCTCATCGACTCGAATTCCCTGGCGAATAACCTTCTCCGCGGCATCAAGGTCTCCGAGGTAGTAGTGGGCGACGCCGTTATAGTAGTAGGCGCTCGGAAAATTTACCGGGTTGAGCGCGAGGAGCTTGTTGGTGATATCCGCCACTTGCGGCCAGTCGCTGGCCTCAAAGGCCAACACCGCCAAACCGTTATAGGGATTGACATACTTGGAATCCGCCGCTACCGCCTGCTCGAACGAGTGCTTGGCAGATGCGGCATCATGCTGCTGCTCCAACTGGATGCGCCCCAGTTCATTCCAGGCGACCGCGAACCGGGGATAAATCTGAACGGCTTTTTCCAGGGATTCCTGCGCCTGACTCCACTTGCCCTTCTTTTCATCTTCGCGGGCTTTCTCGAAAGCCTTCTTGGCCGCGGAAGGAGCTTGTGCGCTGGTTACGCTGATACTTGTCCCCTCCACCTGGGCCATGCGATGCAGCACAATTCGACCCAAGTCCACGCTCTCGAGAGCGCTCATGCGGCTGGAAAGGTCGATGATTTCCGATGTATATCCTGGGAGCACGGCCTGAATCTCGCAATCACGCCAATTGCGGAGTTCTTGGTTGCTGGTGGTGCGGGTCATCATCGTGGCGCTGGCGTCTCCGACATGGGCAGCGTCGTTCGAGACTGCGGCGAACTGAAAGCTAAAATTGCCGCGGCGATCGGTGTAAGCCTCCGTGTGACGCTGGGTGCCGCAAGTTACCTGGATGGCCGCCGAATCGCTCGGCTCGGAGCCGTCGTCGAGAGCGACCTTGCCGGAGATGAAAGCCGTCATGGAATTGGGGGAATTGGTAGTGGGCGAAGGCGCAGTTGGCAAGGTAGCTCCCGGCATGGTTCCCCGACTACCTCCGGTTGCGCCGGGACGAGCTTGGCCAAGGACTGAGATTGAAAATAACAGAAACAGGCAAACCGCCCACACCGATGGGAACTTCATCCTGGGGCCCCCGAGACTCTGCCCCCGATTATATGCTCGGCAAAGCTGCGGTCCTATAGGGAAAGCATCGTTACCCAAGCATTTTACAAATCGTCGATCTAGCCGGAACGAACCCTAACCGGTGCCTCCCGCAGCCGCGGAGGCGCTTGGTTCCCTCGCCTAAGACCACGGTCTATAACTCGGGCCAGATCTGCTCGAAATCGAAGAAGCCCTTCTTATCGGCCAACCACTCCGCCCCGCGAATCGCGCCTTCGGCGTAACCGAGGCGTGACTTGGCATCGTGGCAGAGGTAAATGGTGTCGACCGGGGAGTCAAACACCAATTCGTGCATCCCGACGACCTCCCCTTCCCGAAAGGAAGTGATCTCTAGATCGGTGCCCGAAGCCTCACGGATGATTCGCGCCAGTGCCAGGGCCGTTCCCGAGGGCGCATCCTTCTTGTGGGCATGGTGGCGCTCGAAGATTTGTCCGTGGTAGTCGTGGTGAAGGGTACGAGCGGCCGCCCGCGCGAGTTGACAAAATAAGTTGACGCCGATTGAAAAGTTGGCGGCATACAGGAACCCGGTGCCGCCCTGCTCGACCATCTGCCGCACCCGAGGAAGCTCCTCATACCAGCCCGTGGTGGCAACCACCATATTCTTGCGGGCCTGAACGCAGGCTTCCACATTTTCGAGCACGGCGCGTGGCGTAGTGAAGTCGATGACAACCTCAACATCCTGAAGACGCTCGGGGGTCAGAGCTGCGGCCCCTTGATTGTCCGCGGAGGTAAGTACCTGAACCTGATGATGCCGCGTGCGGGCCACTTCGGCGACCAGCTTTCCTGTCTTGCCGCGACCGAGGATCACGAGATGCATGGCGAGCTCGAATTCTAAAGCCTAACGCAAACGGAGTAGTCGGACAGAGCGGCCTATTCTGCGCAGATGGCTCTCGCCGAAGGAAGGAAGACGGGTCGAACGAGATCCATGGCTACCCCCTGAACCGGGAGACCGGAATCACGCCAAGTAGGCCTTGACCTTGAGCAGCTCTGCATTGAGCAAGGCAGCTCCGGCAGCGCCCCGAATGGTGTTGTGCGAAAGCACGGTAAACTTCCAGTCGAATACGCCGCAGGGTCGCAGCCGGCCCACGGTGGCGGCCATGCCGCCATCTTGATCCACATCCAAGCGGGGCTGGGGACGATCCGCGGATCCCAGATACCGTACCGGCTGCTCAGGAGCCGTAGGGAGCTGAAGTTCCTGGGGAACACCTCGGAATCGGTTCCAGGCGGCGATGATCTCCTCGGTTCCCGCCTTCTTCCTGAGCTTCACGGAGACGGATTCGGTATGTCCGTCTTCCACCGCCACGCGGTTGCAATGGGTACTGATGGCGATCTTGGCGGGGGCGACTTTTGAACCATCCAGGCTTCCCAGCAGCTTGCAGGTTTCCTCCGCCATTTTTTCTTCTTCATTGGCGATGTAGGGAATCACATTGCCCAGGATATCGAGCGAGGCCACCCCAGGATAACCTGCGCCGCTCACCGCTTGCATGGTGACGGCAAACACCGATTCGATGCCGAAGGCCTGTTCTAACGGGGCCAACGCCATGACCAGTCCGATGGCGGAGCAATTCGGGTTCGTGACTACAAAACCGCCGGACTTCCTGCGCCAGGACTGACACTCGACCAGCTCGACATGTTCGGCATTGACCTCGGGAATGACCAGCGGCACATCACTTTGCATGCGCAAGGCGCTCGAATTGGAAACCACGCGGCAGCCAGCTTCGGCGAACTGGGGCTCGAGTTCGGCGGCCACACTGGCATCGAGGGCAGCAAAAATCACCCGCGGGGCGCTCTCCGGCTTGGCGGGCGAGATCCGCATTTCGGCGACTCGCTTGGGCACCGGAGTTTTCATCCGCCAACGGGCGGCTTCGCCAAAGGGACGTCCCTCGGAACGGTCGGAAGCCGCCAACCAAGCGGTTTCAAACCAAGGATGATGCTCGAGCATTTGCACAAAGCGCTGTCCCACGATGCCGGTTGCGCCCAGGATACCTACAGGAATCTTCGTAGCCATGATCGTCTTTGGATTTTACAACAGCGCTTAGCCCTCCCGCGCCGGCCGAATCGCAGGCGGGATTACGATAGGAATCGGCAAAACACGCCGTTCCTCAGGCCAATCGCGGAGTGTCCCTGACCGCATCCACCCCCAACCTGTAATCGTCGAGCGGCCCAAACCGTCGTTTTTCCGCGTACAAACGCCAGCGTCGGAAAAAGATGCGCAGGCTGGCCATCACCGGAATGGAAAGATAAACACCCAGGACGCCGGCGATCTCTCCCCCGGCCAAGACCCCGAACAGGGTTGCCAGAGGGTGCAATTCCATGCTCTTCCCCATGATGCGCGGCGCAATCATGTAGTCCTGGACCACCCGCCACCCGCCCAGAAAAATCAGTAAGACTAGCAAATGGGGGTAGCCGGCCAGCAGGGCGACGAGCAAAATGAGCAGGGCGGCCACCAGCGGGCCGACCAAGGGGATGAATTCCATCAAGCCACCCGCGGTGCCTAGCATCAAAGCGTAGGGGACCTTGGTGATCCCCATGAACGAGGAGTAAGAGAGAAACGAGAAAAAAGCCAGCGTGAGCTGAGCGCGGATGAACTGGGCTAACATTTCATTGAGATCGCCACGTACGCCTTCCATAAACTCGCGCTGCGGTTGGGAGTGGATAGAAGACAAGGCTGCCTCACCAAACCTTCCCCCGTCCTTGAGGAAAAAGATGGCGAGAATGGGAATCAGCAAGAGCAGCCAGGCCTCCTTGGCCACTTCGGCCAGCCGAATCCCCACCCGCTGGGCGAGCGCCACCAGTCCTTTGCGATGATTCGCTAAAAATGCTCCCACCTGCCGGATGGTGAAATCGCTCCAGCCGTGTTCGTGGCCAATGGTGACGGCAATGTTTCCGGAGCTGACTTGGTCGAGCAGGCTCGGCAAGGCTTCGGTGAGCCGCTGTGCCTGACGGGCAATTCTGGGCCCCACGAAAAAGAAGAAAAGCCCCAGTAGAAGTACAAGAAGAAGATAAATTACGGCGATGGCGGTGCCGCGACTTCGCGTCCAACGTTCGACGCGGGAAACCGCGGGATCGACCAGGTAGGCGAAGAGGATAGCGAAGAGAAAGGCAATCAGGGTGTGGCGGGCGACGTATAGAAAGCCGAGCCCCAAGGCGAACAGCAGGGCTGTGAGCAAAATTCGAGCCGCGCGAGTATCCATCAGAGCCACCGCTCCCCTAGTCTCGAATCACCTCGGTGTTGGAGGAGAGGTCGACAATTCGTTCGAGTTTTAACTGGTCGTCCAGCCAAAGGAACCACTCTCCTCCTTCTGACTTCAGATCGAGACGGATCAGATCGCGCTCGCTTCCTCGAATGTTCACCTTCTCCCGTCCGGCGTAGGCGACCTCGACCAGCATGGATAGCCGGGAATGCGCGTTCAGAGTTCCCATGCCCACGGCTTTCTTCAGGGGACAGGAAATCTGCCCTTTCTCCGCGCGGCAGCTGGTCGCCAGATACCGCCACGCCAAGATCTCTCTCTGTACCAGAAAATAATCGTCAAGAATGTTGGTCGATGCCGGCAACAGAAAAGGTTGCTCCAGGGGTTTGTCCTGCGGAGTTCGGCTGAACCGCTCGGTCAGGAATTCCTGGTTGGGAAGCACCCACGCCTGGGCTTGGCCGGGGCTGGTCTCCGTCCACTGATAGCTTTTGATGTCGCCATTCGGGCTGAGCTCCAATTCGCTGTTTTGCGCGGCCTTGTTCACCCCGGATTCGGTGAGAAATTCGGAGGTCACGGAACTGCCGGATGGCCCCTGTTGCACCGAGAACGTCTCGGTCGCCACCCGCTTCCCGCCGATGAACACGCCGAAGGAACCCTTGTCGACGATCTGCGCGGACGTCTGCTCGGCGGCCAATCCGAGCGGAGAGGCTAAAACCCAAGAGAGAAGTCCAAGGACTCCGATCCGACCACCCCGCACTCTGCGTTGCCCTAACCAAGTCCGAGACTGCATGCCACCTCCGCGGCTACCGCCCCTGGATCTTTCCCGTCGGTGTCGATGCGACAGGTAGCCTTCAGGTAGGAAGGCCGTCGTCGCTCGTAGAGTTCGGAAAATTGTCGGGCGTCTCGTCGCAAGGGGCGCTCTCGCCCTTCCCGTTCGCAACGCCGAAACAGTTCTTCCGCCGAACCGTCCAAAAAGACAACCGGAGCTCCCATGGCTTCGATCAGCGCGGCATTTTCGGGCTGCACGAAGCAACCCCCGCCCAAGGCCACGATTCGCGGCGATTGTCCGAGGCTCGAGATCAATTCACGAATCGTTTCGTGTTCCACGATTCGGAATCCCGCCTCTCCGGCTTCGCGAAAGATTTGCTCGATCGTTCGATCCTCCCGGGACTGGATGCGATCGTCGAGATCCTCAAACCGCCAGCCCAGGCGGCCGGCCAGAACGCGGCCAACCGTGGTCTTACCGGCGCCCATAAACCCTACTAAGAAAACTACACGGATTCGGCCCGGCCGTCGCGTAACCGGAGTAACCGAGGGGCTAGAGCCGGTGGAGGGGTTCATGGATCCCGAGGGGCAAGCGTGGGTTCCCGCCTGCCGGTTCCGACGATCAGCGTTTCTTGAGGTGGATTTTACCACTGAAGGAAAGCAGCCGGACCGAGGAAGCCGCCTTGCCCATGGTGCCGGCGAAGGCACTCCCGGCCTTGGCAGCCAGCGAGGTGTGCGTGGGTTGCAGGAGAAAGTCGTTTTCCACCTTTCCCTGGGTGGAACTGGCCATGACATCGATCGAAGCGTAAGCGGGAGCGGTTGCTTCAATGTCGCCCGTGTGAGTCATCAAGGAGTACTCCCCACCACCGCCGAAGTCTCCATCGTAAACAATCCTTCCGCTGGTCGAATTCACGTGAACCAGGGGACCGTTCACCGAATTCAGCGCCACATCGCCACCCACCGAAGTGATTTCCACATGACCATCGCTGACGTTGGTCACGGTCACCGGGCCATTCAGAGTTTTGATGTGCACGTGCCCGCCAATCAGGTCTCGGACATCGACGTTGGCGGTGTTGCCCTCAAGTATCACGTCGCCATGAAGACGCTCGGCTCGCAGTGGGCCGGTGGCAGAATGCAAGGTTACGTTGGCGTCGGCCGGAACAGAAACCTGGTATTCAACCCGTCCGCTCTCGGCATCGGCTCCGGGCAACAGGTGAGAAGTAATGGAAACTCGATTGAGGCTGTAGGTGTGATCGACCTCGACTTTGTCAGAATGCAGCACCGCCGTCACCAACACTTCTTCTCCCGAGGACGGCTTGACCCAAATCGGGCCAAACTGGTTGGCAATGGAAACACTGGCTCGACGATGGACCTTAAAGCGAAATTCCTGACGAGTCTCGGCCGTGGCCACAACCGATCCGGCGAAGAGAACTGCCACGACCAGCTTCGCCACCGTCTCCCTATGCTCCATACTCACCCACTCCTCCGCCTCCTACCGTGTTAGGGCAAAGCACGGTTCATGGCCATCTCGTAAACCATCGCTCTCTGTTCATAAGCGTTCATCAGGTATTGCTGACCGATGGCGTCGTTGGGGTTATCGCGCACCCAGGTTTCGGCGTCACGAATGTACGCATTGACCGCCCGCAAGTCCGACTCATAGCCGGCGCGCATGGCCGGCGCGCGGCTAGCGACTAAGTTGAGCAATTGAACCTGATCGGCATCGATGGCAGAGTCTTGGCTAACGCCATCGGCGGCTCGTAGGATGGGCACCGACGTGGCCGCTTGCCGTGCCACGGGTGTGCCGCGGGGGATGTGTTCGAATTCGAGAAGCAGGGCCGCGCCGACCACGAGAACGATACTCACCGGCCTGAGCCAGGCTAATCTCCACCCGCCGATTTTCCACCGCGAGAGTAGGGTCGGCACCTGGGGGTCACGGATTAGCCCCTCCTGGCGCAGGGCAATAGCAATGGAATTCCAAACCCGCGGACTTGGGTCTTGATCCTCGGCCAGAAGGCGCGCTTCGGCCGAGATGGCATACAGGTCCGAAACCAGAGCGGAACAGAAGGAGCAGGCTTTCAGGTGCTCTTCCCGCTCAATATTAAGATGGTCGCCCTCAAGCTCAGGCAGGACCCGTCCAAACTCCTCACAGGTCATTCTACCTCTCCCCGATCTTCGTGCTGGGCTCCTCACGGCTGGGTGGCTTTTTCAGCTCTGCTCGTCTTGAGGAGCTCCCGTAACTTCATTCTAGCTTTGTGCAACTGCGACTTACTGTTGCCGATCGAACATCCTACCATTTCAGCAATTTCATTGTGCTCATAACCTTCAACATCATGAAGGAGAAAAACCATGCGGTAACCCGGGGGCAGATCGCCAATGGCCTGCTCCAATTGTAATCGGTTAATGGAGCCCGCCAATCGTACATCCTCAGCGCCAGGCTCCTTCTTGGGAGATTCCTCCTCGGTCTCGATCGTCTCTTCGAGCGAGACCAGCGGCAATCCCTTCTTGCGAAGCTGCATCAGGACCACATTGACCGCCATCCGATGCAGCCAGGTGGAGAAGGCTGACTCGCCGCGAAAGGTGCCAATCTTGCGGAACAGCTGCAGGAACGCCTCCTGCGTGAGATCTTCGGCTGCAGCCGTGTTCGCGGTCATACGAAGGCACAGCGAATACACGCGGCGCTTGTGCAGGTGGTAAAGAAGCTCAAAGGCTTCCTCGTCCCCCTGCTTTGCCCGTTCGATTGCCTCAGCTTCCGAAGGCCTGTCGCCCTGCGATTTTCTCGCGTCCGTCAAGTCGCTTTATTCCGGCCGCACTCAATCAGATGCGGCGAAAATGTCTTTTCGTTGTACTGGTTGCACTAGCCCGAGCCGGGAAAAATCCCCGGCTTTGATCACTTTCGTCATCTCCCCAGCGGCGAACGCACCCTCCCCCAAGCCTCCCCGTTAGCGCGGCTGCCCTAGTTCTTGTAGATTCAACAGTTAGACGAAGAAATCCGGGCCCAGGACTCGAAAATCTAGGCTGCCGCCGTTGCTGTGGTAATAGTCTCTAACCCGTGACCGAGGGGTCCGGTTTCGCGCATCCGCAGAAGAATGGCGAAGGTGAGTCCTACAATGCCCAGGGTGGAGAATATCCACATGCCCAAATCGTACCCACCGACGTTGGCAAGTCCTGCCCCTGCATAATCGTTGGCCTTACCGATCAGGAGGTTCAGAAGGAAAAAGCCGATCTGCTGAATGAGTGTCATCAAAGCATAGGCGGTGCCCAACCGGGACTGCTCCACGATGTACGCCACCGAGGGCCACATCACCGCCGGAATCAGGGAAAATGCGATGCCCATGAGCGAGACGGGTATGAGCAGGGAGATCTGGCTGTATGCCATCAGCAAGTAAACCGGCATCAGAAGGATCGAGCCGCCTATCATCAACAGGGCACGTTTGCCAATACGGTCGACCAGCAAGCCGAACAAGGGAGTAGCGAACATGGCGGAAAGTGGCAACAGACTGTTCAACATGCCGGCCTTTTGATGGGCCAAGATCTTGACCGCTTCCGTCGCTTGGACACCGCCGTAAGCGGCCAGAATCTTGTTGGTGAAAAAGTCGATGGCAAAGGTACGGAAGGGAAAGATGGCAGAGTAGAAAGTAAAACATAGCCCTACCACGTACCAGTAGGAGCCATTGAAGCGAAACATCTCGTGAAAGTCCAGCTTATCGATCTCACCCGCCTTGCCCAGCGCATAACGGCGCTCGGCACGGTTCTCGAGCGCCCAGTAAATGAGCGAAGTCAGAACCCCCAGCACTCCCGCACCCACCGCTATCAGCAACGGTCCTCGCCAACTGGGCGGGCCATCCGGTCCTTGGGGATAAAAGACCTGTTTCGCCCAAGTGGGCGAGTTGTCGGCCCCGACTGACGCCAGGCGTGCAATCGTGAGATTGATTCCAAAGGCGAAGCTCAGTTCCTTGCCCCGAAACCACTTGGCCAAAACCGTAGTGGCGGCGACAATCATGGACTCGGCTCCCAGGCCGAGCACGGTCCGGCCAGCGATCATCGTTCTGGGTGTTCCTTGATAGGCGGTCACGAGAGCGCCAAACAAACACAGGGAAGCGAACAAGGTCAGAGCCTTCTTGGTGCCGATGCGGTCAATCACGATTCCACCGATCAGCAAAGTGGCTACGGCAGCCACACTGTAACTTGCGTTCAGCCAGCCAAATTCTGTCGCGGAAAAACCCAATCGATCTATGAAGATTCGTTCTAGCGGGTTGATGCTGTCATAAATGTAGTAGTTCGCACCCATGGCAATGCTGACGAATATCAGCACCGTCCAACGATAGAAGGCGGAAGGTTGGGGAAGTGAGGATTCCTTCATGGAGCCTCTCCGTGCACGAGCCAAGAAGATAGCAGAGCCGAGCTCGAATCGCACAGAGTTTCGCTCCACTAGCCCGGTCAAGCCTATTTCTTAGCCTGCGAGCCCGAGCTAAAAGGGACCTCAGCCGAACTCGCTACCCGCCTACCTACAGGATATTTCTTAATTCATCTCTTCATGGTTTCGCCCGCAGAACTACAGCATGTTAGGTACTTAGCTGCCTGGAACTACACCAACTCATCCGCCCCCTACTGCCATCCAACCTTTCGCTAGTCAAACTCCCAGCCCGAAAGCATGGTCGGGAGCTTTTGAAGCTTAGCTATGGGAAGGAGAAGTGAACCATATGAATCGTTTTGCCACGATCGTAGCCCTGGGTTCTGGCTGCGCCAGGGTCGGTAATCGCCCAGTCTATTTGGGGTGTTCGCGTTGGGGTGTTCGCGGACTATTTCCGCTTTACCCCCGGCAGCTCTGCCACAAACTTTGTAGGCGTAGGAGGGAGGCTGGGCATCAACGTGCACCCCAACATCATGCTGGAAGGCGAACTGAATTATTGACTACAAGAGAAATTACACCAACACCTTCAATAACGGCGTCGCCACCACCTTTGTGACCACTGGTGTGCGCCCCCTGAGCGGTCTGTTAGGCCCGAGGATATCTGCCGGAACGTCGGGACCAATCCGCGTATTCGTGACCGGTAAAATGGGCTTCATCAACTTCGATGAGACCATGAGTGGCGTAGTTTCGGGGACGACTTTCACTAACGCCGTCAATGGCGTGGGCCGGCCCAGGCAGCCATTTAGCCTTTTACCCGGGCGGGGGTGTTGAAGGATTCATTGGGCCGGTTGGATTACGCTTGGAAGTCGGGGACGAAATTTACCTCAACAACGGCCACCTTTAACAACTTGCGTGTCACCTTCGGTCCCCACATCCGCTTCTGACCGGGAGCTCAAGGACGGAGACTGGTCACGAGGGTACGGTTACATGCACATGCCCCGTGCCACACCGCCGCGATCTCACGAGTATCTGGGCCGACCACGGCGCCAACTCTTATTTGGGAACGGAACCGACTCGACGAACGGTGATCAGGTCCGGGTTTTCCCGCTTCTCCTGGCACGGCCGGTTTCGATCCTGTCGACCATCTGCCATTTTCGACCTCCGGGTTACCGCGCCGGGATCCGTGATAAAGTGTTGGTCTTCGGTTGCGAGGGGGCCGTATATGGGGCTGATTTATGACTTGGTTAAGGACCGCCGGGTTTACTCGATTGACGCCAACAATACGGTGCTCGAGGCTGCCCGTTTCATGATGGAGCACAATATCGGCGCTTTGCCGGTGCTACGCAATGGAGAACTAGCGGGGATCTTCTCCGAGCGCGATATCATGAACCGCGTGGTCGCCGTCGGCCGCATGCCGGGCACCACCAAGGTCTCGGAGGTGATGACCCCGAATCCGAAAGCCGTCAGCATCGAGGAGACCGTCGAAAACGGTCTGTTTCTCATGCGGGAATTCGGATTCCGTCACCTTCCCATCACCGATGGCAAGCAACTGAAGGGACTGATTTCGCTGCGCGACCTGCTATTGCGATATGTATCGCAGAAAGAGGCCGAGTCGAAGCGAATGGTTTCCTAGAACTCCGGTTCGTCTCTCCTGGATTCCTTGCTCGGGCATTCTGCCGAATCTAGAAGCCGATTCCTCAGATCTCACCGGCGGTCGCTCGCCGACGCCCACGAATATTCGTTTCATAGCCAGGTGACAGACAGGACAATTCGAGCGGAGCCCGGCAGGCCAGGCGTCTGAGCTTTTGCCGGCTTGGCGATTCGCGTTATCTTATTCGCATGCAACTTCGGGGCTGCGGCACTGCACTGGTCACTCCTTTTCGTCAAGATGGCTCGGTCGATGAACCTTCCCTGCGCAACTTGGTCGCCTGGCAGGTAGAATCCGGAATCGACTTTCTGGTTCCCTGCGGCACCACCGGCGAGACTCCTACGCTTTCCCGCGATGAGCAGCTGCAGGTGGTCGATGTAACGGTGGAAGTCGCCGGCGGGCGTGTGCCCATCATTGCCGGGGCCACCGCCAACGCGACTCCGGAGGCCGTCGAAAAGGCCAAAGAAGCGGCCGCTCGTCCCGGAGTCGATGGCATCCTGACCGCGTCTCCTTACTACAATAAGCCGACCCAAGAAGGACAATACCAGCATTTCCGTGCGATTGCCGAGGCCGTGGACAAGCCGATTATTCTCTACAACGTACCCGGGCGCACGGGCGCGAACATCGAACCCGCCACCTTGGCCCGCTTGGCCGAGCTACCCAACATCGTTGGCGTAAAAGAGGCCAGCGGGAACATGGCGCAGATTGCCGAGGTCGCCAGCTCGGTTCCGGAGAATTTCGCGCTCCTTTCCGGGGATGATGCGATCACGCTCCCGGTAATCGCCGTCGGCGGGGTAGGAGTCATCTCCGTGGCGGGCAATGAGATCCCCCGCGAGATGGCGGAGATGACGCGCGCCGCCTTGAATAACGACTGGGTGAGCGCGCGGCAGATTCAGCGTAAGTATCTAGCCTTAATGCAAGCCAACTTCATCGAAACCAATCCTCTGCCGGTGAAGGCGGTTTTGGCCATGATGGGCAAAGTCGAGGAGGTGTATCGTTTACCGCTCGTGCCCATGCGCCGCGATACCCGCTCCAAGCTGCAGAGGATTGCGGCGGAGGCGGGACTGGTTGCGAAGCCGGCAGGCCCCTCGCCCGAGACCATAAGTTTCTTCATCTATGAGAATTGGCTGGCCGGGCCGCGTAAGGTCGTCCTGCATCGTTCGACTTGCGGTCAATGCAAGCACGGCAAAGGACGCCCCTCAGGACACGATATCGACCACGCGCGCTGGCACGGACCCTATGCCACCCTGGCGGAGGCCAGACAGGC
>Ga0187780_10002758_pt1 | contig 13199 bp, 12 predicted proteins | sample 1015_Q2_SP10_20__FD_132429 | JGI IMG/M metagenome (GOLD analysis project Ga0187780, IMG submission 132429) | Tropical peat soil microbial communities from peatlands in Department of Meta, Colombia - 1015_Q2_SP10_20_MG | ecosystem: Environmental > Terrestrial > Soil > Wetlands > Peat | place...
CATGAGGCTGTCGAGGACCGCGGTCTCGATGTAGGGCGGATTGCAGACCACAAGATCGAACACCGCGCCGAGCTCGCGCCACCAGCCGGCCTTCCGCCAGTCTCCCGCCAGGAAGCCGGAGCGGCTCGCCATACCCAGCGCCTGAGCGTTGACGCGCGCAACGGCGAGCGCTTCGCGCGAAACGTCGAGCCCGACGCCACTTGCCTCGGGGTACGCGCTAAGAAGGGCAAGCAGCAGGCAGCCCGAGCCGACGCCGAGATCGAGAATGCGCAGGTCCCGCCCGCGGTCGGGCAACATCTTGAGCGCTGCTTCGACGACCGTCTCACTGTCGGGTCTGGGTACCAGAACGTGGGGCGTCACTTTGAACGGCAATCCCCAGAACTCACGCTCGCCCAGGATGTAGGCCATTGGCTCGCGCTTGACCCTGCGTGCGGTGAGCGCGCGCAGGGCGTCGATGACATGGCTCGGCGCGTCGTCGCGGGCGTGCGCAACCAGCGCGTCTGTCGCCAGGCCCGAGGCCTTCGACAGCAGCAGGCGCGCCTCGAAACGGGCATTCTCTATCCCGGCCGCCGTCAACGCCACGGCGGCATCGCGCAGTAGCGCATCGTAGGAAAAGATCAGGCTGCCAGCTCCGCCAGTCGCGACGCCTCGTCGTCGGCGATCAGGGCGTCGACGATCTGGTCGAGGGCCCTTCCCTCCATCACCTCGGCGAGATTGTAGAGCGTCAGGTTGATGCGATGGTCGGTCACCCGGCTCTGCGGGAAATTATAGGTCCGGATGCGTTCACTGCGGTCGCCGCTGCCCACTTGGCCCTTTCGCGTCGCCGCACGCTCGGCGTCGAGCCGCTGGCGCTCGGCGTCGTAGAGGCGCGCGCGCAGAATCTTCATCGCCTTGGCCCGGTTCTTGTGCTGGCTCTTCTCGTCCTGCTGAATGACCACCACCCCGGTCGGGATATGGGTAATGCGCACGGCGGAGTCGGTCGTGTTGACCGACTGCCCGCCCGGCCCCGAGGCACGGAAAACGTCGATGCGCAGGTCTTTTTCGTCGATTTTGACGTCGACCTCCTCGGCCTCGGGCAGCACGGCGACGGTGGCAGCCGAGGTGTGGATGCGGCCCGAAGCTTCGGTCGCCGGCACCCGTTGCACGCGGTGCACACCCGACTCGAATTTCAGGCGGGCAAAGACGCCGCGTCCTGAGATGGCCGCGACGGCTTCCTTGTAGCCGCCGATGCCGGTGTCGGAGAGCTCCATAATCTCGAACTTCCAGCGGTGTTCGGCGGCGTAGCGCTGATACATGCGGAACAGGTCGGCGGCAAAAAGTGCTGCCTCCTCGCCGCCCGTACCGGCACGGATTTCCAAAATTGCGTTCTTCTCATCGGCCGCGTCCCTGGGAAGCAGCATCCTTTTCACCGTCTGCTCGAGCTCCGGCAGCCGCTTCTTGAGTGCCGCGATCTCCTCTTCGGCCATCGCCTTCATATCGGGATCGGCCGCCAGCGCTTCGGCCTGCCTGAGTTCGCCTTCCGCCTTGCGCCAGGCGTTGACGGCCTCGACGAGTGGTCCCAGTTCGGCATATTCCTTCGATGCCGCCACGAATTTCTGCGAATCGAGGCCGCCGCCCGACAGAGTGGCCTGCAGCTCGGCGTGCCGCGCCACCACCTGATCAAGCTTCTGTAAAAGCGACACGATCAGCCCTTTAGCGCGTCGACCAGCCCGTCCAGCGCGACTTCGCGCTGCGCGCCGCTGTCGAGATCCTTGAGTTGCGCCACGCCACGGGCCAACTCGTCATCGCCGATGATGATCACCCAGCGGGCATTGAGTTTGTTGGCCCTCTGCATGCGTCGTTTCACGTTGCCACGGTAATCCTGCTCAACGGCGATGCCGGCCCGGCGCAGGGCACGGCCGATGCCGAGCGCCTTGGCCTCGGCGGCCGACCCGAGAGGCGCAATCACAGCGGGACGCGGCAAGGCCTTGGGCTCGGCGGCCATCATCATCAGCCGCTCGATGCCGCCCGCCCAGCCGATGCCGGCGGTCGGCGGCCCACCCAGTTCGGCGATCAGCCCGTCGTAGCGGCCGCCACCGATCACGGTGCCTTGGGCGCCGATATGAGTGGTGACGAACTCGAAGGCAGTGTGCGTGTAATAGTCGAGTCCGCGCACCAGGCCTGGATCGATCTCGTAGGCGATGCCGGCGGCGGCGAGGCCGTCCTTCACCGCCAAAAAGAAGTCCGTGCTCGCCTGATTGAGATGGTCGGCGAGAGAGGGCGCGCCCGCGTTGATTTTTTTGTCAGCTTCATCCTTGCTGTCGAGGATACGCAGGGGATTGCGCCTGAGCCGATCGCGTGAATCCTGCGAGAGCTTTTCAGCATGCCGCGAATAGTAGTCGACCAGCACCTTGCGGTAGGCCGTTCGGCTTTCGGGATCTCCCAGCGAATTGAGCTTCAGCACGCAGCGCTCGAGCACGCCCAGCCGCTCGAGAATGTCGGCTGCGACCGAGATGACTTCGATGTCGGCACCAGGCTCCGGCGCGCCAAGCACCTCGAGATCGATCTGGTGAAACTGGCGCTGGCGCCCTTTCTGTGGCCGTTCGTAGCGGAACATCGGACCGGCGGCGAACAACTTGAGCGGCAGCTGCTGCGCCAACACGCCGTTGGCGATGAAGGCCCGGCAGATGCCGGCGGTGTACTCGGGACGAAGCGTCAGCGATTCGCCGTTGCGGTCGGCGAAGGTGTACATCTCCTTCGTCACGATATCCGTCGTCTCGCCGATGCCGCGGGTGAACAGCTCGGTGAACTCGAACACCGGTGTCGCCATCTCGCGGTAGCCGTAAAGGCGCGCCACGTCGCGCGCTGTGTCGACGACATGCGCGAACCGCCGGTGCTCGTCGGGTAAAAGGTCGTGCGTGCCCCGCACGGGTTGCAGCTTGCTCACGGCAATATGCTCTCGAGCGCCGCTATTCCGCGGCGGCTTTGTGTCGGACGGCCTCGATCTCGGCCGCCTTTTTCTCGATCAACTCAGCGAGGTGCTCGACGATGCTCGCGTCCTTGAGGCGATGATGCGGTACGCCGGCGACATAGACCTGATGTGTACCGTTGCCTCCGCCGGTGAAGCCGATATCGGTCTCCCGCGCTTCGCCCGGCCCGTTCACGACGCATCCAATCACCGACACCGTCATCGGCGTGGTGATATGGGCGACGCGCTTCTCAAGTGCCTCGACGGTGCGAATCACGTCGTATTGCTGCCGCGCGCAGGACGGGCATGAAATGATATTGACGCCGCGATGGCGCAGGCTCAGCGCCTTCAGAAGCTCGAAGCCGACGCGGACCTCTTCTTCAGGTTCGGCCGAAAGCGAGACGCGGATCGTGTCGCCGATGCCCGCCCACAACAGCGATCCGAGGCCGATTGACGACTTTACAGTGCCCGTGCGCAGACCGCCGGCCTCGGTAATGCCGATATGCAGCGGGTAATCACAGGCCTCGGCAAGCTGCTGATAGGCGGCAACCGCCAGGAAGACGTCTGAAGCCTTCACGCTGATCTTGAATTCGTGGAAGTCGTGGTCCTGCAGGATGCGCGCGTGGTCGAGCGCGGATTCGACCATCGCCTCGGGGCATGGTTCCCCGTATTTCTCCAGAAGGTGCCTTTCAAGCGATCCGGCATTCACTCCGATGCGCATGGAGACGCCATGGTCCCTGGCGGCCTTCACCACCTCGCGCACCCGGTCGGCGCTGCCGATGTTGCCCGGGTTGATGCGCAGGCAGGCGGCGCCCGCATCGGCCGCCTCGAGAGCGCGCTTGTAGTGGAAGTGAATGTCGGCGACGATCGGCACCTTGGAGGCCTTGACGATCCTTCGCAGTGCCCCTGTCGACTCCTCGTCGGGGCAGGACACGCGGATGATATCGGCTCCGGCCTCTTCGCAACGCCTGACCTGAGCGATGGTCGCCTCGGCGTCCGCCGTCAGCGTGTTGGTCATGGTCTGCACCGAAATCGGCGCGCCATTCCCCACCGCAACGGGCCCGACCATGACCTGCCGCGACTTGCGGCGCACGATGTCGCGATAGGGTCTCAGGCTCATGCCGCCAATGTAGCGGCGCGGAGCCGCGTTATCCAGACGCCGGAATTTGCTGCAAAATCAGCGGGCGTCGAAGACGCGGTACGCAATGCCCGCCGGCACGACGTAGATTTCGCCGGCCCGGACATAGGTCTGCGCCAGCACGTCGCCTTCGGGCGAGCGAAGCTCGACCCAACTGTTGGCGCGGACGACGACAGGCGTATCGACATTCGCGGGCGATCGAACCGCGCCCGCATCGGTGGCGGCGTTGGGCGCGCCCGCTGGGAGAGCCGCCTGCGGGACGGCCGGTACAGTCACGGGCGCAGCGGCCTGCTGCACGTCAACGTGTGGCGTCTCGGGCGGAGCGGGCTGGGCCGCCTGCGCCTGTCCGATCGAGGGCGCCGACATCACAACCGGCGGCGGCGGCGGAACCGTCATGATCACCGGCGGCGCCGGCTGCTCCTGATGCGTCGCCGGCCACATCCCGGGCTGAGTCGTGCCGGGAGCAATGCGCGAATCCTGGCTCTGGGTCACTATCTTCACCGGCGGCACAATCGTGGCGGCTGTCTCCGGAGTCATCGATCCATTCAAGGTCGGCGCGGGACGTGACGCCAACAGGCGATCGGGCACTGGCGGAACCTTTTCAGTGATCACCTCCTGCTGGCGCGGCAGGTAGCGCCACACGCCGTATCCCGCGCCCATCACCAGCAACACGGTGAGAACGGCAAGACCGATCGGCGCGCGCTTCTCGACGATTGGAAAATCCGCCGGCAAGGCGACTGGACGCTTGATCGGCACTGCGCCGGACAGATTGTAGGCAGTCAGGACTTTTTCTGGCTCGAGGCCAACATGCGCGGCATACCCGCGCAGAAAAGCCGGGATGTACGCCGCACCGGGAAGCAGATCAAAACGTCCGAGTTCGAGCGCTTCGATGTAATTCCGACGAATGCGAAGATGCTTTTCGACGTCGGCAATGCTCATTCCGCGCGCTTCGCGCTGGTCGCGAAGCAACCGGCCAACCGCGCGACCTGACGTGGCCTCACGCTCAGCGGTGCGCCAATCGACCTGCTCTGCCATCCATTGCCCCCTCGACGGTTCCTTTTACCAGAGGCCTTTTGGCAGGGCAAAAGCGAATCTCGATTCGACGCTAGATTTCGATGGTGTGGTCGGCCGCGAAGAGACGCAGCGTCTCGCGCAAGGGACGATCGGGTTGCGCAAGTGCGGCACCTACAAACCCGGTCGCTTCGTTCAGATCGAGGGAACGAACCATGGCCTTCACCGGCCCGATGGCGCCCGGCGACATCGACAATGTACGCACTCCAATTGCAAGTAAGGCGAGCGCCTCGACGGGGCGGCCGGCCATCTCGCCGCATACCGCGATTTCGACCCCGGCCGGCCGCGACCTTTCCACTACAAAATGTAGAAGCCGGAGCAGAGCCGGAGACAAGGTGTCGTAGCGGGAGGCCACACGGCTGTTGCCGCGGTCAGCCGCGAAAAGAAACTGCAACAGATCGTTCGTGCCCACCGAAACGAAGTCTACATGAGGCAGCAGGCTGTCGAGCTGCCAAGCAAGGGCTGGAACTTCGAACATGACACCGACCCGCAGCCGCTCGGGAAGGGCCTGGCCGCGTCGGCGCGCCCGGTCGAGTTCGAGGTCTAGCAGCTTGCGCGCACCCTGCAGTTCGCCGACCTCGGCGATCATCGGGAACATGACCGACAGCGGACGGCCATTGGCCCCCTGAATAAGGGCACGGATCTGCCCGCGCAACATCGCGGGTCGATCGAGGCCGATGCGAATCGCCCGCCAACCCATCGCCGGGTTGTCGTCGCCCAGCGCACCGACATAGGGGAGTATCTTGTCGCCGCCGATATCGAGGGTACGGAAGGTGACGGGCCGGCCATCGGCGATATCGAGCACGCGGCTGTAGAGCCAGGCCTGTGTGTCGACGTCGGGAAACTCCGAGCGCACCATGAACGGAATTTCCGTCCGGTAGAGACCGATGCCGTCGGCGCCCGTATCGTCGAGATGCTGCACGTCGATCAGAAGGCCCGCGTTCAAGTTGAGCGAGATGCGCGCCTGGTCCCGCGTCACGGATGGAAGGTCGCGCAGCGCGGCGTACTTGCGCCGTCGTTCGGCGCGCGCATCGATCGCCGAGTGAATGGTCTGCACCACGTCTTCGGCAGGCCGCACCAGCACCTGGGCGTTATCACCGTCGACGACGATGGCGTCACCGGCTTCGATTCGTGACAGCACGTCGGGGGCGCGACCGACGACGGGGATGTCCAGTGCCCGAGCGACGATGGCGACATGGCTCATCGCCGATCCTTCTTCGAGAACGACGCCGCGCAGGCGCGCACGGTCGTAGTCGAGCAACTCGGCCGGACCCATGTCGCGGGCGATGACGATCATGTCGTCGGGCTGCGCGCTGGCATCGGCCGCGACCCGGCCGGTGAGGCGCAACAGCAGACGGTTGGTGAGATCCTGTAGGTCGCTCAGGCGCTCGCGGATGTACGGATCGGTCGACTGCCCCATACGTGTGCGAACGTCATCGAACGCGCGCTGTACGCTCGCTTCGGCGGTAAGGCCGGAGGCGATTGACTCGCGCACCCGTTCGCGCCAGCCGCGATCGTCGACGAACATACGGAACGTCTCGAGGATCTCGCGATGCTCGCCGGACTGCATGTCGGTCGCCTCCAGCATGCGATCGACGTCGTCGCGCACGCCGCGCAGCGCACCCTGGAAGCGCTCCTGTTCTTGGCCGACATCCTCGGCGACCACCTTCTGGATCATGATCCTGGGCTCGTGCAGCACGGCGCGGCCGATCGCCACGCCGGGCGTGAGCTGCACTCCATCGATGCGCAGCGGCAAGAGCCCGAGGCCGTCGACCTGCTGAACCTCGTTGGGGCTGACGAAATGGCCGGCGGCCGCCATCTCCGCCAGCACCATGGCGATGGTTTGCAGGGTCTCGATCTCCTCTTCGTCGTATTGGCGGCGGGTGCGGTTCTGTACGACCAGCACACCCAGCACGCGGCCTGCGCGCAGGATCGGCACGCCCGCCAGCGAATGGTAGATCTCCTCGCCAGTCTCGGGCCGGTAGGCGAATTGCGGATGGCTCTGAGCGTCGGCGAGTGCGAGGGGCCGACCGTGAGCGGCGATGTCGCCGACCAGACCCTCGCCCACCCTGAGGCGGGTGCGGTGCACGGACGAGGGGTTGAGGCCCTGGGTGGCGAACAGCTCCAGCACCTCGCCGGCGCGCAGAAGGTAGATCGAGCACACTTCGGCGACCATTTCGTTGGCCACCATGCGCACGACCTCGCCCAGCGTCGCCTCGACTGTGCCGGCACGCGCCATCGTATCCCGGAGCCGCTTTAGGAGCATTCGCGGTCCGGCCAGAGGAGCTGCTCTCTCCATGGTCAGACCGCTAGATGCTTGAGTCGAATGACAATAAAGCTGCGGTCGATCGCGCAGGCGCAGGCGCGCCACGCCGTCATCGGACGGCTGCTCTTGGCGGCGTCAATTTGGGCCTGCGGGCGCATGATGGGCTTATAGCAAGACCCGCGCCGAACTGCCTATCTCCTTATTCGTACGAGCATGAGGGAACCTCATGCAGGCCGGGCTCAGGCGGCGTCCAGCTCGTAGGCCGCATGGAGGGCACGGACGGCGAGCTCTGTGTATTCGTCCGCGACCAGCACGCTCACCTTGATCTCCGAAGTGGAAATCACCTGGATGTTTATGCCCTTGGCGGCCAGGGTCTCGAACATCTTGAGTGCCACGCCGGAATGGCTGCGCATGCCGACGCCGATCACCGAAACCTTGGCGACGTTGATGTCCGACTTCACCTCGGAGAATTTCAGTTCAGGCTTGGCCCGCTCAAGGCACTGCACTGCACGCGCCAGATCGGAGCGCGGCACGGTAAAGGTGATATCGGTCGAGCTGCCGTCGAGCGACACGTTCTGCACGATCATGTCGACGTTGATGTTGGCGGCGGCCAGCGGACCGAAGATCGCCGCCGCAACGCCGGGACGGTCGGCCACGTGGGTGACAGTGATCTTGGCTTCGTCCTTGGAGAAGGCGATGCCGCTCACGACGGATTTCTCGATCCCTTGCGCCATGATCTCTTCCTCGTCCACGACCAATGTGCCGGGCAGGTCGCTGCCCAGCGCCGAATCGAATGATGATAGCACCTGCACGCGCACATGATGGTTCATCGCCAGTTCGACCGAGCGCGTCTGCAGCACCTTCGAGCCCTGAGAGGCCATCTCGAGCATCTCCTCGTAAGTCACCTGGTCGATCTTGCGCGCGCTTTCGACGATCCGCGGATCAGTCGTGTAAACACCGTCGACGTCGGTGTAGATGTCGCAGCGCTCCGCCTTGAGCGCCGCAGCGAGGGCCACAGCCGACGTGTCGGAGCCGCCGCGGCCGAGCGTTGTCACTCGACCTTCGGGTGACAATCCCTGGAATCCCGGCACGATCGGCACCTCGCCTGCCTTCATTGCATCCGCCATGCCTGACGTGTCGATATCCAGGATGCGCGCCTTCGAATGGCTAGCATCGGTGCGGATCGGAATTTGCCACGCGCTCCACGAGCGTGACTTCACGCCTTCCTGCTGCAATGCCAGCGCCAGCAGACCGGCCGTCACCTGCTCGCCGGTCGCCACGACGAAGTCGTACTCGGCTGGATCGTGCAGCGGAGCGATTTCGTCGACCCACTTCACGAGCTGGTTGGTGGCGCCCGACATGGCCGACACCACGACCGCAACCTCGTTGCCGCGCACGACTTCGGACTTCACCTTGAGGGCGACGTTCCTTATGCGGCCGATGTCGCCGACCGACGTGCCGCCGAATTTTAGGACGATGCGCGCCATGGACCTGCTCGAAAGCGGGGTATAGACACCGGGGGCACCAGCGGGGTCAAGGGCGGGCATGGACGAGGGGGCGCACAATAGGGTGAGCACAATCGATCCCGGCGAGATCGAGCGCTTTTCGCGCCTGGCCGACGAGTGGTGGGACCCGGCGGGCAAGTTCGCGCCGCTCCACCGGCTCAACCCGCTCAGGATCGGCTACATACGCGACCGTGCAGCCGGCCATTGGCGGCGCGACGCCCTGTCGGGCAGCCCGCTGGCGGGGCTCATGTTGCTCGACATCGGCTGCGGCGGCGGCTTGCTTTCGGAGCCCATGGCGAGACTGGGCGCTTGCGTCACGGGCATCGACGCCGCCCGGCGCAATGTCGCCACGGCGGCGCTTCATGCCGAGGGGCAAGGGCTTGCCATCGACTATCGGCAGGCGAGCGCCGAGCTATTGGCCGATGAGGGCGGGCAATTCGACATCGTGCTGGCACTGGAGGTGATCGAGCACGTTGCCGATCCGGCGTTGTTCTTGAACTCCTGCGGCCGGCTGGTGAAGCCGGGGGGTCTGCTGTTTCTGTCGACGCTCAACCGCACGGCCAGGGCCTGGGCACTCGCCATCGCTGGCGCCGAATATCTGCTGCGTTGGCTGCCGCGCGGCACGCACGACTGGCGGAAGTTCCTGAAGCCATCGGAGGTGGCGAACGGCCTGCGCGCGGGCGGCATCGAGACACGCGAAGTCGTCGGCGTCGTGTACAGCCCGCTCAGCCGCGCCTGGTCGCTCAGCAAGAGCGATCTGGCGGTGAACTACATGCTCTATGGAGAGGCCGTGCCTTAATGGCCGCGGGGAATCCAAGGCAGCCGGCCGAACTCGATGCCCTCGTCGGCGAGCGCCTCTGCCTCCTCGTCTGACGTCTCACCGTAGATGCCGCGCTTGTCGCTCTCGCCGTAGTGAATCTTGCGCGCTTCCTCGGCGAACTTGCCGCCGACGTGCTCGCAATTCTGCTCGACCGCCTCGCGCACCTTGATGAGCGCTTCGCGCAATTCCTTGGGCATCTTGCGGGTGAGCGCGGCCATCTCCCCACCGGCAGGGGCAGCGGGCGAAGCCGTGGCCGGCGCCTCGACAGGCGGCGCTTCCCTGGCCGGATTGGCCGGCGTCCGCTTGCCAATTCGCGGCGCCATGACGGCGCGCTCAATTTTCGTGTCGCCGCAGGCAGGGCAGCCGATCAAGGAGCGCCTTTCTTGGCGTTCATAGGCCTTGCTGTCCTTGAACCAGCTCTCGAATTCATGGCCTTTCCGGCAGCGCAAACGGTACAAGATCATCGCTAGTTGCAGGTTTCCAACAGACTGGCACTCGCGTGCCGGGAGTGCCAGGAATCATGGGGTGCGATCGTGCCTGACGCAAGAGGGGCGCCGTCGCCTTGGGTGGTGCAGTGGGCCGGCCTGATCGAGCCTGGGGCCACCGTTCTCGACGTCGCCGCGGGCAGCGGGCGGCACACTTATTTCTTCGCCGACAGAGGCCACATGGTGACGGCGGTCGATCGCGACGTCGGCAGGCTCGGGCCGGCCGTCAATGTCGAGATCGTACAGGCTGATCTCGAGGGCGACGGATGCTGGCCGTTCGGCGAACGGCGCTTCGGTGCGGTGGTCGTAACCAACTACCTGCATAGGCCGCTGATACAGCGTCTGCTCGACGCAGTCGCCGCCGGAGGCGTGCTCCTCTACGAGACTTTCATGGTCGGCAACGAACGCTTCGGAAGGCCAAGCCGCCCCGAACACCTCTTGAGGGACGGCGAACTTCTGGATTGCGTGCGCGGCCGGTTTTCCGTCACTGCCTATGAGGCGCGTCCTATCAGCATGCCGCAGATGGCGATGGTGCAGCGAATCGCGGCGCGGCGCTTCTGACTACTCGGCGGCTCTGGCGACGGCCGCCTTGTGCAGCACGGGCGGCGCATATCGGCGGTCGTGTTGCAGAGACGGCACCATCTTGCGCGCCTCGCCAACCTTGCCGAGATCGATGTCGGCGACCACGAAGCCCGCTTTGTCGCCGCCGGCGTCGGCCACAACCTCGCCCCACGGCGCAACTGCAAGCGAGTGACCGTAGGTCTTGCGGTTGGAACCCTTGTGCGTGCCGACTTGCGCCGGCGCGAAGACGAAGCAGCCGGTTTCGATGGCGCGCGCGCGGATCAGGGTATGCCAGTGCGCCTGCCCGGTCGGCACCGTAAAGGACGACGGAATTGAGAGCATCACGGCGCCGTCATGCGCGAGGTCGCGGTAAAGGTAGGGGAAGCGCAGGTCATAGCAGATCGTCATGCCGAGCACGCCCCACGGCGTCTCGGCCAGCACCGACTTCTCGCCCGGCTTGAAGGTCGAGGACTCGCGGTAGCTTTCGCCGCCGGCAAGCTGAACGTCGAACATGTGGATCTTGTCGTAGCTCGCCACGATGCCGCCGCCCGGATCGATCAAATAGGAGCGGTTGCGGATCTGCTCCTCGCCCGGAATGCGCACATGGATCGATCCCAGCAGCAGCCAGGCCCCGGTCTCGCGGGCCGCGCCGCGGCAGGCGGCCAGCATCGCGTGCGTTTCCTCGATTTCGGCCTTTTGCAGCGTCTCGGCCCGGTTGGCGCCAATCAGCCCGGTATTCTCCGGCGTCATGATGAAGTCGGCACCGGCCGAGCGGGCGAGACGCGCCTGCTCGCGGACGAAGGCCACGTTCTCCGCCATGTCATTGCTGACGTTGGTCTGGATCAGGCCGGCCTTGAACTTGGTCACCGCGTACGATCCTCCGCTTCAGGCCGGCTGGGCAAGCAAGGCATCGAGCTTGCCCGACTGCTCGAGCGCCGCCAACTCGTCCGAGCCGCCGATATGCCGGCCGTTGATGAATATCTGCGGCACCGTCGTGCGCTTGGAACGCTCGCGCATTTCGGCGCGCCTGGCGTCGTCGGCCGTCACATCCATTTCCTGGTAGGCGACGCCCTTCTTCTCCAGCAAGCCCTTGGCGCGGGCGCAATAGCCGCACCACGGCGACGTATAGATCTCGACCTTGGCCATCACGCACTCCTCGTGCGCACTATAGCAATGGCCTGACGACCCGCGCCAGAGTGAGCACGTCGACATGCGCGGCTCCGGCCCGCGTGAGGGCGGCGGCGCAGGCATCGACGGTGGCGCCCGTCGTGAGCACGTCGTCGATCAGCAGCACAGTCCGGTCGCCCACCTCCGACCGCCAAGCTGGGTGCACGTCGAAGGCGCGCCGCACGTTGCGGCGGCGCTCCCGCACCCCGAGCCCGGTCTGCGGGCCGCTCCAGCTGACGCGGCGCAGCAGGTCGGGCGCCAGTGTTGCCTTTGCCTCACGCGCGACGGCCCGGGCCAGCAACTGGGCCTGGTTGTAGCGACGAGTCAAAAGGCGCCGCCAATGAAGCGGCACCGGCGCCACCAGATCGGCGGCGGCCACAAGGTCGGCGCCGGCGCGGGCCATCCACGCTCCGCAGGCTGGCGCCATATCGGTGCGGTCGCCATGCTTGAAGGGCAGCACAAGACGGCGGCTGCGCTCGTCGTAGATCATCGCCGCGCGCGCCCGGCGATAGCGGGGCGGCCTGGTCAGGCAGTCGATGCAGAGCGCATCAGAGCCCCGTTCGCCGGCGAACGGAACGCCGCAGCGCGCGCAATGCGGCGGGGCGATGAAGGCGACCTGCCGCCAGCATTCAGGACAAAGCGCGCCGGGCGTCGCGACGATCTCGCGGCAGCCGAGACAGAGCGGCGGCAGGATGGCATCGAGCAGCGCTCGACCCGCTTGCGCGAGGGCAGGTCCCACTTCCATCAGAGCCGACTTAGCCGATCAAATATGCCGATTGCGGGGCGCGTTCCCCTACCCGCCGCCACTCTTTCGCCCTACATACAAACCGTGACGGCGCCCGACCCCCTGCTGGTGTTCGACCGCGGCACGCTCAAGCGGAGGCGCGATCGCGCCGCGCGCCGCTGGGAGCGCCAGGCCTTCCTCAAGCGCGAGATCGCCGGACGTCTCGTCGACCGCCTGAGCGACGTGCGCCGTATTTTCCCGCTGGCGCTCGATCTCGGCTGCCACGGCGACGAGGTGGCCGAGGCGTTGGCGTCGTCGAGGACGGTGGGAGAGCTGATAAGGGCCGATCTCGGCCACGGTTTCGCGCGCCGGGCCAAGGGGCCGGCCCTGGTCGCCGACGAGGAAGCCCTGCCGTTTGCCGCCCGGCGCTTCGACCTGGTGCTGAGCGCCATGGACCTGCACTGGGTCAACGATCTGCCCGGCACCCTGATCCAGATCGCCCGCATCCTGCGGCC
>Ga0187780_10002759_pt1 | contig 13195 bp, 6 predicted proteins | sample 1015_Q2_SP10_20__FD_132429 | JGI IMG/M metagenome (GOLD analysis project Ga0187780, IMG submission 132429) | Tropical peat soil microbial communities from peatlands in Department of Meta, Colombia - 1015_Q2_SP10_20_MG | ecosystem: Environmental > Terrestrial > Soil > Wetlands > Peat | place...
AAACAGAAGGTCCTCAGTCAGGTCTATGGCTCAAACGCTCAGGTAAGTCATGATGATCTTCTAGTAGCGTGCAGGAAGTACAGAGAAGAACTACGAGGGTACATCGTTGATACGTCAATCGTCATCAACACAGCACTTGACGTAGGGAAACGGGTACTCTTTGAGGGTGCCCAAGGCCTGCTGCTTGATGTTGATCATGGCGTATACCCGTTTGGAACATCTTCAAACACGGCTGCAGGAGCTGCTTGTGTTGGGTCAGGTGTAGGTCCCACCAGGATAAACGAGATATTGGGGGTTGTGAAAGCATACACGTCCAGGGTTGGGGCTGGTCCGTTGCCGACGGAGCTTACTGATAAGACAGGCGCTAGGTTGCAAGAGAAAGGCAAGGAATTCGGCACTGTAACTGGCAGACGAAGACGTTGTGGATGGCTTGATGCAGTAGCAGTTCGTTATGCTTCCAGAGTGAACGGGCTCACTGGGATCGCTTTGACAAAATTGGATACTTTGGCGGGTTTTGACCCAGTGAAGATCTGCGTTGGATATTTGGCGGACGGGGAGCGCATTAGTGATCAACCGTCTAGTGTTAAAGTGTACTCAAAATGCAATCCGGTCTACGAGGAAATGAAAGGTTGGCCGGATTTTTCTGAATCGGAATGGATCCGCATAGCAGGAGAAGGCTATGATTCGCTACCTAAGGAAGCGAGAGATTATGTCACGAAAATAGAAGTAATTAGTAGAGTGCCGGTTAAGATTGTTTCAATAGGTGAGACGCGCGATGCGACAATCAATAGACTTGACGTTTGGAAGACATAGCCGAGTCAAGGAATGGCGGCGGTCCAAACTATCAAAGCCACCTCAGTGAACCGTTACTGACTTCGCCAGGTTCCGAGGGAAATCCGGATCGTGACCTCTTTTTAGAGAGATTTGATAAGCAAGGAACTGTAGAGGCACGACGAATACTATCGGTGAGATGATAGACGGAATTCCGGCTGGCACTTTCACCACTTCATCCGAGAGACTTTGAATTTCGTCGTCACCCTCTTCAATAATGCTGATTATTCTTGCCCCGCGAGCTTTCATCTCCATCACATTGCCTATGATCTTGGAATGAGTTTCGTCTCTTGGCGCAATGAAGACAACTGGGTAGCCGGGTTCGACTACGGAGATGAAGCCATGTTTAGATTCGCCAGCAGGATAAGCTATCGCAGGAACATATGATAATTCGAGCAGCTTTAGGCGTCCCTCCAGCGCAGTTGCAACATTGATGCCTCGTCCAAGATAGCAGAAGCTCGGTTTCTCTCCGTATCTCTCAGAAATCCGCATAAGTTGATCCTCCTGTAGAATTACTCGTGACAGCCAGCCAGGCAAATTGGCGAAGGCTGATTCCAGCATTTCGAGATCTAACGGCCTCAATACTTGTCTCTTGTTTGCCAACGCAACCGCGATTTTAGTTAAGATTGCAACTTGAGCCGTGAAGGTTTTGGTTGCTGCTACGCCTATCTCTGGTCCCGAGTTCTGTCCAATGTATACGTCCGATAGTCTTGTTAGTGTTGAGCTTACGGAGTTGCTGATTCCGAGTATTGTTGCTCCTCTGTCTCTCGCGCCTCGCACGGCGCTGAGGGTATCTGCCGTTTCTCCGGATTGTGAAACGGCTAGAACGACCGTGTCCTTGTCAACTAAGCTTCCATAATTGTCGATGAATTCCGAAGCAATGACTGGTATGGCTGAGACTTTAGCTAGATTTGCGAAGGCGTACGAGCATGCCAAGCATGCATGGTAGGAGGTCCCGCAAGCGATAAGGAATATTCGTTTCGATCTGTTGATTGCTAAGGCCATAAGGTCTAAGTAGATCGGATGGGTTCTGAGAGCATTCCTGACACTAATTGGCTGCTCATGTATTTCTTTAAGCATAAAGTGACTATAGCCAGTTTTTACTGCCTGCTCGATGCTCCAATCTACTGTGATTGCTTCCCGTGTGAGAGTCGCCCCGTCGGATATTCGACGGAGAATAATCTCGTCAGGGGTGATGATGCCCATCTCGTTATCCTCTAATAGAATGACCCGGTTCGTGCGTGGTAGAAAAGCGGGAATGTCCGAAGCGCAGTAATTACCGGCTTCTGACGTCCCGAGTACTAAGGGGCTCTCGTTGCGGACGCACACGATCTCATTGGAGTTGCGTGTCGAGATAATTGCCAGTGCATACGCTCCTTCCAACTTCATCGCAGTCTTTCGCACTGCTTCTGAAAGTGCGTCACCTGATTTGAGATAGCGTTCGACGAGGTGAGCGACGACTTCAGTGTCTGTTCTAGATTTGAACGTATGTCCTTCATGTTCCAGCTCCTGCCTAAGTTCCATGAAGTTTTCGATTATCCCATTGTGAACTACAGCAACACTGTTTAGACAGTCTGTATGAGGATGAGCGTTTTCGGCAGACGGTGCTCCATGAGTTGCCCATCTCGTGTGCCCTATGCCTACGGCCGCAGCGAGTCTGCTTATGGCAAGTTCACGTTCAACTTCATCGATCTTCCCCTTATCCTTCTTTATAACGATCCTGCCGCCAATAATTGCGGCCTCTCCAACTGAGTCGTAACCTCTGTATTCGAGCCGTTTCAGACATTCGTATATGACAGGTCCGACCTCACCTTTCTTGAGTGCTACTCCTGCAATCCCACACATCCTTTCTCTGACCTCAGGGATTTCTGCTACTCGTTTCGCGATTTCTGATAAGCATTCCTTCGTCCGTAATTTGATGAATTGGCTTCCAGTTCTACGTCAGGAGGGAACTTACGTGGAGAGCCAGTCAGATGATGATTTAATAGTAAAAACAGCATTTGATCAATAGAGCAAGTGAGCCGTAATATGTCTTACCTTCTTATGAAGGAGAAGAAAACGACCCAACTAATCCCTGCGCGGGTTATAGGCGATCCTAAGCTGGCACAATCAATACTTCAGCCGATGCGATGGGGTATTCTCAGCGAGTTGTCTCATAAGGAGAAATGTGCTCGAGACCTTGCTAACGAATTTGGAACTAGTGAGCAAGTTGTGTGCTACCATCTTCGGGAACTTGAGCGGTCCGGCTTCATTACTCTAGAGAGAACAGAGAAGAAACGGGGAGCGATGGCTAAGTACTACAAGGCCGAGTCCAAAGCCATCGCCGTAGTGCCGAATGAATCGGCCGGCGGCGGAAAACCTATTCCTCATCACGTGTCTCAGTCGCTGGCTGATTCATCCTCAAGATTGCTCAACCCTTTCATTGCTCAGGGTAAATTCGACGGCTACATCGTCCTAGGAAGCCCTGACACTCACGGTATATTCAGGAGCCGCGCTAGGTGTGGGGATCGCGCCACCGACCTAGCGCTTTTCATAGGATCGCTGCTGCCCTTGACAAGAGAGAGTGTGGTCCGATTAGATACTGAGATATCTCAACATGAATTGTCGCGAAATTTGATTACTGTTGGAGGCCCTAAGGTCAACACATTGACGCTGAGTGTCAACGAATCCTTACCCATAACCTATGAGCTAACTGGTCAGAGCATGATGATTTCACGAATTTCAGGGAAGACGTACGCAGAAGAGGATCAAGGAGCGATTCAAATGGTCGTGAATCCGAACGATCAGAATTCACGTGTCCTAGTCATTGCGGGGAATACGTATCTCGGAACCCGTGCCGCCGTGTTAGCCTTCGTTAAATACACTGATGAAATAGCGAAAGGAAATTCATTGAACAAAAACGTTATCGGGCGTGTTGTAAGCGGACATGACGTTAACAGCGATGGGCTGGTCGATGACGTAGAGTTTCTTGAGTGACTATTATTCTGCCTTTGATAGTTTCCTCTTTAATATCTCAGTTACGATTTTAGGATCAGTTTTGCCTCTTACTTCAGACATTATTGATCCCATTACGGAGGGAAAAGCTGAAGAACCTTTCTCTTCAATTAATTTCCTGTTCTTCTCCAGATGTTGATTGATGATCTCCTCGAGCTCTGGTAGCGGCATTATGCCGAGTTTTAATTCTTTAACTCCTTCAGTCGGATCGAGGTCAAGCCTCTTGGCTTGCCACCTGAGGAGCTCAGCCATCGCTTCTTTTGCAATTGTCCCTGCATCGACAAGTCGAAATATCGATTTCATCTTTTCATCGCTTATATCGTGAATTGCAAAGCCCTCTCGTTCGAGGCTCTTGCACGTCTCAGTTAGCATGGTGGCGATGAAGGAGGGCTGAATTGTCATGCTTTCTTTGGCAGTTATTTCGAATAACGTTAGATAATCTGAGTCCACTAGCTGTCTGCTGAGTTTTTGATTCAATGAGTACTGTTTACATAATCTCGCCGTTGACTCTTCAGGCGTTTCTGGAAGACTTGCCCTCAGCTGCGAGACTAGTTCTTCTGTCACCGAGGTAGGTGGGACATCTGTTTCTGGATACATTCGAGCTGCTCCGGGTCGAGGGCGTAGGAACCGGCTTGACCCGTCAGTCATGGCATTGCGGGTTTCTTCGGGAACCCCAGTCAAAGCTTCTACGGCCCGGTCCGCAACGGCATTTAAGGCGTCTTTTGCCCTCGCAGGTTGGTCGGCAACGAGAACAAACGCGTCATCACCGTTCAGCTGGAGCATTTCACGCACTTGTTTGATTTCGTTCTCGGATATTCCGTAGGCTGGCAATTCGTCTGAATGGAATATGCCTCCTACACCGGCCCAGAATGAAGCACGGCTAGCCAATTCCGTACCGAACCTGAGACCTGCGACTCCCAGTTCTTTACCCAGCAAGCCGCCGAAATGTCGAAGTTTCATCCCGAGGACGGTGCCATTTTTGGATATTGCTTCTCTTATAACTCGAGCCTTTGTATTTTGGAAGATTGTTGTTAAAGAGATGTAATTTCTCTCAATAGTTTTCGGCTGAACATTTCTCTTCTTCAGTTCCTCTGCTATCTGGAGTAGACTAGTTTGTCGATCTACTTCGAGTTGAACTGCCTTGCCTATTAGTTCGAGCTCCTGGACGCCCTTTATTTCGATGAGCGCGCCCTTTGGAGTGGATATGTTCAGATCCTGTCTGACGCTTCCCAACCCGCGTTTCACGTTCCTAGTGGCCCGTAGTACGTTGCCTATTCCAAGGGCCACTTTTTCCACTTCTGACGGGGAGTGCAGCACTGGGGCGGTTGTTACTTCAATAAGTGGAATTCCCAATCTGTCTATTCTGTATCCTGTGGTATCTCGGGCCTGACTTGATTTTCGGGCTGCATCTTCTTCAAGGGAGATCTGATCGATGGGTATGGTGCTACCGTCTATAGTCAGTTCGCCTTTTAACGCGACTACGGAAGTGCGCTGAAATCCCGTAGTGTTTGAGCCGTCTATTACAATCTTTCTCATTACGTGAAGCTCGTCAACTGGCCTTGCATTCATCAGTAAGGCCGCGGTTAAGCAAACTCCTATTGCTTCAGGGTTGAGTCTATCTGGGGGTTCTTCATCCATTTCAACAAGGCATGCAGTCTTGTGGTCAGCTTCGTAAATGATGCCCTTTCCGCGATGAAACTCGAAGAGAGCGGCCTGATCTACCTGACCTAACTCGCTTTGGGTTGGTCGGAGTCTTCGGAAAAACTTGTTTTCGGGAGATTCCTCGGTCAGTTGCGTTGGGCACGAGCAGAAAAGTTTATGGTCCGTATCCAACTGCCTGTGAATTTCTAATCCGACTTTGACTGGGTAAACCGGTTCACTCATGGTGGACCGTCTCTAGTATTCGTCGGTCAGATAACTCTCCCGCCAGATTCTTCGTCATCACAGTTTTCACTTCGGCAGCACTATTCTCATTTGCGAGAGCCCACATCAGCTTAACTACTGCCGTTTCAGAGAGCATATCTGCGAGCGGAATTACGCCCATCTGTAAGAGGTCTCTGCCAGTTGAGTAGACGTTCATGTGCACTCTTCCCCAGATGCATTGCGAGGTCATAACGACTACAATCTCGTTCTTAACTGCCCTCTCTAAAGCAGGGAACATTGTTTCGCTTACGTGGCCGAGCCCAGATCCTTCAAGAACGATTCCCTTCTGACCTGAAGCAACAGCCCAGTCAACTATGGCGCCTGACATTCCCGGGTAGAATTTTAGCAGAACAACGTTGGCGTCAAACTTGGGTCGAATAGACCAATCTGAAACTGATCTCCGCTTTTGTAGGGATTCGGATTTCATTTCGATTTGATTTTGTGCAAGGTCATAATAGGCGATTGGGGGCATATTTACGCTCTCAAATGCATCACGTCGACTCGTATGGCATTTTCTCACTTTCGTCCCAAGGTGCACTGCAATCTTCTCATCTGAGATCCAGTTGTGCATTGCAACCACAACCTCGGCAAACGGCGCTTTAGCGGCTATTGCGGTAGATGCAGTGAGATTAGCTGCCGCATCAGAACTTGGACGGTCCGACGAGCGTTGGGACCCCACAAGAACGATGGGAACAGGCGGCTTGTTGAGCGCAAAGGAAAGAGCCGCAGCAGTGTATCCGAGAGTGTCGGTGCCATGAGCAATTACGACTCCTTGGGCTCCCTCTTTGACCTGTTCCTCAACTGCCGTGGCGAGGGTGGACCAGTTTTGAGGTCCGATGTTCTCGCTAAAGATGCTTGACACGATTTTCGCTTGCACATGAGCGAGTCCTGCAAGCTCAGGAACCACGCTGTAGAGATCTTCAGCATCTAGTGCAGGTTTGACTGCTCCTGTCCTGTAGTCGACCTTACTCGCGATCGTCCCACCCGTGCTTAGGATTGAAACCTTAGGAAGCCCGATTATCTGTGGAGGAAGAGGTGGCCGCGTGAAGTGTGGTTCCGCACCTTTTCCAGAGACACTTATCGAGGTCACGTTTTTAATCATAATTCCAACGTTATATCCTGTCTTTAGCTTAACAACCAGATCCTCTTCTCCACCGTGAATCCTCGGTAGTAGAATGCCATCGATATGCTCCTCGATCCCATCTTTTCTCGTCTCGACGCGGATCTTGTCGCCGATCTGGGCACCAGCTTTCGCAAGGAGTTCACGCGACTTGCCTGTGTAGCTGTAGGATTGATCTCCTGACATTGTAGCTCTTCGTCCGTCGCGTAGGAGAGGAGAATCGAGCTTTAAGACGTTACGAATAGTGCCCCATGCCATAGCGAAAAGTGAAATTCCCTTAATCGACAGGAAACTTTCTACAGTTTACAGATACCAGCGTGCTCGTATCATGATTTCAGAAACAGTATAGAAATGGGATGAAAAGGAAGGGCGGGCTTTTTGTTTAGTATGTGAAGGTCCATGTGGGTGAGGTGCCAGACGTGAAGCCGGTCTTCGAGGCTGTAGCGTACCAGCTGTGCGATAGCCCAGTTTTGGTGACCGAGGCTTTACAGGAGAACGCACCAGTGGAGTCTGTGGAACCGGAACAGACCTGACCCCCATCTAGGACTATAGTTATACTGGCGCCTTGAACGAAACCAGCAACTTTCACTTTCAATGTGACAGGAGAAGTAACGGTCGTCCCGTTTGTTGGACTAACTAGACTTACGGATAGTTGTCCGCCAGTCTGTTTGAAATTCGCAGTCTCCGTAATCGCTCCGTTCATCGTTACTGTTGAAGGATTGTTCGCGCCAGAATAGCTGCCGTTTCCACTCCCAGTCCAGGAAAGGAAAACAAAATTCGCGCTAGGCGTCGCCTGAATATTCACTGAACTCACGTTCAGGATTCCAGGCGCAAACGCATACACATTACCCTCCTCTGATCCAACAAACACCATTCCACCTGAGACTGCAGGGGAGGATCTGACACCGCCGCCAGCCCCTGTTGAGTAATTCCAAATCGAAGCTCCGTTAGTAGCATTCAATGCATAGACGAAGCCACTTATGCCATCGAAACCTGTGCCAACGTACACGACTCCATCGGAAACGGCGGGCGAAGATTGGACCTCACTTGGCCCATTGTAAGTTCCCCCCGTTAGGTAACTCCAAACTAAAGCTCCGGTATCTGCTTTGTAAGCGTACACGTAATTGTTAGAATCACCCACATAGACCATGCCCCCGGAGACTGCAGGAGAAGATAACCACCCACCTGACTGATGCCAGACTACCTTGCCTGTACTAGCGTCCAGTGCCCGTAGGGCCCCGTCTGATATGTACACTAAGTTGCCTACAACAGAAGGCGATGAATCTTCGTAGGGAGCATAGTTGACTTTCCATACTACATGCCCCGTGGCAGCATCAAACGCATAGAAATCCCCGTTACCTGAGCCCACGTAGACTTTTCCACCGGAAACAGCTGGAGAAGAATATACTTGACATCTTGTCGTGTAATTCCAAACTAAGGCTCCAGTGTTAGCGTTGAACGCATATACATTACCGTTGGTAGAACCCACATACACGATTCCACCGGAGACAGCAGGAGAGGAGCCCCATGCAAAATCTGTTGAGCACGGAACACTAACGACCATCGAGTAATTCCAAACTTGGGCTCCGGTTGTAGCGTTCAACGCATAAAAATAATGGTCTCTTAGGTCATCGTTTGCTGTTGCATATACCAAGCCGCCTGAGACAGCTGGAGACGAATAGAAATGATCAACATATGGGCTGAAGGTCCAGATGGTTGTTCCGGTCGTGGCGTTTAAGGCCACCAATGATCCAGAAGTGCCTACGTACACGATGCCACCTGTAACGGCAGGAGAAGAGGTAACCCAAGACCCTACCCCTTTAGACCATGCTAGGAAAAGCGGTGGTGTTACGTTGTCCGGCGTTAGCCCCGTATGCTGAAGGTTTTGGTGGAACATAGGCCAATCTGTTGGCGAAGCCTGGATAATCAGTGAGGGGGCTATGCTGTCCTGCCAGCCCGAGATCGGTGTTACTTTCCCGCCATTAGATGGATTCACGTTCATCGTCAAACGGTACTGATGCTGATACATGAAATTGATTGTTTGCCCATACGCTTTCCCTATAGTAGGCTGAGACGTCCACCAACGTTCCGAACCGGTTGAGCCTTGAAGAGGATTCGTCACCGACCATGCTGAACCATAATCAGCATTGACTGCTACCGGAGCGTTGGTCAATGTTAGTTGCTTGCTGACGCCCAGTTGGACATAGTTCAAGAGAGGCGCAGAATAACTCGAACCGTCACCATTGACCTGGTAGCTTACCGTCATCGCCGTTGGCAGATGGAAATTAGCTGATACAACAACCGGATTGTTAGGCATGCTGAAGCTGCAGGGGTTACTCGACAACCCACCAGCACAAGAGGCACCCGTGATATTCCAATTTGCAACAACCCAACCCGAATCAGGAGTAGCGGTAACAGAGATCAACGAGCCCACCGTCTCCAAGCATCCACCTTGACAACTAGGGCTAACAGAACCGCTACCGTGAGAAACAGAAGAGAACAAGTAAGGTCCCGTTGGAGACACAAAGGCATACAAGGCAAACAAGTCGGAGCCCACATACATCATACTACCGGAGACAGCAGGAGAAGAACTGATTTCGCCGTCAGTTGGGTAGTCCCAGATTAAGGCACCAGTGTTACCGTTCAACGCGTACACATTATGATCGTTTGATCCCACGTACAATATGTTGCCTGAAACAGCTGGCGAAGACCGAACACTCTTTCCTGTCGTGTAGCTCCAGATTTTCGCTCCAGTGTGAGCGTTAAAAGCGTACACGTTATGGTCATCTGAGCCTACGTACACGACCCCACCAGAAACAGCTGAAGAAGAATAGACGCCACCGCCTGTCGTGTAACTCCAGATGAAAGCTCCAGTGGTACCGTTCAACGCATACACCTTAGAGTCACCTGAGCCTACGTACACAACTTTGCCGAAAACAGCAGGAGAACTATCCACAGAGCCGCCTGTTGTGTAACTCCAGATTTTGGCCCCAGTATGCGCGTTCAACGCGTACACGTTATGGTCATCTGAGCCTACGTACACAACTCCGCCAAAAACAGCAGGAGAACTACTGACAGAGTCGCCTGTTGTGTAGTTCCAGATTGAAGTTCCAGTAGTAGCGTTGAACGCGTACACCTTAGAGTCACCTGAGCCCACGTACACAACTCCGCCAAAAACAGCAGGAGAACTAATGATAGAGCTGCCTGTTGCGTGTTTCCAGATGTGGCCTCCCGTATTAGCGTTAAACGCATACACATAACCGTCTTCTGCGGTTTCGTAAACTACGCTGCCTGAAACAGCTGGTGCAGAAAGGGTGTTCAATGTATTTTGTGACCAGATGAGTACTCCAGTACTAGCGTTAAATGCGTACAAGTACACATTATTGTCTCCTGAGCCTACGTACACAACTCCACCGGAAACAACAGGAGATCCGCCAGCTTGATACTGTTTCCACGCCAAGGCAAGTGGCGGTCTTACAATATCCGATGTTACCCCAGTATGGGCGAGGTTCTGGTGGAACATTGGCCAAGGGGTACCGGAACTGATGCCGTTCCCTTTAACGATTGGAGTTACCGGAACGAGCGTGGCAATGCTAAAGATAAGAAGAATTAGTAAACCAACAGATCGTTTGCCCACAATAAATCACGTATAATAGTATATGCCGATTATTTATTTCATTTTTTGGATGTTACGTTAATAGTAATATTGAGAGTAGAACCTCAATTCTGAGTAGAACTCACCATTCTTCCTCCATGACAAACCTAGCATGATCAACATGATACGCAGAATCGAAGCCTGCATGGAGAATGTGACGGAGAATATGACGGAAAAACTAGCCGTTTCTAGCAGGCATTCTTGACCTTACAAACGCATGGAATACACGGTATTGCATGTACATAACTGTCCATCAATCATCATATCGGTCGGCGAAGTTAGTGTACGTGGACGCTGCTTAAAGTTCGGCAATCGCTGATATTTGAGACGTTAGTTTTACCGAACTAGAGGAGCTTGCCCATGAAAGCGCCCAGGTTTGCATACCCGGCTTTCTTATAGTACTGTCTTGTGCCGAGTGCGCTTAGCACAAGAATTCTATCCGCCCCCTTGTCTTTCGCGGCACTTTCAGCGTCTGCAAGGAGTTCTTGACCCAGACCTCTATGTTGCCAAGCTTCCTCGGATTTTTTTCCCACAGGGACCTCTGGTCCATACACGTGGAGTTCGCGTACAATTGCTGAGGACGGAGTTACTTCCGGTCGCTGAGCCTTACTCGACGGGATCCGTAATCGAATGTATCCTACTAGCACATCTCGATCCGGCTCCTCTTGGGCAATGAAAAGTTCAGTTCCTTCAGACGCGGCGTACTCCACTCTCGTTAGTCTGATGTCCTCTCGATTGACAGAAGTTAGTTCCTTCAATCGTCGGTGACCCACCTCGCGACAGCGTATGCATCTGCATCGCTTTCCTTTAGCTGCCAGTTTGCGGAGCGCAATCTCTCTGAGGTTACCGTTTTTCACACCATCAATTATCAGATGCACTGGAAATTCTCGGTGCACTCGCATGATTCTCACCCAAGGGGGAACAAACTCTTTCACTTCGGCGATTAGGTTAGCTGCCTGTTCCGTGTCGTATGGTACGTATTCCCCCCGCCGCCACCAATTATACAGCTCTGTACCTTCCATGACTAGGCATGGATAGATCTTGAGCATATCGGGGCAAAACCGTTCATCATGAAATAGCGATTGAAATGATGCCAGATCTTTCTGGAAATTCGATCCTGGCAGACCCGGCATCATGTGCGCCACGATCTTCAGGCCTGCATCTTTGGCAACTCGGAAGCATTCAACTACATCCTCCACTGTATGGCCGCGGTTTGTAATTCCATAAATATAATCGTCTAGAACTTGGACGCCGATTTCCACACGGGTGGCTCCAAACTTGAGCATTTGATTAACATGCTGCTCCTTGCACCAGTCAGGTTTCGTCTCAATTGTTAAACCTACATTCCTTATCTCGCTGGTTTCCGCGCGAGCTTCAGCTTCGTCTAGGGAGCGTGATTCTGTGCCGTTGATAGCATCCAGGCATTGCTTGACGAAACGCTCTTGGTAATCCAGAGGGGCAGCTAGAAATGTGCCTCCTTGAATCACTAATTCCACCTTTGAAGGATCATGACCGATAGCCTTGAGTTGCTGCAATCTGCTCGTAATCTGCTTATGAGGATCATATCCGAATTGAAATCCGCGCATAGCAGCTGGTTCACCTGACGTGTAACTCATTGGAAAGCCTCTTTCCACGGGGCAAAAGACGCATCGACCATGAGGGCAACCACGCGGTGCGCTCATGACTCCGATCACGTTCACGCCCGAGATACTACGAACTTTCTTCAAACGAAGCGCTGGTGTGAAACGCGCGCGTCGGTCAGAGGGCAAAGCACTTATGATATCGGAATTTCGAGGCATCCAGCTTAAGGCATGCTGCCGGCAGAAGCGTATCTTCAGTCGATTCAAACTGTTCTGGTCAGAAAGGTCTGAGTCAGTTACTTTGGAAGCCAGATCGGCTAAAAGCGCGTCACGCTCGTCGAGATTATCCAACCGTGACGTCACTACACGTTAAGATCTGTTCAGTGATCAGGATGGCTTGCTTTCCACGCAGATATACAGGATATTACTGCCTCGAAGGATGACATTGCCATAATTCGCTGTAGGTGAGTTGCCTCGGTATTCAGTTGCTCCTTCCAGAATGATGTTCATATGACTATCAGCATCTATCATTCGACCCCTGTACTCAACATCGTTCTTCAGTCGAATGCTCACCTCTCCGTTGAGTTTCTTGACGAGCAGGTTGAGCGGTTTTCGCGAGGGCTCCAAGGCAATCACATATCTGGCGCCAGTTTCGTGCAGCCGCTAAATAACCTTGCTATTAATCTCAACTGCAGCGGATTTACGATATGAATTGACTCAATTTCATATCCTTCGTGCTTTTGAGAATCTTGAAACATTTCTCTGGATCAAGCTTGACAAATTCAATTTTCATACTCTGTAACACCGGCTGGGCGCTCTTGCGGAGATCAGGCGCGACTACGATTCCCCTTACGGGTCTGTCGACACGTGTACGAATTTTCTCGAGGTACCCGTATAATTGAGTTGCTGCGTCTTTGGTTGCCGCGTTTCGTTTTATCTCGATGACAACAAGGAATCCGGTCTTGTCGACGCCGTAAATATCGGTAAATCCAGTGTCCTCAACATGTTTTTCTTCCTCAAGAGGTTTGAACCCTTCTTCTACGAGAGACGGCGCAGCTAAAATTGCCTGTTTCATCTGTGCTTCAGTCACAT
>Ga0187780_10002760_pt1 | contig 13191 bp, 12 predicted proteins | sample 1015_Q2_SP10_20__FD_132429 | JGI IMG/M metagenome (GOLD analysis project Ga0187780, IMG submission 132429) | Tropical peat soil microbial communities from peatlands in Department of Meta, Colombia - 1015_Q2_SP10_20_MG | ecosystem: Environmental > Terrestrial > Soil > Wetlands > Peat | place...
GGCGAGAAGTGTTGGCGCTCTGCAAGCAGTCCCAGCACCTGTTGCTGAGCCTTCTGATCGAGTTCTGCCGCCCTGGGTGTCACCACGAGTACACTGGCCGACCGGTTGTCCCACAGTTCGCCTGCTGTAGCATAGGGGATCCAGGCGGACTGATCATCATTCTGGAAATAGCTGCTGTCTTGAAACTTCCGGTCCATCGTGCCAATCACCGTGAAGGGAGCCCCATTGATCCGCACCGTTTCGCCGACCGCCGGCAGACCGGCAAACAGTTTCTTTTTCATCATCGCGCCCAAAAACACGACCCGGCGACGGTTTATCTCATCCTCCGCGCTCAGCCAGCGCCCTTCCGCCGCAATTTCGTTCCTCATCTCACCGTACTCCGGACAGACCCCGCGGACGGCCGTCGTCGCAAATCGTTCCTGGTGCGACAATCCGACAAACTTCACCGTTTCCGGGCAGACCTGCTTCACTGCACTTGCGCCCGCGCGAATGTTCTCAATGTCTTCCTGCTCCAGTTCGACCACGCGGCCCGCCCGTTCGCCACCGGCCTGCTCGCTCGTGGTGCCAGGCCAGCAGACGATCACGTCATGTCCGAACGCTTCGAACGTGTGTATCAGCACCCGCCGAAAACCGCTTCCGTAGGCGAGCAGCAGGGTAACGGCCACGATTCCCCAGACAATTCCGGCCATCGTCAGACAGCTTCTGACGGGTTGCCGGGCCAGCGATGTCCACGCCTGCCTAAGAATTTCCCTACCCACAGGCTAGCCTCCGGCCTCATATCGCAGAGCTTCGATGGGGTCGACCGCCGCAGCCCGGTTGGCGGGGTAGAGCGCGGAGGCAACGGCGATCGCCGAAAGCAGGGCGAAGGACAACAGGCCCGACCCCCAGGTCGGCAGCAGTCCTGCGAACACGGCGGGCATGGGCAGTAGATCGAAGAGCGCGCACACACCGTAGGCGATGGCCATTCCGACTCCGCCGCTTAGAAACGCGATGATCACTGTCTCAATGAAGAACTGACTGACGATTGCTTTGCGGGTCGCGCCCAGCGCTTTGCGCACGCCGATTTCCCGCGTCCGTTCGCGGACGGCCACCAGCATCACGTTCATGACGCCGAGCCCTCCCAGACACAGCGTAATAATGCCGATGGCACCCATGAAGTATTCCATCCCGTCCATGATCAGCGCGTTGGCCTGTGCATTTTTGATGGTGTCCCAGACGAAGGCGGCTTCCTCGTCCTTCGGATTGAATCGGTGTATCGTTGCAAGGGTCGCAAGGGCTTCCCGTTTGCAGTTGCTGTGCTCGGCCACCGATTTGGGTACGACGATCATGTGGTCGATCGTGTGTGGCGGCATCGGTGGCTTATTTGGAAAGTCGCGAACGATGGCGCTGTAGGGAATGAAGATTTTTCGGATATCCTCGCCGTCGTAATCCGAGTTCTGATTTTTCGTCCGCATGACTCCAATGACCGTGTACGGGGTGTCCTTCAACCAGATTGTTTCACCGATCGCTTCCCGGGACCCATACAGCTGCTTCTTTGCGTCGCTTCCTAGGAAAGCGACACGGCTGGCGCTGGCTTGGTCCTCGTCGTTGTAGAACCTGCCTTCGGCGATGTCGATGCTCCGCTCCTGTGCAAAGGGCGGAAGCGATCCGACGATGAGCAGGGTGGCACTGTTGTAACGGCTGCGTAGTGGAACCTGATTGCCGATTTCTGGCAGAACGTATGCGCACGCCGGAGATTCGCCGAGCACCTCCCGGTAGTCATCCTCGAGCCAATGGATATCTCTCCCGGCGCGCATTCCTCCGGCTTGCATGCTGGTCCGCCCATTGAAGAAGATCATGATGTCTTTGCCGAAAGTCTCCTGGTTGCGCTTGAGCCCCACGCGGAGGCCCTCCGTCGCAGCGACCATTAAGGTAATGGAGATAATTCCCCAGGTGATGCCGAACATGGTCAGAAACGTTCGGAGCTTGTGCGCCCAGAGCGTGTGGATCGTGTCTTTCAGGAGATCGCCAAAATTCATTGGGTCCGTCTCGCGACCTGGAATGCTACTGCAGGATGACTTTCTGCCCTTCGTTGAGCCCGGAGAGAATTTCCGTTTTGACGCCGTTGGAGATTCCAACCCTCACAGCGACCACTCGCCGTCCTGTGTTCGCTGTTGGATCCGGAATTTCAACCGTAGCGTTCTTGTTCTTGTCAAAGATCAGCGCGCCCTCTGGCGCAAGCAACACTCTCTGTTTTTCTTCCAAAATGATTTCGGCGTTGGCGCTCATATTGGCGCGCAACTCGCCAGTGGAATTCTGAATCGACACGCGCACTTCAAACGTGGTTACGTTGTCCTTTTCGACGCCGAGGGGCGAAATCTTCGTCACCTTTCCCTGAAAAGTCTTGTCCTTGAACGATTCGACCACGATCCGTGCCGTCTGCCCTAAATACACCTTGCCGATGTCGGATTCGTCCACCTTGCCCCGCACGTACACCTCGCTCGTATCGCCCAGCGTCATCACCAGCGTTGCCTGCGATCCCAGCACGAGGATCGAGCTGACGGCGTCTCCCACTTCCACGTCCTTTGAGAGCACCTCCCCATCGATCAGGCTGGTGATCGTTGCGTAGCGCAGATTCTCTTCTGCATTGTCGAGTGCCGCTTTCGCTTGCGCGATCTGCGCCTTGGCCTGGGCCACTTGCGCTTTCGACATCTCGGCGTTACGTTGGGCGGACAGTTGGCGGTTCAAGGCGAGCTGGTAATTCTTCTCCGAGTCCTGCATCACGTTCAGCGCAATCAGTCCCTGCTTGTACAGGTCATGCCCTCGGTCCATGTCGTTTTTCAAAAACGGCACGTCCGGCCCTTCCGCGTCGACCAGATTTTTCTGATAGGAAGCCTTCGCAGCCTCGAGGGCGGCCTGAGCCGCTTCTAGGTTGGCGCTGGCCTCAGCAACAGTGGCGCGCAGCTGCTCCTTGTCCAGCTCCGCGAGCACTTGCCCCAACTTCACGTGCTCTCCTGCATCCACAACGATCTTCTCGACGATCCCGCTGGCCTTCGATTTCACCTCCACCTTCGTGAGGGGTTCGATTTTCCCAGTAGCGACGACCGATCGCGCGATATCGCTACGCTCAACGGTGGCCAGTTTGTCTGGGTCGATCAGGTGGTTGGGGCGCAGTGCCGCCGCGACTCCTACGATGACCAGCACCAGGAACCCGGCCCCGACGCCCAGCAGAAGGAGCCTGTTTGGTTTCCGCCGCTTACCCTTGCCGTTGCTGTTCACCGACGCTCCGTTTCGACCCCTCAGCCCCATTCCGTAAGCTAGATACGCAGGACCAAAAGCAAAAGTTCCAGCGTTACCTGTCGTGGGTCGCCCCGGGAGCACCCGGCCGGCCCGTGCTAGCGCTGGGAGGAAGGACTCCTGCTTTTTGACACCGGCGTCATAATGTTGTTTGCATGGAACGGGACCCAGTTTGTGAAATGACTCTGGATCCGGCGAGCGCTGCCGCCACGGTTGACCACGCCGGAAGGACCTACTATTTCTGTTGTCCTGGCTGCGCCGACAAATTCCGAAGCGCGCCTGAAAAATACCTGGACGCCAACCCCGCCTCCCACCCTGACAAACCCCCGTTGCCTCGGCTGAGCGGTGCCGAGTCCTCGCCGACTCTAGAGCAGAGGAAAACCCCTGTGATCGCCACCGAGTACACCTGTCCTATGCATCCTGAGATCGTGAGGCCCCGCTTCGGCTCTTGCCCTGTGTGCGGGATGGCGCTCGAGCCACGCACCCCTCTCGCCGAAGCCGAGAATCCAGAGTTCCACGACATGCTCCACCGACTGTGGGTCAGCACCGCCCTGACGATCCCCGTTCTGGTTATGGCCATGTCGGACCTGATTCCCGGCCACCCGTTCGCACAGCTATCTTCGATGCGCACCTGGATTTGGATCGAAATGCTTCTAGCCACGCCGGTAGTTCTCTGGGGAGGGTGGCCCTTCTTTCTGCGCGCTTGGCAAGCGATGGTCGATCACAGCCCGAACATGTTCACCTTAATCGGCCTCGGCACCGGAGTCGCCTACCTCTACAGCGTCGTCGCGACGGTGGCGTCACCCGTCTTTCCCGAATCGTTTCGTGGTCGGGATGGAATCGTAGCTCCCTATTTCGAAGCGGCCACGGCCATCACTGTTCTGGTTCTGCTGGGTCAGGTACTCGAATTGAAGGCCCGCGGCGCGACCAGCGCGGCGATCCGAGAGCTCCTCGGCCTGGCCCCCAGAACCGCGCGTCTGGTTCGCAAAGACGGCACCGAAATCGACATTTTGTTGGACCAAGTGTCACGCGGCGATCGCCTGCGCGTACGACCGGGGGAAAAAATCCCCGTGGACGGCACCGTTCTAGACGGTTTGAGCAGTGTGGACGAGTCCATGATCACGGGCGAGCCACTTCCTGTTGAAAAGCATCCCGGTGCGGGTGTCACTGCCGCAACGATCAACGGCACAGGCACGCTCGTCATCGACGCCCAGCATGTCGGATCGGAGACGCTTCTTGCGCAAATCGTGCGCATGGTTAGCGGAGCGCAGCGCAGCCGCGCCCCTATCCAGAGGCTGGCCGATACGGTCGCCGGCTATTTCGTTCCGATCGTGGTGGGGGTTGCCGTGGTCACGTTCATTGTCTGGGCGTTGTGGGGCCCCACCCCTCGGCTAGCGCACGCGCTCGTCAACGCCGTCGCCGTCCTCATCATCGCGTGCCCCTGCGCGCTCGGCCTGGCGACGCCGATGTCGATCATGGTGGCCATGGGCAAGGGCGCGTCGGTTGGCGTGCTGTTCAAAAACGCCGAAGCCATCGAGTGGCTCCGAAGAGTCGATACGCTGGTTGTCGATAAAACCGGTACACTGACCGAAGGCCATCCGAAGCTCATCTCTATTGAGCCCCTCGGGAGTTACGACACGAAGACGTTGCTTCGTCTCGCAGGTTCGCTCGAACGCGGCAGCGAACATCCTCTGGCTGCGGCTATCGTAAAGGGCGGCGAGGAACGCGGCATCGCTTTCACGCCCACCGCGGACTTTGAATCTCTGACCGGCCGCGGCGTTCGCGGCCGCGTGGATGGCATCGAGGTGGCCCTCGGTAGCCACAGGCTGCTCGAAGAGCTGCACATTGATCCCGCCAGCGCCGCGCCGAAAGCCGATTCGATGCGAGCCGATGGGCAAACCGTTCTGTTCATCGTCGTGGAGGGTCGTCTCGCGGGCCTGTTCGGCGTCGCCGATCCCATCAAGCAAACGACCCCCGAGGCCATTCGCACGCTTCACCAAGACGGCATCCGCGTCATCCTGCTCACAGGCGATAGCGGCCCCGCCGCTCGTGCCGTTGCCCAAACCCTCGAGATCGATAACGTCGTTGCCGACGTTTTGCCACAAGACAAGGCGGGCATCGTCAAAAAGCTCCAATCCGAAGGCCATTGTGTGGCCATGGCTGGCGACGGAATCAACGATGCACCTGCGCTCGCGCAAGCTCAGGTTGGAATTGCCATGGGAACCGGGAGCGATGTGGCGATCCAAACGGCGGGCGTCACGTTGGTCAAGGGCGACCTTCGCGGCATCGTCCGTGCGCGCCTGCTCAGCCGCGCCACCATGGGCAACATCCGCCAGAATCTCTTCTTCGCTTTCGTTTATAACTCCCTCGGTGTGCCGATTGCCGCCGGTGTGCTCTATCCGCTGTTTGGTGTGTTGCTAAGCCCTATCATCGCCGCGGCAGCCATGAGCTTCAGTTCAGTCTCGGTGATCGGGAACGCGTTGCGACTGCGCCAGATAAAGTTGTAAACCTCAGACGCGCATAGGGTCGTCCCGCCTGATGCTGATGCTATACTGTTGACATGACGTTCATGACCGTAACCTATGAATTACAGGCCAAGCTCAAGCCGGAACAGTTTCAGGCCCTCGGCCAGTTCGCCAACACCTACGGCCTGCAGCGATTCCGCTTCGACGAAAAGCTCAACCGGCTCCACTTCGAGTACGATGCTTCGCGCCTGCGGGAAACCGTTGTCGAGCACGTCCTCAGACGAGCTAGGATTCCCGTGCTGCGGCGCGTCGAGCAAAACTGATCGCCGCCTTCGTAGGAGCAGAAGGAGTTACGCGTTGCCCCTTTACGAATACGAGTGCGTCAAATGCGGACATCGTTTCGAGAAAATAGAAAGCGCCTCTGCGTCCGCGAGAAAAAAATGCCCCCGGTGCGGAGGGAAGGCTACGCGTCTTCTGGCGGCACCCGCGATCCTGTTTAAGGGATCGGGCTGGTACGTAACTGACTACGCCGCAAAGAGTTCCGGATCAGGCTCGGAAAACACAGGCGATGGCGCCTCGGCGAAATCCGAAAAGCCCGCCGAGAAACCCACCGACACGAAAGCGGAGCCGAAAGCCGCTCTTACACAGAAGGTCGATAAGGTTGGCGACCGCAAGAAGAAGTAGCCTATCTGCGCAAGCCCGCTGGACCGCTGACATAGGGATTGCCGCGCTCATAAAAGCGCAGCTTACGATCTGTTTCGCGGGACAGCCCAATCCGCGTGCTCACGCCGATCGCGGAGGCAGGCCACACCGCCGCCCCCAGCCACAGCGGGCTCACTCGGTCGCACAAATCGACACCATCGAATCGTTTATCGATCTGGAGGGCGCTAGAGAGGCGGCCGGGACCTCTGGCGACGTCCAGCACCCGCGACACGCCGCGAGAACGCATCATGGGCCCGACCCCCTCCAGTGGCTCGATCGCCCGGATCAGAACTCCCGCTCCGACTCCTCCGCTCTCGCTGGACACGTTGAAAATCCAGCACGACCCGTACGTGAAACGGACATAGGCGTGGCCACGCGGCAGAAATAGCGAGCGATTGGCTGCACTCAGACCCGAAAAGGCGTGGCCTGCGGCATCACCCACCGGGTAGGCCTCTGTTTCGACAATCCGACCGGCGAGCCTCCCGTGCGGTGAGTCATGCACGACCGTCTTGCCAATCAGATAGCGCGCCAGTTTCACTGTATCCGATGGCAGCCCCGCACGCGTGAGTCTTCGGATCGGTTTCCGCGGCTTGGCCGACTCTGGCGGTATCAGTTCCGCCCTGGCGATCAGGACTTTGCCTGGATTTGCTGCGTGCATAGGGGTAGAGTGGCCTGGCACCTTGTGGTCACCGCCCGACAGGTTCTACCACGTTGGACGCCATGTCCGTTAGGCCTTCCATTCCGGGACTCGCTCGCGAGGAAGCATGGCCAGCTCTCCCGCTCGCCGCGTGGGTTGAGACACGGGACACCCTGCACATGTGGACGCAAATCGTTGGCAAGTTGCGCCTGGCCCTGAGTCCGCGGCTGAACCACTGGTGGGAGGTGCCTCTCTATGTCAGCGCCCGTGGGCTCACCACGTCAGCGATTCCCTACCAGAGCGGCATCTTCGAAGCGGAGTTCGACTTCCTGGCGCACGTCCTGCGGCTCACGACCAGCCGCGGGGAAATGCGAACCATCGATCTCGCGCCTCGCACGGTCGCCGATTTCTACGCCGAGTTCCTAGCAACGCTGGCAGGGCTTGGCATCGATCGAAGAATATGGCCCGTGCCCGTTGAAATCGCCAGTCCCATCCGCTTCGATCGCGACACGCAGCATGCCAGCTATGACCCGGAGTACGCGCGTCGCTTCTGGCACATCCTCATCTCGGTGGACACCATCCTCAAGCAGTTTCGGGCGCGCTTCATCGGAAAGGCCAGTCCGGTGCACTTCTTCTGGGGCAGCTTCGACCTGGCTGCGACGCGCTTTTCTGGCCGGCGCGCCCCCGAGCGCCCAGACGCCGACAGCGTGACCCGCGAGGCTTACTCGCATGAGGTATCGAGTGCCGGATGGTGGCCCGGCGGAGGTGAGATTACGTCCCCGATGTTCTACGCCTACGCTGCGCCGGAGCCTGCCGGATTTCGCAAGGCAGCCATTCGCCCTCCCGCAGCCTCCTACCACTCGCAGCTACGCGAATTCCTGCTTCCCTACGATGAGGTCCGACAGGCAAGTGACCCGCCCACGGTCTTACTGGAATTCCTGCAAAGCAGCTACGAAGCCGCCGCCGTTCTTGGCAGTTGGGACCGCGCCGCCCTCGAACGCCAGTCCTAGCCGAGAAAAGCCTCCGCCGAGCCAGAGGAAATTAGATCGCCGAACTGGAAGCGAGCAGGCGGGCCTGGGACGGATTGGCAACGCGCACAAAACCGTGCCGGTCGATGACCTCCACGTGCCGCGCCAGGAAATGCTTCTGTGCGCGGCGGCCCCAGGTGCGCACAAAATGATAGTTGATCACGCCGGCGGCACCCGCGCTGACGACCGGGACGATTCGTCCGGCCCACTTCTCGGCCACCTCGGCGCCCACTTTCACCGCCATCCGGTCGATAATCCGGGGCACAAGTTTTTCAACCGCCTGCCTTTCCAGGAAGTTGCGCCCCATGTCCACGCCCGCTGCACTGGCCGCCGCAATCCACAGCGAGAGGTTCTCCTCCTCGGTCCGATACTCGAAGCCGTGCAGCAGGCTGAGCTTCTCTAGCATCCTGAGTGTGATCGCGGCCAAGATGCCCATATCCGGGACAACCGTCAAAAAGCCCCCGAGGCCAAAGCCCATCCCCTCGAGCGCGGCCATCTTCGACGCCCCTCGAATGGTAGCGTGTGCGATGGGATTCACAACGTCCGGTCCCAGCAGAAACATATCCGACCAGGAGTCAATGGGCAGCCGGTGGGCACGCTTCACCTGCCGGAGGTAGCGCCGCTCGTCGATTCGAATCTGCGCGTAGGCGCGCTCGAAACCGGCCTTGGCGGCTCGCCCGAAGAGGTTGGCAAGGATTCCTTTGTTGCGTGGGTCGCTCATGATCCGGAAGCTGACTGTCAGCGCCGTTTCGACGGAGGCGAATCTCCTCCTGTAGTCGCCTTGATTGTACACCGTTCCGGGGCTCCCCGCTGCGCTTCCGCGTAACCCACCCTCAGCAGTTGCGGGAATCGATTTGCAAAACCGCGCGCGATACCGCATCATTCTGTGCTTTGCTTCGTTCGCGCTCGGCTCCAGGGTGAAGCGAGCGCACACCCAAGGGGAACCCATCGAATGCGCAGGCCCGCAACCATTGCGCCGCCAAAGGGGAAACTCGGTGTTTTGACACCGGGCATGGGCGCGGTCAGCACGACCGTGATGGCCGGCGTCGAGCTCGTCCGCCAGGGCCTGTCGACACCCGTTGGCTCCCTGACGCAGATGGGTACGGTGCGCCTTGGCAAGCGGACCGAAGGCCGAGTTCCGAAAATCAAGGATTTCGTGCCGCTCGCCGAACTGGGCGATTTGGTTTTTGGCGGATGGGACATCTATCCCGACGATGCCTACCAAGCGGCGGCGAAAGCGGGCGTGCTGGACGGAAAAGACCTCGCCAGGGCGCAGAAGTTTTTGAAAAACATTCGCCCCATGAAGGCTGCCTTCGACCAAAACTACGTGAAAAATCTGCAGGGCACGCATGTCAAGAAAGGCAAGACGAAATTCGATTTGGCCGAGCAGATTCGCGAAGATATCCGCGACTTCAAGAAGAAAAACAGGCTGGATCGGCTGGTGATGATCTGGTGCGCCTCAACGGAGGTTTTTCTGAAGCCGGAAGCGGCCCACCAGGACTTGCCATCCCTCGAACGGGCGATGAAGTCGAACCATCCCGCGATCGCACCTTCGATGCTCTACGCCTACGCCGCCCTTAGCGAAGGGGTGCCGTTCGCCAACGGCGCGCCGAACCTCACCGTCGATATTCCAGCCCTGGAAGACTACGCCAAATCGAAGAACGTCCCGATCGGCGGCAAAGATTTCAAAACCGGCCAGACGCTCATGAAAACCGTTCTCGCGCCGGCATTCAAGGCGCGCATGCTGGGCTTGCATGGCTGGTTCTCGACCAATATTCTGGGCAATCGCGACGGTGAGGTGCTCGACGACCCCGGTTCGTTCAAAACCAAAGAGGAATCGAAGCTCGGGGCCCTCGAATACATCCTACAGCCAAAGCTCTATCCCGACCTCTACGACAGCTTCTACCATAAGGTCCGCATCAACTACTACCCGCCGCGCGGCGATAACAAGGAAGGTTGGGACAACATCGACATCTTCGGTTGGCTTGGCTACCCGATGCAGATCAAGGTCGACTTCCTGTGCCGCGATTCGATCTTGGCCGCGCCCATCGTCCTCGACCTGGCCCTGCTAATGGACCTGGCCCAGCGGGCAGGCCTGCGCGGGATCCAGGAGTGGCTCAGCTTCTATTTCAAGTCGCCGATGTGCGCGCGAGAGCTGTACCCGGAACACGATCTGTTTATTCAGCTGATGAAACTGAAAAACACGCTGCGCTGGCTGATGGGGGAAGACCTGATCACGCACCTCGGCGCCGAATACTACGACTAGCGTCGACGGGTCTTGCATCCTCGGAATCGGCCGCTGCTTATTCCTTTGCCAGCAGGCTCCTGGACAGGGTAGGGTGAGTTCGATCGGCCTCTTCCCGGCCAATCCGTACGCTTCTGTCTTGGTTCTGTGCCCGCCGGGCCGAAGCAACCGAGCCCCAAATTTAGCAAGGAACTCACACACCGACGATGAACCGCTACACACCCATGCCGCCTGAAAACTTCGGCGGCATCTCCGAAGAACATTCGCGTTACGAGTCGTCCCGCGCCGTCATTTTTCCGATACCGCTCGAGCGCACACTGACACACCAGGCAGCGTCGAGCGGTCCTTCGGCGATTCTGGCGGCCAGCCGAAACCTGGAGCTTTACGACGAAGAGCTCCAGATGGAACCTTACAAGGAGATCGGCATTCATACGCTGCCCCCGATCGACACGATGGACGGCACGCTCGACGAACTCATCACCGAACTGTTCACCGCCGAATGCGCGCTTGTGGACGACGGAAAATTCCCCGTGGCGCTCGGGGGCGAGCAGTCCCTGACGCCGCCGCTGGTCTCTGCCCTATCGAAAAAATACAGAAATCTTAGCGTGCTACACGTCGGCGCGCACGCCGCCCTTCGCCGGGACTATCAAGGCAACCCTGCCAGTCGTGCCTGTTCCATGCGGCGCGTGACCGAGGTCTGCCACGCCGTGCAAGTGGGCATCCGCTCGCTGTCGGCCGAGGAAGCACACGAACTCTCCCAACTTCCCACGAAGATCTACTGGGCGAAAGACATTGCCCGCGTTCCACTGAAAAGCTGGATCGCCAGGGTTCTTTCCGATATCAGCGCTAGCGTCTACTTGACCATTAGCGTCGACGCCTTCGATCCGTCGATCGTTCCTGCAACGAGCCGACCGGTGCCCGGCGGCCTGGATTGGTACCAGGTGACCTCCCTATTGCGCGCTGTGGCCGGACATAAGAAGATTGTGGCGATGGACGTGGTCGATCTCGTTCCCCAGGTGGGACACCACGCCTCGGATGCTCTGGCGGCAAAGCTCATCTATAAGTGCCTCGGGTATGTCTTTTGCCAGGGCTGAGGGGGGAGGCACGGTTTCATGCTCTCGGTCCTTTTCTCAGACTCTCATGTCTACTTTGTAGGCATACGCACGAATAGCCTGATCGCCTGGCTCATTGTCGGGCTCATCGCCGGTTGGATTGCGGGCACGGTTACGCGCGGACGCGGATTCGGTTGCATCGTGAACATCATTCTCGGCCTCGTTGGCGCCGTGATCGGGGGGTGGATTTTTACGAAGCTGGGAATTCCTACCTGGGGATTTTGGGGAAGCCTCGCGGCAGCGATCGTGGGCGCCGTTGTGCTTGTGGCCATCGCCCGACTGTTCGCGGGGCACCACGACTAGCGCCAACTTAGTGCGCTGCGAGCCATCGCCAGGCGGCCCATACGACGGGGCTGGCCAGAATCAGGCTGTCGATACGGTCGAGCACACCTCCATGGCCGGGCAGCAGCGAACCAGAATCCTTGGTGGCCGCACCTCGCTTGTAGGCGGACTCGATCAAATCCCCCATCTGACCGGCGATGTTGGCGAGTGTGGCAATCACCAGCAAGGCGATCGTATCGACCTGCATCCACCGAGCGAACAGCAGACCGACCAGCAGGGACCCGATCAGGTTTGCGAACGCCCCTTCCCAAGTTTTTTTGGGACTGAGCTCGGGCGCCATGGGTAGGTGCCCAAGAGCCTTTCCCACGAAATAGGCCAGCGTATCGCCGGCCCACATCAGAAACAGGGTGAAGAGCACCAGCATTCGTCCGGACGGTTCGATCTCATCAATCCGCACCAGATAGCTGAACGGGAGCACCACAAAGAGCAATCCCGCCGAGCTCGCCGCCATTCCCGGCAGCACTTCATACATGGGACGCCGTGTGCCGATCCCGATCGCCGCGGTGCCGAAGATGAAAACCAGAACGACCGCTTCGAGCGAAATCGTGCGGCTCGCTTCGCGAACGATCGATAGACCGAGAAAGGAATGCGTCTCGGCAAGTCCAGCCGTATACTGCGCATAGAAAACCCCAGCGGCGCACGCGAGCGTCCAGTCACGAAAGGCGCGCAGCCCCATCCGGCCGGCGAGATGGAAGAACTCGAGAAGCGCCAGGATGGCAACCCCGGCCGCGATCGCGGCCAGCAGCTCGGGCGGTCCCCACCACACCAGCGCAAGGACAAGCGGGATCAGGACAGCCGCGGTCAAAATGCGGGCCAGCATTCGGCGGTCAGCCTCGCACCGCAGGAGTCGAGCTCGCTGGCTTTCCGTTGTCTTCCGCAGACGTGGCTCCGGCTCTCGCGGCTCCCAATCCGCCGTAGCGCCGCTCCCGCCGCTGGTAGTCGAGCAGCGCCTCAAACAGACGCGCACGCGAAAAATCGGGCCACAGCGTTTCGGTCACATAGATTTCGGCGTAGGCGATCTGCCAGAGCAGGAAATTGCTCACCCTCATTTCGCCGCTCGTGCGGATCAGGAGGTCAGGATCGGGCAGGCCCGCAGTGTAGAGATAGTTGGAGATCGTTTGCTCGTCGGCGTGGAAGGCGGAAAGCCCGTTGTCGCGGACGTGATCGAGCATCGCGTTGAAGGCGTCGGCCAGTTCGGCGCGTCCCCCGTAATTCAGCGCGACCACCAGCTTCATCCCCGTGTTCTCGGCCGTCCGATGCATGGCGTCCGCGATGTCTTTCCGGACATTTTCGGGCAACTGCTTCGAACGCCCTATGACCAGCAGCCGGATATTGTTCTTGTGAATCCCCGGTAGCTCGCGCTTCAAATACTCGCGCAGCAGAC
>Ga0187780_10002761_pt1 | contig 13190 bp, 10 predicted proteins | sample 1015_Q2_SP10_20__FD_132429 | JGI IMG/M metagenome (GOLD analysis project Ga0187780, IMG submission 132429) | Tropical peat soil microbial communities from peatlands in Department of Meta, Colombia - 1015_Q2_SP10_20_MG | ecosystem: Environmental > Terrestrial > Soil > Wetlands > Peat | place...
GCTGCTGGCTTCCGGCTGACGCTGAGGAGGCTGATCAGCTGCCGCGCCGGATCATGCCGCCAAAGCGCATCTCCACCCTATGCCGCGGCGGCGGGCCTACTTTCAAAACATTAGTCCTTCATGTACAAATAAGCTCTGCTATTCGTGTGAGGTACGCTGCCGACCAGGAGTTTAGATGAGCCTCTATTTGCGGCCTAACACACTGGAAGAAGCGGTACAAGTCCTTGCCCAACAAGGAGGAACTATCCTCTCGGGAGGTACCGACTTCTTTCCCGCTTTAGGCGACGCGCCCATCACCGGTACCGTGATCGATATTTCCGCAATCGGTTCTATCAAGGGCATCATCTCGACAGCGCGCGAACATCGCATCGGAGGACTAACAACCTGGACCGATGTTGTCGCCAGCTCCCTGCCTTGTTGCTTCGATGCCCTGAAGATGGCAGCCCGGGAAATCGGTGGTATTCAAATCCAGAATCGTGGCACGGTAGCCGGCAATCTCTGTAATGCCTCTCCAGCTGCCGACAGTGTACCGCCGCTTCTAGTGCTCGATGCTGAGGTGGAACTTGTATCAGCGGTTGAACGCCGGCGAGTACCGCTTTCCCAGTTTATTGTGGGAAATCGCAAGACGAAGCGCCGCCCGAATGAGATTCTCGCTGCGGTGATCGTGCCGCGCACGATCGACGATGCGAAGTCGGTTTTCTTGAAACTGGGCGCGCGACGTTACCTGGTGATTTCGATTGCCATGGTTGCGATAGCGGTGAAAACAGGCGCCAGCGGCCGAATCACCGATGCTCGCGTCGCGATTGGAGCCTGTTCCGCGACCGCGCGAAGGTTACCTGACCTCGAGCGTGACCTGGTTGGTGCTCCAGCGCAAATTGGAGTCGGCGCTCTCGTCCGACGGGAACACTTATTGCCGCTGGCTCCGATTGACGATGTCCGCGCCACTGCCAATTACCGGATGGATGCCGCCCTGACTCTGATTTCGCGTGCGCTCGACAATTGTCTCGAGAAGGCCTGACATGGCGACCATCACTCCTCCCGAACCGAGGGTGCAGGCAGCTCTGAATTTTATTCTCAACGGCCGCGCGGTCGAAGCTTCAGCGCCGCCGGCTGAGCGCCTATCGAAGGTTCTGCGCGAGAGTCTCGGGCTTACTGGCACCAAGGTTGGCTGCGATGCGGGAGATTGTGGCGCTTGCACGGTTCTGCTGGACGGTGCGCCTGTCTGCTCGTGTCTGGTTGCGGCAGCGCAGGTCGAGGGCCACGAAATCACGACGGTGGAGGGTCTGGTCAAGCGCACACCCCTGTTGGGGCGCCTGCAGGAATCGTTTCTTCGTCATGGGGCCGCGCAGTGCGGAATTTGCACACCCGGCATGCTGGTCTCAGCCACCGCCCTGCTCGAGCAGAACCGGAATCCATCCGAAAGTGACGTCATGGATGCGATCGGCGGTGTGCTCTGCCGCTGCACCGGTTATCGCAAGATCATCGCAGCCATTCTGGACCTGAGTTCTCAAACCGAATTGCAACCCCCGGCCGGAGCCGGCAGAGCGGTCGGCAAGAGACTGGTTCGACTCGATGGCCAGCCTAAGGTTCAGGGCAAGGAGATCTTTGGGGCCGACGAGTTCCCTTCGGGAGCGCTAGCCCTCCGCGCAATCCGATGCCCCTACGATCGGGCGCGGTTCACCTTCGGCGATCTCCATGCGTTTGTCGCTGGACACCCCGGAATCGTTCGCGTGTTCACTGCTAAAGATGTTCCCGGGGAGAACTGTTACGGCGTAATCCCTGAGTTCGCTGATCAACCAGTCTTCGCCGAGAGCGAAGCCCGCTTTCGTGGAGAAGCCGTCGCCGTAGTGGTCGGCGATGCAGAAGCCATTGCGACCTTCGATCCCGCACATTTCCCTGTAAAGTGGGAGCCGCTGTCTGCAATTGTTGAGGTTGACGATGCACTGGCACCGCAGGCACAGCCGATTCACGCGAGTCGTCGAGACAATGTATTGGTGCGCGGCCGGGTGGTTCGTGGCGACGTCGAAGGAGCGCTCGCGCAAGCCGATATTGTTGTCGAAGATGCTTACGAAACCGGGTTTGTCGAGCATGCACACATCGAACCTGAAGCTGGGTTTGCCAAGCGTGTAGGCGATCAGATCGAGGTACAGGCCTGTACGCAATCACCCTACATGGATCGCCATGACCTCGCGAAAATCCTGGGCATCGCTCCTGAATCGGTGCGAATAATTCCCACGGCCGTAGGAGGCGGTTTCGGCGCCAAGTTGGATTTGTCGGTTCAACCCTTCATCGCACTCGCAGCCTGGCACCTTCGTCAATGTGTGCGCATGGTGTATTCGCGGACAGAATCGATCATGACCACCACCAAGAGGCATCCCGCTCGGATGCGGATGCGAGCCGGGGCGAACCGTGATGGCAAGTTGGTGGGTGTGGATTTCCAGGCTGATTTCAACACCGGAGCCTATTCCTCCTGGGGGCCGACCGTCGCCAGGCGCGTGCCGGTTCACGCCTCTGGACCTTACTTTGTGCCGCACTATCGCGCGCTGACTCGCGCCATCCATACGCATCTCGTGCCGGCAGGCGCCTTCCGCGGATTCGGTGTACCCCAGGCAGCCATCGCCCAGGAGCAACTTTATGATGACCTCGCCAATCGTGTCGGAATGGATCGTCTCGAATTTCGAATCTTGAACGCGCTGACCAATGAAAGTCCCACGGTCACTGGCCAGGTGCTCGGAGCAGGAGTAGGAATCCGCGCGTGTTTCCTGGCCCTGCGCCCAAAATGGAAAGAGGCCCGCTCGCGCGCGGCTGCATTCAATGCAAGTAACTCTGGGCCTGTTCGTCGAGGTGTCGGAGTAGCCGGCATGTGGTACGGCTGCGGCAACACATCCCTGCCCAACCCATCCACCATTCGCATAGGCCTGAAGTCGGATGGCCGAATCGCATTACACCAAGGAGCCGTTGACATCGGGCAGGGTTCCAACACGATTGTCACGCAGATCTGTGCAGATGCGCTCGGAGCGCCGATTGATGTCTTCGACCTGATTTCGGGCGATACGTCGATTACACCGGATTGCGGAAAAACCTCTGCCTCTCGGCAGACGGTCGTCACCGGCAAGGCCGCGCAGATGGCCGGCACTGAATTGCGGCGTGCGATTCTGCGGCTGGCAGGCTGTTCGGAAGGAGCATCGATAAGTTTTGGGAACAGTTCGATCAGGGTTATGGAGGACGGGAAGCAGCACCTGCTCCAGCTTCGCGACCTTCGGCGCGACGAGCACGGATATATTCTTACTCGCGATGCCACCTTTGATCCGCCGACTAGTCCGCTCGATGAAGATGGCCAGGGAACTCCTTATGCTGTTTACGGTTTCGGCGCTCACATGGCGGAAATCGACGTGGACAGCGAGCTAGGTACGGTGCGCGTCTTGAAGATCACGGCCGCGCACGATGTCGGTCGTGCCATCAACCCGACTCTAATCGAAGGGCAGATCGAGGGTGGCGTAGCCCAGGGGCTCGGTCATGCTCTGATGGAGGAGTTCTTTCCCGGCCAAGGCGAGAATCTGCACGATTATCTGATTCCCTCGGCCGGCGACATCCCCCCGGTGGAGTCGATTCTAATCGAAGACCCCTCACCCGTCGGTCCTTTTGGGGCCAAAGGAATTGGCGAACAGGCCGTGATTCCAACCGCTCCCGCTATTCTTAATGCAATTCACGACGCCATCGGGATCAGAGTCCGCCGTGTTCCAGCCACGCCGGACCGCATTCGTACAGCCATCCGGGCCGCGCAGAAGGACAAGAATCGTGCCTGACGACGATGCGATTCGATGTGATGCCTGCCCGGTCCTCTGTTACATCAAGCCGGGGCGCACGGGCGCGTGCGACCGCTATGGCAATCGTGACGGCCAACTAGTACGGCTCGATCCGCACGTGCTTCTGGATCGCGCTGTAGCACGTGGTGAGTCGGTTGTTCCATTCCTCGAAAGGGAGCGCGAATGGGACGGCAATGTCGTGCGCGAGGGCGGCAGTTTCGTCACCGCGATCGGTGCCGGAACAACCTATCCTGACTACAAACCAGCACCGTTCATCATCTCGTCGGAAGTCGAAGGTGTTGACATGGTCACGGTTGTGACCGAGGGAATCTTCAGTTACTGCGGCGTAAAGTTGAAGATCGATACCGATCGCCACCTTGGGCCGGAAACTAATTTAGTCCGCGCACAGGGCGAACCCGTGGGTCACGTAACCACCTCCGAGTACGGCTCGCAAATGCTCTCGCTCGGAGGTGTTCGGCATTTGACCGGCGGGACGCGCCATGAAGGCACTATCACCTGCGCAACCTTGCTCGACCTTTGCAACGGTAGAGCCGTGGAACTTTCGATTGATGAAGGCGCCACCGTCACCGTGCAGGCCGGCAAGGCGCCGATCGTCGGCGGCGTGCAGGAGGAGCGCATGCGCGTAGGTTGCGGTTCAGCTACCATCGGCATGTTTGCCAAGCAATGGTTCAACAAAGTCGACGAGGTGGTCGTGGTCGATGACCACATCACGGGCGTGCTATCCGAGCATCAGGCGGGTAAATTGCTGGGCATTCCGGAAACCGGAATCAAGGTCAAAGGCCGCCGCTCCACTCCGGGACGCTATTTCCAGGTTGCCGAGCCGGGAACAGCCTGGGGCGGTACCAATATCCAGGATCCACGATCGATTTTGAAAGCCTTCAACCCGAAAATCGCCTGGCCGGGACTTCGTCTGCTGATGGTGAGCACCACCGGAGAAAACCATGCCTACTTTGAACTTGACGAGGCCTTATCCCCGGTCGAGAAGTCGTTACCTGCTTCACTGAGAGAATCGGTTGCACGAATCAAAGAGAACTGCGAGCCCGCGCTCTGCACGGTTCTCTTCATGGCCGGTGCCGGAGGATCGCTTCGTGCTGGCGTAACCGAGAACCCGGTGCGGCTCACATATTCGGTCCGAGATGCGCTGACACGTGTCACCTGCGGTGGCGCACCTGTTTATGTGTGGCCGGGCGGCGGCATCACCTTTATGGTCGATGTCACGCGCATACCCGACAATGCCTTCGGCTATGTCCCAACGCCGGCCTTGGTCGCGCCTATCGAATTCACCTTAAAGATGGCCGATTACGCAGCTCTTGGTGGCTACGTGGGCAACGTTCGCTCGTTGAGTTCGATTCTCTCTGACGAAAAGCGCCGCCACGTGGTGGCACGGGACGATAATCCCTGGCCTTTTTCCTCGGTTAAGCGGGAAGGGGAACTGTGAGACAGCAAGTCAACCTTCTCCCTGATAGGCGACGACTGCATCTGCAGGATGGACCGATCGACCTAGTCATCGAAGCGTTCGGCAGCAGCGCCGAGGTCAAAGCTGCTTACGACGCCGCGATCAGTCGTTTTCAAACAGCACTGGACGAATTGTGCTCGGAGTTGTCCCTATTGCGCATGCCTGCCGGGCCCAGTGCGCCAATGCCAAAAGGGACGATCGCCAGGCGCATGGCCACGGCGGTTGCACCTTATGCGGAGGGGACTTTCATCACACCCATGGCAGCCGTTGCCGGCGCCGTGGCCGAAGAAATCCTGGAGGCGATGACATCTGCGGCGAAGCTATCCAAGGCTTACGTCAACGACGGCGGAGACATCGCGCTGCATCTTGCGCCGGGCGAGCAGTTCGTCGTAGGAATAATAGACCGCCCGGACCGGCCTTCGCTTTTCGGTACAGCTATTTTGGGTTCCAGCGATCCTGTGCGCGGCATCGCCACGAGCGGGTGGCATGGCCGGAGTTTCTCATTGGGAATTGCCGACGCGGTGACGGTACTCGCGAGGCGTGCAGCCATGGCTGATGCCGCGGCTACCATTATCGCCAACGCAGTCGACCTCCCGGGACATCCGAAGGTTCACCGTGCCCCGGCTCGCAGTATCTCTCCCGACAGCGACCTGGGGGACCGGCCAGTTACGACATTCGTTGGAGAATTATCTGCCGAGGACATCCTATGTGCGCTCGATCAAGGTGCCGCCGTGTCCGAGCAGATAAGGTCAGAAGGCCTGATTCATTCTGCCGCGGTGCTGCTTCAAGGGAAGACACGAATCGTGAGCATGAACGAGTTGATTACCAGCGTCGCGGGCAACAGCGAATTACACAGGAGCCTTGCCCATGCCTGAGGTGCAGGTCAGAAAAAAGTTGACGATGGTTGAGGAGATCTTTCACGAAGGCGGCCCGATTTCGAGCAAGCCGTTGCGCCGGGCAGCGGCACTCGCGGTTATTCATAACCCGTTTGCCGAACGGTATGTGGAAGACATCGCCGGGTTTATGGATGATCTCAAGCCGCTCGGTCTCGAAATGGCCAAGTCCCTCATCGCAGCCCTAGGCGGCGACCCAAAAACCGTTGAGGGCTTCGGCAAGGGTGCCATTGTCGGCTCAGCCGGCGAACTCGAGCATGGTGCCCTGTGGCACGTGCCCGGTGGGTATGCGATGCGCCAACTCCTGGGTGATGCTAAAGCAATTGTGGCCTCCACGAAGAAAGTGGGTGGCCCGGGCACACGGCTCGACGTTCCCGTCACCCACATCAATGCCTCCTATGTGCGTAGCCATTTCGACGCGATGGAAGTCGGCGTGACCGACGCTCCGCGCTCTTCCGAGATCGTATTGGTTCTGGTAATGACCAGCGGGCCACGTATTCATGCCCGCGTGGGGGGCCTCAAAGCGTCCGAGATCAAAGGAGAGGACGGACTGCGATGAAAGCGCGCATTCGCAAGCTGGCAACATTCCTCGAAGAAACACAGGAAGAGATGGGCCAAACCATTAATCCACCGACGCGGCGCGCGGCTGCCGTCGCCGTCATTGAAAATCCCTGTGCGGGCAAATACAAGGAGGACCTGTCCGACTTGATAACTATCGGTGAAGAACTGGGCGAACTTCTTGCGCAGCGTGCCGTGGCCGCGCTTGGCGTTTCCGGAACGGCAGTTGAAAGTTATGGAAAGGCTGCTGCGGTCGGTGAAAACGGCGAAATCGAGCACGCGGCCGCCATCCTGCATCCCAAGCTGGGAACTCCCGTCCGCAGGGTTCTAGGCAAAGGTGCTGCTCTGATCCCGTCATCGAAAAAGCGCGGGGGGATGGGGGTGGTGCTTGACGTTCCTCTCGGGCACAAAGACGCAGCTTACGTTCGCAGTCATTTCGACGGCATGGAGGTTCGCATCAACGATGCTCCGAGAGCCAATGAGATTATGGTGGCCGTCGCAGTGACCGACAGCGGTCGTCCTCTAGCGCGGGTCGGCGGCCTGACGAAAGATCAGATCAAGGGCGAAGACGGTCTCCGGTAACAACCGACCCAAGATTCTTGCCCATGCACGCTGATTCCGACGCATTTTCATCGCTCGAAGGGTGCCCTATCTCGTGTGTGACTCACGATCCGATAACCGCCGGGACCTTGGTAGCCGGGGGAGTGTTGCGACTCCGATGGGTGCTCACAGCGCCATCAATGATTACCATTCCAATGCCCGGCAGATCACCCCGCTCGATGCTGTCGAGAACTGTCTTTCCGGAGGAATGTTGTGCCTTGTCAATCATCACAAAGGTTGCAGCGCGGCCAACTTCCACGATGCCGCAGTCCAATTGGCGGAGTCTCGCGGTGTTGCCGGTAGCAAAGCATACTGCGACCTCCGCCGGCACGTCGCCTAGGGACGACAACAACGAGATCATCCGCAGGATCCCGAGGGGCTGCACTCCTGAACCAGCGGGAGAGTCCGTTCCCAGAATGACCCGGCTTAGTTGCTTCAGTTCCTTCGCCGTTCGCAATGTCAGCAATGCCGCCTTCTCATTTCCATTGTGAACAATTTCGAGCGCCCGGGTTGAGCTCTCGCACAGACTCACAATTTGATCATCGGGGAGAGCGGTGTGGCCGCCATTGATGTGGCCGATGACATCGGCATCTGCCGCCAGGACAATATCTTTATCGATTAGGCTGGATCCCGGAATGGATGGCCCGCCGGTGTGGATCGTGCTTTGAATGCCATATTTGCGAGCCCACCCGACCATTTGGCCCGCGGTTGCTCCATCTTTGACGCTCCCCAACCCAACCTCTCCCAGCAGGCGTACGCCCGCCGTCGCCAGTTCCTTGAAATCCTCCTCCACCATGCCATGCTCAAGAACGGGAGCGCCGGCAAGAATCTTCACTCCACCCGGGCGAAACGCAGAGAAGGTGCGTTGTGCGAGGATTGCCATGGCCTTCAGGCCAACCACGTCTCTTGGGCGCCCAGGAGTATGGACCTCGCCAGCCGAAACCATGGTAGTCACCCCGCCATGGAGGCAGCTGTCAATCCACCCCAGCTGATTCTGCCGCGGAGTCCAATCGCCAGCGACGGGATGCACATGGCTGTCGATCAAGCCTGGAGCAAGAGTGGTCCCACAGGCGTCGATGACGGTTGTCGCCCCCTCCACATCGACGTCCTTTCCCTTGCCGACGGCGAAAATCTTCCCATCAACCGCAACCACAGTGTCCGCGTTCAGCACCGGATGGCTGAGGTCGCCGCTTAGACATAGTCCGACGTTCCGTATCACGAGCTTGGTAGGAGTGGACCTCACGGCCTTCTCTTCCGTCATGCACTATCCTCCTCGCGACCTCGGCCAGACTAGGGAACCTTTCTGAATAGACCAAGCCTTTGGTTAACAGATGAGATGAGTTCCCCCCGCCTTTCTTCCATCAGGTCGGTGGGCTTCGACCACGACAGCATCTGCGCACTCTCGCTGAAATGCTCTCATTAACTACTCGTTTTCAAGTGCGAGTCTGGCGGTGTACTCGAGCATAGGTCCAACACTTCGCTGGTGGTGAGCAACCGACCGCCATGCTGGCGGACCCAGTGGCTTGTGGCCTGGCCACGCTCCGAGTCGAGGGCACGAACGGCATCCTCGACCAAGTGGACACGGAAGTCGCGCCGCATCAGACCGCGGGCAGCATGATCGACGCAAATCTCCGTGACCACGCCGTACAGAACAATCTCAGGTCTTCCGATCAAAGTCAGCAAGGCCTCCGTGTTGGGATTGGTGAACACGTCAACGGTCTGCTTCTCGAGGACGATCTGCGGATAGCGACCGAGGTCCCTGGGCAAATCGATCGTACGGTTCGGAATCGTGAAATGCTGCGGCAAGAGTGTACCCTCAACCTTTCTCTGGCCCGGGGTGCCCTGGAGGCAGTGGGAGGGATACTGCTTGAATTCCGGATCCGTGCTAAGGTGGGCGTCCGTCGAGGCAACAATCGGGATTTGATGCTGGGCCGCGAAGCTGGTGAGGCGCTGCAGGTTGGGGATAATTGTTTCGGCGCCAGGCACGTAGAGTTTCCCGGCCGGGTACATGAAATCGAATTGTGTATCGACATCCCAGAAGAGAAAACTCACCCGCACACTCCTGGCCTCGGTATGCGAGTTAGGATAGGAGCGTTGAGTAGGGCGGTCATGAGAAACGGACTGTACAGCAAGGCGTATGCGAGCCTCAAGACAATGATAATACGGTTAGGCGGTTCTTCAACTCTTGTCCGGCGAAGATACAGGCCTGGCATTCAAGATTGAAGCTAGAAGAGGCGCTGCCTCCGCTTCGCTGTTGGGCAGGGCTTTGCTGCGCTCGAGGGCGGCGTCCGGAAATAACAGCCGTGTGCCGGCAGGATAGGTACCGGACAACCGGATAGGCAAAATAGAAGCACCATACCAGCTCTTCGTATGATGGAGGTCGTCTCATGGCAAATCGTTACGATGCCATCGTTATTGGAGGTGGGCACAATGGCCTGGTAGCCGGAGCATATTTGGCTCGCGCCGGTGCCCAAACTGTGGTTCTTGAGGCTCGCCATAAGGCCGGTGGCGCCGCCTCCACGGACGCGCCCTGGCCGGAGGCGCCGGAATTCAAAGTTACCACCTACTCTTACGTCATGAGCCTCATGCCGGACCGGATCGTCCAGGACCTGAACCTGAAGCGACATGGCTACAATCTCCATCCGATTGGTCCTTACTACCAGGCCTGGCCCGACGGTTCCTCGCTCAAGATCTACCAAGACGACGCGAAAGCCAACTATGAAAACATCGCGCGGTTCTCCAAGCGCGACGCCGAGAACCTTCCCAAATGGGATGCCTGGATGCACGGTATCGCGGAAGTTTTGGGTCCCCTGCTGATGGCCGTCCCGCCCCGCCTTGGGTCCAAAAGTCCTAGGGACCTGTTGCAGCAACTCCGCACCGCTTGGAAGCTGCGCGGCCTCGACGTGCGCGGCGTCGGGGACGTTACCCGCCTGTTTACCATGAGCATCACCGACCTCCTGCAGGACTGGTTCGAATCGGAGCAGGTCAAGACAGTGCTGATGGTGAATGGGATCATCGGCGCCTGGGCAGGCCCGGACGAGCCTGGCACAGCCTATGTCATGCTGCACCATTCCGTGGGCGACGTAGGCGACGGACACCTGGGCGGCTGGGCTTTTGTGGAAGGCGGCATGGGTGGAGTATCGGATGCCATCCAGCGCTCAGCCCAAGAATACGGTTGCGAAGTCCGCGTCAACGCCCCGGTAGAAAAAATCTTATTCAAGAATGGACGCGCTCAGGGTGTTGCTCTGCGAGACGGAGACGAGGTGCGGGCCCCAGTCATTGTCACCACCATACATCCAAAAATTACCTTCTTGAAACTTATCGACCGCAGCGAGCTGCCCACGGACTTTGTCATTGATATCGAGCGCTGGAAGTCACGCAGCGGCGTAGTGAAAATCAATCTGGCCCTTTCCGAGTTGCCCAACTTCAAAGCCAATCCGGGTACGAACCCCCAGGACCATCACAGCGGGTCGATCGAGCTGTGCCTTTCCACCCAATACGCTGAGACAGCATTTCAGGATGCGAAGAACGGCCGAGCCTCGCAACATCCGTTCTCCGAAGCTACCATCCCGACCGTCTGGGATAAGACCTTGGCGCCGAAGGGCGCCCACATCATGTCGATGTTCACCCAGTGGGTTCCCTACCAATGGGCGGCCGAGCCTCACCGGGAGGACTTGGAGACTTACGCGGATAGGGTAATTGACGCTTATAACGAGCTTGCCCCTAACCTCAAGTCTGCGATACTCCATCGCCAGATCATAGGTCCCTATGACATGGAAAAGCAGCTGGGAATGATCGGGGGAAATATCTTCCACGGTGAACTGTCGGCCGAGCAACTCTTCCACATGCGCCCGGCCCCGGGATATGCGGATTTTCGCTCTCCTGTCCACGGTCTCTATCAGGCCAGCTCGGCAACGCACGGCGGAGGCGGCGTATCCGGAATCCCCGCTTATCAAGCTGTGAAACAAATCCAGAAAGATCGCGCGCTCAAAAGATGAAGGGGGTTTTCGGAGACCTCTACGATGTGGCGCTGCGGGTCTCGACCTTCTTGCGTCTGACAAAATATAAGGCAACGCCGAAGGCCGCAACCGCACCCACGACAAATAGCTGCCCCGGGTAGGACCGCCAGTCGCGGAGGATTGCGAATAGCAAAAGGGCGGCGAAGGCAAACGGCGACACACATACGAAAGCCAAGCCCAGCCAACCCCCGGGCACTCGGAAACTGCGGTGCGCAGTTGGGCGACGAATGCGCAAGACAAGTAGGGCCAGAAATTCAAGCGTCAGAGCACCCGCATAGAGCACGCACTGGATGATGGCCAGAGTCCCAAACGAAAACGCAGCAAAGATTGTGGTGATGACTCCAAAACATAGGATTGCCATTCTGGGAACCCCCGAGCCGGGGGACACTCTCGCGAGAAAACCGGGAAGCCAGCCGTCGCAGGCCAAAACATAAGGCAGGCGAGAAATATAGAGCAGTTGCGCGTTGAACAATCCCCACATGGAGACGAGCCCCGCAAGTGCCACCAGGCTGCCCAGCCAGCGCCCGCCGATCAACTGAGAAATCACGGGCCAGCCGGCGTCAGAACTCCAGATGGTAGGCGAGGTCGTTACGGTAACGCCGGCGATCACGGGAAATAGATAACAGAGAACCAGAACCAGTAAGGCAAAACCCAGAGCCCGCGGATAGTTGCGCTGGGGTTGATCCACCTCTCCCGCATAGGTTGACGCATTTTCCCATCCCGAGCAGTCAAAGATGATGATGGAAAGTCCGAGGAGTAACGCTCCTTTGTGACTGGAAGAGAGGTCGCGTCTCAGCACTTCAACAATCGAACTCGGTGGAGGGCCCTGCATAAGCCAGATCACAAGCAGGAGCACGAAGACGCCCAGCACAAGGTAGGCACTGACCTCGGCTGACCGGCCGACCTCGCGGGCACCTTGAAAATTCAATGCCATGCCCAGAACAATGACGAGCACAGCGATCAGCCAGCGAAGGACGGCAGACGTGGAAAGTGCTGGAATAAGAAAGCTGAGATAAGCTACGAGGAGGACTGGATAGATAGCCATCCAAACAACGGCACACGTTGTCATCCAGCATGCCTGTTGTACTGCCCAAAACGGTCCGAAGGTTTCGCGGATCCAAACGTAGTAGCCGCCTTCTTCCGGCATCAGAGTAGTCAGCTCAGCCGCCATCAGCGCGGTGGGTAAACTCCAGACCAGCGGCGCGACCAGAATCAGCACGATGGCCCAGGCCGGGCCAATTGCTCCGATCAAGGGCTCCAGCCCGTACGCACCTCCGCATGTTGTAAAGAAAATGAGCCAAGTAAGCGCCAGCATCGTGACGCGGCGCTCCTTGGACAAAGGAGGGAGTACTCGGTCAACTCCAGTAGAACTCAATGGGGCCGAAAGATTAGTCACAGGCAAACTCCTCAAGATGAGGAAGACTACGGCCTAAGGTCACGGACAGTCACTAAATGATTCTTGGCCTTCGCCACCGTTATTTCCTTACTTCCAAATCCCAATTCGCCGCCAGGGTTAAGCTCGACGATGACAGGCCTGGGTAGTGGGCAACTAAGAACTGTTCGCCCTTATTCTTGGCAACGACGCGATACCCGCCCGAAACACCATTCACATGGAATAGTAGGTGAGGCGATCCCACCTCGACAGTGCCAGCATGGAGAACGATCGGAACCGCTGTAATGTTGTATTCAAGGTCGTAATAGAATATTTCTTTTCCGTCTTCGCGCCAGTGCGGGAAGGAGCCGCCGTTAACCGAAATCTGAAAGCGCGCATGCGGGTCGGGAAACGTGGCTAGGTAAACTTGCTCTTTGCCGGATGCATTGGATGCATAGGCAACCC
>Ga0187780_10002762_pt1 | contig 13188 bp, 8 predicted proteins | sample 1015_Q2_SP10_20__FD_132429 | JGI IMG/M metagenome (GOLD analysis project Ga0187780, IMG submission 132429) | Tropical peat soil microbial communities from peatlands in Department of Meta, Colombia - 1015_Q2_SP10_20_MG | ecosystem: Environmental > Terrestrial > Soil > Wetlands > Peat | place...
CGCAAGGAATACAACGTGTTCGTCCGGCTCCGGCCGGAGGATCGCGTTGGGGTGGAGGACCTCGGGCGGCTGCCCCTCGCGTTGCCGGGCGGGCACGACGTGCGGCTCGATCAGGTGGCCGACGTCGCGCTCACGCGGGGGCCGTCGGCGATCCGGCGGGACAACGGCGAGCGCCGGGTGCAGGTGTCCGCGAACCTCGCGGGGACCGACCTCGCGTCCGCGGTGGGAGCGCTGCGCTCTCATCTCAACGAGCTGAACCTGCCCTCGGGTTACCGCGTCCAGTTCGCGGGCAGCTACGAGGAGCAGCGCAGCGTGCAGCGATCGATCAACATCGCGATCGTCGCCGCGATCTTCGTCATCTTCATCATCCTCGAGGCGGCGTTCGGCTCGGCGCGCCAGTCCATTCTCATGATCCTCACCATTCCGCTCGCCCTGTCGGGCGGGATCGCGGCGCTGTGGCTCACGGGGATCACCCTGAACGTCTCGTCGTTGATCGGTCTGCTCGCGCTGTTCGGACTCGCGATTCAGAAGGCGGTGCTCCTGATTCAGCACGCCAACGACGATGTCGGGCGCGGTTTCTCGTCCGAGACGGCGGCCCGCGCGGCCGCGATGGTGCGGTTCCGGCCGGTGTTCCTGACGAGCGCCGCGGCCGCCCTTGGAGTCTTGCCGCTCGCGCTCGGCATCGGGGCGGGGGCGCAACTGCAGCAACCGATGGCGGTGGTGATCGTGGGCGGCGTCACGACGGACACGCTGCTCGCGCTCGTGCTGCTGCCAGCGCTGTACCGCTTTACGGTCGGCCAGCGCCGCTCGATCTAGGGGGCTGGCTCAGGCGCGTCGGCACTCCGGCTGGGTGCGAAGTTGCCGAACTGCAATGCCAGCGTCGGCAGCACGAAGAGATTCAGCACGGTGGAGGTCACCAGCCCCCCGACAATCACGGTCGCCAATGGGCCTTCGATTTCGCGGCCCGGATCGCCGCTGCCGATGACGAGCGGCATCAGCGCCAACCCGGTGACCAGAGCCGTCATCAGAATCGGGCCGAGCCGTTCGGCCGCTCCCCGAACCGCGGTTTCCGGCCCCCACGGCGCCTGCTCCGACCCCACCAGGTAGTCGTAGTGGCTGACCAGCATGATGGAATTGCGCGCCGAGATGCCGAAGAGGGTGACGAACCCGACGAGTGACCCGAGAGAGAGACGGCCACCGGACAGCGCGACCGCGACGACGCCTCCAACGAGCGCGAAGGGCATGTTCGCGAGCACCAGCAGGAGGCGGCCGGCGCTGCCGAACGCCAACGCGAGCAATATCATGATGGCGGCGGTGACGAGGAGGCTGCGCACGATCAGCTCCTCTTCAGCGGCGCGCCGTTCGACGGCGGTGCCGCCGATCTGCGAGTAGACCCCGCTGGGCAGGTGCAGGCCTTTGATCCGGCGCTCCACGTCGTCGGTAAACGAGGTCACGTCCCGTCCCTCGGGACTCATCTGGACCGTCTGCACCCGCCTGGCGCCGTCGTGGTTAATGGCATCGCGGCCGACGGCGCGAGCGACTGCGGCGACCTGGGACAGCGGGACGAGCCGGCCATCGGCGCTCCGCAACGGGATCGAGCCGAGGTCCTCGGGTCGGCGAACCAATTCCGGATCGAGGAGGACCACGACATCCGTGGCCCGGTTGCCTTCGAAGACCTGCGCCACCGGCTCTCCGGCGATTGCCGCCGAGACCGCTTCGAGCCCCTCTCCCGCGGTGACGCCGAATTGCGCCATGGCCGCCGGGCGGAAACGAATGAGGACTTCGGGAGCCACGGCGGGCGGCGTGTACGCGACGTCCGCCGCCCCCGGGATCGCTCTGGCCATGCTCTCGACCTGCCGAGCGGCGCGGTCGAGACTGTCCAGGTCGTGACCGAAGAGCTTCACGACCACCGGCGCCGTTTCACCCGTCACGATTTCCTCGATCCGCTCCGTGAGGAGGGGCCGGAGCGTGAAATTCATTCCGGGGAACGACGCGAGGCGAGCCCGGAGATCGCTTTCAATCGTTTCCGCGGCCCGGCCGTGCAGCGGCTCGAGGTCGACCTCCATCTCACTGTAGTACGTGCCCCACGTATCCTCCGACAACTCTGCCCGGCCCGCGCGCTGGGCGACCGACCGGACGCGTGGATCGGCTCGGAGGGCGTGCGTCACGGCGTTGCCCATGCGCAGCGACTCGTCCAAGGACGTGCCGGGCACGCCCCACATGTGGACCTGAAAGTGCCCTTCCCGGAAGGCCGGCAGGAACGTCGCGGTGAAGAAGGGCGTCATTCCGATCGCGACCAGCACGAGCACCAACACGGTCACCACGACGCCACGGCTATGCCGCTGCAGGGCGAAGAGCATGCGGGCGTAGCCGCGCTTCATCCGAACGAGGACCTGCGGCTCGCGCTGAGCCTCCGCCCGGGTTCCGAGCAACGTCAGCGTGACTGCGGGAGTCACCGTCATCGCGACCAGGAGCGACGCCAGGATGGCGAGAATGAAGGCGACCGCGAGCGGCCGGAAGATGGCCCCTTGTACGCCGGTGAGCGCCGTGACGGGCACGAAGACGAGCGCGACGACGAACGTCGCATAGACTACCGACGAGCGCACTTCGAGCGACGCATCGACGGCGACGGCCTCGAGCGTGCGGCGGCGGCCGCGTTCCGCGTTCTCGCGCAATCGCCGTGCGATGTTCTCGACGTCGATGATCGCGTCGTCGACAACCTCCCCAATCGCGATCGCCAGGCCACCGAGGGTGAGCGTGTTGATGGACAGCCCGAGCAGCTCGATGACTCCCACTGCAGTGAAGAGCGACAGCGGAATCGCGATCAGCGATGCGGCCGCGGTGCGGAGGTGACCGAGAAACAGGATGAGCACGGCCGCGACCAGCACGCCCCCGACGAGGAGCGAGTTCGTGACGTTATGGAGAGCCAGGTCGATGAACGTGGTGGGCCGGAACAGGTCCGGGTGGAGCGTCAGGCCCTCCTGGGCAATGGCGGGGCGCAACTCCTCGAGCGTCCGCTCCACCGCTCGGGCCACGTCACGCACATTGGCCCCGAGCTGCGCGTCGATGCTGACGACCACCCCCGGCCCCCCGTTCACGCCGCCCGCGCCGATGCGCGGTTCCGCGCCGTCCGCCACGCGCCCGAGGTCCCCGAGCCGCAACACACCGCCCGGGCCCGCTCGCACGACGCTTTGCGCGAGCAGCCGGGGTGACGCAAGCTGCGCATCGGTTCGGAGAACGATCCGCTCGTTGGTGTTGTCGAGGACGCCGGCTCCGCGCACGCCAGTCGCCTGCCGGGCAGCGGCGACCACGTCCGTGACGCTCAATCCATACGCCCGCAGTCGCGCGGGATCGAGCAGGACCTGGAGCTGCCGAACCTCGCCACCCCAGATCGCGACGCGCCCCACTCCGGGGATGGCCAGCAACGCGGGCTTGATGGTCCAATCGGCGAAGGTGCGCTGGTCCCGGAGCGATCGGCTCGCGGACGTGATGCCGAGGACGAGCACCGTACCCGTCGAAGACGTGAGCGGGCTCAGGACCGGCGGTCGTACCGTCCCCGGCAGGTTCCGGCTCACTTCCGTGATCCGCTCCGCGACCGCCTGGCGCGCTCGAAAGATGTCGGTCCCCGGATCGAAGACGGCGGTAATGACCGAGAGCCCCTGAATCGACTCCGAGCGGATCGACGCGATCCCCGTAACGCCGTTGAGCGCGTCCTCCAGGGGCTTCGTCACGAGCAGCTCGACCTGTTCGGGAACGAACCCCGGCGCCTCGGTCTGCACGGCGACCCTGGCGGGGGCGAATTCGGGAAACACGTCGTAGCGCGCACGGGTCAAACCCACGGCGCTGTAGACGAGGACGCCCACCGCGAGGGTGAGCACGACGCCCCGATGGTGGACCGAAAACCGTACGAGGAATGACAGCATCGCGGAGGGGGGCCCTACTCTTCGTCGTCGGACGCAGCGGTGGTCGCCCGGAACTCCTCGGAGAGCAGCAGCTGCGCACCCCGCACGACCACCGTGTCCCGGTCAGTGAGGCCGCTGCTGACGATGTAGCCCCCGCGCACCGCGTGATCGGTCTCGAGTGGCTCGCGCGTGTAGCGGCCCTTGCCGACTTGCAGGTACACCCAGGGCAACGCGTCCCATTGGACCACCGCCTCGTCAGGCACGAAAATGCCGCTCTCCGGAATGCGCGGGTCCGGGAAGCGGGCGATCACCGCGACGCCGGGACGGGCGCCGGGCCAGCCGGCCGCGGCTCGGTACAGGTACGCGGGGAAGATCGACTCCGGGTCGGCTTCCCCGCCCGTGCCCACGAGGTTCGCGCGCACGACCAGGTCCTGCCGGTAGGCGGGTGAGAGAGCCAGGTCAGCGGGGGGATCGAGCGGGGCATCAGCGGTCCAGACGATTCGGGCCAGCGGATGCTCGACGTCCGCAAGCACCAACAATTCCGCGTCGGCGGCGACAATTTCTCCCGGCACGGCGAGCACCCTCATCACCGTGCCGGCGCGCGAGGCGATCATCGGCCGGGCATCGGCGACTTGACCCAACACGCGCCCCGAATCCACGTGCTCGCCGAGCGCGGGCCAACGCGCCCCGTCCGGCTGCCAGAGGCGTCCGCCGATGGACGTGCGCACCGTCAGCGCGCGCTCCGGGTCCGGCACGAGCGTGCCGGCAAGCGTCACGTCGGCGGATCGGGATGCGCGTCGCAGCGGGGCCGTCGCGATATCGGCGTGCTTGAGCATCTCGGCGCTGAGGGAAATGCCGGGTTCTGCCGCTGCGGAGGCCGCGGTCGCCGGGCGGTCCTCCCGTGAGCAGGCGAGCCAGGGGCAGGCGCCCAACATGATTGCGGCCAGTGCGCGGTGCAGCGAGGTCATGGCCGCGGAGCTCGAGTCGCTTCGGTGAGCTCGGTGACGTCGGGCCATGCGCCCATCGGGTTTCCCTTCCCGGGAGGGAGCGCTCGTTCGAGGGCGACGTTCGCCGCGATGAGATGTCCCCGAGCGGTGGATACGGCGGCGCGAACGCGTGCGATATCGAGGCGCGCCAGCGCCAGATCCAGGGCGCCCGTCTCGCCGCGCTCGAACGCGCGCGTCGTCTGGCTCAGGCGCGTGTTGGCGCCCTTCCACACGCTGTCGACGGCGACCGTCTCTTCGAGCGCGCGGCGACACTCCGCGTAGGACCGAGCGAGCTCCGTCGCGACGCTTTGCTGCACGCTGTCGACCAGCGCGGCCGCTCCGGAGCGCCGGGCCTCCGCTTGGGCGATGCTGCCGCGATTGCGACCCAGCATGAGGCGAGCGAATCCAACGTTGAGCGTCCAGCGACCGATGCCCTGATCCCAGCCGAGCGATGGCCCGAGGGTGAGGTCGGGGTACTGCTCCGCCACCGCCAGACGCACGTCCAGCTCGGCGCCCGCATATGTCGCGAGCTGCGCGCCGACATCCGGTCGCGTTTGCAGGGCCGCGGCTGTAACGGCCGCCAAGGGCAGTGAATCGATCGTCCCACAGGTCGCTCCCGAGTCGGCGACGACGGCGATTGTCTCAACGCCGGCGAACGGGAGACCGAGCGATTGCGCCAGGGATGCACGGGCACCGAGCTGCGCCTGCTCTGCCGTGGAGACCGCGACGCCCGCCGCCAACACATCCGCCTCCGCTCGGGACACCTCGGCGACCGAGGCCGCGCCCTGCTCGTACCGTAATCGGGTAAGGGTCAGCACCGTATCGAGGGTGAACCGCTCACTGGTTGCGTTCTCGACCGCGCCGTGAGCGACCACGAGCGCCATACCCGCCGCCTGTGCCTCACCGGCCAGGCGCCAGGCGTCGGCGGCGACGCGGAGCTTCGCGGCCAGGCTCAGCGCACGGGCCCGGGCGAGGCGGGCCCCACGGGCGCGACCGAGCTCCATGCTCAAGTCCGCGTTCAAGGCGACGCTCCACGGGGTCGACTTTCCTTCATCGGGGCGCGCCGCGTGATCGCCTGAGACGCCCACCGCGGCCGCCGGCCGACCACCGGCCGTAATCTCCCCGGCCACCGCCTCGCGCCACGCGGCGCGCGACAGATCGAGCCCGGGGTGAAAGAAGACGGCGACGAGTGCGAGGGTCCGGGGCGTCCAGCTGGATGTCGGCGGCGTCAGTCCGTTGCCGGAGAGGAAGCGCCGCAATCCAGGGTCGTCGAGGCGGCGGGCCGCGAAATCGGTCGCGAGCCCCGGAGCATCAAGGGGGACGGGGTGGTACTGGACGCAGCCGCTCATCGCCAGCGCGGCGACCAGACCTAGCGGGATGGCCGTCGAGCGGCGATTGGACGGATGCACCGCGGGGAATTGTACTCCCCTGCTGGCTCACTCTCAAGCGCGGGGAACACAAGCGGCCCGGCTCATATTCGGCCGGGCCTGCTTGTGCCGCGTTGAAACGCGACCTAGAACTGCCGCTGCAAGGTCATCGTATCCGCTGCGGTGTCGGCGCCGCCGTTCTTGCTGCTGCCGCCGTGCGAGAAAATCACGGCCGCGGCGGCGATCGTGACGCCGCCGCCCAGAACCGCGGCGAGCACGGTCTTGCCCTTGTCGGCTTCGACCGCCGAAGCGCGCGTCACGTCCGACAGCGGAATCTCGGTGTACTCCCCGGCGACCGAGCCGACGACGGTATCGCCCAACATGCGGGGGCCATCCACCCGGACGACCGACTTGTTCGTCTTGGTGAGCCATACCGTGCGGGGCTTCTGGCCCGCGATGTAACGGGCCGGCGACTGAATGGGCGCGACCGTGGTGCAGGCAGCGCCGGTTATAGCCAGCATGCACGCGGCGACGCGGCAACCCAGCGACGATCTTGACATGAGCATTGGTCCCTCCTAGAGCCGTGCCCCAAAAGTCAGAGTGAACCGCCGTGGCAATCCTGGGGTCAGGAATGGTACCACCGGCACGCTTTCGTCTCCTAGGGCGATCCTGCTTCCGACCGGGAAGAGACTGTTTTGCGCCTCGATCCCGTACGCGCTGTAGGTGCTGTTGAAGAGGTTCTCAACCTCGAACCGCACGTTGATACGCCCGAAGGTGAGGGATCCCTCGATGCTGGCTATCGAGTACCCCGGGACTTGCGGCCGTTGGTTCGACTCGTCGCCCTGGACATAAATGGACGAGTAACCCTTGAAGTTGAAGTCGCCGTCGAAGGAGAAGCGGCCGAACTGCCGGTTAAACGAGGCCCCCGCGCGCCAGCGGTGGAGCGGCGAGTTCGGGAAGATGTCCCCTGGTTGCGTCGGCGCGGGCGCGGTATCGGCGGTCGCGATTTGCACGGAGCTCTGGTACGTCGCCGCGATGTAGCTGTAGGAGCCGGTGAGGCTCAGCCCGCCTCCGATGCCGATCTGCCCGGTGATCTCGACCCCCATGCGCCGCGTCTGAGGCACATTGATGAAATACACCTGCGTGAGGTTCGGTGCCGCGAACTGGATGTCGTTATCCACGTTCGTCAGGAACGCGTTGACGTCGAGCCCGGAGCTATGAGGCAAGTCCACGTCGAACCCACCTTCGAAATCCTGAGTAGTCACGGGCTGGAGCGTGGGATCGGCGCCGAGCGCCGAGGGCAGCGAACACGGAGCAGTTGGGCTCGCGCAGGCGAGCTCGAGCGCCGCGGGGGCCCGGAAGCCGCTCCGGAACCCGAGGTAGAAGCGGAAATCGTGCGACGCCTGATAGTTCAACCCCACCTCGGGAGAGACCCGGGTGTAGGTATTGGTAGCGCTATTGGAGTCGTTCAGCTGATCCACGTAGGGGATGTTCACGTGGTCGAGCCGGATACCGCCCGTGACGTTCAGCTTTGGCGAAAGCGTCACGATCGCCTGCGCGTAGGCGCCGGCGTTGGTCTGAGGAGTGATCTCGGCCAGCGTGGTCGTTTGCCCCGAGTCCGGCAAATCGCCGCCAACGCTCATCAGGTGGAAGTGGATGTTGTCGCTCTGGTATTCGGCGCCGATCGTGAGACCCGTCGGCTTCCAGATGCGCACCGCCTTCGTCCACTCGATGGTCGCGCCGTTGGACGTGAGATCGATGAAGTTGTCGGTGTTGGGTGGCGGGACGTTGGCGTTGTACTGCTCGTAGTTGTTCACGCGGTTGAACAGCGTCGCGCGGAAGATGCCACCGCCCACGGGCTGATTGCCGCGCAGCGTGATGGTGTGCGATTCGGGCGCGAAGAAGTCGCCGCCCGTGTAGTTGAGCCGGGGGTAGAGGGCAGCGTAGGTGTCGGGGAGTGAGCCCGCTTCTTCGATGTGGTCTTTGCCGTACAAGATGTCCAGCGCGACGTCCCCGGAGTCGTGCGTGGCACCCCATTGATGGCCGATGGTCGCGAATACGTTGCGGGTCCGTCCCTCAGTGATCTGTCGCCATCCCAACTCGTTCGTGCCGGTGGCGGCGATGAACCCATCGATCCCGCCAGCCTTCCCGCCGCCCGACAGGCTCAGTGTCTGCTCGCCGAACGACCCCATGCCCCAGGAGATGTCACCCTGTGGCTTCGTTCCACCGCGCCGCGTGGTGAGCAACAGCGTGCCGCCGAGCGAGTTTCGCCCGAAGAGGACGTTTGAGCCGCGCACCAGGGACGACGCGCTGACCGCCTGCATGGGGAGCAGGTCGAAGTTCACTTCCTGCGCGTCCGGCTCGTTCATGCGCACGCCGTTCAGGAAGACCCCGATGCCCTGCGGCTGGCCGACGACGGGGGACAGCGTGAAGCCTCGGACCTCGATCTCGGGCTGGAACGGCGTGCCCTGGTCATCGAAGGTGTTGACGCCGGGGAGGTTGAGCAGTGCCTTGGGTGCCGCGTCCGGCGTCGGAATGATCATCGGAACGTCGAGTGGCTCGACCTGTACGGGCGCTCGCTCGTCGACCATGGAGAGACGGGTCGCGGTCACGACCACGGCTTGCAGTTCGTATCTGCGGAGCGAGTCCAACCGGGCCTTCTCTACGCTGTCGGCGAGGAATCGCAATCTCGCGGTCCGCGCTCGCTCGATCGAATCAGTGCGGGCCTTGTTACCGGTGTCGGCCTGGACGAGCGGAGCCACGGTTGGCGCCGCCGGAACGACCGCCCCCGGAGCGGCGGCTGGTGCTGCGGCTGGTGGTACCGGGGCTTGGGCTGTCGTGTCCCGCGCGCCCGTCATCTTGCGCAAGCGCGCATGCCACAGGGAGTCATCTCGGATGCTATCGGCCCGGGCGGCGGAGTCAGGCTGTTGCGCTCGGGCGGTGCCGGTGCCAAGTACGACGGCGGTGACAAGGAGGGCGAGAGTCTGGAAATGCCGCGTCATCGGCGTCATGGAATCGTGCATCCTTGTGGCACCCAGGCCACGGCGTAGCGAGGTGTGGCGGCAGTTGTCTTCGTGGCGTATCCGACTAGCACTCCGCAAGCGGTGACGCCGTTGTCGGACACGGAGGCCCGCGTGCCGCCGGGCAATAGCGGCAACACCGTCCACACGTTGGCCGTGTCGAGTATGCTCCCGACCACGACCGCGCTGATGGCGTTCCCACCGGCGTCCACTCCGGACGCGACCGCGGCGACCATGCCGCTGTCCGTGACCCCACCCGCGGCGACACCGGTGTAGGGACTTGGCGGCGGCCCGAGAGGGATGGACCCGGCAGTGCTCGTAAAAATGAATGAGCGGTCGTTGCCGGTTACGGCGTCCGTATAGGCGCCCGCGATGATACCGTAGTTGTTCATCCCGTTTACGTCGACGCCGGCGGTATCGGCGCCTCCCGCAGGCACGTCCACGTCCTCGAATCCTTCGCTCGCGTTCCAGATGAAGCCGTTGTCGGTGCCGTTCCCCGCAGCGACGCCCCGGTTGCTGATCGCCGCGGCGTCGTAGTCTTGCCCGCCGGCCGTGTCGAGCCGCGCCACCGTATAACCGCCCATTCCATCCGGCGTCCAGATCACGATCACCGTGTCTCCGGTGTCCGTCTGCGCGGAGCCGAGGATCAGGCCATTCTGGTTGACGGAGCGAGCGAAGGAGTACGTTCCACCGAGGTTCGGGAGCGCGACCGGCGTGGCGGCGGCGCTCGCCGCCGGCCACCAGTACGCCCGCCGCACGCCGCTGATCTGCGCGAACCCGACCACAACGCCGGCGTCATTCACGCCGCGCGCCTCACTGGCCGTCGTCCCCGTGGGCTCCTTGAGGGCGATCCCCTGGCCACCGGCGAACGCGGCTGCGTGGTGGCTCGAGCCGCTCACGATCCCCCACCCGACGATGGCGGTGGCGGAGCCGCCATTCGCCTGGCTCTGCGTGCCGCCGGGCAGGAGCCCGAGCTGCTGGATCGTGTACGTCTTCGGTGGGGCGGGCGGTAGGTTGAACGACTCGTAGTTGCAGGCGCCGATCGCGGCAGCCACAACCAAGCCGTAACCGGCGCACGACCGCCACCGGCGCTTCAAAGCGTAGCGCACGTCCTCACTCCTCACCGAAGCTGGTTTTGAGTCGGGTAGCCGTCGCGATCGAAGAGCGCAGCCATGAGCACGTTACCGTCGGCGGAGGCGACGACCAGCACGCCGTCGTCGGGCACGCCGCCGCCGTCGTAATCGCCGCAGCAGAACTGATGCGTCACCAGCGTGTCGCCGGCCTTCGGCGCGAAAAGCGTCGGCGCCGCGGGGCGCGTGAACCGGACCGTTTCACCGGGCGTCCAGGTGCGGTCCTTGTCGTGTTCTTCGTACACGACGAGCCTGCGAACCCGCTTGCCGCCCACGGTCTCTACGATGACGCCGTCGTCGGCGCCGCCGACACCGTCGAGGTCCTGGCAGCAGACGTTCGTTGTCTTCGTGGCGGCCAGGGCGTCGAGCGCGGGCACGTACCCCCCACGCACCGCGGCGCCGAGTGCGATCACCGCGACGGCCGCCGCCGCGGCCCAGCCGAGCATCATGCGCTTGCGGGACGGCCGCCGAGCGGCGCGCTCGCCGCGGGCGAAGCGTCCCGCGATCTCGGGCTCGAGCGAGGCACGCGGCTCGAGCCGCGCACCACGCAGCGCGGCGTCCAGATCGTCGAATTCGGGCGGTAACCCGCTATCAGGCCTATGGGTCGTCACGAGCGCTCCTCCGTCAGTTTGGCTCTGAGACGCGCCAGCGCGCGCCACAGCCTCGTCCGCACCGCGGCTTCGCCGAGCCCCAGCACCCTGCCGATCTCGGCGAACGGCAGCTCGCTTCCGTAGCGCAGCGCGATCAGCTCCTGGTCCCGCGCGCCCAGCGTCCGCACGGCGGCGAGCAACTGCGCGATCTCCTCGGCGCGGAGCAACCGCTCCTCGGGCGAAGGCGCGTCGCCCGCGAGGTCGCGCAGCGCGTCCACGGTGACGTGGCGGCGCACCCGCAGACGCCGGAAGTGGTCACGCAACGCGTTGCGCGCGATCCCGAAGATCCACGTCCGCGCGTCGGCCTTGGCCGGATCGTAGCGGTGGCCGGCCTCGAGCACTCTGAGGAAGACGTCGGCCGTCAGGTCGTCGGCGGCGTCGGCCGATTCGAGATGAAAGCGCAGATAGCGGTAGATCGCCCGGCCGTGGGCGTCGTACCAGACACGGCACCGTTCATCTGTGGACGGATCGGTCGGCCGGATCTGCGGCGACGCGGGCGGGACGATATCACGCAGGACCATCTTGGTCTCCTAGAATACGCGCGGCGGAACCGGGCGTCACAACGCACTCGCCACGGGTTGACAGCTCGAGAGAGCCGCGTATCTTGACCGAGGCATAATTCCGATAACAATACTCAAGATTTTGGGATCATGAGGACTCCTGGTGGCCACTGACTTAGGCGCAATCCGGATAAGATTACTCCCGTATTTGATCGCCACGCCGTTAGCGCTGGTGGCCTCAACCCTGTTCGCCCAGACCCCGGGCGGAGGAAGCGTGTCGGGAGTGGTCCGGACGCTGACCGGGGCTCCGGTCTTCGCCGCCACGGTCGCCCTCGAGGGGACGCAGCGCACCACCACGACTGATGTGCAAGGGGCGTTTTCAATCTCTCAGGTACCGGCAGGCAGCTACACCCTCGTGGTGAGCGCCCTGGGCTTCGCGGCTCGGCGGACGCCGGTCACGGTCACGGAGGGTGTGGACACTCGGGTCGCGGTGACGCTCAAGCCCACGGGCCCGGAACTGGGCGCCGCGCAGGAGCTCGCGCCGGTGGTCGTCACCGCGGCACCCCCGGGGGGCGAAACGAGCCTCCCCGATACGCGCGGCCCTTTCATTTATAGTGGCAAGAAGACGGAGGTCGTACAGCTCGACAGTCTCACGACGAACACGGCTCAGGACGTCACTCGAGACATATTCGCCCGCGTCCCAGGGGCGAACGTGACCGAGACCGAAAGCAGCGGCTTCCCGTCGAACGGGATCGGATTCCGTGGCCTCACCCCGATCCAGTCCGTCGAAATGAACACCCGGCAGGACGGCGTGAACATCGTCGCCGACCTCTACGGGTATCCCGAGACCTATTACACGCCCCCGGCGGAGGCCCTCGAGCGGGTCGAGCTGGTGCGCGGCAGCTCGTCCCTGCAATTCGGCGCGCAGTTCGGGGGCGTCGTGGACTACGTCTTGCGCGACGGGAGCCCGAACACGCCCCCGACGTTCGCCATTCGCCAGACCGGAGGGAGCTTCGGACTCTTCAATTCCTACCTCTCGCTGAGTGGTGGCACCGATCGCTGGACGTATTTCAGCTACGCACAGTACCGCGGCGAAGAGGGGTGGCGGCCGAATTCGGATCTGGCACAGGTGTCAGCGGCAGCCCGCATCCGCTTCCGCGCCAGTGATCGCGTACTCCTCAGCTTCGAGTACTCGCTCTTGCGGAACCGTATTCACATGCCCGGCGGGCTCGATGACGCGGAATTCGACGCCGACCCCCAGCAGTCCTTCCGCGCCAGGAATTGGCTGGCCAGTCCGTGGAACATCGGAGCGGCGACGGCGGACGTCGACCTGTCGGCCCACACCCACCTCACCTCCACGCTGTCTCTGATGTCGAGCCAGCGCTACCTGATCTGGAGAAACGAAGACGGCGGCCCCGAGGCCGCGGACAGCATCGACCCGGCCACGCTCACCTACATCCCGCGCGAGCTCGAGTGGGAATACTTCGACAACGTGACGAGCGAGACGCGGCTTCGTACCGCATACCACCTCTTCGGCGGATCGCACACGCTGGCGACGGGGTTCCGCGTGTTCACCGGCACGCTGCACCGCCAGGAAGGGGGCGAAGGATCGACGGGGTCAGATTTTGACACG